>JACCDQ010217335.1_pt1 | contig 117410 bp, 92 predicted proteins | sample 7446031 | NCBI WGS metagenome assembly JACCDQ01 (sample SAMN15323442, study PRJNA562643) | freshwater metagenome | isolation source: river surface water | place: USA:Blue River Watershed | collected 2017-08-17
ACATTCACAAAATAAAATCAAACTAAAACGGTGGAAAAAAATAAAACGGAACAGAATTAATTCTGTTCCGTTTTAACTAATTTTATAATATTAATCCAGTCAACCTTTTTTAGGACAACTCATTATATATTTTCCAACGAATAAAACACCAACAAATTAAGGGTTTAAAAAACGTTTAAAAAAACTGTAACAAAGACCAAATTTTATCTATTTTTACAACAAAAGGAATTTCAAATTATAAAATCGTAACACCGTAATGCACATAGCAGTAGCAGGAAACATTGGTTCAGGAAAAACAACTTTGACAAGCTTATTAGCCAAACACTTCAAGTGGGAACCCCATTTCGAAGATGTTGTTGACAATCCTTATTTGGATGATTTTTACCATCAAATGGAACGTTGGTCGTTTAACCTGCAAATTTATTTCTTAAACAGTCGTTTCCGTCAGGTGAAGCAAATTCGCGAAAGCGGAAAAAAAATCATTCAGGACAGAACCATTTATGAAGATGCCCATATTTTCGCACCCAATCTCTACGCAATGGGCTTAATGACCAATCGGGATTTTCAAAATTATTCTTCTCTTTTTGAATTGATGGAATCTACCGTTAAAGCACCTGATTTACTCATCTATTTAAGAAGCTCCATTCCAAACTTGGTGGGACAAATCCATAAGCGTGGCCGTGAATACGAAAACTCCATCTCTATTGATTATTTAAGCCGATTGAATGAGCGTTACGAAGCCTGGATTCACACCTACGACAGAGGGAAGTTATTGATTATTGATGTAGACAAAATTAATTTTGTAGACAATCCTGAAGACTTAGGAAACATCATCCACAGAATTGATGCCGAAATACACGGTTTATTCTAGAACACAGATTTCACAAATTATAAAAACAAAAAATGCCTCGCAATCACGAGGCATTTTTATTACTCTTCTATTTTACTTCAAAGCATCAATCTTAGCCTGAACTTCTTCATCTGTTCCTTCAAAATTTTGAGTGTCGACTTTCCCGTTTAGTGTTGTTGTAATAGTAGCCTTTACTTTCCCGTCAATATTTGTTTTCTCAATGGAAACTTCTTTAGAAACAGCATGCATCATTGCCGAACCGGCATGCATATGCTCGCAGTTCTTATTCGTACAACCTTTAGCCATACACTCCTCTTTAGACATCGAAGTACAGGCGCCCATCGTAGTACAACAAGAAGCAGTTTCAGTAATCGTATGACTTCCATTACCCAAAATAGGCGCAATTACCAATCCGATTAAACAGGTTAACTTTATCAAAATATTCATCGATGGCCCTGATGTATCTTTGAAAGGATCTCCAACAGTATCTCCTGTAACCGCTGCTTTATGGGCATCCGAACCTTTATAGGTCATCTCGCCATTAATCAAAACTCCGGCTTCAAAAGATTTCTTAGCATTATCCCAGGCACCTCCGGCATTATTTTGAAAAACTGCCCAAAGCACCCCCGAAACGGTAACTCCTGCCATATACCCTCCGAGCATTTCTGCAATCAGCTGGTTGTTGTCTCCGTAAACCAATTTTCCCAGCATAACAATAGCGATAGGAAAACCGATGGTCAAAATCCCCGGCAACATCATTTCGCGCAAAGCGGCTTTAGTCGAAATTTCCACACATTTCCCATATTCTGGTTTTCCGGTTCCTTCCATAATTCCAGGAATTTCCTTGAATTGTCGTCGCACTTCGTACACCATGTCCATAGCTGCTTTTCCAACGGAATTCATCGCTAAAGCAGAAAAAACTACCGGAATCATTCCGCCCACAAACAACATAGCCAATACAGGCGCTTTGAAAATATTAATTCCATCAATTCCGGTAAACGTTACATAAGCCGCAAATAAAGCTAATGAAGTAAGCGCTGCCGATGCGATTGCAAATCCTTTTCCGGTTGCTGCGGTAGTATTCCCGACAGAATCTAAAATATCGGTTCTGGTACGCACTTCTTTTGGCAATTCACTCATTTCGGCAATTCCACCCGCATTATCCGATATCGGGCCGAAGGCATCAATTGCCAGTTGCATCGCTGTAGTCGCCATCATTGCCGAAGCCGCCAAAGCTACCCCATAAAAACCAGCCAAAGCATACGAAGACCAAATAGCTGCCGCAAACAGCAACACCGTTGGAAATGTAGAAATCATCCCTGTAGCCAAACCGGCAATTACATTGGTACCAGCACCGGTACTCGATTTTTGCACAATCGCCATTACGGGTTTTGTACCTAATCCTGTATAATATTCGGTTACCGAAGAGATAGCTCCACCCACAATCAAACCTATAATAGTCGCATAGAAAACCCGCATAGACGAAATTTCTTGCATCCCTTCTCCAAAAAACTCCATTTTCATTGTAACCGGTAACATATATTGCACTAAAAAGTAACAACTTACAGCTGTTAAAATAATAGAAACCCAATTTCCTTTATTCAATGCTTTTTGCACTTGGGCTTCTTTAGCATTATCATCTGATATTTTCACCAACATCGTTCCGATAATAGAAAATAAAATTCCAAAACCAGCAATCGCCATTGGCAATAAAATAGGTCCGATTCCTCCAAAAGCATCCTCAATTTTGCCTCCCATGTCTTTGATTACATAATTCCCCAAAACCATGGCTGCCAAAACCGTTGCCACATAAGACCCGAATAAATCGGCCCCCATTCCGGCAACATCCCCAACATTATCTCCAACATTATCAGCAATAGTCGCCGGATTACGAGGATCATCCTCTGGAATACCCGCTTCTACTTTACCCACCAAATCAGCACCTACATCGGCAGCTTTGGTATAAATACCTCCTCCTACACGGGCAAACAAAGCAATGGACTCTGCACCCAACGAAAACCCTGCAAGAGTTTCCAAAACCACCGTCATGCCTTCGGTATCTGTCCAGACTCCTCCCATAAAAATATTAAAGAAAACAATAAAAAATGATGTCAGACCCAATACAGCCAATCCGGCCACACCCAATCCCATAACCGTTCCGCCTCCAAAAGAAACTTTTAAAGCCTGAGGCAAACTGGTACGGGCTGCCTGTGTTGTTCTTACGTTAGTTTTAGTAGCGATTCTCATCCCCATATTTCCAGCCAGTGCAGAAAAGAAAGCTCCAAAAATAAATGCAATTACGATTAACAAATGTGTTTTAACCCCTGGCAAAAAAGTAATTCCTGCCAATACTGCGCTTGCCAAAATCACAAACAGGGTTAACAACCTATATTCCGCCTTGAGAAAAGCCAATGCACCCTCATAAATGTGATCTGAGATAGCTGCCATTTTTCCATCTCCAGCATCTTGCTTTAGCACCCAAGCTCTTTTAATTGTCATAAACAGAAGTCCAATAATTGCCATAACTATTGGCAAATAAATCATAAATGCATTCATAAATTCATTTGGTTTTAGGTTAAACTAATAATGTACAAAAACGAATTTAAACAAAAAAGCAATACTCAATTAAGAATATTGCTTTTTTTGTACAATTTATTGTGAAATTTATAATTTAATAGTAAACAGGCCTTCCGGTTTATTCTCTAAATTATTAAAACGATCGGTACATTCTTTTATGATAGCAAATGCCTCGTTTACGTCTCCCCATCCTTCTACATCCACTTGTTTGTTTTCAAGATCTTTGTATACTTGGAAGAAGTGCTCAATCTCTTTTAGTAAATGCGGATTAATATCGGATAGATTTTCTAATGAATTCCAGATTGGATCAGAAACCGGCACACAGATAACTTTCTCATCCGGTCCTTTATCATCTGCCATGTGAAAAACACCGATTGGTTTCACTTCCATTACACATCCAGGGAAAGTTGGTTCGTTAACCAAAACCAAAACATCTAACGGGTCACCATCTAAAGCCAAAGTTTCCGGAATAAATCCATAATCAGCCGGGTACATCATTGAAGAGAATAACATTCTGTCAAAACGCATTCTTTTTATTTCAAAATCGTATTCATATTTATTTCTACTTCCTCTTGGAATTTCGATTAACACATCGAAAGTGGTTAATTTGTCTGCAGTCATTTTTTTATATCTTAAATTCAATTTTTCGATTGCAAAAGTAGTTTAAAAAGCTGTTTCTTACAAGAATTATCTAGCTTAAAACCGAAGAAAAATAAAGCGTTAAAAATAGAAACCAAAGGCGCCTTTAATAGAAAAATGTTGTGTATCCGGCGTATTCAAGTAACTCCCTCTCCAGGCGAAATCGATTCGAAAAACTTTGAAGATATTCCCAATACCGGCACTATACTCCCAATACACATTCTCCGGAGCAGCATAAACCAGACCCGAAGCGTTAATCGCCCTATTCGCATCCGACACTGTTCCACAAACTCCTTTTGCCCCAATAATTTCTCTCCAATTCAATTTTCTCATAAATGGCACACGGGCAAAAATCCTTCCTCCAAAATTATGCTCCCATTGCAACGTAGCATATTGATCCGTAACAAATTCGTAAAAATTCAAATTACTAAACGTATTTCCAATGGTAAAATAGGTTTGGTTTCCGGGAATAACACTCAATAACCCCAAAGGCACAGTCCCAAAAGTCTTTCCTAACTCAACAGTTACATTCGATCTCCCCAAAGGACCAATTATAATGGGTTGTTTATAGTACAATTGTACTTTTTCGTATTTGAAATCGCTATTCAACAAGCCTTTGAAACCATGACTGTAATTCACATAAAAACGACTGAACGGACTGTCTACATCATCTCTTTCCACTCCATAGCCAATGGTTTTTCTATTAGGCGTATACTCAATCTGAAAATTAATTTCGGATTGCTTTACTTTACTCTCCGTAGTACTATTTGTAAAATAATCTAACCTAAATGTTTTGGAAGCCGACTCTAAAGTTCTATATGAAAAACCAGTCTGGAAAGTCAAATTTTTAATCGGTTCCATTTCAACACCTACATTCGTCAGGTTGATATTGGTCAATTTTCCGTTACTGCCTGTTGAAAACAAGGATGACGAAGCAAAACTTCTGCCCAACACATCGTTTGTTGTGGTCAAACTGGCTCCAATTTGCTCTACGTCTCTCCTATTTCCTCCGGAAATAATTAATCGATTTTTTTTATCAATCATCCATTTTCCAGAAATTCCATATTTAAACTTATCATCATCAAATCCATAAGCGGTATACCCTTGTAAACGCCAGGCATCATTGGGTCCAAAATACGTTCTTCCTCCTGCCCGCAAACGAATCCCTTCTACTTCATTGTATCCAAATGAAGAAAATATAGGTCCGAAATCAATATGCCCAAACTGAACATAACCGCTTCCCAGAATAGAAACTAAATTATACAATCGCTTGAATTTCTTGACGGTTTGTAAGGTATCCAACATTTTATATACCCCACGCTCATCTTTATTTAAATTCTCAAAACGATTTTCATCCCAGTAAGCTTCCGATCGATTATACACTTCATTATCGATATAATTGACTTCTTCTTTATAGAAACTAGCTGGTTTTTCTATATTGAATTTATGGTTTTGATACAGTGTTGTACGTTTTCCATACAATCCTTTGGATTCTTCTTTTTTATTCAAAGCAAAATCAGACATCATATAATCCCGTGTCAACAGAAAAACCGAATCGTTTTGCACTTCAAATTCCTGCTCGATATAAATATCTTTTACCCAGTTGATATTGGCACTTTTGGTTACGGCCATATTGATTTTCTTGATAGCAAACGTGGTGTCATTTACCCAAAAATCCCCTTTAAAAGTCAACTCGTTTTTTCTTCTGGGATAAAACAAGATATTATAACACCATTTTTTGTCAATATAGGCACTATCCCTCAACACATAATTATAGACATCAATGCCCGTTTTTGATAACGGACTGGTAAAACTTTTATCAAAAAAAGTCAGGTGATTATTGTAAATATCATAATCTGAATACAAATCTTTGATAAACGACAATATTTGTTGGTTATCACTGAAACCGGAATTTTTATTGGCCTTGATTTTCTCTTTTACTTTATTCAATTTATTATTTCCATAAACATCATACAACGACTCATTTATAAAAATAGGCAAATAGGTTTTCCCGGTAACTCTGGAAGTGTCAATATGTTTAAAAACGAACTCCATTCCCTTGAACAACTTACTTTTCATAAAAGCACTATCAATGGTATTCATATCAAATTCTACTTTTTCATACTTTTCCATTTGATACTGATTAAAAAGAGACAAACCGTTTTTACGTTTCCGTTCCCATATTTTCCTAAGAATATCTAATGCCGGATTATTTTTCTTGGACGTTTTTCCGGTATAAATGACTACTTCTTTTAAAGTTTCAGCTTCCTTTAATTGTATCTTAAAATCATAGTTGACCGCTTTAGTCAAGGTAATTTCTGCATCCGAAAACCCAACCGAAGTAACAATTAATATGGTATAATCCTTATCAGACTCTATATAAAAACGTCCATCTTCATTAGACATAATTCCTATATTCGAATCTTTAAAGATGACGTTGGCAAAAGGTACAGGCTGGTTCATTTTATCTACGATAATCCCGCTCACCTTTGTTTGACCGAACACAGCATTCGACACCAAAACAAATAAAAAAAACAAAATATTTTTTTTCATATATGCAAAATTACACATTAGTAGATCTATAGGGTATGCTTCGCCAATTCGCATGCTTGTGTCTCCTTTTTATTTATCGGTACTTGCTTGCGTAAACTTTTTGCTAATGGCGATTTCATAATGTTGTATTAAAAAAAAACTTCATCATACTAACGTATGATGAAGTCTTAATAGTATTGATTGATGTATTATTTATACATTACTTTTTTTACCGCTTTGACCACGTCGTTAGCATTTGGCAACCATTCTGCCAATAATACCGGAGAATATGGCGCTGGTGTATCAGCTGTTGTAATACGTTGAATTGGCGCATCTAAAAAGTCAAAAGCACGCTCTTGAACGATATAAGTAATCTCAGAAGCCACACTTGCAAAAGGCCAAGCTTCTTCAAGAACCACTAATCTATTTGTTTTCTTAACAGAATTCACCACGGTATCATAATCCATCGGACGAACTGTTCTTAAATCGACAATCTCACAAGAGATTCCCTCTTTTGCCAATTCATCTGCAGCGATGTATGCTTCTTTGATAATTTTACCGAAAGAAACAATTGTAACATCTGTTCCTTCACGTTTGATGTCGGCAACACCCAATGGAATTGTATATTCTCCATCCGGCACTTCTCCTTTGTCACCATACATTTGCTCTGATTCCATAAAAATTACAGGATCATTATCACGTATCGCTGATTTCAAAAGTCCTTTGGCATCATAAACATTAGATGGAACCACCACTTTAAGACCCGGAGTATTGGCAAACCAGTTTTCTAAAGCCTGGGAGTGAGTCGCCCCTAATTGTCCTGCTGAAGCCGTTGGCCCACGAAAAACAATCGGCACATTAAATTGACCTCCTGTCATCTGACGCATTTTGGCAGCATTATTTATAATTTGATCAATCCCAACCAAACAGAAGTTAAAAGTCATATATTCAACTATGGGTCTGCAACCGTTCATTGCAGAACCAACTGCAATTCCAGTATAACCTAACTCAGCGATTGGGGTATCAATAACCCTTTTTTCACCAAATTCATCTAGCATTCCTTTGGAAGCTTTGTAGGCACCATTATATTCAGCAACCTCTTCACCCATTAAGTATATGGACTCATCGCGACGCATTTCTTCACTCATTGCTTCACAAATGGCCTGTCTAAATTGTATCGTTCTCATATTTATATTGTATGTGTGTAATTTTCGAAGAGCAAAAATAAATATTTTATATCATTTAAAAGCATAAATCACTTAAAATAACAAAGGAGTCCTTTCCAGTTATACATTTGATAGCTTTCATAAATCAAATCCTATTACTGAAAATTATTTAAGCACAACAAAACACTAAATCACGACCAAAGCCTATATTGCAATACCCGTTCTATTAATATTCAAAATATTATTCTAATTTTGTAACTAAAATTTAGCAAATAAAAAAACGATGAAAATACTAGTTTGCATCAGCCACGTTCCTGACACAACATCAAAAATTAATTTTACCAATGGTGATTCTGAATTTGACACCAATGGCATTCAATATGTAATCAATCCTAATGACGAATTTTCCCTGACACGTGCCATCTGGTTCCAAGAACAACAAGGAGCCACCGTAACCGTTGTTAATGTAGGCGGTCCGGAAACCGAACCAACTCTAAGAAAAGCATTAGCTATTGGCGCTAACGAAGCTATCCGTGTAAATGCAAAACCAGAAGACGGATTTTTTGTAGCCAAACAACTTGCTGATGTTATAAAAAATGGAAATTATGACCTTATCATCGCAGGTAAAGAATCACTGGACTATAACGGAGGAATGGTTCCGGGAATGATTGCAGGAATCCTGGATTACAACTTTATCAATTGTTGTACCAGCATAACTGTTGAAGGTACTAAAGCAACCGCTGTACGCGATATAGACGGAGGAAAAGAAACCGTTTCTGCTTCTCTACCATTAATTATTGGAGGCCAAAAAGGGCTTGTTGAAGAAAAAGATTTACGCATACCCAACATGCGAGGAATTATGACTGCCAGAACTAAACCGCTAACAGTAGTTGAACCTATTGAAGCTGCAGTAAATACCAAAGCAGTAAAATTCGAAAAACCAGCTCCACGTTCTGCTGTAAAATTAGTTTCAGCCGATAATCTAGACGAGCTTATCAACTTATTACACAACGAAGCGAAAGTGATTTAATCCTCCCCTAACCCCCTTCAAAGGAGGGGAATTAGAACAAAGTAAAATAGCAACAATCTCTTCCTGCCCCCTCTCCTTCAGAGAGGGCTGCTGGGGAGAGGAAAAATCTAAAATCATTATGTCAATATTAATATACACAGAATACGCAGAAGGAAAATTCAAGAAAGTCGCTCTAGAATTGGCCTCCTATGCCAAAAAAATAGCCGAAACGTTAGGAACTACAGTAACAGCAATAACGATAAATGCCGGTGATGTTTCTGAATTATCAAAATACGGAGTTGATAAAGTTTTAAAAGTAAATAACGACAAACTAGCTGCATTTACAGCCAAAGCTTACGCTGATGCAATCAAACAGGCTGCCCAAAAAGAAAGTGCAAAGTTAGTGTTACTTTCTTCAACTACCGACAGCATCTACCTTTCCCCACTAGTTGCCGTGGCTTTAGAAGCCGGCTTTGTATCCAATGTCGTAGAATTACCGGTTAGCACCTCACCTTTCCAAGTAAAAAGAACCGCTTTTTCAAATAAAGCGTTCAACATAACTGAAATCAATACCGAAGTAAAAGTATTGGCTCTTGCCAAAAATTCATATGGAATTTTCGAAAATGCATCCAGTTTAACTGAAGAAGATTTCATGCCTTCATTAAATGATGGTGATTTTGGCATCAAAGTTGAATCGGTTGAAAAAGTATCCGGAAAAGTAGCTATAGCTGATGCCGAAATAGTAGTTTCTGGCGGAAGAGGACTGAAAGGACCTGAAAACTGGGGACTAATCGAAGATTTAGCAGCAGTTCTCGGAGCAGCAACAGCCTGTTCTAAACCGGTTTCAGACATGGGATGGAGGCCACACGGAGAACACGTTGGACAAACCGGCAAACCAGTTGCCGCCAATTTATATATTGCCGTAGGAATTTCAGGAGCCATACAGCACATTGCAGGAATTAATGCTTCAAAAGTAAAAGTGGTGATTAATAATGACCCGGAAGCCCCGTTCTTCAAAGTCGCAGATTATGGCATTGTTGGCGATGCTTTCGACGTTGTCCCTCGATTAATTGAAAAATTAAAAGCTTTCAAACTACAACATTCGTAAACCAATAAAACTTTTCAAAACACTACCTAAAAAACAAGATATTTGTATCTTTGCTTTTAGGTGGTATTTTTTTTAATCGAAGTTTACGCCAATTTTTATATTAAAAATTTAGTACAAAGTACTTCCCCATTTTAACAACTATGAGTTTAGTTAAATTATCCATAAAAGGGATTTCATACAGTCAAACGCAAAATGGAGCTTACGCCCTAATTTTAAACGAAGTTGACGGTGAACGAAAGTTACCTATTGTTATAGGTGCTTTTGAAGCACAATCTATCGCCATTGCGTTAGAAAAAGAAATTAAACCACCACGCCCTTTGACGCATGATTTATTCAAAAATTTTGCAGAACGATTTGACATCACAGTAAAACAGGTAATCATACACAAACTGGTTGACGGCGTATTTTATTCTAGTATTATTTGCGAAAGAGACAAAATCGAAGAAATTATAGACGCCAGAACTTCTGATGCCATTGCATTGGCTTTGCGTTTTAACGCTCCCATCTATACGTACAAAAATATTTTGGACAAAGCGGGAATCTATTTAAAATCCAACACCCAGGACCTAGATAAAGATTCACAAGAAATAGACGATGTACTGTCTAATCCGGAAACTTTTGGACACGAGGAAGAAAGCAATCAATCCGGCAGAATCTATATCAAACACACCCTTCAAGAATTGAACGAATTATTGGAACAGGCTGTTGAACAAGAAGATTACGAAAAAGCTGCTAAAATAAGAGACGAAATTTCAAAAAGAGAATCATAATAAACCCTTAAAATATGATTCCAAGGGAAGTCTAGACCCGTTAAGTCAACAAACAGAGACTACTCCAACACAATCAATACGTTAATAATGAAGCAATATTTAGATTTAGTAAAACACGTTTTAGAAAACGGAAATCAAAAAGGAGACCGAACAGGAACAGGAACAAAAAGTGTATTTGGCTACCAGATGCGTTTTGACCTTAACGAAGGTTTCCCAATGGTAACTACCAAAAAACTACATCTAAAATCAATCATTTATGAATTGCTTTGGTTTCTAAAAGGAGACACTAACATTGAATACCTTCAAAAACATGGCGTCAAAATTTGGGATGCCTGGGCAGATCCAAAAGGAGATTTAGGCCCGGTATACGGACACCAATGGCGCAATTGGAACGGTGAAGAAATTGATCAGATATCGGATTTAATCAACGAATTAAAGATCAACCCAAACAGTCGCAGAATGCTTGTATCTGCCTGGAATCCTTCTGTGCTCCCAGACACAACAAAATCTTTCGAAGAAAATGTAGCCAATAACAAAGCCGCATTACCTCCATGTCATGCCTTTTTCCAATTTTATGTTGCCGACGGAAAACTTTCCTGCCAATTATACCAACGCAGTGCTGATATTTTCTTAGGAGTTCCGTTTAACATTGCTTCTTATGCACTTTTAACGATGATGATTGCACAGGTATGTGATCTGGGAGTTGGAGAATTCATCCATACTTTTGGCGATGCACACATCTACAACAATCATTTTGATCAACTCGAACTACAATTATCACGAGAACCAAAACCATTACCAAAAATGGTTCTGAATCCCGCAATAAAAAATATTTTCGAATTTGACTTTGAAGACTTTACACTTACCGGATACGAACCACATGACTCAATAAAAGGAAGTGTCGCCGTTTAATCAGAATCTGTTAAACTACCAAAACACTGTTTTCAGTTCCAGCAAAGTCGTTCCATTTGTATGAATCAGCTTCGGCTTCGTTTACATACTCACCATCGATTATGTATTTGAATTCGTAAGAAGCATCTTTATCAAGATCAAAGACCCCTTTAAAGGTTCCGTTTTTTAATTTATTCAAAACGCCTTCTTCAGGATTCCAATTGTTAAAATCTCCAACAACTGATGCATTCTCCGAACCTTTAGCTTCTACCGAAAAAGTAACTTTACAAACCGGTTTTGTTTTTACATATTGTTTTTTCAATGACATAACTATTTCATTTTTAGATTTATGGGACAAAGAAAACGAAATCATTTGAACCCACAAAGCTCTCATGAAAGTTTTAGGATAATGATAAAAAGTTCCTTAATTTTTAAGTGTATTCTTAAACAATTCGATTATATTTTTTTGTATCCTAATTATGAAATCCTTTTCGGAATAAATATTCAACAATCCAAATAAAATTTTACAAAATAAATTTTACCTTTATAAACAAAATTTTAGTTATGGATAAAGAACAACACGAACTGTATGAGTATGCCAGAAGTAGAATAAAGCAAAAAAAGAGACTTTATTTTCACTTTGTCCTATTAATACTGGGCAGTCTATTTTTATTTATAGCATCTAAAATTTTCCATAAAGGTTTAGATTCAAGTTGGAACTTTTGGATCATTACGGCTTGGGTTTTCATCTTTCTTTTGCATTTCATTAAAGTATTCATTACCGATCGGTTTATGAATAAAAACTGGGAAAGAGAACAAATTGACCGATTAGTCACCTTGCAAAAAAATAAAATAGAACAATTGAAATCCCAAACAACTGAAGAAAATTAAAAATAAGCCCAAATAATTATGATAATAATGATTGCAGCTGCCGCTGAAAACAATGCCCTTGGAAAAAACAACGAATTGGTTTGGCACTTACCCAATGATTTCAAAAGATTTAAAAATCTCACTTCAGGACATCACATCATTATGGGAAGAAAAACATTTGAAAGCTTCCCTAAACCGCTACCCAACAGAACCCACATTGTCATATCGCGTCAGGAAGATTACAATCCTGAAGGATGCGTTGTAGTAAACAGCATGGAAAAAGCTATAACAATTTGCCCAAAAGACGACATTTCTTTTATCATTGGAGGTGGGGAAATCTATAATCTAGGAATGCCTTTTTCGGATAAAATCGAACTTACATTAGTACATCACCACTTTGATGCCGATGCATTTTTTCCTGAAATCAACCCTGAAGAATGGGAAATAGCATATTCTGAATTTCAACCCAAAGATGAAAAGCACCTATTTGACTACACATATCAAACGTACGTTAGAAAATAAAAAAACTCCGGCAAACCGGAGTTTTTTTTAATCAATGATTGGGAAAATGGCTTACTCTTGAAATAGTATTTGATAACACAAAATAAAAATTACAAATGCTAACAATACTCCAGAAATGAAAGTAATAACATTTGATGTTTTTTGAGAATACATCTCAAAAAAGCCTTTAATACCAAATACCACAAAGATACTAAAGACATAGAAAATTAAAATTTCCAAAAACAAATTTAATCCTAAGAACGTATGTTGCGCTAGAAACACATTACTGTTTTTTAAGACAGTACCATCAAAACAAACTACAAGAACAAGCGATATAATTAGCGCAAGAAGCAACCACTTGATTTGAGCCATTAATTCCCTTATAATCATCGATATAAAATGTTATATTTTATTTTGTAAAAATCAGCATTAAAACCTTTTGCCACAATACCCACTTTTAGTGATTTTTAATTTAAAACCTAATAATTACCCCTTGAATTATTTTTTCACACTAATTAAAAAACAAGATTACAGTTCAAATCAGATTGTAGTATATTTGTGAAAATTTAAAAAATGTCAAAAAATATCACTCCTTATAAAAATTCCGATTTAGGTAAAAAAGAACAAGTTGCAAAAATGTTTGACACCATTTCCGGAAATTACGACAATCTAAACCGCGTCATTTCTTTTGGAATAGACATTAAATGGCGTAAAAAAGTATTAAACATCGTCGCAAAATCAGAACCTGAAACTATTTTAGACATAGCAACCGGCACCGGTGATTTGGCTATTTTAATGGCACAAACCAACGCTAAAAAAATTATAGGATTAGATATTTCAGAGGGAATGCTGGAAGTAGGCAAGAAAAAAATTGCCTCTAAAAATCTATCCAACACCATCGAAATGCTTTTAGGCGATTCAGAAAATATGCCTTTTGAAGACAATTATTTTGACGCTATTACTGTAGCATTTGGTGTTAGAAATTTTGAAACCTTAGAAAAAGGTTTAAAAGAAATATTAAGAGTTTTAAAACCTAATGGAGTGTTTGTTATTTTAGAAACTTCAGTCCCTGAAAAAACCCCATACAAACAGGGATATAATTTTTACAGCAAAAACATACTTCCGATTATCGGAAAATTATTTTCTAAAGACAATGTTGCCTATGGTTATCTATCTGAATCTGCAGCAGCTTTCCCTTATGGGGAAGCCCTAAACAATATTTTAAGGAAAGTTGGGTTTATAGATGTTGTAGCTATGCCACAAACTTTTGGCGTCGCTACTATTTACTCAGCTTCTAAAAAATAATACGGAATCATTTTAGCATACTCATGAAAAAAACAGCAATCCTTATCTTATTCATTCTTTCATTCAACGGATACGCACAGTTTACAAAAGGTATGTTTAGCAAAGATCCCATGATAAACCTGGAAAATTTCCAAAAACAGCGAGTGTATTATGGCTATTACTTAGGATTCAACTCCTTTGATTTTAAAATAGATTACAAAACCGTAGGGCCAGATATTCAGACCAAAAAATCAACGGGATTTAATGTGGGGATTGTGGGTGATTTAAAACTTCAGGAATATTTTAGTTTACGTTTTGAACCGGGACTATATTACACCAAAAGAGATTTATACTTTCCGAATTTCACAGACAAAATAGACTACCTCAGAGAAGTAAGCAGCACTTATATTCATTTTCCTCTACTCTTGAAATTTTCATCCTTACGGACAGGAAATGTACGTCCTTACCTTGTAGGCGGAGTATCAGCAACCCTAAATTTATCCAGTAATTCTAAATCATTAGACGATAATTCCGAACAAAAATTCAGGGTTAAACCCTGGACCACCAACTATGAACTTGGTTTTGGAATTGATTTATTTTCAGAATATTTCATCTTCTCTCCATCTATCAGAGGTGTTTTTGGCCTTTCAGATGAATTAATCCGAGACAATGATCCAAATAGTCCGTGGACATCGAACATCAAATCTTTACAAAGCAGGGCTCTTTTAATCAATTTCACTTTTCATTAATAAACCCCTTAAGTTTAGAGCACTTTTCATTTAATCATTCCTTCTAAATTCACTTAACAGTATTGCAGTTGCGGTAGCCACATTTAAACTTTCCGTTTTTTGCAGATCCCCAAAACGAGGAATTGTCAACCTGTTTTGTATCATTTTTTCAAGTTCTTGAGAAATTCCATTAGCCTCATTTCCCATGATAATAATTCCTTCTTTAGGCAAATCCGTTTTATAAATAGAATCTCCATCCATAAAAGTCCCAAAAACACGCAATTTTGTTCGAGCCACAAAATCATTCAAATCGATATAATTCACATTAACCCTGGCAATAGAACCCATAGTAGCCTGAACTACTTTTGGATTATAAATATCTACCGTTTCCTTGGTACATACTAACTGTTTTACACCAAACCAGTCACAGAGTCTCAAAATAGTCCCTAAATTACCCGGATCACGAATGGAATCCAGCGCCAAAACCAACCCTTCTTCCATTATCTTTTTTTCAGCAGGCATCTTAAATACAGCCAAACAAGTATTGGGAGTAGTTAAAGCACTTATTTTTTTTAAATCAGCATCTTGGATTATCGTTTTCCTGGCAGGCAAAACTTCTTCAAAATCATTTCGCGTGGTATATAAATGTTCCAATTCAAAATTCGATTGTAACAATTCTTGAATCACTTTGACACCCTCGGCAATAAATAACCGATTAGCGATTCGGTATTTTTTTTGCTGTAAACTGGATATAAGTTTTATTTGGTTTTTACTGACCATAAAAATATGTACTTTTGAATTAAATATTTCAAAACACTTGAAAACATCTGCGACAAAAATATCATTATTTATTCTAATAGGAATAATTATATCTGCGTGTAATGCCGAAAAAAGGGTTCCGGAAGGAAAACAGCACCTTATTAAGAATCTGGTAATGGTAGACGGAAAGAAAACAACCGACGAAGATGTGTTAATTCAATTATATCAAAAACCCAACAGCAACCTATTAGGATACCAATTGCGTTTGAATTTATATAATTTAGCCAAACTGAATCCCGACTCCAGCTTTCAAGCTAAATTCACCAACAATCCTAAGAAGTACGAACGACTGTCAAAATGGTTATCTGCAAAACAAGTAAGCCGTTTGGGAAAATCATTTTGGTACCATGGCATTCATGATTTTTTAAAAAAAACCGGAGAACCGCCAACAATTATTGATACCGTAAAAACCAGAAAATCCCTTTCCCGTTTAAAATACTATTACTTTAATAATGGCTATTTTAACGTTACAGCCAATTCCAAAACAGATACTTTAGATGCCAAAAGAGCAAAAATAAAATACGAAATTACCAAAGGAAAACCCTACATCCTTGATTCTATAAGAACCACTATATTTACACCTGCTTTAGATTCATTGTACAAGATTAACAAAGCAAGCTCTATTATCAAATCAGGCAACAAGTATCAGACTATTGATTTTGAAGAAGAAAAAAACCGAATAACAACGCATTTTCGAAACAACGGAGCTTATTATTTCCAGCCCACCTATATCAGCTTTGACATTGATACTATTAAAAAAGGGAACAAAGCAGCTGTTAATTTAATTATCAACAACTACTCCTATCAGGAAAAAGACTCAACTAAAACGGAGCCTTTTAAGCTTTACAAAATAAGTCAGGTAAACATCTATACTGATTATTCTTCCAATAACAACAACTGGAAAGCCACAGACAGTGTTTCCTTTAATAATTTTAATTTGTACAGTCAAAACGATTTAAAATACAAACCACGAGCAATCACTGATGCCATATTTATAACCAAAGGCTCTCTTTACGCTGATTATAAAAACATATTAACTACCCGATACCTAAACAACCTAAAAATTTTCAATTACCCTTCCATTCAATACGAAGTAGACAAGCGGGACTCAACTGCGAATTCTTTAATTGCAAAAATATATTTAGCTTCTAAAAAGAGATACAGTTTAGGAACTTCATTAGACTTAACCCATTCGAATATCCAGGATTTCGGTATCGGATTAAGTGTTTCGGAAACCGTGAGAAATGTTTTCAGAGGAGCCGAAACATTACAAATCTCAGTTAGAGAAAATATTGGTTCATCAAAAGACTTGGCCAACCCTAACAATCAATTTTTTAATGCATTAGAATATGGTGCTGATGCCAAATTAAATTTCCCAAGAATCCTAATGCCATTTAAGACCGAAAAAATCATTCCTAAAAGCATGATTCCGTCTACAACACTTTCACTAGGTTTCGCCAAACAGAAGAACATTGGTCTGGACAAAGAAAATTTTACTGGCGCATTTACTTATAATTGGTCCCCAAAACAAAATAACACGGCCCGATTTGATCTTTTTAACGTACAATTTGTACACAATTTGAACCCTGAAAATTATTTCAATGTCTACAGTTCATCATACAACACACTAAATGAAATAGCAAAAAAATACAATACGAATCTAACCTATGTCGACCCAAAAAGCAACAACCTAATTATTGATTACGGAACAGCAAACTTTTCATCTGATGTTTTATCAGGAAATACAAGCTTAACCCCTCAAAACAAAGAATACAAAGATATTTTAAGCATTACGGAAAGACGCCAGCGATTAAGCGAAAATGATTTCATACTAGCCACTAGCTACACGTTTACAAAAACAACAAAAAAAGATTTAAAAGACAATACTTTTTACCAGCTAAAAACCAAAATGGAATCTGCTGGAACATTGCTTTCACTGATAGCAAAAACAGGAGGCGTATCTAAAAATAGTGCCGGGAATTATAATATTTTCAATTTAGAATATGCTGAATATTTAAAAACCGAAATAGATTATATCAAACACTGGGGCTTTTCCAAACAGAAGGTTTTGGCATTGAGAACGTTTTTCGGAATTGCCATTCCCTACGGCAACTCGGATTACATTCCTTTTTCCAGAAGTTATTTTGCCGGTGGTTCTAATGATAACAGGGCATGGCAACCTTATAGTTTGGGCCCCGGAAGTACCGGATCAATCTTAGACTTTAATGAAGCGAATATGAAAATTGCACTTAGCAGCGAATTCAGATTCAATATTTATGGCGATTTAAAAGGTGCTTTATTTGCAGATGCCGGAAACATTTGGAACATAAAAGACAACATCTCGGATAAAAAGTCAACATTTGACGGATTAAAAGATTTGAAAGATATCGCATTAGGTTCTGGTTTTGGATTACGATATGATTTTAGTTTTTTCGTCATACGCTTTGATTTTGGATTTAAAACCTACAATCCGGCCAATGAAACAGGCAAAAAATGGTTTAATGAATACAATTTTAAGCACTCCGTTTTAAATTTTGGAATAAATTACCCGTTCTAATGCTAATTAATTCCTATTTTTGCAATCTTAATCTAAAAACTGAAAAACAACTAAAAAAAAATTACAATGGCACATAACATCAAACCGGGTGTAGCTACTGGAGATCAGGTACAGGAAATTTTCAACTACGCAAAAGAAAAAGGATTTGCTCTACCAGCAGTAAATGTTACAGGTTCTAACACTATTAATGGCGTTTTAGAAACAGCTGCAAAATTAAATGCACCAGTAATCCTCCAATTTTCAAATGGAGGCGCACAATTTAACGCAGGTAAAGGACTTTCTAACGCAAATGAAAAAGCAGCTATCGCTGGTGGAATTGCAGGAGCAAAACACATTCATACATTGGCAGAAGCTTACGGAGCAACTGTAATTTTACATACAGACCACTGTGCAAAAAAACTATTACCTTGGATTGATGGACTATTAGATGCTTCTGAAGAGCATTTTGCAGCAACCGGAAAGCCATTATTCAGTTCTCATATGATTGACTTATCTGAAGAGCCAATCGAAGAAAACATCGAAATCTGTAAAGGGTATTTGGCCAGAATGAGTAAAATGGGAATGACTCTGGAAATCGAATTAGGAATTACAGGTGGTGAAGAAGACGGTGTTGACAACTCTGATGTTGACAGCTCTAAATTATACACGCAACCAGAAGAAGTAGCTTATGCTTACGAAGAATTATCTAAAGTAAGTCCAAAATTTACAATTGCAGCAGCTTTTGGAAACGTACACGGAGTTTACAAACCAGGGAATGTAAAATTGACTCCAAAAATCTTAAAAAACTCTCAAGATTTCGTTCAAAACAAATTCAACACGGGACACAATCCAGTTGATTTCGTTTTCCACGGAGGTTCTGGTTCTACACTTGAAGAAATCAGAGAAGGTATCAGCTACGGTGTAGTAAAAATGAACATTGATACCGACTTACAATTTGCATTCACTGAAGGAATTCGTGACTTCATGGTGGACAACATCGATTATTTGAAAACTCAAATCGGAAACCCTACTGGCGCTGATGCTCCAAACAAAAAATATTACGATCCAAGAAAATGGTTACGTGAAGGCGAAATCACTTTCAATGCAAGACTTGAACAAGCTTTTGCAGACTTAAATAATGTGAACACTCTATAATACTAGAGATTACAAAGATTAGAAGTTAGAATTATCACCCTGATATTCTAACTTCTTTCATCTAAAATAATAATTATGGCTTGGTTTAAAAGAAAAGAAAAAGGAATCACTACTGCTACCGAAGACAAAATGGATGTTCCAAAAGGTCTATGGTATAAATCTCCAACAGGTAAAATTATTGATGCTGAAGAACTGGAACGCAACCTATTTGTTAGCCCGGAAGACGGTTTTCATGTTAGAATTGGAAGTGCCACTTATTTTGAAATTTTATTCGACAACAACGAATTTGTTGAATTAGACGAAAACTTAACCTCAAAAGACACCTTACACTTTGTAGACACTAAGAAATATTCTGACCGTTTAAAAGATGTCATGGAAAAAACCAAACTCAAAGATGCCGTACGTACCGGAGTTGGAAAATCCAAAGGAAGAGAGTTAGTAGTTTGCTGTATGGATTTTGCTTTTATTGGAGGTTCTATGGGAGCTGTAGTAGGAGAAAAAATCTGTAGAGGAATTGATTACGCCATAAAACACAAACTTCCTTTTGTGATGATTTCAAAATCAGGAGGAGCAAGGATGATGGAAGCTGCATATTCCCTAATGCAATTGGCCAAAACTTCTGTAAAACTGGCACAACTTGCCGAAGCAAAACTACCGTACATCTCTTTGTGTACCGACCCGACTACCGGAGGAACCACAGCATCTTATGCCATGTTGGGAGACATCAACATCTCTGAACCAGGAGCCTTAATAGGATTTGCAGGGCCACGCGTAGTGAGAGATACAACCGGAAAAGATTTACCTGAAGGTTTCCAGACTGCCGAATTCCTTTTGGAACACGGTTTCTTAGACTTTATCACGCCTAGAAAAGAGTTGAAAGACAAGATTAACTTGTACATCGACTTGATTCAAAACAATACTATCAGATAAATAAAAATCCCGAGCAATCGGGATTTTTTTATTTAAATAATTCCAAAATCACATCCCCGTCCTGATTGCCTCTACCGGGTCTAATTTTGAAGCTTTGACAGCAGGTAAAATTCCGGAAACTAACCCAATCAGAGCAGCTAATCCTGTTCCTAACACTATATTTCCCATACTCAGCACAAATTCAAACTCTAAAGTTTTAGACAATAGTAAAGCAATAACCCAAACTAAGAAAAGCCCTATTGCCCCTCCAATCACGGACAGAATTATAGCTTCAAATAAAAATTGAAATAAAATGAATTTATTTTTGGCTCCCAGAGATTTCTGAATCCCAATCAGATTGGTACGCTCTTTTACCGAAACAAACATAATATTCGCAATCCCGAATCCCCCCACAAGCAATGAAAATCCGCTTATGATCCAGCCCACCACATTCATCTGCCCAATAATCCCATCTATAAAATCCGTAAAACCAGAGAGTACATTAATAAAAAAATTATCAATCTCCCCTGCCTTCAAACCTCTATATCCCCTTAATTTTTGTGATATTTCAGCCTTATATGCCTCTATATCCACCCCTTTATTGGGTTTGAAAATAATAACATTCGTTAAATATTCATTATTATCCCCATACAATTGTCGTATAAAATTGACCGGAAGAAAAGCAGAAGTATCATTACTATCCCCAAATATACCTGCGCCTTGTTTTTTTAACACACCGATCACGGTAAATCGTTTGCCATATACTCGCACATTTTTACCAATCGGATCCAAATCTCCAAAGAGGGATTTAGCAATTTCATTCCCCAAAACAATAACTGTCGCTCCCGAATTGGCTTCCGATTCATTGTAAAACCTTCCTTTCTCAAATTCCAGCCCTTGAATATCTATAAATTCATGGGAGACTGGCACCATATTAATATCAGTAACAATATTAGCTCCATATTTTATAGATTCCCGTTTTGTAAAAATTTGATATCCTAATTGGTCAGTATTGGTCATCACCCCTTTCATATAAGTATATTCATCGTACTTCACATTAGGGAATTGTTCTCTTTTCCATTGTGGAATTTCACTAGGCCCAAAAGAAAATTTGATCAAATAAATGGTGTTTTTATCTAAACTGCTTAGATCTTTTGAAATCTTTCGATCCAATGAATCTACTGCCGCCAAAACCGCAATAATCGAAAAAATTCCAATAGTAACCCCCAGCAGCGAAAGCAAAGTCCTTAACTTATTATTTTGCAGGGCATTCATGGCGAAAGCAAAACTTTCTTTTAATAATCTAAGATAAAGAAACATAAAAAAGACATTTATATTAAGGTAAAATTCAGCAAATTATATTCAAAAACCTAATTGAAGCACCTGTTCATTATACTAAAAATCTACATTTTAATGTTTTATAAAAAACAAGATAGAAAAAAATACAAATTATCTCATTTTTAAATAGCTTAATTTTCACATTAAAAAACTATTTTTGCACTTTATAATTATAATTTTACATGAGCGCAAATAAAACAATTCAATCTGCATTAATTTCAGTATTTTCAAAAGAAGGTCTTGAACCAATTGTAAGACTACTACACAGTCAAAATGTTACACTTTATTCAACAGGAGGAACAGAAGATTTTATAAAAGATTTAGGAATTCCTGTAGTTCCTGTAGAAGATGTTACTTCTTATCCTTCAATATTAGGCGGACGCGTAAAAACATTACACCCAAAAGTATTTGGTGGAATTTTGAACCGTCAAGACAATGAAAGTGATGTAAAACAAATGGAGGAATTCAACATTCCGCAAATTGACTTGGTTATTGTTGACTTATACCCTTTTGAAAAAACGGTTGCCTCAGGAGCAAGTGAAGCTGATATCATTGAAAAAATTGATATTGGTGGCATTTCGTTAATCCGTGCTGCCGCAAAAAACTTTAAGGATACCGTAATTGTTGCTTCAGTTGAAGAGTACAGTTTGCTTTTGGATTTGCTTAGCAAGCAAAACGGAGCTACCTCACTTGAAGACAGGAAATTATTGGCAACAAAAGCGTTTCATGTTTCTTCTCATTACGATACCGCTATTTTCAACTATTTCAATACAGATGAAACGTATTACAAAGAAAGTATTGCCCATGGCCAAGTATTGCGATATGGAGAAAACCCACATCAAAAAGGATTTTTCTTTGGAGATTTTGACGCTATGTTCCAAAAACTTCACGGAAAAGAATTGTCATACAACAACCTGTTAGACGTTGATGCAGCCGTAAACTTGATTAACGAATTTAAAACTGACGGACCAACATTTGCCATCTTAAAACACAATAACGCTTGCGGATTAGCAACAAGAAATACAATATCTGAAGCCTATTTGGCAGCATTGGCTTGCGACCCGACTTCAGCATTTGGTGGTGTTTTAATTTCAAATACCAAAATTGATGTTCCCACAGCTACCGAAATAAACAAATTATTCTGTGAAGTAGTTATCGCTCCAGCTTATGACGCCGAAGCAGTTACTATTTTACAAGAAAAGAAAAACAGAATTATATTAACCCAAAACGAAGTAGCTTTACCTCAAAAACAGGTCAGAACTTGCTTGAACGGACTTTTAGTTCAAGAAAGAAATAACATCACAGACAATAAAGAGGACCTTAAAACCGTTACCCTAACTAGTCCAACAGAACAAGAGATCCAAGATTTAATATTTGCATCTAAAATTTGTAAAAACACCAAATCAAATACGATTGTTTTTGCCAAAAACGGAACGCTTATTTCATCAGGAACAGGACAAACATCTAGAGTAGATGCTTTAGTTCAAGCAGTTGAAAAAGCAAAAGCGTTTGGATTTGATTTGAATGGTGCTTCAATGGCCAGCGATGCCTTTTTCCCTTTTCCTGATTGTGTAGAATTAGCTAAAAACGCAGGAATTACAGCCGTAATTCAACCTGGAGGTTCTATAAAAGACCAATTAAGCATCGACTATTGCAACGAAAATAATTTGGCAATGGTATTTACAGGAACACGTCATTTCAAACATTAATTTGTTTAACTTTGTTGGCTCCTTATTTTTAACTTTTAACCCCTAAAAAAACTTATGGGATTTTTTGATTTCATGACCGAGGATATTGCTATAGATCTTGGTACCGCTAACACTTTAATCATACACAACGATAAAGTTGTGATTGACAGCCCTTCAATTGTTGCACGTGACAGAATATCCGGCAAGATTATTGCTGTTGGTAAAGAAGCCAACTTGATGCAGGGTAAAACACATGAAAACATTAAAACAATAAGACCTCTGAAAGATGGTGTAATTGCAGATTTTGATGCTTCCGAAAAAATGATCAGTATGTTTATAAAAAGCATACCGGCATTAAAGAAAAGAATGTTTACACCTGCCCTTAGAATGGTGGTTTGTATTCCTTCTGGAATTACTGAAGTGGAGATGAGAGCCGTTAAAGAATCTTGCGAAAGAGTAAACGGGAAAGAAGTTTACCTGATACATGAGCCAATGGCTGCAGCGATTGGTATTGGTATAGACATCATGCAACCTAAAGGAAATATGATTGTGGATATTGGTGGGGGTACGACAGAAATCGCCGTAATAGCTTTAGGAGGAATTGTATGTGACAAATCGGTAAAAATTGCAGGAGACGTTTTTACCAATGATATAGTATATTATATGCGTACCCAACACAATCTTTTTGTTGGAGAAAGTACCGCTGAAAAAATAAAAATTCAGATTGGTGCTGCCATAGAAGACTTGGAAACTCCTCCGGAGGACATGTCTGTTCAAGGTAGAGACTTACTTACCGGAAAACCGAAACAAGTGGATGTTTCTTACAGAGAAATTGCCAAAGCTTTAGACAAATCGATTCAAAGAATTGAAGATGCTGTTATGGAAACCTTATCACAAACCCCACCTGAATTAGCGGCTGACATCTACAATACCGGTATTTATCTTGCCGGTGGAGGATCTATGTTGAGAGGACTGGATAAAAGAATTTCACAAAAAACAGATTTACCGGTTTACATCGCTGAAGACCCATTAAGAGCCGTAGTAAGAGGAACAGGAATGGCTTTGAAAAACATTGGTAAATTCAAAAGTATCTTAATCAAATAAGTATACTTTTAGAATAAGATTCCGAAGCAATTCTGAAACAAAATAATCCTATAAGAGAATGCAGCAAATATTTAATTTTATATTCAAAAACAGTAATAGATTACTGTTTTTGCTGTTATTATGCATTTCGTTTTTGCTTACGATACAATCTCATTCCTATCACAAAAGCAGAATTATCAGTTCTGCCAATTTTTTAAGTGGTGGTGTCTATGAAAAAATAAATAATATCAATGAGTACTTGGATTTAAAAACTCAAAATGATGCTTTAGCTCAGGAAAATGCCAGATTACGAAGCATCATTTTAAACTCTAAAGACTCTATCAAAATAGCCAAACCAGACAATCTTAAAGGAGTAAAACCGGAAGACATCGAAGTGTCTAAAGTAATTCATAACTCCTACAATGTACATGAGAACTATTTGACTTTAAATTCAGGTTCTCTGCAAGGCATTAAGCCGGATATGGGTGTGATTAACAGCTTAGGAATTGTAGGAATCGTAGACAAAATTTCTCCTCATTATTCTACCGTAATCAGCATTTTGAATGTAAAATCACAAATTAACGCCAAGATTAAAAAATCAAATCATTTTGGTTCTTTAGTATGGAAAGGCAAAAATACCGGATTTGTTCAATTGATTGATGTTCCCAGGTTAGCATCAGTAAGAAAAGGAGATACTATAGTTACCGGAGGACAATCGGTTATTTTTCCGGAAAACATCAATATCGGAACGATTGACAAAATTTACATTGATGATCAAACCCATTATTATACTTTGGATATCAAACTATTCAATGATATGACCAACTTAGGCCATGTATATATCATTAAAAATAAAGATAGAGATGAACTTATCAATTTAGAAAAAACGACTAAAGATGAATAGCACTTTGTTAGTCAATATTTTTCGGTTTATTTTATTATTGGCCGTTCAGATTATCATATTCAACAATATGACATTTTTGGGATTTATACTCCCCTTGCCATACCTGTTGTTCATCATACTTTACCCGGTTAACGGAAATAAATCCGGACTTATACTTTCCAGTTTTTTACTCGGAATTATAATGGATTTATTCTCTAATTCGGGTGGGATTCACGCCACAGCCTGTTTGGTTTTAGCCTATTCCAGACCTTATATTTTTAAATTTTCTTTTGGAGTAAGCTACGAATATCAAACCATAAAACTAAATGATGTCTTAACACCTGAACGTTTTTCATTTATATTGTTATCTGTCATAATCCATCATTTTACCTTGTTTATTTTAGAAGCTTTCCAAGTAAGTTTCTTTTGGGATATTTTAATCCGATCCCTACTCAGCACTGTATTTACAGTTATCAGTTGCATTATAATAATATATCTTATTAAGCCTACCAAACGATGAGAAAACTTTTGCTGCCTTCTATAATTATTGTTGCAGCATCATTGCTAGTGATACGGATATTTTATTTGCAGGTTATCAACGACACCTTCAAATTAAAATCCGAAAACAATGCTATTAAAATCAAATATGATTATCCGGAAAGAGGGTACATTTTTGACCGACATGGTAAATTATTAGTGGCAAACCAAGCCTCTTATGATATCATGGTAATTCCTAGAGAATTAAACAATATTGACACTTTAGAGTTTTGTCAATTACTTAATATTACCAAAGAAGATTTCATCAAACGAATGGAAAAAGCCAAAGTATACAGTCCAAGGCTTCCATCTGTATTTTTGCCGCAATTAAACAAAAGTGAATTTGCTGCCTTTCAAGAAAAAATAAGAAAATTTGAAGGTTTCTATTTCCAAAAACGTTCTCTTAGAGATTACGAAGTAGATTATGGTGCCAATATTTTTGGATTTATCACACAGGCCAATGAAAACTTAATCGCTAAAAATCCTTACTATAAGAGTGGTGATTTAATAGGAAAACAAGGGGTTGAAGAAAGTTACGAAGAAATTTTACGCGGTATAAAAGGAGTAAAATATATTCAAAAAGACAAATACAATCGGGAAATTGGCCCTTATAAAGAAGGTAAATACGACACCATCGCGGTTCAAGGACAAGACATCACCTTAACCATTGATGCCGAACTTCAAAAATACGGAGAGCAGTTGATGATTAATAAAAGAGGGGGGATTGTTGCCATCGAACCCAAAACAGGGGAAATCCTGGCACTGGTTACCGCTCCGTCTTATGACCCTTCGATATTAGTAGGCAGACAACGGTCTAAAAATTACACTTTATTGTATCACGATTCAATTGCTAAACCTCTTTATGACCGAGGGCTTTTAGCCGAATACCCTCCCGGTTCCCCATTCAAAATACTAACCGGAATTGTAGCACTACAGGAAGGTGCAATAGACGAAAATACCACTGTATTTTGTCATCATGGTTTCAGTTATGCAAGAGGCCGTTTTATGAGATGTCACTGCCATGGAGGAGCTTTACAACTCCATAGAGGGATTTATGAATCCTGTAATGCTTATTTTGGAACCTCATATATGAAAACCATCAATAAATATGTGAGTCCTTCGTATGCCGTAGATGTTTGGAGTAAACATGTAAAAAGCTTTGGATTGGGACAATTTATGGGTTATGATTTACCTACAGGCAGAAAAGGAAGCATTCCTGATTCTAAGACCTATAAAAGAATCTATCCTAATGGCGGATGGAGAAGTACGGCTATCGTCTCTAATGCTATTGGTCAGGGTGAAGTCTTATTGACCCCAATTCAACTGGCCAATATGATGGCTACAGTCGCCAATGAAGGGTATTATTACACTCCCCATATCATTAAAAAAATCAAAGGTGGTCAAATTGATCCAAAATTTAAAGTCAAACATCAAACTACTATTGATAAAAAATATTTCAAACCCATCATTAGCGGCTTGTTTGATGTATATAACTTAGGAACTGCACGAGGAGTTCGCGTAGAAGGAATAGATATTTGCGGTAAAACCGGAACTGCTGAAAACTTTGCAAAAATTGACGGTAAAAGAGTGCAACTGGAAGACCACTCCATATTTGTAGCATTTGCCCCAAAAGATAATCCTAAAATTGCCATTGCCATATTGGTAGAGAACGGAGGATTTGGAGCAACAATAGCCGGTCCGATTGCGAGTTTGATGATTGAAAAATACCTTAGAAATACGATTACAAGAACCGATTTAGAAAAAAGAATCCTAGGCACCAGCTTACAATCGAGATATGCATTATTAGGCGGTATTGAAGAAGCCAGCGCAATAGAAACAACACCTAAAGACCCTAATAATAAATTAAGTACTACTGCTGTACCAAGTACAAAAATAGATTCGACAACCCAAACAAAATCAACAAGAGATTAATTTCTAATGAAAAATCAAAGCGTAAAGAAACATCTTGACTGGATCTGTGTTATAATCTATAGCATATTAGTGCTGATGGGATGGTTAAATATTTTATCCTCTTCCTTTTCATCTCCAGAAGACACCTACCAAAAACAACTCATATTCATAGCTTTAACCATACCGTTAATATTTATCATTCTTGCCATTGATGGAAAATCATATGAAAAATATGCCAGTATCATTTTTGGAATATCCTTATTGTCTTTGGCGGGTTTATTTGTTTTCGGAAAAACCATTGCCGGTCAACGCTGTTGGTATGGATTTGGCAGTTTTACCATTCAACCTTCTGAATTTGCAAAAGCGGCTACCTCATTGGCAATCGCGAAATATCTGAGTGATCCGCAGATTAATTTAAAAGATGTAAACCGACAAGTTCAAGCACTTGCCGTGGTATTTTTACCCGTACTGCTTATTTTACCCCAGCCGGATCCGGGAAGCGCATTGATATACAGTATTTTCATAATTGTACTGTATCGCGAAGGATTACCCGCCTGGTATGTTTGGACCGGCTTTCTTGCCATTCTGTTATTTGTACTAACCCTGATTTTACAACCCCAATATGTAATATTACTGGCATTAATAACAATCGCCATCATTCATATAAAATCACGAATCGGCAATCGAAACATCGTATTAAGCGGAATCCTCTTTGTCATAATTTCTGGATTTGTATTATCCGTAAATTATGTATTCGAACACGTATTTAAACAGCATCACCGGGATCGATTTAATATATTATTGGGGAAATCGGTCGATTTAAAAGGAATTGGATACAACACTAACCAATCAGAAATCGCCATCGGTTCGGGTGGATGGTTTGGTAAAGGATTCTTAGAAGGAACCCAAACGAAAGGAGGTTTTGTTCCTGAACAACATACCGATTATATATTTACGACTGTAGGTGAAGAATGGGGATTTATTGGATCCCTTGTAGTAATAGCCCTATTCGTAAGTTTATTTCTCAGAATCATTTACCTTGCCGAAAGACAGAAAACAAAATTCAGCCGAGTTTATGGCTATTGCGTAGCAGGAATCCTGTTCATCCATTTCTTCGTAAATATTGCAATGGTAATTGGTGTCTTCCCTACAATTGGAGTCCCACTGCCTTTCTTTTCTTACGGAGGATCCGGTCTTTGGGGATTCACTATCCTGTTGTTTATTTTTCTTAAAATGGATGCCAACAAAGTAAACGAATGGTAACTTAGTTTTTCTTTATAAACCAAGAACTATAATCCGTATTCTTTTCTAAATTATTTTCAATTCTATCATCCAGTTTAGGAAAAAAATCAATCCCAGTCATTTTTTCTATACTGTCAACTGAAACAACATACTGAAATAACGACTTATCACTCTTTTTATCTGGCATTAAAAAGGCAATCATTTTGTATGCTTTATTCGAATTATTTATAATAATCTTATAAAAGCATTCTGGAACAAAAACCTTTTCCTTACCAATTGTTTTCCGGGAATTTTTAAATATTCCTCCCGTGACAACATAAACACTATCATATTTCAAAGCCCAATAACGCGTTTTTTCTTCAAGACGTTTCCAAATGCCGGCATTAAACTTATGGGTTTGTGGAGCAATGTTGGAAGTGAAAAAAGTATCATTATAAGCATCAATATCAAATTCCATATCCCCTGCCGGGCAAAGATGCCCTTTATCATACCCGCTTTTTTTATAGTTTCTCCAGTCTGCAGAACCTGTTTTCACCATAGGATCAACAACAAAACGGGGTCTTTTAAAGCCCTTGTGCTGTATGTATTCTTTCTTCAACTTATAAGCGACCCACTCTGCCTGTTCTGCTCTTTCATCATACGAAAGTGTATAATACCGGTGCTTAATTAACTGATGAGTTGTTGAAGTTGGTAAATAATCAAAGTCTTTCTGGACTACATACTCTTCTTTTGAACCAGTAATGGCATCTTGGGAAGTTCCAATGTCATTTAAAAACATGGAAAAAGATTTACTTGCCGCGTGGCTAAAAAAGAAACAGCTTATCACCAACACCCCAATGGAATTGAATATGACTTTTTTTATTTTCATATTATAAATTATATTTTCAATTTTAATAAAAAGGGTTAATACAAAAGGGTTCAACTTTACTACTAAAGTTAAACCCCTCTGGATAAAAAGTAAACTAAAAAACTTATGATTTAGCTACGTTTTCTTTTTTTAATTTCTCTTGAATATTTTTTTTCACCACTTCTTTAGATTGCAAATCATCTAAAACATTTAAGGCCTCTTCAACATAAATATCTTTAGACAAACTTTCATGCCATCTATCTCTTTTCTCTTTTAAAATATTGTCTTTATTGGTTTGTTCCAGTTCATAAGGCAAAGAAGAAAATTGTAATACATTTTTATATTGTGATAGTGGCTTGAATTTTTTAGCTTTTTCTTCAATTGCATTTTGAGCAACCTTGAATTTTTCCAGATTCAAACTATAAGTATTTTCCTTACTTCTAGCATCAATCCATTTCGCATTCTCTTCTATTAATTGAAATTGAGAATTACGTGCAATTCGATTTCTACTGTTTAAAATAGCTTTATTAAAATTGGCGTTTTTATCCCAAACAGTATATTGAGCCGGATCAATTTTATCCCAAGGCATTGCATTCTCTACATCACGTTCTCCCATTTTTAAATAAGCATAACGATCTGGCATCACCACATCACTACTTACTCCGTCGAGTTGGGTAGAACCACCATTAATTCTATAAAATTTCTGAGTCGTAGTCTTCAAAGCCCCTAAATCACCCACCGCACTGTTACGAACAAACTGGTTCAAATCGATCACATTTTGTACCGTTCCTTTACCATAGGTTTGTTTACTACCGATAATCACCCCTCGTTTATAATCTTGGATAGCTGCAGCCAAAATTTCAGATGCAGAAGCCGAGAAACTGTTTACCATAATTACAAGCGGACCATCCCATTCGATTTTTTTATCCCTATCATACAAGACTTCTTTTTTTCTTCCTGCAGATTTTATTTGAACAATCGGTCCGTCTTCAATAAATAATCCGGCAATATCAACAACTGTAGACAAAGAACCTCCACCGTCATCACGAACATCTAACACAATCCCGTTTACTCCTGCTTTTTTTAATCTGTCAACTTCAAGAGCTATATCTTTTCCGGCATCTCTACCATCTTTATTTTCAAAATCAATATAAAATTTCGGCAGGTAAATCACACCGTATTTCAATCCATTTTTGGTAACGACACTTGATTTCGCATACGTCTCCTCGATTTCTACAATGTCTCTTATTATAGAAATAATCTTGATTGTACCATCGACCTTTTTTACGGTTAAACGAACTTCAGACCCTTTGGGCCCTTTAATCTTTTTAACCACATCGTCCAAACGCATCCCAACCACATCAACAGGAGCTGCATTACCTTGTGCCACTTTGAGTACTAAATCCCCTGCTTCCAGTTGTTTTCCTCTCCAAGCCGGACCACCGGAAATCAATTCTGATATTTCGGTAAAATCATTTTTCTTTTGAAGTCTGGCACCAATTCCTTCTAATTTACCACTCATACTTACATCAAAACGCTCTTTTTCTTCTGGTGCAAAATAATTGGTATGGGGATCAAAGCGGGCGGTAATGGAATTGATATAAACCGAAAACCAATCGTCCCGATCTAAATCGGCCATAAAACCAAAATACTCATCCAATGATTTTTTAGTACTTTCACGGGTTTCTTTTTCTAATTCTTCAAAACTCTTCGGTTTACTATTCTCACTGAGGTTTTTTTCTTTGGTTTTATCTAAATCAACATTTTCCGTTTCTTCACCTTGATGTAATATATCCAAAGAACCGTCAGTTTTCCCATCTACAACCTCTTTGCCTTCCTGCATTTTTAATCGATCGGTCAACGAAGAAAGGGTCGACAATTTAATTTGTTTTCTCCATCTGTCAAACAGTTCCGCTTCATCTTTCGCATAAGGCGCTTTTTCATAATCGGTATTGAAACTCTCATCAGTAGTATAATCAAAAGGAGTGCTTAAAACCTTCTTATATATTGCTTTACTCTCTTCCATTCGTTTCATCAAACGATCATAAGTCAGGCTGAAAAAAGTCAAATCTTTATTGATTATTTCGTCGTCTAATTCTGTTTCGAACTTTGAAAATTCATCAATATCCGATTGAAGAAAGAATCGTTTGGATGGGTCTAAAGCTTGTATATAATCCTTATAAATCCCTTTTGAAAATGTATCATCAATAGTTGCCGGATTATAATGCCCCTTTTCAATTACAAAGGTTAATAATTCTAAAAGTAATTTATCTTTATCAGGATTTGATTCAGAAGAGGATTTAATTTTAAAAGCAAACAACGTTACCGATAGAAAAAGAATTCCTAACAGTATTTTATAATTTCTTTTCATAAAGTTGATAATAGTATTCATCTAAATTTTTAAACTAAGTTACTGTAAAAACTATGCCAACACTTGTCATACCTGCATAAATTTTTGTTAAAGATATAAATTGTTTTTTTTTATTTTTGGTTTAATCATTCAAGTTAATAAATTTTGTTTTCTTTGTTTGTCAATACAATTTAATGCTATTTAAATTGTTTAGTCTCTCATAAGAATCAACAAAATCATGACGAAAATAAAACCTTTAATCTTAATAACCAATGACGATGGTGTTTCGGCACCCGGGCTAAGAGCCTTAATTGCCGTTATGGCAGAAATAGGAGATGTCCTGGTTGTGGCACCTGACAAACCACAAAGCGGAATGGGTCATGCCATCACCACAAACAACACCCTGTACTTAAACAAATTAACCAAAGAAAAAGAACCCATCACAGAGTACAGCTGCTCCGGAACACCTGTTGATTGTGTAAAATTGGCCGTGAATGAAATCTTAAAAAGAAAACCGGATTTATGTGTTTCAGGCGTAAACCATGGTTCCAATTCATCTATAAATGTGATTTATTCCGGAACAATGAGTGCCGCTGTAGAGGCAGGAATCGAAGGAATTCCCGCTATTGGTTTTTCCTTATTGGATTATGATTGGAATGCCGATTTTGAAACGATGAAGCCTTTTATTCGTAAAATCACTTTGGAAGTATTAGAAAACAAACTGCCTTTGGGTGTCGTTTTAAATGTCAATTTTCCAAAATTAAAAAAAGAAGACATCAAAGGCATCAAAATTTGCCGTCAGGCCAAAGCGCTTTGGATAGAAAAATTCCACAAACGTCAAACCCCACAAGGACGCGACTATTACTGGCTTGCAGGAGAATTTGTAAATGAAGATCAAGGTGAAGACACTGATGAATGGGCACTGGAAAACGGCTATATCTCTGTGGTCCCCGTTCAATTTGACTTAACGGCCCATCATGCCGCGCAAGAACTTAATACCTGGAAATGGAATGAATAAAGTAGATTTATTAAAAGGTGTAGTATTAGGAATTGTAGCTTCCGTTTTAGGAATTTTTATTTTTATCCAATTATTCACCTCTTATGATTTTATATCAGGAATACAAACCATGAAATTTGAAGGCAAATTAGGCAAACTGATTACGCTTGGTTCCATTTTGGACTTAATCATTTTTGCTGTTTTACTGAAACTAAACAAAGATTTAATAGCTCGCGGTGTCGTTTTGGCGGTCATTCTAATTACCATTCTGACACTGTTTGTTTAAATTCCAATTTATATTGATTTAAACCAATTTATTACCAAAAATGAAATACTATATTATAGCAGGAGAAGCATCAGGCGATTTGCATGGATCTAATTTGATGAAAGCTTTACTGAAAGAAGACCAAGATGCCGACATCCGATTTTGGGGAGGTGATTTGATGCAAGCCGTAGGCGGTACCTTGGTAAAACATTACAAAAAATTGGCGTTTATGGGTTTTGTTGAAGTCGTATTCAACTTAAAAACCATTTTAAACAATATCAAAATTTGTAAAGATGACATCACCCTGTTTCAACCCGATGTCATCATTTTTATAGACTATCCCGGATTTAACATGCGTATTGCCAAATGGGCGAAAGAAATTGGCATTAAAACCCATTACTATATTTCTCCCCAAATTTGGGCCTGGAAAGAAAACCGTATCAAAGCTATCAAACGCGATATAGACAAAATGTATGTCATTTTGCCCTTTGAAAAAAATTTCTATGAAGACAAACATCATTATCCTGTGGAATTTGTCGGTCATCCTTTAATTGACGCTATTTACAATCATCCTTCGATAGACTCCAGTGTTTTTAGAAACGAAAACCATCTGAATGACAAACCAATTATTGCCTTACTTCCCGGCAGCCGAAAACAGGAAATCACCAAAATGCTTTCGGTAATGCTTAGTGTTGTCAACGAATTTCCGGATTATCAATTTGTAATTGCCGGTGCTCCGAGCCAGGAGTATGCTTTTTACAAACAATTCATTTCTAATGAAAACATAAAATTCATCTCCAACAAAACCTATGATTTACTAAAAATTGCCACGGCTGCTTTAGTAACTTCAGGAACGGCAACACTGGAAACAGCACTATTTAAAGTCCCGGAAGTGGTTTGCTACAAAGGAAGTTGGGCTTCTTATCAGATTGCTAAACGCATCATCACTTTAAAATACATTTCGCTGGTCAATCTTATCATGGACGAAGAAGTGGTAACCGAATTAATTCAGGAAAACTGCAACACCAAAAAAATTGAAAAAGAACTGAGAAAAATTCTGGCGCCTGATTATCGCAAGCAACTTTTAGAAAAATACGACATCCTGGAAAAAAAACTGGGTGGAATTGGAGCAAGTGAAAAAACCGCTAAATTAATTGTTACCGATTTGAAATAATTAAATATATCAATCCTTAAAATTACCCTCTTGAGATCTATTGGTTACCTGTTTTTGTTATTTGTCTTTTTTACTTCCTGTAAGTCCACAACAGCTGTAGTAAACTCATCTTCTAAAAACAACCGTTATCTGGTGAATAAAATAATTGATGCTGCCAAAGAAAATATAGGAATTGGCTATAAAAGTGCAGGAACCACAAAATCAGGATTTGATTGTTCCGGACTAGTATACGCTACATTCAAGCAATACAATATCCCTCTTCCAAGAACTTCTATCGAACAATCTAAAATAGGAACCGAAATAGGTAAAAATACCTCTAAAGCCCAAAAAGGCGACTTAATATTCTTTAAAACCAACAACAATTCCCAAATCAACCATGTGGGAATCGTAACTGAAGTTGCCGATGATGAAATAAAATTCATCCATACTTCCACTTCCAAAGGGGTCATGATTTCCTCTACCAAAGAACCCTACTATCAAAAAACTTTTGTACAGCTGAATCGAATTTTAGAATAAAGAAACCCTTTCTTACAAAAAATCCGTACTTTAGAATTAGGAAATCGCCATTAACAAGCTGTTTCCTTGAATAAATGCACTAACTTAAAAAGGCGATACCATAACCACCTATCGGCAGACAGGCATGAACATCAATAAGTAACTTCTACCTATATGAAAGTATTGCAATTCCCTTTAGCCAGAATTACAATCAGTTTTATACTGGGAATTTTATATGTCTTTTATCTAAAGACGAACCTCTCTTTAATTTTCGGATTGTCTATTGGTGCCGTAATTATTTTTGGCATCAGCTATTTTCTCCCAAAAAACATCCTTCAAAACACCATTTATTTTGGTTTAGCCACTTATTTTTTGTCCTTCTGTATTGGAGCATTGACACAAATTACACATACCGATTCTTATCAAAAAAACAACTATATGAATTATAGTGTCATTTTTGAAAAACCACAATTAATTGTGTTAACCATTAAAGAAAAACTCACCAGCAATTCCTACAATGACCGCTATATTGCAGCAATAAATCATATTGCCGACAAAAAAATTACAGGAAAAGTTATTTTAAATATCAAAAAAAACGGATTAAAACTTCCTTTAGACAGCGGCACCACTCTTTTTGTTTTTGACAAACTGTATAAAAACAAAACCCCTAATAATCCGGACCAATTTGATTATGGCAACTATTTAGCCCAAAAACAAATTTATGCCCAGCTGTATTCTGACACTAAAAACCTGACTGTTAATCCTGAATTCAAAAAAGACATTTGGTATTACGCTTCAAAATTAAGGAATACGATTATCCATAATTTAGAAGGAACCGATTTCAAAAAAACAGAACTCAGCGTAGCCATTGCCTTAATTATGGGACAAAGACAAGATATTAGTCCTGAAATCATGCAAGATTATCAATATGCAGGAGCCATCCATATTTTATCGGTCTCAGGATTACATATCGGTCTCATTTTAATTTTTCTCAATTTTATTCTGAAACCTGTGCCTAATACTAAAAGAGGTTCGTTTTTCAAATTAATGCTAATTCTGATTTCCCTATCCTTGTTTGGAATCTTTGCCGGATTAGCGCCATCAGTAGTTCGCTCGGTAACTATGTTTTCCTTTGTGGCTATTGGGCAACATCTAAGAAGAAGTGTTAATATTTATCACACGATATTAGTTTCGATGTTGTTGATTTTACTCTTCCAACCTTCTTTTTTGTTTGATGTCGGTTTTCAATTAAGTTATATCGCGTTGTTTTTTATTGTTTGGCTTCAACCACTTTTAGCCGATGTCTGGTCACCAAAACAAAAAGCAGTACAATATATCTGGGGGATTCTTACCGTTTCCTTTGCCGCACAAATAGGGACCTTACCATTGAGTCTCTATTATTTCCACCAATTCCCGGGTTTATTTTTCATCACTAATTTAGCTGTCATCCCGTTATTAAGCATCATAATGTTGTTAGGAATATTGGTTATGGCACTGGCCGCCTTTGGCGTTACCCCAATGATACTTGTCAAACCATTTGAATGGAGCATTTATTTTCTCAATATGATTATTACCAAAATAGCATCATTTGAAGCATTCATTATTCAAGACATTCCGTTTAACAGCTATTTACTTCTAGGCTTCTATTTATTAATCATTACTGTTATAATATGGTTCAAAAAACCAAGTTTCAACAAATTTATTTTTGCATTAATCGCCATCATTACCTGTCAATTTGCTTATTTGCAAAGCCAATATAAAATAGAGACCCAAAATGAATGGATTGTTTTCCATTTAAAAAGAAACACACTGATAGCCGAACGAAACGGAAAAAGTGTAACTGTATTTGCCAATGGCAGCCTGCTAAAAAAAGTACAAAAGAATACCATTCTAAAACCTTATCTATTGGCCAATTTCAGTAGTATTCAGAAAAGGACCCCAATTCAAAACCTCTATTTTTTCAAAGGCAATAAAATCCTGCTTTTAGATAGCCTGGGGTACTATCCGAAAAATATACATCCTGATATCATAGTACTTACACAATCTCCAAAAATAAATTTCGATCGTTTACTACAAGACATAAAACCAAAAATGGTTATTGCCGATGCTTCCAATTATAAAGCCATACTAACTTACTGGCAAACCAGTTGTAACAAACAAAAAATCCCTTTTCACGCAACTGGTGAAAAGGGATCCTACAAACTAAACTAAAAATTATTTATTTTTCAGGATATCATTGGCTACTGCTAACCAAGCGGTTGGCCCGCCTGCAACATATCCTGTTTTTCCTAAACCTTGAAAATTTACCTTACCTTCTTTATTTGAGGCATTCGCAAAATAAATCGTTGGAAACCCCTGAATCCCGAAAGCCTGTTGCAATTCGTCATTTTGTTGTTTCACTTGAGGTGTTTGCGGCGTTCTTCTTGGATAATCTAACTCTACCAAAATCACATTGTCTTTTGCCCACTTGGCAAACTCGTCTGTTTTCAACACTTCTTTTTGTAATCGGATGCACCATCCGCACCAATCGCTACCCGTGAAGAACAACAACAAAGGTTTGTGTTCTTTATTGCCGATAGCAATCGCTTCTTTTACATCGGTATGCCAATTTAACTCTTGTGCTTGGGTGGTCAGAGAACCTATAATTAGTAATGACAGTAACAGTATCTTTTTCATTTCTCTATATTTTATAAATGCATAACAAATATAATGCCTTTTTTATTTAACACCATGCATTAATTTTTTCATTAATGGTGATAATAAAATCATTATAATTCCTAAACCGACGGGAATAATAGTAAAAATCAGAAAGAAAGTAGACAAACTATATCGCAAACTTATGGACTCTATCAATCCTCCCATAGACCCTGCCAGTTTATTTCCCATTCCTAAGAATAAATAATACACTCCAAACATGATTCCAATCCAACTTGCCGGAACCAATTTACTCACGTAAGACAAACTTACCGGAGAAATGCACAACTCTCCCAGAGTGTGGAACAAATAAGCGGCAATCAACCAAAACATGCTGACTCTCACAACCGAATCAGAAGCAATCCCTTGACTTCCATAAGCCAAAAATCCAAATCCTAAACCAAGTAATGCCAGTCCCAAACCAAATTTCATCGGGCCGGAAATATTATATTTACTTTCCCACCATTTTGAAAAGACCGGTGCAAAGCAGATTATAAACAACGAATTTAAAATTCCGAACCAGGAAGCTGGCACTTCGGTTTCCGGATTTGAAAAATCCCTATTGATCTTCCAGATTACAATTCCCCAAATCAGGATAAAGCTAAGCGACAATATACTGTTCCCTAACCTATATTCTGAAACCGTTTTTGAAAATAACTTTATTAAAACATAGGTAATCACTATCAAAGGAGTAATGGTTAAAAGCGCATCTGAGATTTTAAAAATCAAGGCGGTATTTCCAAACAATTCCCTTTGTGTAAATTTTTCGGCAAAAATGGTCATTGAGCCACCTGCCTGTTCAAATGCTGCCCAAAAGAAAACAGAAAAAACGGAAAAAATAATTACCGCAATAATTCGGTCACGAATAATGTGAGGAGCTGCATTCTCCTGTTCGGCTTTTTCCTTTGAAGCTAATTTTGAAGCAGATGTGGGAACAAGGCCGATATTTCCAAAAATATTTTGAGTGAAATAAAATTGTAGCATCCCTAAAAACATAAATATCCCGGCCAATCCAAAGCCCAGACTCCAAGAAACCTTTTCACCAATATAACCACAAAGCATAATCCCCAAAAAGGCACCTGCATTAACCCCCATATAAAACAAAGAATAAGCGCCGTCCTTTTTCTCCGGATGTTTCTCATAAGCATTAGAAATAATAGAGGTCATGTTAGGTTTAAACAAACCATTCCCAATCATAAGACATGTAATCCCGATGTACAAAAACAAAGGGGTTTCTACTGCCATAGCGGCATGTCCACAAGTCATGATCAACGCTCCTAACACTACTGCCCATCGATACCCTAAATACCTATCTGCTAAAAAACCACCTATGATAGGAGTAAAATAAACCACCATGGTATATGTTCCGTATAAAGCCATTGCATCTTCAATATTCCATTCCCAACCTCCTTTCAATGTGGATGTGGTTAAAAATAAAACCAACAAAGCCCGCATCCCATAATACGAAAAACGTTCCCACATTTCTGTAAAAAACAAAACGAATAATCCTGCCGGATGCCCTAAAACGGTACTTTTAAAAAACGATTCTTCTGTAGTATTTACATTCATATCAACTTGATTTATTTCTATTCTTTGAATCTTTATTATTTTAATTATCGTGAAAGTAACTTAAAAATTAAGTTACAAACTCTCCTGGATAAAATTAGTCATTTTATTATACAAATGAATTCGGGTCATTCCACCATAAATTCCATGATTATTATCCGGATAAATCTGGGAATCAAATTGTTTATTGGCTTGAATTAAAGCCTCCATCATTTGCATCGAATTTTGTACGTGTACATTATCATCACCTCCCCCGTGAATCAATAAAAATTTACCTTTTAATTGATTGGCAAAATGAATCGGCGAATTATCATCATAACCGCTGGGATTTTCTTGAGGAGTCTGCATGTATCTCTCGGTATAAATCGTATCATAAAAGCGCCAATTAGTTACCGGAGCCACAGCAATAGCCATTTTGAAGACATCATTCCCCTTCAAAATTGAATTGGCCGCCATAAAACCGCCAAAAGACCAGCCAAATATTCCAATTCTATTTTTATCCACAAAAGCATAATTCCCAATCACTTTGGCCGCATCAATTTGGTCTTCCAATTCATATTTCCCTAATTGTTTTTGTGTCACTTTTTTAAATTCAGCTCCCTTAAAACCGGTACCCCGTCCATCCACACAAGCCACGATATAGCCTTTCTGTGCCAACATCATGAACCAGTAATCATTATAAGAATGCCATTCATTTTTTACTTCCTGAGATCCCGGCCCGGAATACTGGTACATCAAAACCGGATATTTTTTGGAAGCGTCAAAATCTTTTGGTTTAATCATCCAGGCATTCAACTCAATCCCCTTAGCTGTTTTTAAAACAAAAAACTCTTTCGTAGGCAAGGCATATGAAGCAAGTTTCGATACTAATGCCCCGTTATTTTCAATAACCTGAATGGATTTTCCGGTTTTCACCTCATGCAGTGTATATTTTTTTGGCTGGGTAGCATTCGAAAACGTATTGATGTAATATTGAAAATTAGGACTGAATATCGCTTCATTCGTTCCTTTTTCCGGAGTAAGGACTCTTTTGTTTTTTCCGTCTAAAGTTACACTATAAACCGACCTATTAATGGTTCCGTTTTCAGTAGACTGATAAAACACCGTATTAGTCTTCTCATCAAAACCATAATATGACGTTACTTCCCAGTTGCCTTTGGTGACCTGACTTTTTAATTTACCCGTGCTGTCGTACAAATAAATATGGTTGAATCCATCTTTCTCGCTCGTCCAAATAAAACTGTTATCTTTTAGAAAAGTTAGATTATCAGTATCGACAAAATCAATATAGGCTTTGTCTTTCTCATTCAAAATAACCTTCGAAGCCCCTGTTTTACTATCTACGAACAACAAATCCAGATTATCCTGATGACGATTTAATATTTTTACAGCTAAGACATTGGCATCATTCGTCCATTCTATCCTTGGAATATAAAAATCATTATCGTTTTTCAGTTGTATCTCCTTACGCTTATTAGTGGCTACATCATAAATATGTAACGAAACCTGAGAATTCTTTTCTCCTGCTTTTGGATATTTGAAAGTTTCGATTGTTGGATACAAATCCTGATGGAACATTGTCATGGAAAACTCCGGCACTTCACTCTCATCAAAACGGATGTAGGCTATTTTCTGACTGTCTTTACTCCAATCGAAAGCTCTTACAAAAGAAAATTCTTCTTCATACACCCAGTCGGTTATTCCGTTAATAATCGCATTTTTCTTTCCGTCGGCAGTAATTGGGATGATTGTTTTCGTCGCAATATCATACACAAAAAGGTTATTTTCTTTGGCAAAAGCAATCTTTTTACCGTCAGGAGAAAAAGTGGGTTCCTGAACGGGGAAATCAAACAATTTGGTCAATTGGTTTGTTGTAGTATCAAACAAATAATAATCAGCAACAAATGAATGACGATAAATTGGATTCGAATTACAAGCCAGCAGTATCTTTTTTTCGTCAGCGTCAAAAGAATAACTATCCAACATCGGCATACCCGAATGGGGTTTGGTATCGAATATGGTGGTGACTTTTTTTAGCGTGGCAAAATCATACAAATCGATTTGCACGCTCTTTGAACTATAATCTAAATTCAATACCGTATACTGATTGGTATTTTTCATAGACTGCAATTCAAACATTTCCTGTTCCCTAAAAGCGCCTCTATAAATAGTTTCTACAGCAATTTTTTGTTGCCCAAAAACAGCAAAAGACAAAAACAAGAATACGACTGAAAATGTTCTAGAATACATGGTATTATTTTAAAAAGTAAAAAGACATCAATTTTAGTGAAAATTTTACTAATAATTCATCTTTATGTTGTTAAATATTAATCAAAATCAAACCAATCATTCTTTTTCTTGCCACTAATTAAATCCCAATTAAAAGTCTAAAAACGTATCTTTGCGACAAAACACACTATAATCAGTTGCAAATGAATAAGCCTGTTGTTGGATTCTCTAAATTATCCAAACTAGAAAAAATAGACTGGATTGCCGAAGCCTATTTCTCTACTCCTGAAGATGCCAAATCAGTATTGAAAAACTATTGGAATTCTGATGAAAAAATACAAAAACTACATGATGAATTCATAGAAAACACCATAACCAATTTTTATATTCCGCTAGGGATTGCCCCTAATTTTCTCATAAACGGAAAATATAAAACCATTCCCATGGCCATTGAAGAAAGTTCGGTAGTGGCTGCCGCTTCAAAAGCTGCCAAATATTGGGCCACCCGCGGCGGCTTTAAAGCTACTGTTATCGATATCGAAAAGATTGGTCAGGTACATTTTATATTTAAAGGCGATATTTCAAAACTGGAATTGTTCTTTGCACAAACCAAAGCAAAATTCTTCTCCAATACCGAAAACATTACCAAAAACATGCGAAACCGTGGTGGCGGTATCCTAGACATTTTGCTACAAGACAAAACTGATTTGATTCCAAATTATTTTCAACTTCATGCCACTTTTGATACCAAAGACAGCATGGGAGCAAATTTCATCAACTCTTGTTTGGAGCAATTTGCCAAAACATTAAAAAAAGAAGCTCAGACCTATGACTTATTTTCGGAAGAAGAAAAAGACATTCAGGTGATCATGAGTATCCTATCGAACTATGTACCTAATTGCATCGTAAGAGCCGAAGTATCCTGTCCGATTGAAGAACTTACAGAAAAACATATTCCGAATCCACAAGATTTTGCAGAACGCTTTGTACAGGCGGTGCGAATTGCCGAAGTAGAACCTTTCCGAGCTGTAACCCATAATAAAGGAATCATGAACGGTATTGATGCCGTGGTACTGGCTACTGGGAATGATTTCAGGGCTGTCGAAGCAGGAATTCATGCCTATGCGGCAAAATCAGAACACTATTCGAGTCTGTCACACGCTAAAATAGAAAACGGTATTTTTTCTTTCTGGCTGGAAGTCCCTCTGGCCCTAGGAACCGTTGGCGGATTGACATCTTTACACCCTATGGTAAAACTTTCGTTGCAAATCCTTGAAAATCCCTCTGCAGAAGAATTAATGCAAATCGTAGCGGTTGCCGGTTTAGCACAAAACTTTGCCGCCTTACGTTCCCTAACCACCACAGGAATTCAGGATGGCCATATGAAAATGCACTTGAATAATATTTTAAATCAATTTGAGACCAATGACGAGGAGCGCATTGTGATTCGAAAACATTTTAAACATCATGTAATCTCTCATAGTGCAGTGGTCGATTTTATTGAAAATTTAAGAAAATAAAAACATCGTTCATTGAGCAGCAGTTACATGAAGAAAACTTTTTACAGCAACGGAAAACTTTTAATTACTGGCGAATATCTGGTTTTAGATGGCGCTACAGCATTGGCTCTACCAACAAAATTCGGACAGGATTTAAGCATTGAAGAAGAATCCGATGAGAAAATTCATTGGAAAAGTTACGACGCCGACGGAACCGTATGGTTTGAAGATATCATTTTATTTTCAGAAATACTAAGTTCTACATCACCAGAAACAGTATCGGTAAAAAGCACCTTGATCAAAATTTTACACGAAGCATATATTTTGAACCCTAATTTCATAAAAACAGGAAAAGGATATATCATCACCACCCGATTGAGTTTTCCCAGAAAATGGGGATTGGGCACTTCCTCTACCTTAATCAACAATATTGCGCAATGGCTACAAATTGATGCTTTTGAATTACTCAACAACAGTTTCGGCGGCAGCGGATATGATATCGCCTGTGCGCAAAATAACACCCCTATTTTATATCGTCTGGAAAATGAAAAACCAATCGTAGAACAGATTGCATTCAATCCGGACTTTAAACAACATCTTTATTTTGTTTATCTCAACCAGAAGCAAAGCAGTAAAACCGCAATTGCCAATTATCGAAAAAATAATACGGCTCATTTAGATAAAAACATAGCCAAAATTGACGCTTTGACTGCCGAAATACTAAAGACAAAAACGCTTCCCGAATTTGAACATGCCATTACCAAACACGAAACAGTGATGAGCCATATTCTGGAAGTAAGCACGGTAAAGGAATCTTTATTTCCGGATTTTAATGGCGAAATAAAAAGCCTTGGAGCCTGGGGAGGTGATTTTGTATTGGCCATTAGCACAGACAACCCCACTCCTTATTTTAAAGACAAAGGATATGCTGTTGTACTTTCTTATGAGGAAATGATATTAGAACAATAGATTATCCACTAAAGCGAACTAACAGGCAATATTCTGACACAAATACAACCAATTTTACAGATACAAGGAATAAAAACAATCTGTTGTCTTCAAAAAAATCATTAAAAAAGCCGGTACTGTTACAGTACCGGCTTTTTTATGAAATTGAAATTACTATAAAACGGCTTAGTAATTAAATTGTTTTCTGTTATCTACGATATCAGCATTATCTTTAAGAGCAGGCAACACACGGTTTACATCTGCTGCAGATTGTTCTTTTAATTTAGCCACATATGGAGCATGATTTTTCAATACCGGAGCTTTTACTGTACTTACATTTTTAACAACATATACTCCTGTATTTCCTTCAATTGGAGCTGACAGTTTATTAGCAGCTAATGCAAATGCATTCCCTACTACTCTTGGCTCTGAACCTACTCCTGCTAAAACTGGATTATCCAATGTTATCCCTGAAGCTTGTAATACTTTAGAACCTGTTGCTTTTGCAATACTTTCTAAAGAAGTTCCAGTCATTTTAGCCTTAAGTATTTCCGCTTTTTTCTTATTTTTAAGAATTGGTTCTACATAAGATCGTACTTGCTCAACAGATGCCAAACCTGAATTATCGATTCCTTTTACTCTTGCAATAACGTGACCTAAATTAGCCACTTCAAAACGTTTTACATCTCCTACTTTAGAATCACTATCGAACGCCCATCTCACAATTGTTCTTTGATTTCCTAACGGTCCAAAATTCTCATCCATTGCTTTCACAGCAACCGGGAAAGAAACTGTAAGTCCCATTTCTTTTGCCACTTTGCTAAAATCTTTATCCGTAGCTTCCATTTCAAATTTAGTTGCTTGTGTAAACACTTTATCGGAAGTCGCTTCAGAAGCTTCGATTTTTTGGGCAACAGTTGCTAAACGAACTCCGTCTTGTTTATCGGTAACTTTTATAATATGAAATCCGAATGGCGTTTCAACCAAACCTATTTTACCAATTGGATTGTTGAATACAAAATCATTAAATGGTTTCACCATTTGATTTGGACCAAAGAATCCTAAATCACCTCCTTGTTGTGCAGAAGAATCATCCGAATTTGTGAAAGCCAACATCATGAAACTATCAGGATTAGCATTTACTTGCGCTAAAATTGCTTCTGCTTTTGCTTTAGCCTGTTCCTTAGTTCTTTTTTCTTTTTGATTTGGAACTTGAGTTCCTTCGTAACTGATTAAAATATGACTTGCTTTAGCATTCACTCCTAATTTTTTACCTAAAGATTTAGAGATACAATAGTATTTCCCAAATACATAAGGACCATAAACCTGTCCCGGAGCCAAATTAAACAATTGGTCTGCATCTGTAGCAGGCAAGTCTTTCTTAGCGATATAGGTAGAATCATAAGGAACATCTGAATTTGAATTGACAAACTCAACTACATTCGGAGCCGATTTAAATCCAGCCAAGGTATCATTTTTACCAGTTGTTTGATTGTAAACTACACTTCCTGACAATAATGCATTAATTTTTGATTTTACTTCAGCCTCATCTTCTTTAGATGCTTTATCTTCAATCAAAACATATTCAACAGAACGGGATTCTTCAGCTTTGAATTTCTTTTCGTTTTTCTTCATGTAATCAACAATATCAGCGTCAGTAACTTTTACATCGCTGTCTTTGATACTGGAATACAAACCTCCAACATAAGCAAAACTCACTTTGTTAGCCTCCATTTCATATTTCAACTTTCCTTCGCTCTCCGTTGTAAAAATAGCCGATTTGATCAGCGTATTGTAAATTTGAAACTTAGCATTCAATTCGGCATCTTTTTCTCTGTCTTTTAAATACTGAGCCTGTTCCGGATTTGATTTGAAATATTCTTTGAATTTTGCTACATCAAAAATTCCGGCTGCATTCAAAAACATTGGGTTTTTACCAATATTCTGATCTGATTTTAAAATCTCTAAAATAAATTTCTCCCCTACTCTTAAACCTAGTTTATCAAATTCAGCTGTTAGCAAAGCTACAGATACTTCTTGATCCCAAACTCTGTTTGCTGCTGCAGTCGAAGTAATCCCTTGACCACTTTTTTCAACATTACTTACTTTAACTCTAAAATCCTCAAATGCAATATCTTTCCCATTGATGCTCCCCACATCTTTTGATGTACTGCTGAAACTACCACTTTTGAATAAATCTCCAATGATGAATGCAAATAATGCCAATGCAATTACTGCGATCATTAAAGCGGAACGTTGTCTAATTTTTGATAAAACTGCCATTTTTATTGTTGTTAATTTTATATTCAGTTTGCGAAAATACAATTATCTAGTTAATATTTATAATAGTAGTGTTTTATTTTATAAAAAAAATGTATTTATAAAAAAAATCATTCTTTGAGTGTCAATTTAACCAATTCTATTTTCTTATTTGTCGCATCTTCAATCACAAAATGATATGAACCGATAACGATTACTTCCCCTTTTTGCGGGATTTCTTTGGTATGATCTACGATAAACCCCCCTAAGGTTCCATACGAATCGCTTTCCGGAATATTCAATTTATAGGTTTGATTCAAATACTCCACATCCAAACGAGTTGAAAAGATATAAGTTCCCTCTTCGAGTACTTTCTCCATCAATTCTTCATCTGAATCGTGTTCGTCTTCAATTTCCCCAAAAAGCTCCTCAACAATATCTTCAATTGTAATTATCCCTGAAGTACCACCATATTCATCCAAAACAACAGCCGCGCTTTTTCGCTTCTTGGTAAGCAAATTCATCACGTCTTTGATATAAATAGTTTCGGGCACAAACTCAACCGGAATGATAACCGACTTGATATTTCTTGGTTTTTTAAACAAATCAAACGAATGCACATATCCCAAGATATCATCCAGAGAATTTTGATACACCAAAATCTTAGAATAACCCGTTTCTATAAAAAGCGCTTTGAGCTCACTCACCGAATCAAACAATTCGACGGCAACAATTTCGGTTCGAGGCGTCATAATATCCCTGGCTTTCACCCCCGAAAACTCTAAGGCATTCTGAAAAATCTGAATTTCAGAATCTACCTCATCGTCTTCTTCTACGGTACTCATCTGTTCGGTAATATAATTCCCCAACTCTACTTTGCTAAAATACAATTGTACCTGATCCCCTTCTGTCTTAAAAAATCTTTTAAGCACAAAATCGGAAACCCAAATAAAAAAGGAAGAAATAAAGTAAAACAGCCAATAAAAAAAATAAGCCGGAATGGCGAAAAACTTGATAAAGGAATTGGCATAAATTTGAAAAAACACCTTCGGCAAAAATTCAGCCGTTATCAAGACAACCAACGTAGACAATACCGTTTGAATAAACAAACTGGATAAATCTGAAAAATGGAATTCCAGCGCATTAATCCAACGCATCAATAATTCCCCCATAAAAAAACCATATACCACCAAAGATATATTGTTACCAATAAGCATGGCAGCGATAAATTTTGAAGGCTTTTCAGTTAGTTTAGTAAGCGTTTTGGAAATAAAACTATCCTGCTTTTTTTCTATTTCAAGATAAATTTTATTCGACGAGATGAAAGCGATTTCCATCCCTGAAAAAAAAGCACATAAAATCAGACATAGTATGATAATGCTTATTTCCATATATTAGGATTTTTTGTTCCTGTCATCGAATTTTCTGGCAAATTTCCTTCTGAAGAAAAACATGAAAATGGCCGATCCAGCAATCATCAAACTCAATAATGGCGTTGCATTCGCATCATTCCACTTTGAAATGGCATCATAAATGAAATAGAAAGCAAAAACCAGATAAACGTATTGTGTGTATTTTAAGTAATTCATAATGGGTAAATTTATTCGAGCGTTTGAACCTCGCCTGTTATTCTTTGTGAATTGATGACTTTAAAATCTTTACTAAAATCAATTCCCTGTCCGTTAGACCCTCCTTTTGTATCCGTAAATTTAAACTTTCTTTCTGTAAAAAACCATTCATTTTTTTGATCATAATACAACTGTTCCGTTTCAAGCACCTGACCGCCCTCGGATGCAATTTTCACTTTTCCCTGCAAATCTATTATTCCAGTAAGTTTATACGAAACCGCATATTTTGCGGTCACCCGTGTTTTTTTTGCCTTTTTATCATACAACGTGATATCGACTCCTTTGGGAAATTCCGTAAACGGAAAATCAACACTGGTATAGTCTAACATTTTTGGTCCCAACAAAACCACTTTGATGTGCCCGGAGTCCGTATATTTCAAATCGACAGCATCAGCATCACCATTTGGAGTAAACTCAGAAAACTTACTTTTTTGAATTTCTTTAAATTTACTCTCGCACCCAAAAAACAGAGTCACAGCAAAAACTGTGACTACAAGAAGGATATTATGTTTTTCAAATAAAATCATAGGTCAAAAACGGACAATGTGGTATGTATAATGCAACCGATGAAAAATATTGTTTATTGGTATTTTCTTTTTTCAAACCATTTATCATTGAATGAAAATCCAATTCTGATATTGGCATAATTTTCCTGAACCAAACCGGAAGAAGTAGTACCTCTTTTACCTAAATCGAATCCTAAATTCACATTAGAGAATGAACCTGTAATTGGAAAACCCAAACCAAAAGTCACTCCCATATCGTTTATAGATTCTGAATTGATTACCAATCCGGTTTTTTCATATTTCAATCCTGCTCTTAAAACAATTCTTTTAGCATAACTTGAAAAAGAATTATAACTCGGAATATAATAACCTCCTACACTATACTTAACAGACTTCTGATACGAAACATTATCCATAGCGTTATAACTATTCACTAAATTACCCACACTCCCCATCACCACTTGCCCTCCAAGAAGCCATTTTCTAGTTTCCCCAACACCGGCTCCAACACTTAGTTTACTTGGCAATTTCAAAACACTTTGATTACTTTGTTGGTCAAGCAAGTCAACCGAAGACACTTCAAAATTTGAATTATACAAAACCGTAGCAATATCTCTGGTATTTTTTGAAGTCAAATCACTTTCCAAAGTATAATTCAAACTACTGAAAAGTTTGATTTTTTTAGTAATATTCGCTTGATACATGGCTCCAAAATTGAAATTCACCCCTGATAAATTAGCCTCATTCAATTCACGGGTTCCGGAAGAAACTCCGTTAATAATCTCGATATTACTTGTTTCTATTCTACCAAAATTATATTGTGCATCTGCTCCTAGACTAAAATTAGGCGCCAATTGATAAGCTACCCCTAAAAAAGCTTTATTCAAACCACCTTTACCGCTATATCTTCTGTTGTATGGATCCGTATCCGTAGAAAGTGTTTCAATTTTATACCCCACAGATGAATACGGAATCAACCCAAAACCAAAACCCCATTTGTGTATAGGCAATCCTACCACCAAATAATCCAACGATGTTCTTCTGGTACTCGCACTCTGGTCTCCTTCTTTTAATTTTTTAGTGGCATAAGTGAATCCTGTAGAAAAAGTAGTCAGTTTCAGATTTGAAAAACTGGCTGGGTTTTCAAGATTGATATGTATACTGTCTTGTTCAATAGCTACCCCTGCCATAGATTGATTCTCAATCGTCCCTTTAAAACGCACATCCCCAATCCCATAAAAAGAATACGGAGAAGAAGTACCTTCCTGGGCAAAAATTGCAATTGAAAAAAGGAAACAAGCACTTATTATAATTTTCTTAATCATTTTTGATTTTTATATTGAAATGTTTGATTCAAACTCTCTAACAGAAAATTTGAATTGGCAAATATGGTATTTTTTAATCGTTTAGCCAAAAATTCTGTATCACCACCAGTTAAAATTATGATAAAATTTGGGTATAATGTCTTATATTCATCTATAAAACCGTCAATTTCATAGACCAATCCGTTGACAACACCGGAATGAATAGACTCAGCAGTAGAATTCCCAATAAAATGTTTAGGAGCTTCCAGAGCCAGTAAAGGCAATTTTGAGGTAAAATTATGCAAGGCTTCGTAGCGCAATCGCAATCCGGCAGAAATAGCCCCTCCCAGATAACAATCCTTTTCATCAATAAAATCATAGGTAACACAGGTACCGGCATCAATAACCAAACGGTTTTGACCAGGAAACCGCAAAGTAGCCCCTGCAGCAAGAACCATCCTATCAATACCTAATGTCAGTGGTGTTTCATAAGTATTAACAAAAGGGAACACATCGGCATGTGAAATAAAATGGACCGAAATCTCATTTCTGAACTCCAAGAACGACTCTTTTTCTACATCTCCAACCGATGCAACGACCAAATCGGTTATTTTTTCATATTTTTTTAAAATATTTTCAATATTTTTTTGAAGCTCATTTGTAATAAAAACAAAACGCTCTAAAAAGATACCCCCCTCAAAGACAGCCGCTTTAATTCTGGTATTTCCAATATCAACAGTTAGAATCATGTTTTACATTTTGATTTGGCGAAGGTACGAATTGATTTTTTTTAAAAAATGTTTTGGATAAACTAAAAATCGTTCTATATTTGCACCCGCAATCAACAAGCATTAACACTTGAGAATGCAACATAAGGTACCTTAGCTCAGATGGTAGAGCAATGGACTGAAAATCCATGTGTCCCTGGTTCGATCCCTGGAGGTACCACAAAACCCGAATAGCAATATTCGGGTTTTTTGTTTTTTACATTAGGCACATTCAGAAGTAAGTGTGGGTCAAGCCCTTTAAATTGGTATCAATTCCAAAAAATCTATCTCATTTTATTCCCGCTAAACATTCCTTCTGAAAAATATTCTGCAGTTTCATCCGTTACAAACACTACTAATTCAGCTTGTGAATCAGTACTAATTGTAATTTCTTCCTCTTTTATTATTAAACTCTCTCTTTTTCCAAGATAAATATCCTCATTTACAATCACATTCCCATTTAAAATATATAATAGATACGTGAGATTTTTTTGTTCAGGTCCGGGAAGCGTTGTACTGTTGGCTACAAGTTTCATGTCATATACCCACGTTTGACTACTGAACTGGAAAGTTGTTTCTGTTGTTGGCGAAGCCAGTAATCTCCATTTATTCTCACTGTGCAAATCTTCTAAATCAAGAAAAAGTACTTTCGGTTTTAAGTCTTTACTACCCGGACGAATAAAAATTTGCAAACCTTCCATAGGTTCTCCTTCATCAAACATTCTTTCTTCATGATAAAACAATTTTCCTGCTTTCATTAACATGAGTTTATTTTTTCCGATAAACTCCACAATACCTTCAGAATCTCTGTGCTCTGTTTTTCCACTTCTAAAATAAGAAAGGATTTCATCATTTACATGGGGATGCATAGGCACCACATGATTTCCCTTGAAGTAAGCGTGGTCAATTCTCCCAATACTTCCGATGCCAGTATCTTTTTTCTCCATTTTTAAGCCGGGATAAAGCATTTTTATAGGTCCTCCTCCAACCATTACTGACTCTTCTATTTTCTGTAGCATATTTTTAATATTAATTTTGAATTAGAATAAAAGGAAGCTTACAAAGCCTCCAAAGCTATTTTCATTGTGTTTTAATGGTCCGTAATAATCAATATTGGCACCTAAACCAAATGTTAATTCTTTATAACTTACTCCTGCACGAGCCATCAAATAACTTCTATAGTGTTTTTCAATTACTGTATTATATTCATATAATGCTTGAAGTCGTGAATAGAAACGTAATTTTTCATTGATTTTTGGCTTATATTCCACCAAAACAAGCCCTTCTACATTAACATCTTTAACTAAATCAACTCTTGTATTGGCAACTACCAACCAATCATGATTGGTTTTGGTATAAATTAATCCTGCTGTAGGTCTTATTCCTGTTACTGGAGTTACATGAAAACCACCACTAAGCTTAAATCCTTTAACTATTTCATAGGTTAAATTTGATTGCGTCATGTAATCATTAATATGATTATCATCCCATTCACCAACAAAATAAGTCACGTTAAAAAATCCTAGCCTTGGAATACTTTGAAATTTTTTATCAATTATCATTTGAAAAGTCATTCCTCTATTACTAAACAATAGTTCCGTATTCACAGGTGGATTTAGAATTGTAAGCTGTTCCTGTTGTGAATAACCATTCCAACTGACTATTGAAATTAGTATTATAAATATACCACGCATTTTAATTATATAGTTCATTTTTAATTGTTTACTGTTTTTTTAAACTTTTATAATACAAAGTTACGTTGTTATGTTATACATTTGTAACCTGTTACATAAAGGATACCGGTTACAAAAAGAATACTATGCATACAAGAAGTACATGTAAAAAAGCGACTGATGAGTCTTGTGTAAAGGCTCGATTAGCAATTCAGGACACCCTGGATATGGTTGGGGGGAAATGGAAATTAATTTTAATTTCTATTTTGAGAGATGGCAAAAAAAGATTTAGAGAGCTATCCCGTGAAGCAGGAATAAGTCCCAGAATACTATCCAAAGAGTTACAAGAACTTGAAATGAATGGTTTGGTAAGCCGGACAGTGTGTGACACTAAGCCCGTAAGTGTAGAGTATGCATTAACTCCCTACAGTGAAACACTTTCAGAAGTTATCGATGCATTGCATAAATGGGGTGTTCAACATCGTAAAAAAATTATTGAAAATGAAATCCGTATTTAGTATTTTTAATTTTCACATGACGATCTATCTATTTAAAAAAAAACATTCCTAGTTTTTTTAGAAGCCGCAGGACTAAAAAAAACAAAAAACCGAATAACATAAAACTTTTTAGAGGGAGTTCAGCAATATCAGATTTTTTTGTTTTTAAAACGTAACAAACCTGTCGATGCTTGCTTACACTAACATACGCTCCAAAAACAACTTCATCCTATTTTAACTCTACTATTCCAACTGCCTTTCATCACTAATTCGTATCATAGTAACGCTATTACCAACGATAACGTTATCGTATATTTATCGTTCCGAATCAGACACTAACAATAAAAAGTTTAAAATAAATTTTTATATTTACCATTAGCGCAATGCTTTAAACATTTATTTCAATCACACCCGTACCGATAAGTATCGTGCTTATCCTATTAACCCATAAATTACGATAATGGAAAAGCGTAAATTAAATTTCTGGCAGATCTGGAATATGAGTTTTGGATTTCTGGGAATACAAATGGGATTTGCATTGCAAAATTCTAATGTCAGTAGAATATTCCAGACTTTGGGTGCCAACATTGATGACATCCCTATTCTATGGGTCGCTGCTCCATTAACGGGATTGATCATCCAACCCATTATTGGGTATTTCTCCGACAGAACCTGGACCCGTTTAGGCCGTAGAAAACCATACTTCTTAGCAGGAGCCATACTGGCATCATCGGCATTATTCATCATGCCAAATTCCCCTTTTCTTTGGTTTGCGGCAGGGATGCTCTGGATTATGGATGCCTCTATCAACGTTTCCATGGAACCATTTCGTGCTTTTGTAGGAGACAATCTTCCGGAAAAGCAACGCACGGAAGGATTTGCGATGCAAAGTTTTTTTATTGGAATTGGCGCCTATTTTGCCTCCAAGCTACCTCTTATTTTCACTCATTTTGGTGTTCAAAACACCGCTCCTTTAGGCATAATCCCTGATTCTGTTAAATATTCTTTCTATTTTGGAGGAATCGTATTTATAGTCACCGTGTTATGGACTGTTATCACCTCTAAAGAATATTCCCCCGAAGAATTAGAAGCTTTTGACAAACACAAAGAAAACACTTTCGAAAAAGAAACTCATACCAGGGAATGGTATCACATTAACGGAAAATCACACCTGAGAAACGGATTGCTGTTTTTGATAGTGAGTATCCTTTTTTCTTTAACCATTTATCATTATGATTTAAAGAAAGATTTATACGTTTTAGCTTTAGGCCTTATCGGTCTTGGTGGATTGGCAATGCTGATTTCAGGCGTGATGCAAAAAGCAAATCGGGTAGAAAATGGTTTTGTGGCTATTATGAATGATTTTCAATTCATGCCAAAAATCATGAAACAACTGGCCTGGGTCCAGTTTTTTTCTTGGTTTGCTCTTTTCTCCATGTGGATTTACACCACTTTAGCAGTTACCCAACATATCTATGGTACAACCGACACTACTTCCGACGCCTACAATACCGGCGCCAATCAGGTGGGAGAAATGTTTGCCAACTACAATTTAATTGCAGCACTTGCTTCTGTCCTTCTCCCGATATTAGCCAAATATACCAGTAGAAAATTCACCCATTTTATTGCTTTAGCCTGTGGTGGATTGGGACTGATTTCAATTTATTTCATAAAAGAACCGACTACTTTTACAATGGAGTGGCTTCCCATGATAGGCGTGGGAATTGCTTGGGCCAGTATTCTATCCATCCCTTATGCCATGCTTTCCGGATCTTTACCTTCGGCTAAGATGGGATATTACATGGGGGTTTTCAATTTTTTCATTGTAATCCCTCAGTTGGTTGCCGCATCTATTTTAGGCTTTTTAGTTTCTAAATTTTTCCACAATGAACCTATTTATGCCCTCTTAATCGGCGGTATATCTATGATTCTTTCCGGAATTTTTGCCCTTTTTACCAATGACGAATCAAAAAACACGATCGATGAATAAAAAAGCATTCCTATTTGACCTTGATGGCGTAATCGTAGATACGGCTAAATACCATTATTTAGCCTGGAAAAAAATTGCCGACCAATTGAACATCAATTTTACACACGAACATAATGAATTATTAAAAGGAGTCAGTCGGGTGCGTTCGTTGGATATTATCTTAGAACTGGGAAAAGTCGAAGCAACACCAACCCAGAAGGAAAAATGGTTGATTCAAAAAAATGAAGATTACCTTTCGTATCTGGTTGATATGAACGAAAGCGAAATCCTTCCGGGCGTGTTTCCTATTTTGGATTTTTTGAAGAAGAACAAACAGGGGATTGCCCTAGGATCGGCGAGTAAAAATGCCAGGCCTATTTTAGAAAAAACAGGCATTCTTCCCTATTTTGACGCAATTGTAGACGGAAATGATGTTTCGAATGCCAAACCGGATCCCGAAGTGTTTTTAATTGCCGCCAAACTGCTTGGCATAGCACCTGAAAAGTCGATTGTTTTTGAAGATTCGGTTGCCGGAATTCAAGCTGCCAATATCGGAAAGATGATAAGTGTAGGCATAGGAGAAGAACAGATTCTGCACGAAGCCAAATACATTTTCAAAAATTTCACACATATGGACACCAGCTTTATTACTAAATTAATAAACAAATAACCATTAGGAATTCAAATCCTATTTTGCTTTTACTTTTGATACCATCACGCTTTAAATTTTAAAACCATGAATCAGAATTATATACAATCGGACAACTGGTCTATCATAGAAGAAGGATTTGACAGAGAAAGCGTAAAATCATCCGAGAGCCTTTTCAGTATTGGAAATGGGGCCATGGGACAACGCGCTAATTTTGAAGAGAAATATACCGGAGAAACGTTCCAGGGAAGTTATATCGCCGGAATCTATTATCCCGACAAAACCAAAGTGGGCTGGTGGAAAAACGGTTATCCAAAATACTTTGCCAAAGTCCTGAATGCCCCTAACTGGATTGGAATTGACATTGAAATTAACGGCGAAACCTTAGACCTGAATACCTGTACTTCTGTCACTAATTTCCGTCGGGAACTGAACATGAAAGAAGGCTGGTACAACCGCTCCTTTGAAGCGACCTTGCCAAACGGAACTGAAATTGCCGTCAATGTGCGTCGCTTTTTGTCTTTACATCAGGACGAAGTCGGCATTATCAAATACGACATCACGCCATTGAATACCGATGCCAAAATAATTTACACCCCTTATGTAGATGCCGGAGTCACTAATGAGGATGCCAACTGGGACGAAAAATTCTGGGAACCGCTGCAAGTCAATCATTCCGATAATGAAGCTTTTGTAACGGCCCAGACATTCAAAACCCATTTCAAGGTAACTACTTTCATGCACAACAGCATTTTAGAGAACGGCACGGATATAGCAATCGCACCCCCTTTTATCGAAATGACCGAAGATAAAATTCAGTTGCGTTATGAAGTTACAGTGCCTGCAGGAGCCCAATCGACTCTTCAAAAAATCGGGGGCTACACCGTTTCTTTAAATCATGCCGACACGCTTTTGGCAGCGCAAAAAGCAATCCAATCGGCATTAAAAAAAGGATACGAGCAATTATTGGAGGAACAAATCGAAGCTTGGGCAAAAATTTGGGAAATGTCAGACATCACCATCGAAGGAGATGTCAAAGCGCAACAAGGCATCCGATTCAATATCTTTCAACTCAATCAAACCTATCTCGGAAAAGACAGCCGACTCAATATAGGTCCAAAAGGATTTACCGGAGAAAAATACGGCGGATCAACCTATTGGGACACCGAAGCGTATTGCATTCCGTTTTACATGGCCACCAAAGACCAACAGGTAGCCCGCAATTTATTGACCTATCGCTACAACCAACTCGATAAAGCCATCGAAAATGCCCAAAACAATCTGGGTTTCAAAAACGGTGCGGCCTTGTACCCGATGGTGACGATGAACGGCGAAGAATGTCATAACGAATGGGAAATCACCCACGAGGAGATTCACCGCAATGGCGCCATTGCTTTTGCCATTTACAACTACCACCGCTATACCGGCGACTATTCGTATATTCCCGAAAAAGGATTGGAAGTTCTCATTGGGATAGCCCGTTTTTGGCAACAGAGAGCTTCTTTTTCAACACAAAAAAATCAATATGTAATTCTGGGCGTTACCGGTCCGAATGAGTACGAGAACAATGTCAACAATAATTTCTATACCAATTATGTAGCCAAATGGTGCATCGATTATGCTTACGAACAAATCCTGAAAGTATCACTCGAACACCCATCAGACCACAAACGCATCATCGAAAAAGTAAAACTATCCGATACCGAATTGAAGGAATGGAAAAAAGTCGCCAACAATATGTATTTCCCAAAATCGGAAGAACTGGGCATCTACCTGCAACAGGACGGCTTTTTGGACAAAGATTTGGTTACTGTAAAAGACTTGGATAAATCACAACGGCCCATCAACCAAAAATGGTCCTGGGACCGCGTCTTGCGTTCGCCCTACATCAAGCAGGCCGACGTCTTGCAGTGCTTTTACTTTTTTGAAGACCATTTCACCAAAGAAGAACTACAGCGCAATTTCGAGTATTACGAAGCCTTTACCGTGCATGAAAGTTCCCTTTCTCCTTGCGTGCATGCCATACAGGCCGCCGCGCTCGACAAAATGGATATGGCCTATGCCTTTTACCTGAGAACCTCCCGCCTCGACTTAGACGATTACAACAAAGAAGTCGAGGAAGGCTGCCATATCACCTCGATGGCAGGCACTTGGATGAGCATCGTAGAAGGGTTTGGCGGTATGCGCATCAAGAACGACACCCTTCATTTTTCGCCTAAAATCCCGAAAGAATGGAAAGCCTATTCCTTTAAAATCAATTTCAGGAACCAGATTGTAAAAGTAGCCATCACCGCCACGTCTACTTCTTTTTCCCTCGATGGCGACGAAGAACTGACCCTGATGGTCAACGGCGAAAAAGTGATTGTCGCACCCTATATCATGGTTACCGTATAAGACAAAAACAAAAAGTTGTAAACCATTAAGGAATTATTTCCTTAGTGGTTTTCTTTTTTTAGGAGCAGCACGATGACGGTTTTTTAAGAATAACTCTTCCCGCTTTCGGCTTTATCTCTCCGCTATACTACGAGGATATCGCCTCTATCGGGGCTAAAAGACAGCATTACTTTCTGTAAGATACTTTTGTTATATTTGAAATAATAGAAAACAACATATATGAAAAACTTCCTCTTAATCACACTTTTAATTACAAGCTTGTGTTTCAGCCAAAAAAATGATGCTAAAAAATTTGAGACTAATTACAATCTTTTAATAGAAAATTTATCAAGTCAGAATTGGACAAAATCCGAAGAGTTAGCAAAAGAATTACTTACAATTGCAGAACCAATTGATTCTATGCAAACTGAAAAAAAAGTTTTGAGATATATTTATATTTATTCTACTGCAGGACTTTTAAATGAAAAAAAGTTAACCCAAAATGAAGCTTTAGAAAAAGTGAAATTTTTGCAATCAAAAGAAATGATTATGCCTGCGCATCCATTTAACAGTAAATGCTATGTCAATTGTACACACTTAAATGAAGACGAAGCAAATACATTTTTCACCGGAGTAAATAATGCCGAAGGAACTCAAATTTTTTCATTTGAATATGTAAAAATTGAAAAAGGAATTAAAGAATCGCTGAGCGAATTAGAAGGAAAATATATTACATTAAAAGGCGAATTAAATGAGATTTCCGTTGAGGGAAATATGCTTCCACGATTTAAACTTAAATTCATCAAAGGTGATTATATTATAGAAAATCAATAAAAGAAAATCTAACCGAAATTTCATCTTGTACTTGTCTCTCAACGAGTACTTATATAAATCACAAAAACATTATGAAAACAGATTTCAAAGAAGAACAAAAGTTTACCCAATGGTGGTTGTGGTTGATTCTAATCGGGACTGGAATTTTCCCTGTCATGGGAATTTACAAACAACTGATTCTCGGAGAAAAATTTGGAGACAAACCCATGTCTGATTTAGGATTAATCGTGTTTTCGGCATTTATTTTTGGCATAATAGCGCTCTTCTGGATGATGCGACTGAAAACCGAAATCGACCAAAAAGAAATCCGGATGCGTTTTACTCCGTTTACCAAACGCAATGTGCAATGGAAAGATATCGAATCGGCTAAAGTTGTAAATTACGGATTTGTTGGCGGTTGGGGAATCCGCCTTTGGACCAAATACGGGACCGTTTACAATACAAAAGGAAATAAAGGTCTTGCCATTGAATTAAAAAATGGGAAACGATTTTTAATCGGAACACAAAAAGAAGCGGAACTGGAAAAACTAATAAAACAATACCAATAAACCTTTGGGCTACGTACTCGGCGGTTCGCAGAAAGATGGGTTGAGCTCGATGCAAACATCTCTTTAGCACGGATTTTTTCCCATACCCACAACAATTGACAAACTCATAAAACCTGGAATACTGGCGAAGATTCTTCCTTCGTCAGAATGACAAGATTGTGGAAACAGAATCTCGAAATGCAGTTGTTTTCAAACCACAGTAACCCCAGTTTTGTCTTTCCGAAAGATGAAGGAACTCCGTCCGGTTTTTCCACAAAGTATTTCATTTAGATTGTATGACTCTGTTTATAAAGATCCCTCATTCTTCGGAATGTAGTTTGTGAAAGTAGTTTGTCAGATACAGACAACGATTAAAAATTTAAAACCGCCTAATGAATCTTAATTTTTTAATAGTTTTAAAAAAAGATTTCAACATTATAGTAAACCCAAAAATAAACCACCAATAAATCAACTCTGCTTTTATATTCGTATTTTTGGGTTTTAGCCGCAATCCTATGAAAGCCAAAAACCAGCTGCCTGTAGAAAGAATCGAACCGCCGTTTTGGTTTGTAGGGATGCATAATCCAGAAGTACAAATTCTGTTTTACGGTAAAAACATCAACCAATATTATGTGGCGACCACCGTACCCAATATCATTACCAAGGTTACCAAAACAAACAATCCCAATTACCTGTTTGTAACTATCACTATCCAAAAAGACTTTGCGCATGAAATCATTTTCATGTTCAAAAAGAACAACAAAGTTGCTTTCACCCAAAAATACCAACTGCGACAACGCCGGGAAAATTCGGCACAACGCAGCAGTTTCGATTCTTCGGATACTTTTTATTTATTGATGCCTGATCGTTTTGCCAATGGTAATACCAACAACGACAACGATAAATGCACTAACGAAAAATACAATCGGGCACTGCCCGGAGGCCGACATGGCGGTGATATCGAAGGCATCATCCGGCATCTCGATTACATTCAGTCGCTGGGGATAACGACCATCTGGAGTACGCCACTTTGTGAGGACAATGACCCAGTTTTTTCGTATCATGGCTACGGACAATCAGATGTGTACAAAATAGATTCCCGATTTGGAACCAATGAGGATTATGTACGTTTGGCTGCCGAAATTCATAAAAGGAACATGAAATTGGTTATCGATTATGTAACCAACCATTGGGGCATTGAACATTGGATGTTTAAAGATACCCCAACTCCCGACTGGTTTCATCAGTTTGAAAAATACACCCAGACCAATCATAAACGCAGCACACTCAGCGACAACAATGCCTCCCGATACGATCAGGATATTTGCTTGAATGGCTGGTTTGCCCCTGCCATGCCCGATTTGAATATCACCAATCCTTTGGTACTGAAATACCTCACCCAAAATGCAATTTGGTGGATGGAATATGCCAATTTGGACGGTATACGAGTGGACACTTACAATTATGCCGACCCCAACAGCATGGTGCAATGGACCAAAGCTATTTTAGCCGAATACCCGAATTTGAACATCATCGGAGAAATTACCCAACGCAACCAGGCGCTACTCTCCTATTGGCAAAAAGACAGCGCTATTGGAAAAATCAAAAACTTCAATTCGCATTTGCCCGGCATCATGGACTTTGCTTTGGGTGATGCCTTACAAATGGCTTTTAACGAAAATGAAAGCGATTGGGGTTTGGGAACCACCAGAATCTATGACAATTTTGCCAATGATTTTTTATATCCCAACGTGAATAATCTGATGATTTTTGCCGAGAATCACGACAGCAAGCGCCTCAACGAAGTCTACGGAAATGACATCCGGAAATACAAAATGGCGATGACTGTTCTGGCTACCGTACGTGGAATTCCGCAGTTGTATTACGGCTCTGAGATTGGAATGGCCGGCAACCAGTATGAAGGCGATGCCGACATCAGAAGGGATTTCCCCGGCGGATGGGAAGGCGATGCCAACAATGCGTTTACCAAAACAGGACGAACCGAAGAACAAAACGACTATTTTGATTTTACCGCTGCACTCTTCAATTGGAGAAAAACGAAAACCGTAATCCATTCCGGTAAAATGACGCATTATATTCCCAACAACAATGTATACGTTTATTTTCGATACAACTCCACCGAAACCATCATGATGATTTTGAACAATATGCCCGACCCGCAAACCGTCAAAACCGATCGGTTCAAAGAAAATATAGCTCATTTTAAAAAAGGTACCGATGTGATTACCAAACAATCCTTTGACATTAGAACCCAAATCAGCTTAGAACCCAAATCGGTTTTGATTTTAGAATTGGAGTGATTTTTAATATACATGACTATGCGTAACCAAAAGAGAAATTAGCTGCAGATTTAAAAAGTTTTCACAGATTTTTTCTAAAACATTTGTAATCTATGGCTAAATAAATTAATGTTTACCTTTACCCCAAAAAAAGACAAACATGCTCAAAATTGGACATCGCGGTGCCAAAGGATACGAAGCTGAAAATACCCTGGCCAGTTTTCGTAAAGCGATTGACATGCAGGTAGACGGCATCGAACTGGACGTGCATTTGAGTGCCGACAACCAATTGGTGGTGATTCATGACGCAACCATCGACCGAACGACTGTCGGAACAGGCTTTGTCAACAACTACACGGCTGCCGAATTGAAAGAATACCAAATTCCTACACTAGCCGACGTATTCGATTTAGTGAACAAAAAATGCTGGATCAATGTGGAGCTCAAAGGAAAAGAAACGGCAAAACCCGTTGTGGAGCTTATTGAAAAATACATTCGGGAGAAAAACTGGGATTACAATCAATTTATCATTTCCAGTTTTGAATGGAATTTTTTAGAAGACGTTAATACCTTAAATCCAAACATCCCGATTGGCGTTTTGACCGAAACAGATGTAGATTCGGCTATTACTTTTGCCAAAAAAATAAAGGCAAAAGCCATCCACCCTGATTTTGCTTTGCTTACCCAGGACAACACCGCTGCCATGCAAGCACAAGGATTCTTGGTTTTTCCCTGGACGGTAAATGAATGGGACGACATTCAAAAAATAAAAACTTACCCGATAAACGGAATCATCACGGATTTTCCTGACAGAATATGAACCAAAATTTTGACATCATCGTTGGCGGTGGAGCAGCCGATTTTTTTACGACAATCAACATTGTCGAGTTTCATAAAAACGGTAATGAATGTAGGTTCCTCGCAAGTAAATGAACTATTAGAAATCACCTTAATCCTCGGAACTCCTTTCTTTGTCCTTTTTGAATGTGAAAAATAAAACCATTTTAAAAAAGGAAGAAAAATGTTTTAACAAGTTCTGATTTAAAAAAATGGAAACTAATTTTATTTCTACATGCGAATATACGGATAGAACAATTGTACATAAAACCTTTTCTTCTCATAGGTACCGGAGAAATAAAATCTGACTCTGTAAAGACAACTATCAGCATCAATTCAAAGGATAGGATAAATGGAATCTTATTTTTCTGGTATTCATCCAAGTCGTATTTGTAACCCTGGTTTACGGGTCTATTGCCGCTTTTTGGCAGTATTCCCTCATGGCGAATACGATAAATCCAAAAAATAACCCCCTGTTATTGACCATAAAAAAAGCTGTCTTTTTACGGACAGCCTTGGGCTAAAAAATATTTTAATTTGTTTTAAACTTCCATATTTGGCCTATCGTTTCCCCTCCTTTACCATCTTTAGCTACGACTTTCCAATAATATTCTTTTAAAGCAACTACAGGTATGTCTAAAATATTGGTCGCTAAGTTTTCGCTAACTTTTGATGTAGGCGGATTGGCAGTCCCAAAATACACATCAAAAACCAGCTTGTCATTTACATCAACATCATTGCAATTCCACTTCAATGTTACCATTGCTGTATTTAATGTGGCGTTCAAAAGAGGCTGAACCAGTTCCGGTGAAAAAGGCAAATGATTTATTACAACTTCTCCTGCCGTATAAAATTTATAGGTAGCCGAATAATCGCTGGACAATTTTTTACTGTCTGTTGCTTTCACTCTCCAATAGTAAGCTACATTCTTCTCCAACGGTATGCTTTGGGAAATGGCAGCACCTTCCAATGTCTTTACAATTTGCAAAAATTGATTGTCTTTTGCTACTTGTATTTGGTAGGTTATGGGGTCATTATTAGAATCGGTAGAGCTATCCCATTGAAAATTAACCAAATTATCGACACACAATTTATTGTTTGCCGGAGCAATCAATGCAGGTATGGTTGGTGCTGTGTTTGTAGTTTCTACAGAATCATCCCCGCCTCCGCAAGAGATTAATGAAAGACCAATGACAGCTAAATATATAAACTTTTTCATGTGTAGATAATATTTGTTTTTTAATGGAACATGGTATCGCCATTCTTTATAATTGTTTTGTGTTTTTTGAATCATGGCGATTTCATTTTTAATTTTTTATAATTTTTAGATATACTGGTGTGTCCAAATGTATTTTTACGATATAAATTCCTGTCGCTTCTTTTTCCAAATTCAACTGAACTTTTCCGTTTACAACAGTATAGGTTCCTTTTGAAATCAACTTAGAGTTTAAGGTGTACAAATCGACAACTACTTCTTTACTGGTGATAGGCAACGTGATTTCAAATTTCCCTGAAGTTGGATTCGGATATGCTGAAACGAACCCTAATACATCCTCTATACCTTTCGAGTAAATTCCCTCGCAGGATTTAGCCGTTTTCACTTCCAGCAGATCGCCTTTTTTCACTTCTACCGAAAAAGCAGCAGCAGCCGTTTCAAATTGCTCATTCCCATTTACAAAAATTTTATAAGGAGCTGTTCCTTCCACTATTTCAACAGCAACCTTATTCGAAGCAACACTGGATTTTCCTGTAACAGCGACCCCTTTTAGAATAACAATCGTGAAACCTTGTTCAAAAGTTTCTCCCATAACCGAAATGGATCCATTATAAACACCGGGAGCCAAATTTCGGACTGACAAGCTGTTATCAACAAAATCATACGTCTTCCCGTTTATGGTAGCCACATAAGGATGGGTTATAGTAGCATTGATTGTTATTTCTCCATTATTTTCATTTAGACAAGATTCTCCTTTTGATTCAATAGCAAAATTACTTGATGGCAAAGTGAACTCTTTATCGGCTAACAAGGATTTTTTATTTCCGTAAACTTTATACCCCCCCGCCGGAATGGCAATCGGCGCATTAACATTGGTCACATTAATAGAAGAATTGTCCATCAGGTTATACCAGATTCCTGTGTAAGGAAAACCTGTGGCTACGTTTTGGGCTGTCACATCAAAATTGGCCAATATCAAAACGTCTTTGAGTTGGGTGTCAGGCAAAGCGCCATTGGTAATTTTGATGTTCGGATATAACGAACTGGTGTTGTTTATGGTTGCCGTTCCCAAAAACACAGGATCTGTTGTTTTCAGCTCGATCATTTTGGTCCAATCGGTATAGATTTTATTTCTATTGGTAACCCCTAACCAGTTGTTCGTCCATTGTGGCTGTTGTTTGGTATCTAGTTTGCAATCTCCTGCCGTGGCATCCGAAGAAGTGTTTACTGTTCCATTATTACAGCTAAAAATCGAGTTTTCCATTCCCAATTCGCCAAAATGCCAAATCATCTTAGGCCCGGGAACCAACAATGAAACCGCCCCCAAAGCCGACATTCTGGACAAAGCGACATCTAATGTTTTCACGTTATGGGAAGCGTTGGAACTATTCCCATACGTCAGGTTTTTGTACATCAATCGCTCCTCGTCGTGACTTTCGGCATAACCCATCAATCTGTTTTTGGTGAATCCTCTGCTGGTGCTAGTCATATTATAAATGTTACTGGCATAACCCATAGTCAACTCATTGTATTGATCCGTCATTTTCCCCCACATCATAACTCCTTTACTTGGCGTTTCGGCAATCCTGTAATTGGCCCATTGCTGCTCTTCGCCATTCGTGCCTAAATGTTCAAAAATAGTATAATGTGTTGGGTCTAAACTCCAGGAGTAATCAGCATAGTCTTTCAAGATCGCCACTCGATCCGCTTGATAGGCATTGGTACAGCCCTCATCGCCCGAGGAACAGGCTTGAGTAAACCCTTTGGTCAAATCCCAACGAAAGCCGTCAATTTTGTATTCTTCTATCCACTGTTTTACTACTCTTTTTACATAATTTTGGGTTCTTGCTTGCTGATGATTAAAATCATTCCCCACACTGTAACTGTGTTTTGCGACAGTATTAAAATAAGGATTTTCAGAAGAAGGTCCGCCCCATCCATCACCATCAGGATCGTTCATCCACATCCTTACCATCGGATTTCTCCCAAAAGCGTGATTCAAGGCCACATCCAGAATTACTGCAATGCCGTTTTGATGGCATAGGTCTATAAATTCCTTAAGTTTGTTTGAAGTACCGTAAAATTTATCCAATGCCATGTGAAAAGAGGTGTTGTACCCCCAACTTTCGTTGCCTTCAAATTCCATGACAGGCATTAATTCGATGGCATTTATTTTTAGGTTTTTGAAATAACCGATTCGGTCAATCAAATTTTGATAGCTTTTATTGGCATCAAAATCACGAACCAAAACTTCATAAACCACCAGTTTTTCTTTTTCCGGTTTTACAAAATTGGTTGTCGCAGCGCTCCAAGCATAAGGGATCTGCCCCGTTTGCAAAACGGTCACTTCCCTTTCTTGTCCTACCGGATAAACAGGAAGATTGGGATAATTAGCCGTAGGAATTCCCGGATCGTCAAAAGGAGATAATACTAAAGTCGAATAAGGATCAGCTGTTTTTACCAATGATGGCGTACCTGATATAGGAGTGGCATCAACCACCCAATATTGATACGTATAATTTTGACCCGAAGTTAATCCTGTAAGCTCCAACCAGAATTTACCAGAAACAGGGTCTTTCTTCATGGCATCCGAAGCCGATGGTTGCCAATTATTGAAACTTCCCGCTACATACACAAAATCTTTCAACGGAGCATCCAAAACCAACGTGGCTTTTGTTGGATCAGATGCATTGTAATTAATTCCGTCCTCTAAATTAGTTGGCATTGTGGCTTCATTACTTCCTGGATTTATAATGACCGAAAATTTCTTTACAATAGTAGTGACCCCTTGAGTTACTTCTAATTCATAATTTTGATTGCTTGTAATATTAGAATGGGTATACGAATAATTTGATAAATTTGTCACACTGTTAATGCTAATTCCATTGGATTTCAAATTATAGCTAGCTGTCCCATTAGTATTCGTGGCTGTAATGGTTAAATTAGATCCTGAAGTAATAATGTTAGAACTGTTTTGCAAAGGTGCTGTCAAAGTAACTTGAAAAGCACCAACCTCAGCCAGTATATCCTGTGATTTTTTATCCCCGGTACCATCCTTGGCTTTTATCAAAAAGCCAATTTTCCCGATTCCTGTTGCCTTGTAATAGGTAGTTGGCACTATGGTCTTGGTGTAAGTATCACTTCCTGCATTGTAGGTGAATTTACTCGCTTCGTCAGATACCGTCCAGGAACCATTAAGAGGGGTACCTTTAAAAGTGGTGTCGTCTATATCAAAAGCCCAAGCCCACATATATAATGCATTGCCGGTTACCCCCCAAGCAGACTCATTGATACTGTTTCCATTAATTGTAATGGTTATCGCGGTTGTTTCTTCAAATGAGGCAGGACTAATAGAATAGGTAACTGTTTGCGTTTGTGCAAAAACCCCTATTGACAGAAAAAATAATAATAAAAGTATCGTTTTTTTCATTTGTTGCTATTTATTGTTTTTTATTGGTCATATGTAATTAGAATATTATCATTAGTATTTGCGACCCAATTACGGCCCTGTTCATCTCATCGTTTTATAAAAAAATATCCCATCTGACTGCTCAAATGGGATAGATAGTAATGATTAAAAATTAATTTGGTATTAATCTTATATTGTAGTTGGCAGAATTATTCAAATCCAAAACTATTTTATAATTGCCTGCCGCAGGAACTTTCATGTTTCCACCGCCCAATTTTATTTTATTTTGGGATGTAGCTCCAAGAGTTTCAACATTTCCAGACAAAGTTCCCATTTTAACGGACCAGTCATCTTTTAGACGAACCAAGAACTCGTCTGCAGTTAATGCTAAATCTTTGGTATACATTTTATAATAAGGTGATGAAGGGTTTGCGTCGAAAACCAAATAAGTTGGAGTTCCCCATCCATTTGGAGTAGCCTGCCCTATAACAGCAACCTGTCTTTTACCTATTGTATACGTACCAGCAGTCCAATCTACAGTAAAGAAATAAGTTCCTGCACCGTCAACTGGTTTAATGTTCTTCCCCCCTAAAGTGGTGAAAGTATTTGGATTTTCAGTAAGATCTCCCTTATCTCCAGACCAAGCTGGAACGGGACAAAATTTAAACTCAGGGGAGGCAACATTCATCCAAACAAAACCTTCGTATTTCCCGTTGTTATTGGCAGAAAACAATCTTGGCGCATTGGCAGGATTCCAATCGGCAAAACCACTTGCCCCACCAAAACTTCCTGGCACATAAATTCGATCAAACTCATCATAAGTATCAAATGCAGTTGCGGTAATCGTAACTTCATTCGAAACAGCAGTATATGCTGCAACAGTAGAAGACGACTGATTTAACACACTACCTACAATACGGACTTTGTAAGATTCTGAAGTACCAATTGCTCCACCTGCCCCTAACAAAGCAGCATTTAGTTGTCTATTGGTAACTACTTTCTCTAAATCAATTACAGTATTAACTCCATAATCTCCTAAAGTTATTCCTCCTGGATTGTTAAAATTGCCAGTGCTTTTTATCACTTGTAAAGTATACCTTACTGCCGCTGAGTAGCCATATGAAGAAGAAGTCCATTTGGCGGTAAAAGCAGTTGCAGAAGCAGTTGACGCAGTTAAAGCAAAAGTACCTCCTGCAGGAGAAGAAAGAGCAATATCCTGACTAGCTGAAGCCACTGGACCTAGTGTATCATCATTACAGGAAACAATACTAAAAAGCAGTCCCGTAACTACTATTAAACTTAAAAATATTTTTTTCATAATTATTAATTTTATAACCATTGGTTAGAAAAATCTAACCAATGGATTTTTTTTATTAATATCCTGTATTTTGAGTTAAATTAGAATTGGTTTTTAACTCCGATTGTGGTATTGGGTATAAATTGAATTTATCATCAATACTAGCGCCATTTAATGAATTTCCTTTCCATTGCCATAAGTAGGCACTTCCAGCGAATTTATTAAAACGAATTAAATCTTGTCTTCTATGACCTTCCCAATACAATTCTCTTGCTCTTTCATCCAAAACAAATTGAGGAGTTAAATTAACATCTGTAATTGAAGCAGCATTGGCTCTTGTTCTTAAAACATTTACATAACCTACTGCAGTTGACTTAGAACCCAAACCTTTAGCCGCTAATTCAGCATACATCAAATAAGCGTCCGCTAAACGGAACAATGGAAAGTCAGTGTCAACATGTGTTTGATTGCTTCCAATAGCACCCGTTGAAGTTTTGTTGCTGAATTTTTTAACTTTTAATCCGCCCGTTCCAAAAAAGTCTGAAACCGAACCAATAGTTAATGGTGATGAAGAATCAAAAATGGCTCTCTTATCAGTTGCACCAGTTAAATCAGAAAATAAACCGGCAAATTCTTTTCTGGCAGCTAATCCATACCAACCACCATCAATTCCCATGTCAGAATTCCATCCACCTGTTGATCCATGAACTATAAATGTAGTTCCTCCCCAAGTTTTTGTGTTTATTCCATCAAAACGGATTGGGAAAATAATTTCACTTCGAACGGCAGCTCTATCATTGTCAGCCATAAACAAGTTACTGTAAGGCACAGCTGCAATGCTGTAAGAAGACGCTATAACGGCATTAATGGCTGTAAGTGCTTCAGCATCTTTGTTTGTTCCTGTATAAACAATAGCATTTTGATATAATTTTGCCAATAACATTTTAGCGGCAATTTTATCAACCCTACCATACTCATTCGTTCTTGAATCCATCAAATCAGCATCAATTGCGTTTAACTCATCCACCAAATAGTTAAAAACAAAAGTTCTGTCTTTTTCAACTGGTTTTGTACCAACAAGATCAGCTTCAGTTGCGAAAGCTACTTTACCAAACAAATCAATTGCATGATAATAGGAAAGTGCTCTTAAGAATCTTACCTCTGCTCTGAAAACTTTCACCTCAGCTTTTTTTGAAGCGTCTACCCCTCTTGAATCTAGTTTTGCTTCTGTTGTTTCTCTCAAAAATTCGTTAGCCAAACCTACTTGATAAAATACTCTGGCGTAAAAAGCTCTTACAAAACGGTTATCAGCATTCCAAGTATGATTGTTTAATTCCGGTAATGTCGGATCACCCCATGAAATCATGGCTTCATCTGTAGGCAATTCCTGCAACTGCCAATACCCTCTAAGATATTGACCAAATCCTTCATCAATACCTTGAATATCGGCATCACCATCAGGCCCTTTTTGTCCGGTTACAGCCAAACCAGCATAAATTTTGGCTAAAAACTGTTTGTATGAATTGGGATCAGAATAGAATTTTTCTGAGGTAAAATCATCATCGTCTTTTGGAGTTACATTTAAGTCATCTGAACAAGATGCAAAAAAAGCAAACACCCCAAAAAGTACGAGTAATTTAATGTTTATTGATTTTATTTTTTTCATGATACTTTAAAATTAAAAATTGAAGTTTAGTCCAAACATGTACATTCTTGCACGGGGATATATTGTGCTATCCAGTCCTCCAAACACTTCAGGATCCATTCCTTTGTATTTAGATATTGTTAATACGTTTTGAACACCGGTATAAAATCTTAAAGTAGACGTTTTTGTCCCAAAAGGGTTTTGAAATAAATACCCTACAGTAACGTTGTCCAATTTTAACCAGGAAGCATCTTTCACATAATAATCTGATTCCGCTCTTTTTTGACTGAATAAGGTATTATTAAAATCCACCGTCGTATTGTTAATGGCATTGATGTTATTATCAGAAATACTTTGAGAAATAAAACCTCTGCTTGCATTTACATTATCATATATATAATTTCCTAAACTGGTTCTCCAAGCCATAGAGAAATCCCATTTTTTATAATTGTAATTTGTTAGGAATCCCATGGTAATATCAGCATTTGGTTTTTTAACCGCGTGCTTGTCAAGTGACGTTATTTGACCATCTCCATTGTTATCAACATAAACACCTTCTATTGGGTGACCAGTTGCATCATAAACTTGCTCGTATAACCAAAAAGTAGAGGGAGCTAAGCCTTCCTTATGGATTTGTGCATTAAGATCTAAACCTATAGAACCTGTAGCGTATTCTAAACCATTCAAACTGGTTATCTCTATTTTATTATAGGCAATATTATAATTAAAACTCAAGCTGGAGTTTTCAGTTTGGATCGCTCTATAGTTTAAACCCAATTCAACCCCTTTAGATGTTAGATCGCCAATGTTGGCACCACCTGCAGTTCTGAAGTTTTGCAGGGCTCCTTCTGGAACGACTGCAAAAAGGTCTTTGGTTACTTTATTATAAACGTCAATGGAACCCGTTAATTTATTATTTAATAAACCGAAATCCAAACCAGCATTATACGTTGTGGTCTCTTCCCATTTCAAGTTTGCATTGTATCCAACAGGTTTCCCCAACTGATAGTATGTATTTCCAAAAGCATATGTTGCGCCTGATGTTGGACCGCTTAGGTTATACCGTTTGAAATAATCATACTCTGACGGAATTGCTTGCTGACCGGTAACTCCCCATCCTAAACGTAGTTTTACATCTCTAAAAGTTCTAGAATCTTTTAAGAAATTCTCGTTTGACATTTTCCAAGCAAAAGCGACTCCTGGGAAATTACCCCATCTGTTTTTTTCAGAAAATCTTGAAGTTCCATCATGTCTGTAATTTAACGTGAACAGGTATTTGTCATAAAAATCCAAATTCAACCTTGCATAATAGGCTTGCAAATTCACCCCCGGGCTAGTGTAAACATCCGGTTTCTGTTCAGCGATTGGCAATAAAGTATTAGTTGAACCATAATTTTCCAATTCGAAATTTTGATATGAATAACCCGCTGTTAAATCAACTTTGGTATTCCCGAATTTTTTATTGTAGTTCAAATAGCCATCCAAAAGGGTATTTTTGGCATTCTCCCAAGAAGAACTGTTGCTTCCCAATAATGCTGAATTATAAATTCCACTTCTGGCATTTGAATCAGTAATATCCGTACCTTTCTTTTTATTTTGATCTAAACCAGCATTAACAACCGCTTTCAAATCTTCCAAGAAATGGAATTTATATTCCATCTGTACATTTCCGTAAATTCTATTATTCCCATCTCTATTGTTTCTTTGATTCAAGAGAGCTACAGGATTAGCAGCACCAAAAACGGTATAACTTCCAGGTGAATTTTGAGTATACGCTTGATGATACCCTCCAAAAGGAGATGTTGCATCATAAACGGGTTGCGTTGGATCAGAAGAAATGGCAGCTCCAATGGCTCCTTCATCAGCATATCTGTTTTTCTCATATGCATAATTGGCATTGATCTCAAAATTCAAATGATTGTCTAAAAACGAAGGCGTCAATGACAAACCAACCGTTTTTCTGTCAAATGAAGATGTTGATAATACTCCGTTTATTTTAGTATAACCTACAGACAATCTGGTTGGCATCATTTTAAATAAATTCCCTCTTAAAGACAAATCATTCGCTGTGGTTACCCCATTATGAAATATCTCATCTTGCCAATCTGTATTAGTTGTTCCTAATAGAGCTGTACGCGTTGGAACATAAGTAGAGATCAAATCTCTAAAACCATCCGCTGAATACACATCCGCTTTTTTGGCAACTGTATTCAGTGTCGTCAATGAATTGAATGAAAACTGAATTCCATCCTTCTTTGTTCCTTTCTTAGTTTTAATCAACACAACACCATTTGACCCTCGAGAACCATAAATAGCTGTTGCAGAAGCATCTTTAAGAATAGAAAACGACTCTATGTCATTTGGGTTAATGGATGAAAGCCCTTTATCAACCGGCAATCCATCAATTACCACCAACGGATCATTAGAAGCATTTAACGATGCCCCTCCTCTAATTCGTATCGCAGCCCCGTCTCCTGGACGCCCACCTTGCGTAACAGTTACACCCGAAACTCTACCGTTAATTAAATTTTCGGTATTGGTTATAGCTCCTTTGTTAAAATCCTTTACAGAAATTACAGCAACAGACCCTGTAGCATCTTTTTTCTTAACGGTACCGTAACCTACCTGAACCACTACTTCTTTTAGCTCACTGGAGTCTTCATCAAGAGCTACTGTCATTGTTTTTTGATTGTCAAACACAACGGTTTGATTTTTATATCCGATAAAAGAAAAAATGATTTTATCACCTTTCTTCACATTTGATAATTTAAATTTTCCGTCAAAATCTGTTGACCCCCCATTTGTGGTGCCTTCTACTTTTACGTTTACTCCAGGGATTGGCTGTCCTGATACTTTGTCCAGAACAGAACCGCTAAAAGCATCCTGGGCCAGAACACTAAAAGGTAATAGCAGTAATAAAAATAACAACCTTTTATAAATTGTTTTCATGCTTTTTTGTTTAAGTTAATTTTTGGTTATTTATAAGTTTTACTCTTACTTCGAATGTTAAAATTATGTAAATTTTAATGTGTACGACACGAGCCTTTTTTTAAGGGATTACGAAAACGTGGTAGTGTTGAAAACTTTAAATATTTTATAAGTTTTTAAGGATAATATTGCTATTCCTAAATATTATTTTACCTTTATTGAGAAAATTAATTTTTATTAAATCCACACTCTACGATACCCTTTTTTGATGATAGCGTTAACAAATCATAAAGCCATCTAAAATCAGGATTGACCTATAAACAGATTAAATGAAAAAAAAGGTAACACTAAAACAAATTGCAAAAGAACTAGATGTATCCATTTCGACTGTTTCGAAGTCCTTAAGAAACAGTCTGGAAATAGGCGAAGAAACCCGCCTAAAAGTGCAAGCCTTTGCCAAATTCTACAATTACAAACCCAACAATATTGCGCTAAGCTTAAAAAATCGCAAAGCAAAAGCCATAGGAATTATCATTCCCGAAATTGTACATCACTTCTTTTCGACTGTAATTAACGGAATTGAACAAGTTGCTAATGAACATGGATATAGCGTTATTATATGTTTATCTGAGGACTCCTTCGATAAAGAAGTCCTGAATATGGAAATGCTTGCCAATGGAAGTATTGATGGATTTATCATGTCACTTTCTAAAGAAACCCAATTCAAAGGTGATTTTCACCATATAACCGAAGTTATCAACCAAGGAATGCCTGTGGTTATGTTTGACAGGGTTACCAATGAAATTCTTTGCGACAAAGTCATAATCGATGACAAAGCGGCAGCATACGAAGCCGTACAGAGTTTGATTGATAAGGGTAAGAAAAAAATCGCTTTGGTAACCACCGTAGACTATGTAAGTGTCGGCAAACTGCGAACGGATGGCTACACCAAAGCCTTACTGGATAATGATTTACCATTCGATGAAAATCTGATTATCAAAATCGAAGATGTAGATACCTGTGAAATTACCATAGCAAAACTTTTGGGAGACAAAGCTATTGATGCCGTTTTTGCAGTAAACGAATTGTTTGCCGTTACCATCATCAAAATGGCTACTAAAATGGGAATAAATGTTCCCCAAGATTTATCGGTAATCGCATTTACTGACGGGATTATTTCTAAATATTCTACCCCGACCATTACCACGGTAAGCCAAAATGGGATAAAAATGGGCAATAAAGCAGCCAAAATGCTAATCGACAGAATCGAAGCCGAGGAAGCAGAAGACCAAGAAGAGGAAGTAGAGAATTACACCACCGAGGTAATCGAAACACACCTGATAGAAAGAGAGTCAACTATGTAAAAAACGAATCTGAAATACCCCAAAAAAAAGTCAGCAGTCAAATTTAGAACTCTAAAAATCAAATTATTAGTCTGAAATATTTAAAAAATTGAATTTGAAATTAAATTTTATCCACACTATCACGTTGTAGTTGGAGTTAAAGCCTTCAAACAGAATTTAGAATACTAATTATCTAATTTCTTTCAATATATTTACCGCATCAAAGCTTTTACTTTTACTTCGAAAAACGAGTTAAGTTTTGATAAGCAAAGTGCTTATCGTACATTCAATTACAATCTACGATAATGGAAAAACCCAAATTAAGTTTTTGGCAAATTTGGAATCTAAGTTTTGGATTCCTAGGTGTGCAAATTGGATATTCGCTACAAAATGGAAATACCAGTAGAATATTAGAAGCCTTAGGTGCCGATGTTCACAGCATTGGTTATTTTTGGCTTGCAGCACCTTTAGCCGGTTTAATTGTACAGCCTATCATTGGTCTATCCAGCGATAAAACCTGGACCCGATTGGGACGTCGCATTCCTTTCATCTTCTTCGGAGCAATTGTTTCGGCCTTGGCTATGTTTTTTATGCCCAATGCGGAATACTTTACCTACCTATTACCTCCGTTGCTTTTTGGAGCCATAATGTTATTGCTGATGGACACTTCTTTTAATGTCACGATGCAACCCTTTAGAGCCCTTGTTGGCGACATGGTAAATGACGACCAAAAAAATCTTGGGTATTCTTTGCAAAGTGCCTTAATCAACTTCGGAGCGGTATTTGGCTCTTTGTTGCCTTGGATTCTGGCAAAATCAGGAGTAACCAATACGCCCGCTGCAGGTGAAAAAGTGGCTGCATCGGTGATTTGGTCTTTCTACATTGGCGGTGCCATTTTATTGCTAAGTATACTATGGACTGTTTTCAAAACAAAAGAATATGCTCCAAAAGAACATGCGCTTTATAATGACATCGATCTGGATGCTCAGGAGAAGAAAGAAAAATCAAACATCTTTGGTTTAATTTCGAATGCGCCTAAAATCTTTTGGCAATTGGGTTTTGTTCAGTTTTTCTCTTGGTTTGCTTTGTTTCTCATGTGGGTTTACACCACCAGAGCCATTGCCAATCAAGTTTGGGGCCCCGAAGCTTTGGATGCAAAATCAATTGGTTTCAATGAAGCCGGAGATTGGACAGGCGTCATGTTTGCTTTCTACAGTGCCATAGCAGCCCTATTCTCCTTGTTAATTCCATCTATCGCAAAATCAATCGGAAGAAAAAAAACCTATAGTTTTTCACTGTTATTGGGAGGCATCGGGTTGATTTCGATGTTTTTGGTGCACGATAAGAATATCCTGTTGATTTCTATAACGGGGGTGGGCTTGGCATGGGCAGCCATATTGGCGATGCCGTATGCCATGTTATCCAGCTCTTTACCAGCAGACAAAATGGGCGTATACATGGGGCTTTTTAACGCCACCATCACTTTGCCCCAAATCACTGCCGGTCTATTAGGAAGCACCCTCATTGCCCTTTTCGGAAATTCCCCCATGGCGATTATTGTCATTGCCGGAATCTCTATGCTGATAGCTGGCTTAGCCGTTTTTTCCATTCAGGAAAAACTATCGCCTGTTAAATAAATAATCAAATTAAAATGACTAAAGCTTTTATATTCGACCTCGATGGAGTGATTGTAGATACTGCCAAGTACCATTATTTGGCCTGGTTAAAAATCGCCAATGAATTGGGTATCGAATTCACATTGGAACATAATGAATTATTAAAAGGGGTGAGCCGCGTGCGCTCTTTGGACATCATTCTGGAATTAGGCAAAACAAACGCTTCCCAAGAGGACAAAAACAGATGGTTGATTCAAAAAAACGAAGACTATCTATCCTATTTGGTAGACATGGACCAAAGCGAAATCCTTCCAGGGGTTATACCTGTTTTGAAATTCCTTAAAGACAACAACCAATTGATCGCTTTGGGCTCTGCAAGCAAAAACGCCAGACCTATTTTAGAGAAGACAAAAATTATCCATTATTTTGACGCGATTGTCGATGGGAATGACGTGAGTAATGCCAAACCGGATCCCGAAGTTTTCTTGATTGCCGCCAAACTATTAAAAACAGCTCCAGAAAACGCCATTGTTTTTGAAGATTCTGTGGCAGGAGTTCAAGCTGCTAACATCGGAAAAATGACGAGCATTGGCATTGGCGAAGAAACCATTTTGAATGAAGCAAAATTCATTTTTAAAGATTTCTCACATATTAGCATGAGCTTCATTGAGGCTTTGATTAAAAATTAAATAAAGTAAAAGAGAAAGAAGAAAAGGGATTACTGTCATCATTGGCAACTTTAAACTTTCAAACCTTAAACTTTTAAACAAAAAAAAAGAATGAACCAAGATTATATAGAACCAGACAATTGGTCCATCATTGAAGAAGGATTTGATGCCGAGAGAGTAAAATCGTCTGAAAGTCTTTTTAGTATCGGTAACGGTGCTATGGGACAACGCGCCAACTTTGAAGAAAACTATACCGGACATACTTTTCAAGGAAGTTATATCGCCGGGATTTATTATCCGGACAAAACCAAAGTGGGCTGGTGGAAAAATGGCTATCCGAAGTATTTTGCCAAAGTGTTGAATGCTCCAAATTGGATTGGAATCGACATCGAAATCAACGGTGAAAACTTTGATTTGAATGCCTGTACTGCCGTAAAAAACTTCCGCCGTGAATTGAATATGAAAGAAGGATGGTACCACCGTTCTTTTGAAGCGACTTTGAAAAACGGAACCGAAATTTCGGTCAACGTGCGTCGTTTTCTTTCTCTGAATCTAGACGAAGTGGGGCTTATCAATTACGAAATTACTCCTTTGAACAAAGATGCAAAAATAATTTACAAACCCTACGTGGATGCTGGTGTAACCAATGAAGATGCCAACTGGGAAGAGAAATTCTGGGAACCCTTGGAAGTAAAAAAATCAGGAAATGAAGCTTTTGTTACGGCTCAAACCTTCAAAACGCATTTCAAGGTGACCACTTTTATGCAGAACAGCATTTGGAGAGACGATAAAAACAAAAACTTGTCTCCTATATATGCAGAAGCAACCAATGACAAAGTGCAATTTAGCTATGATGTTATTGTTGCTAAAGGCGAAAAATCAGCCATACAAAAAATAGGCGGCTATACTGTTTCCTTGAACCACGAAGACACACTTGTGGCTGCCAAACAAGCGATTCAATCGGCCTTGGCAAAAGGATACGACCTATTACTGCAGGAACAAATTGAAGCTTGGGCAAAGATTTGGGAAATGTCGGACATTACAATTGATGGAGACGTAAAAGCACAACAAGGGATTCGTTTTAATATTTTCCAATTGAACCAAACCTATTTGGGCAAAGATTCCCGTTTGAATATTGGTCCAAAAGGTTTCACGGGAGAGAAATATGGCGGTTCCACCTATTGGGACACCGAAGCCTATTGCATTCCGTTTTACATGGCGACCAAGGACCAACAAGTGGCACGAAACCTATTGACCTACCGTTACAATCAATTGGACAAGGCCATTGAGAATGCAGCCAAAAATTTAGGTTTCAAAAATGGTGCAGCGCTTTTTCCCATGGTTACCATGAATGGAGAAGAATGCCACAATGAGTGGGAAATCACCCATGAAGAAATTCACAGAAACGGGGCCATCGCTTTTGCCATTTTCAACTACTACCGTTTTACCGGAGATTACTCCTATATCCCAGAAAAAGGATTGGAAGTTTTGATTGCCATAGCCCGTTTTTGGCACCAAAGAGCCAATTTCTCTAAAGACAAAAACCAATATGTAATCTTGGGAGTTACCGGACCAAACGAATACGAAAACAACGTAAACAACAATTTCTACACCAACTATATTGCCAAATGGTGTATCGATTATGCGTCTGCTCAAATTCAAAAAGTGGCTGCAGAATACCCTTCGGATTACAAACGCATTATGGAGAAAGTAAAAATTTCTGAAACCGAATTGCAGGAATGGAATAAAGTTGCCAGCAATATGTACTTCCCAACCTCATCAGAATTAGGGATTTATCTGCAACAAGACGGTTTTCTGGACAAAGATTTAGTTACGGTTAAAGATCTGGACAAATCACAACGTCCAATCAACCAAAAATGGTCTTGGGATAGAGTGTTGCGTTCGCCTTACATTAAACAAGCAGATGTTTTGCAGTGTTTTTATTTCTTCGAAGAACATTTCTCCAAAGAACAGTTAGAACGTAACTTTGATTTCTACGAATCCTTTACGGTACATGAAAGCTCACTTTCGCCATGCGTACACTCCATTCAAGCGGCTTTATTGGACAAAATGGACATGGCGTATACTTTTTATTTAAGAACTTCGCGTCTGGATTTAGATGATTATAATAAGGAAGTAGAAGAAGGTTGCCATATTACCAGTATGGCTGGAACGTGGATGAGTATTGTGGAAGGTTTTGGCGGAATGAGAGTAAAAAACGACACGCTTCATTTCTCTCCAAAAATCCCGAAAGAATGGAACGGCTATTCTTTTAAAATCAATTTCAGAAATCAGATTTTGAAAGTTTCCATAAATCATATCGAAACTACATTTTCTGTTGACGGAGACCAAGATTTAGCCATTGTGGTTAACGGACAAAAAGTAATGGCCACTAAATTTGCCATGGCATAAAATAATGGCTCCCATAATTTTTTAATTTTAAAAACATGAAAAAATTAATTTTTACCACCTGTATTTGGTTTGCTCTTTGTGCTGTAGCTATGGGCCAACAATTAAAATCACCCGAAGGAAAATTGGTGATGGAATTTTTGTTGCAAAGTGATGGTACTCCAGGTTACAACCTTAAATTCAAAGACAAAGAGGTTATAAAGTCCAGTAAATTAGGGCTTGAACTCAAAAACGACAAGAAATCATTACTAAATGATTTTACTGTCATTGATACGAAAGCTACTTCTTTTGATGAAACCTGGAAAACGGTTTGGGGTGAAGTAAATAAAATTCGCAATCATTACAACGAACTTGCCATTACTTTAAACCAAAAAGGAACAGATCGACAATTGGTGATTCGCTTTCGTTTGTTTGATGACGGACTTGGCTTTCGCTATGAATTTCCTTCGCAAAAGAACCTTACTTATTTTGTAATCAAAGAAGAAAGAACCCAATTTTCCCTGACGGGAGACCATACCGCTTTTTGGATTCCGGGCGATTATGACACGCAAGAATACGATTACACCAGGTCTAAATTATCCGAAATTAGAGGGTTATCTGAAAAAGCATACACAGAAAACATTTCGCAAAAATCTTTTTCCCCAACAGGAGTTCAGACATCGCTAATGCTAAAAACCAATGACGGCTTGTATATCAATCTGCATGAGGCCGCACTAATCAATTATTCCTGCATGCATCTCAATTTGGATGACAAAAACATGGTGTTTGAATCATGGCTTACGCCAGATTCCAAAGGAGATAAAGGATACATTCAGGCGCCGGGCCATTCTCCTTGGCGCACGATAATGGTTAGTGATGATGCCAGAAAAATTCTTGCTTCAAAAATGACCTTAAATTTGAATGACCCTTGTAAAATTGAGGATACCTCTTGGATAAAACCGGTTAAATATGTTGGTGTTTGGTGGGAAATGATCACCGGGAAAAGCTCATGGGCTTATACCGATGAATACCCTTCGGTACAATTGGGTGTTACTGATTTTTCGAAAGCAAAACCCAACGGCAAACATGGGGCAAATAATGCCAATGTGAAGAAACATATCGATTTTGCAGCCCAAAATGGTTTTGACGCTGTATTGGTCGAAGGCTGGAACGAAGGTTGGGAAGATTGGTTTGGACATGCAAAAGACTATGTTTTTGATTTTGTGACACCTTATCCGGATTTTGATGTGAAAGGGCTACATGAATATGCAAAATCAAAAGGAGTAAAAATAATTATGCACCATGAAACTTCGGGATCTGTTCGCAATTACGAGCGCCACATGGACGAAGCCTATCAGTTTATGAAAGACAATGGATACGATGCCGTAAAAAGCGGATATGTAGGTCCTATCATTGAAAACGGTGGAAATCATTATAACCAATTCATGATCAATCACTATCAATATGCCATTGAAAAAGCAGCCGATTATAAAATTATGCTCAATGCGCACGAAGCGGTTCGCCCAACAGGAATTTGCAGAACGTATCCGAATTTAATTGGTAATGAAGCGGCAAGAGGAACAGAATACCAGTCTTTTGGAGGGTCTAAACCCAACCACGTAACCGTATTGCCTTTTACGCGTTTGATTGGTGGCCCAATGGATTACACTCCGGGTATATTTGAAATGGATTTAAGCAAATTGAATCCTGACAATAATTCCCATGTAAACAGTACCATTGCGAATCAATTGGCGTTATACGTAACAATGTACAGCCCACTGCAAATGGCGGCGGATCTTCCTGAGCATTACAACAAGTTTTCGGATGCTTTTCAGTTCATTAAAGACGTTGCGGTAGATTGGGATGACAGCAAATATTTGGAAGCAGAACCAGGCGATTATATCACCGTAGCCCGTAAGGCGAAAGGCAGCAATAACTGGTTCGTGGGGAATGTAAACGGTGAAACGCCTCGCACTTCAAACATCGATTTTAGCTTTCTTGAAAAAGGGAAAAAATATACCGCAACAATCTATGCCGATGCAAAAATTGCACATTACAAAACAAACCCTCAAGCCTATACCATTCGTAAAACAACGGTGACAAGCAAATCAAAATTGTCGCAGCTTTCTGCTCCCGGAGGAGGCTATGCCATTAGTATAATTGAAAATAAATAATTTAGTTAACCATATAAGAAGTAGAAATTTATTTAAGTTGAGACTTCGATAGATTTCGCTTAGATGTCTTTATATTTCTTATATGGTTTAAATTTTATTTTGATTTTTTACAATATTTCCAGTAGAAACTTAATTCAAAAAAAAAATTATGAGCACCCAAAAAATACAATTCAACATAAATACCTTTTTATCCCATAAAATAATGGTTATCGTTTTATTGATATCCGTTTCAGTAAATGCTCAAATTCAGAAAACCGAACCTCCGTTTTGGTACGCTGGCATGCACAATCCAGAACTTCAGATTATGTTCTACGGGAAAAACATTGCCCAAAATCAGGTTTCGGTCTCCAACAACATTGTAATACAAAACGTAAAAAAAACCGAAAACCCAAACTACCTTTTCGTAACCATTGACACCAAAGAGGTTCCTGCCCAAGAGGTAGTTTTCACTTTCAGGAACAATAACAAGGTTGCTTTTACCAAAAAATATGCTTTAAAACAAAGAAGGGAAAATTCCGCTCAACGCAAAAGTTACGATGCCTCAGATATTATTTATTTGGTGATGTCGGATCGTTTTGCCAATGGAGACCCAAAAAACGACAGCAACAAATCGGTAACTGAAAAAGCAGACAGAAGTTTACCCGGAGGACGACACGGTGGCGATATTGCCGGAATGATTCAACATTTGGATTACATTAAAGAATTAGGGGCAACAGCACTTTGGCCAACCCCACTTTGCGAAGACAACGACAAAGCCTATTCCTATCATACTTACGGACAATCGGACGTGTACAAAATTGATCCTCGATACGGAACCAATGAAGAATATACCCAATTGTCATCAGAATTGCACAAACGCGATATGAAATTGATTATGGATTATGTGACGAATCATTGGGGTGCCGAACATTGGATGTACAAAGATTTGCCAACCTATGATTGGGTACACCAATTTCCTGGCTATTCGCAATCGAATTACAGAATGACCACTCAATTTGACACCAATGCTTCCGCAATTGATGCCAAAAATTGCATGGATGGCTGGTTCGTTCCATCAATGCCGGACCTGAACCAATCGAACCCGTTGGTCTTGAACTATCTGATTCAAAATGCCATTTGGTGGATTGAATACGCCGATTTAGACGGATTTAGGGTCGATACATATTCTTATAATGACAAAGCGGGAATCTCAAAATGGACCAAAGCCATTACAGATGAATATCCGAATTTCAACATCGTTGGAGAAGTTTGGATGCACGACCAAGCGCAAATGTCCTACTGGCAAAAAGACAGCCCGATTAGTGCCATTCAAAGCTATAACTCGTATCTGCCTAGCGTAATGGATTTCACCTTACACGATGCTTTCGGGAATGTTTTCAACGAAGACAACGCTTCTTGGAACGACGGAATGATTAAAGTATATGACAATTTCACGAATGATTTTTTATATGCAAACACAAACAATCTGTTGACTTTTGTCGAAAATCACGACACCGGAAGATTCAATCATATTTATAAAAATGATTTCAAAAAGTACCAAATGGCAATGACTCTATTGGCAACAGTCCGTGGAATTCCACAATTGTATTACGGTTCCGAAATCGGTATGGCCGGCGACAAAGGTAAGGGCGATGCCGACATCCGCCAAGATTTTCCGGGAGGCTGGGATAACGATAAAAACAACGCCTTCACAACATCAGGAAGAACCGAAGAACAAAACAAATTCTTCGATTTCACGTCGAAATTATTCCAATGGAGAAAAGGGAAATCGGTGGTTCATTTCGGAAAAATGACGCATTACATTCCTGAAAACAACGTCTATGTTTATTTCAGACATGACGACAAGGAAACCGTTATGGTGGTCATCAATAATGCTGCGGAAACGAAAACAATCAAAACCAATCGTTTCCAGGAAAATATCAAAAATTTCAAATCCGGAAAAGATGTATTGACAGGAAAAACTATCGATTTGACAAATGAGATTACATTGGAAGGAAAATCAACTTTACTCTTAGAATTGGAAAAATAATTTCGAAATAATTTTCATCCAAACGCCTTCATTTCTGAAGGCGTTTTTTTTTTATGTTTAGCTTTACTAAAAAATAAACAACAATGGATTTACATGTTGATGGCATTGAATTGGACGTGCATTTGAGTTCAGAGGGGGAAACCCGTACTCATTCACGATACAACCAACGGAAAACATTCCGTAAATAAACTATCTTTGCCCGAATTGAAAGCTTTTCGGACAGATGGCAAACACAGGATTCCTGCGCTGACAGAAGTTCTCGACTTGCTAAATCGAAAGTGCTTCGTGAATATCGAACTCAAAAGTTATGAAACTGCCGAAAAAGTGGTCGAATTGGTCGAAAAATACATCGAAGAAAAAGGGTGGAGTTACAATATTTTTTGGTTTCCAGTTTCAATTGGAATGCCTTGCAGCAGGTGGCGTTTTGAATTCGAAAATCCTGATTGGAGTCTTTACGGAAACCGATTTGGATTTGGCCGTGGCTTTTGCCAAATTCATACCGGCAAAATCGCTGCATCCGCACTTTCATTTACTAACAAAAGAAAACACTTTACAAATACAGAAAAAAGGATTCGAAGTCTTTCCTTGAACCGTCAATGAACCTGAAAATACCCATAAAATAAAATCATTCAAAATAAACGGAATTATTTCCGATTAGCCGGACAGAATATGAGAGATCACATTTCCTTTGAACTTTCAACCTTTGTATCTTTGCGCATCTTTGTCAAAGTTCAAAACTTTGACAAAGATCTAAATTAAAAATATGAATCAAAATTTTGACATTATAATAGTTGGCGGTGGTGCGGCGGGATTTTTTACCGCAATCAATATAGCAGAAAAGAATCCTAAGTTAAAAATTGTCATGCTGGAAAGAGGCAAGGAAGTCTTGTCTAAAGTTCGTGTTTCGGGTGGCGGCAGATGCAATGTGACCCATGCTTGTTTTGAACCCAACGAACTGGTTAAATTTTACCCGCGTGGCGAGAAAGAATTGCGTGGCCCTTTTCATCAGTTTTGCTCTGGTGATACCATTGAATGGTTTTCAAGACATGGTGTCGAACTCAAGATTGAAGATGACGGACGTATGTTTCCTATTTCAAATTCTTCCCAAACCATTATCGACTGTTTTCTCCAAGCGACTCAAAAACTCGGAATTACCGTTTTGACCGGTCAAAGCGTGCAATCTATTTTCAAGAAAGAAAATTGTTGGAAAGTTGAAACCCAAAACGAAAAGTACCTCGCCGAAAAACTGGTCATGGCTACCGGAAGCAATCCCAAAATCTGGGAAATGCTGCAACAGCAAGGACATGCCATCGTCAATCCGGTTCCGTCTTTATTTACTTTCAACATCAAAGATGCCCGAATCAAAGAATTACCCGGAGTTTCAGCACTTGCCACGATAAAGGTCAAAGACGGCAAACTCACCTCTACAGGGCCTTTATTGATTACGCACTGGGGCATGAGCGGCCCGGCGATTTTGAAACTATCGGCTTGGGGAGCACGCATTCTACATGAAAAAAACTATCAGTTTACTATTTTCGTCAATTGGCTCAATGACATCGATAGCGAAGAAGCCGAACAACTGCTGAAAGACTTAAAACAAGACCAAGCCAAGAAAACAGTTTCCAAGAAATCACCTTTTGAGCTCACCAACCGCCTTTGGGAAAGCCTGGTTCTGGCTTCGGGAATCAATCCTGAAACCAAATGGGCCGATTTGTCTAAAGTACAAATCCAAAATCTGGCGCATCAGTTGACCAAAGGAACTTTTCAAGTGCATGGTAAAAGCACCTTTAAAGAAGAGTTTGTTACTGCAGGCGGTATTGATCTCAAAGAAATCAATTTCAAAACCATGGAAAGCAAATTGCATGAAAACCTGTATTTTGCCGGTGAAATCGTCAATATTGATGCGATTACAGGAGGATTCAATTTCCAGAATGCCTGGACGAGCGGGTTTATTGTAGCAAATGCTATTTAGTTACGCCAACCCCTTCAGGATTTTGAATCCCTGAAGGGGTTAAGAATGTTATCGGTTCAACCACCAGATACTCGCATTCAACACCGTGGCAAAACTCACCCATGCTAAATAGGGCAGCAACAAATAGCCCGCAATTTTGTTGATTTTCACAAACTGTAAATAGGTTTCATAAATCATCAGCCATAAGATAATTATTTCTAAACCGGCTAACATCGGGTTGTGCAATCCGAAAAACAAAAACGACCACAAAGCATTCAAGGCCAATTGAATGGCAAAAACCACCAAGGCTTTTTTTACCACTTCTTTATCAAATTCTATTTTGTTCCAAACTATGCCAGCAGCGACTCCCATCATGACGTACAGCATAGACCAAACGGGTGCGAAAATCCAATTTGGCGGATTAAAACTTGGTTTTATCAATGTAGGATACCAAGTGGCAATGCTTCCGCGTGTTACTATTCCGGAGAAATAACCAATAGCTAAACAGGTAACGACAACAGTCAATATTCGGGTAATTTTATTCATTTTTTTAATTGTTTAAACCATATAAGTCATATAAGTTTTTTTAAGCATTCATAAGTTAAACAACTTATATGGTCAAAATTATGAGCCAAATTTACTCAAAACTTTTTTAACAAATTAACACTGATTTTTTCAAGCTACCAATGCACGAAAAAGATAACCGCAAATTCGCAAATTAAACAAAACTCACTTCAAACCATTCGCGAATTCGTGGCTATAAAAAACCAATTCAAACGCAAACAATCCAACCTAAAAATTTGTGAATTTGCGGTAAAAAAACAAAAAAATCGTGAATTCGTGGCGATAAAAAACACTCCACCCCTTAACTCAAAGAACCATAACTGAAAAATTTTCGAATTTGCAGTAAAAACCATTTCACCCCCAAACAAATAAACCAAAAAAAGTATCTTTGCGTAAATTTTTAAAATTCATGATTGCAGCAACCGATTTTATCCCCTCAGCCTATTCTCAAACTATCGATAAAGGTCAATTTCAATGGAGTGCTCCCAGCAACATTGCTTTAGTAAAATATTGGGGCAAAAAGGGAAATCAGCTTCCGGCCAATCCTTCGGTAAGTTTTACATTGAATAACTGTAAAACGATTACCAAACTGGCTTTCGCCAAAAAAATCAACACTGGAGATTTCTCCTTTGATTTACTTTTTGAAGGAAAACCAAAAGAAGATTTCAAACCAAAAATTCAAAAATTTCTGGAGCGAATCGAAATCTATTTGCCTTTTCTGAAAGACTATCATTTTACGATTGATACCGAAAACACCTTTCCGCACAGTTCGGGAATTGCCTCTTCGGCTTCGGGAATGGCAGCTTTGGCAATGAACTTCATGAATTTAGAAAGAACATTAAACCCCGAAATGACCGAGGAATACTTTTACCAGAAAGCCTCTTTTTTGGCCCGTTTGGGTTCCGGGAGTGCCTGTCGAAGCGTAAAAGGCGAAGTTGTTGTTTGGGGCAATCATGCTAACATTCAAGGAAGTTCCGATTTGTTTGGCGTTCCGTTTCCGGGCGCTATCCATTATAATTTTAAGAACTTTCAAGATACCATTTTGTTGGTAGACAAAGGCGAAAAACAGGTTTCGAGTACCGTGGGACATGACCTGATGCACAACCATCCTTTTGCCGAAAGGCGGTTTACACAGGCCCATGAAAATCTGGACCAGCTAATTACTATTTTTGAAAACGGGGATTTGGATCAATTTATCAAAATTGTAGAAAGTGAAGCCCTGACTTTGCATGCGATGATGATGACTTCAATCCCGTATTTTATACTGATGAAACCAAATACGTTACAGATTATTAATGCCATTTGGAAATTCAGGAACGAGACTCAAATTCCGGTTTGTTTCACCCTCGATGCCGGTGCCAATGTGCATGTTTTATATCCGAACAAAGTCAAAGAGAAGGTGTTGCAATTTATTCAAGACGAATTAGTTGGCTATTGTCAAAATGCACAGTACCTTTGCGACGAAATTGGTGTTGGATCAGTTCAACACTAATCTCTTTTTTATATCTTTAGCTTTTAAAGTAGGAAACAAATAATTACAAATTGTCAATTATCAATTCAATATGAAAGGACCATTATTTTATTCAAAAATATTACTCTTTGGTGAATACGGAATTATCCGCGATTCCAAAGGGCTTTCGATTCCGTACAACTTTTATAACGGAGCCTTGAAAAAAAATGAAAATCCTTCAGCTGAAGCCATTGCCTCAAACGCCAGTTTGAAACGCTTTGCCGGTTACCTGGAAAAATTACACACTGAACAACCCGACTTGGTTACTTTTGACTTGGCCACCTTGCAAAAGGATGTCGAAACCGGAATGTATTTTGATTCCAGTATCCCGCAAGGCTACGGAGTGGGAAGCAGTGGTGCCTTGGTAGCGGCTATTTATGATAAATATGCCCAAAATAAAATTACGGTTCTGGAGAACTTGACCCGTGATAAATTATTGCAACTAAAAAATATATTCTCTCAAATGGAGAGTTTTTTCCACGGAAAGAGTTCCGGATTAGACCCGCTAAACAGCTATTTGAGTATTCCGATTTTAATTAATTCAAAAGACAACATTGAGGCTACCGGAATTCCAAACCAGAGTTTTGACGGAAAAGGTGCTGTCTTTTTGTTGGATTCAGGTATCATCGGGGAAACGGCTCCCATGATTACCATCTTCATGGAAAACCTGAAAGACAAGGGCTTCCGTGCCATGTTGAAAAATCAGTTTGTGAAATATACCGATGCCTGCGTGGAAAATTTCCTTGGCGGAGATATGAAATCCCTGTTTATGAACACCAAGAAATTGTCAAAAGTCGTTTTGAATAATTTCAAGCCAATGATTCCGGAACAATTTCACGGCATCTGGCAACACGGTATCGACAGTAACGACTACTACCTAAAATTGTGTGGTTCGGGCGGTGGCGGATACATCTTGGGCTTCACCGAAGATTTAGAAAGAGCCAAAGCTACACTTAAAGATTACAAACTGGAAGTCGTATATCAATTCTAAAATCCGTTCAAGAAACACAGAGAATGCAATAATAAAGCATACTCCATCAAGAAAGCACTTATTTAAAAATACATGTACATGCTAAGCAGGAAGCACAAACTTTTATTGATGAAAATTATAAGTTTGTTCTCTGTGGTGAGAGGATACAATATTCCTGTCATCATTCTGGCCCAGTATCTTTCGGCCATCTTTATTTTGGCACCCGAAAAAAGACCGCTCAACATCGTACTCGATTTCAACCTGTTTATCCTTGTTTTTTGTTCCTCGCTGACGATTGCCTCGGGTTATATCATCAATAATTTTTACGACAGCAAGAAAGATTTAATCAACCGTCCCAACAAATCCATGCTGGACCGATTGGTGAGCCAGCAAACAAAACTGAAAGTGTATTTTTCGTTGAATTTCTTTGTCGCCCTGATTGCTTTTTATATCTCCTGGCGCGCCTTATTGTTCTTCTCCACGTACATTTTCCTGATTTGGTTTTACTCCCATAAAATAAAAAAATACGCGATTATTGGCAACCTGACCGCAGCCTTACTGGCTGTTCTACCCTTTTTTGCTATCTTATTGTATTTCTACAACAAATTCTCCTTCGAGGAAATTGAAAGCTACAAAAGACAGCTTGCCGTAATCGTGGCACATGCCACTTTCTTATTTTTATTATTACTCATCCGGGAAATGATTAAAGATTTTGAAAACCTGAAAGGCGATTTGGTCAATAATTACCAAACGGTTCCCATACTCTTTGGCGAAACCGTTGCCAAACAGATTATCACGGCACTGACCATAGCCACCATCGTTCCGGTATATATTTTAATCGATGTTTACGATGTGGGTTATATGGACATTTACTTTTATGCCTGCCTGATTGTACTGATTTTCTTCCTGCTGTATTTATGGAAATCCAATAGAAAAGGACAATTCCTGTTGCTGCACAACGTATTGAAATTCCTTATCGTTGCCGGCGTATTTTGTATTGTACTCATCAACCCAAGCGTATTGTGGCATGGTAAAAAATTATTGCTGTCGATTTGATTGATTTTAGAGTTTTTTGTGTCCAAAAATCAAATTAAAATACATTTAATTAAGCAGTTATCGTTTTCTGATTATCGAAAATCGTTTCCCAATGATATAAATAGTATCTTTGCACGCTCGAGGGCTAAATAGTCCGAACTGACGAAGTAAATTATAGATTATTATGAACAACAAGGAAGGCAATAATAAAAGAGGCGGTTCTAGACCTAATAGTTCCAGACCAAGCTCTAACAAGCCAAAACCTGCGATGCAAAAAAGGGCACAAGGACCTAAAAAAGTAAAAATAACTGCAAAAGCTGCTGAAGAAGCTGCGAAAAAAATAGAGAAAAAACCCAATCAGGCTCCTAAAAGAGCGAAGGCAAAAGATGAAATCCGTTTGAACAAATATATCGCCAACTCTGGGGTATGTTCCCGCCGTGATGCCGATATCTACATTCAATCCGGAAACGTAAAAGTAAACGGTGTTCCTGTGACCGAAATGGGTTATTTGGTAAAACCGGGTGATGATGTAAATTTTGACGGTGTAAAATTGACGCCGGAGAAAAAAGTGTATATCCTTTTGAACAAACCCAAAAACTTCACTACCGCTCTTGACGAAGGTCAGGAATTCCGCAATGTCTTGGAATTGGTAAAAGGTTCCACTACTGCAAAAATCGCTGCTGTGGGAAGAATGGACAAAAACACTACCGGATTGCTGTTGTTTACCAATGATACCGATATGATTCGAAAGTTCTCTCTACCAAATCAAAAATCATCTAAAATCTATCAGGTTTCCTTAGACAAAAACTTGAAATTTGAAGATTTAGAAAAAATCAGCAAAGGTTTGGTTCTCGATGGGCATCGTGTTTTTGTGGAAGAAGTAAGCTACATTGAAGGCGAAGCCAAAAGTGAAGTGGGATTGAAATTGCGATCGTCTAATGTAAAAGTGGTTCGTTCTATTTTTGAACATTTTGATTATGATGTATTGCGTATTGACCGCGTTGCTTTTGCCGGTTTGACCAAAAAGAATCTTCCAAGAGGAAACTGGAGATTGCTTACCGAACAGGAAATCATCAACCTGAAGAATACTTAAAAATCTTCTTTTGCCCATAAAAAAAATCCCTTTTCGACTTGAAAGGGGATTTTTTTATAAAAAAGTGGTATTAGACGATTTTAGCATTGATGATATAGCCAATTTTCTTCAAGAAAAATACCCTGACGCTGATTTTAACAGCGCTAATTTAAAAGGAGAAATGGTATTACAAAATATCAACCTACCTACTACAACAATAGCCTTACTCCCTCTAAAAATATACATAAGCCGTTAATTATCAATCGATCCTTAACTATTTTAACAACAGAAGCACAAACGCTTCAGCAGAATCTTTTAATGCTAAAATAAAAGCTTTTAGAAATCAATTTAGAGGAGTCAGAAAAATTGATTTTTTTCTATTCAGATTATCCAATCTTTTTGGATAATCCCCAACTTTTGGAATTGATCCGGGCAAGTTCTAAAAAAAAAATGCAACTATCTAAAAATAAGATAATTGCATTTAAAAAGTGCGGATAATAGGACTCGAACCTACACGCCTTGCGGCACCAGATCCTAAGTCTGGCACGTCTACCAATTTCGCCATATCCGCTCAATTGTGGGTGCAAATATAATCATATCTTCCGTATTTCAAAGTGTTTTTTCAAAAAAAATAATAATCTCTTTTTTGTATTTTTGAAAGTATCAAAATCAACATTCATGGACAACATCAAATCCTACCTACAAGCACATAGAGACCAACTGATAAATGAATTAATCGAACTCTTAAAAATCCCTTCCGTAAGCGCCGATACCGCTTTTTCCCAAGATGTTCTGGATACTTCCGAAGCCGTAAAACAAAGTCTGGAAAAAGCCGGCTGCGATAACGTCGAAATATGTGATACCGCCGGCTACCCCATTGTCTATGGCGAAAAAATAATTGACCCGGTTTTACCCACCGTACTCGTTTATGGCCATTACGATGTACAACCGGCAGATCCACTGGAATTGTGGACTTCTCCTCCATTTGAACCTGTGGTTAAAAAGACCGAAATCCACCCCGAAGGTGCCATCTTTGCCAGAGGTGCCTGCGATGACAAAGGACAACTATTCATGCACGTCAAAGCAGTAGAATACATGATTACCAACAATTGTCTGCCTTGCAATGTAAAATTTATGATTGAAGGCGAAGAAGAAGTCGGCAGTGTCAACCTGAAATCTTTTGTAGAAAACAACCACAAAAAACTGAAAAACGATGTCATTCTTATTTCAGACACGGGTATGATTTCGAACCAACAGCCTTCAATAACGACAGGATTACGTGGTTTGAGTTATGTAGAAGTCGAAATAACAGGGCCCAATCGCGATTTACATTCGGGGCTCTACGGTGGGGCAGTCGCCAACCCAATTAATATTCTAAGCAAAATGATTGCCTCACTACATGATGAAAACAATCACATTACCATTCCGGGTTTCTATGATAAAGTAGAAGAATTATCCCTCGAAGAACGCACCGAAATGGCCAAAGCGCCTTTCAGCTTAGAGGAATACAAAAAAGCATTAGATCTAAATGATGTCTATGGCGAAAAAGGCTATACGACCAACGAAAGAAATTCCATTCGCCCAACACTCGACGTAAACGGCATCTGGGGTGGTTATACGGGGGAAGGTGCCAAAACGGTTATCCCGAGCAAGGCTTTCGCCAAAATCTCGATGCGTCTGGTTCCCAATCAAGATTGGGAGGAAATCACCGAATTGTTTACCAAACATTTTATCAGCATCGCTCCGGCTGGCGTTACCGTGAAAGTAAAACCACATCACGGCGGGCAAGGCTATGTAACCCCGATAGACAGCATTGGCTACAAAGCCGCTAACATGGCGTATACCGAAACCTTTGGGATCCCTGCCATTCCGGTGCGATCCGGAGGAAGCATCCCCATTGTAGCCTTGTTCGAGAAAGAATTGAAAAGCAAAACCATCCTGATGGGATTTGGTCTCGACAGCGACGCCATACATTCTCCCAACGAACATTTTGGGATTTTCAATTACCTGAAAGGCATTGAAACCATTCCGCTATTTTACAAATATTTTGTGGAGTTGAGTCAGTAAACCATCACAACCAATATCATCCTAGCAAAAAAATCCGCTCTTCACAGAACGGATTTTTTTTATAAAACTAAAATTTCATTATAGGCTAACTCGTTGAGTGAAATTGTTTTCGGATAATAAATTTTCGTCAGTTCGAGTGAATTTTCAGAAAATGCGAACAGCTTTTTCGAAAAATTTGTATCGAGAACAAGAAAATTTTGAATAAAAAACGGTTCTCGATACATTTTTCGCTTCATTACATTACGCAAAAAACACTCGAACTGACGTTTTTGATAATTTCACCCAACTGGTTATAAACTACTAATCGGTTACCAACTTCCACACAAAACAAGCCCCATCTTTACGATCTGGGCGTGTTCCCGCAGCATCGGCTGAGCTTAAACTTTTGGCGTTAGGGTCGGCAAAAAGATATTTGTGCGTAGCCAATGACATCAGCATCAAATCACCTCTACCCATATCCTGCCATTGAAATAAAGAAGCATTTTCTTTTTCCTCTTTTTCAATGCGTACCTCAGCCATTAAACCGGAACCTTTAACTGTAACATAACCGCCATCTTTGACAGACTGCAAGGCGATGCGACCGTTACCCCTGTCCAGAACCCTGAAATGAGAAGCATTTTCTTCGGCAAAGCGATCTTTGCTGTCTACAGGACGGACAAATCCATTCCAATTAACCAATACTGTAGCATCGGCCAAACTGTTTAATGCGATTACTTTATTGTAAGGAATAGGCTGTGTCAAACCTTTGTAACGCGGTTCATCTACCGTGAAACTGGTAAAATCGGCATAACCGCCTTGGGTATTTTTTGTATTGTAATTGAATAAGGCATACCGTACCCCTTGAAACGTTCGTAACGAATACGGCATAATAACGGTATCACCCAAAAAGTTAAAGTTTATCCCATCAGTACTATAACTGAATCGGGCTTTATCGGTATCAAAATTACAATGCACACGCAACCACAAACGGGAAGCATTTACTTTTTCACTCACCACCTTATTGTTCTGATGGTAAAATTGCTGCACTTCTAATCCGGATTCGGTTTTAGTCAACCCAATCCAAGCATGAGGAACATTCAATAATGCCAATCCGGCAATATCACCGTTCTGTAAACCTTTAACTTCTATTTCGGTCGTTGCGATGGATTCCGGACCTATAGCTCTTTGTGTCAATGAATTTCGGGCATCCCAAAAACTGGTAGCTGGCAAAGAATGCAATCTCAAACTTCCTTTTTTCTCCGAAAGCGACCATTTAGTATGCTCCGGCAAATGATTCCATTGCCAAATTGGTTTTAACTCCTTTACTGAGAAATCATCAGAGCGTTCGTAAGTAGCCGTCGGTTTCGTTACAAAACCGGTGTTTGGTTTTACCCAGGTACGAGGCGAACGCGTTAGATTTCCCTCTAAACCAAAATAAGGCCAACCGTTTTTCCAGGTGACCGGAGAAAGCGCGGTTACACGCCCCACCGAATTATAATCCAACATCGACCAGCCCCACCATTCTCCGGTTTGGGTTTGTACAATTCCGCCCTGATGCATCGGTATGCAACCCACAAAATTTTCAGTCGGCGGAATCAGGTTGAACGGAGGCCCTTTTCGGGGATCATTAACCCTCCATCCTGTACCAATACCCAGACTTTCCTCGGCACTCATCACATTCACTTTATAGGGCCCTTCCGGTTTATCGGCACGAAGACAAACCTGATAACAAAGCGGATCATAATTGGTATTGGTAATATAATATTTACCGTCTATTTTATAAAAATGAGAACCTTCGCCAGCACCACTCCCTTTAGGAACTATGATTCTTTCGGTTCCGGGCTTACTATCGGTTAAATCTTCATTCAATTCGACCATTTTAAGTTCTTGGTAGCCCCAAATCACATAGACTTTCCCATCATCATCAAAAAGCACCGACAAATCATGAAAAGACTTCTTCATCTGGGTATGCTTCCAAGGTCCTTTCGGGTTTGTCGCCGTATACAACTGCGTACCAAGCCCGTTGACGTTGGTGAACACATAAAAAACACCATTGTGATAACGCAAACAGGGCGCCCAAATCCCCTGACCATAAATATCTTGTTTATTTTCTAAACGAAAGGCAGGACCAAAATCCAACTTATCTACAATATAAGTCACGAATTCCCAGTTCACCAAATCCTTTGAATGCAACAGCGGTAAGCCCGGCATGGCGTGCATGGTGGTACCCGTTAAGTAATAATCATCGCCAACGCGAATTAAATCCGGATCGGAGAATTCATCCTGAAAAAGTGGATTGGTAAAGGTTCCGTTGCCATTGTCTGAAATCCAGGTCTGGCTTTTCAAGGCTTCATTTACTCCGGTCTTTTTCTTGGAGACTGCTGTTGTCTGTGCATTGGATAAGGTGGTTAAACTCAAAAAAAGGATCCCATACAATCTCTTTTGGGAGACAACACTTTTTATATTTCTTAATCGGTTACTTCGTTTTAAATACAGATTCATAGATTTTTAAATTTATCTTTCTTTCGGTTAATTATAAGTGTGTATTTTACATTTGTAAAACTACTCAAATAAAAACGATAAAAAAAATTAATCGCAAATAAAAAACACTGCTTTAACAGCGGTGCTTAAAAATCGTACGGACTTTGTTTGTGATATGATAAAAAAATCACAAAGATATTCCGATGTCATTATCCTTATTCGGTATATATTTCACCTATCAAATACAATTTTGCCTGCCCGCTTATGGTCACTCTGTCCCCTAAAAGGGCACATTGCAAATATCCTTTCCGCTCCGAAAGCTGAATGGCTGTCAATTCGGCTTTATTGAATTGGGCTGCCCAATAGGGAATCAAGGTCGTATGAGCGGAACCAGTTACAGGGTCTTCGGTTACGCCTACCTGTGGTGCGAAAAATCGGGAAACAAAATCAACGTTGCCCCCTTTGGCTGTTACTATGAGACCTCTCCCATCGAGCTTGGCAATAGGAATCAAATGAGGGGTCAGATTTTGTATTTGCTTTTCAGTATCAAACACGACCATAAAATCGGTTTTGCCTTTGAATGCCAATTTGGGTTTCTGGTCAAAACAGGCCAGAATTTCATCGGTCAAAGCAATAGAGACCAATTGGTCGGTCGGAAAATTCAATACGAAAAAATTGCCGTTCTTGGTTACTGCCAGTTCCCCGCTTCTGGGCGAATAAAAACGAATAGCATTTCCTTGATGATTCTCATAGTTGAATAAAACAAAGGCTGTTGCCAGTGTGGCGTGTCCGCATAAATCCACTTCCACTTTTGGGGTAAACCAACGAATCTGATAGCTATCGCCATCTTTGACATAAAAAGCCGTTTCGGCAAGATTATTTTCTGCCGCAATTTTAAGCATCAATTCATCACTAAGCCACTCCTTCAGTGGACAGACTGCAGCAGGGTTTCCTGAAAAAACGTGATCGGTAAAGGCGTCAACTTGGTATATTCTGTATTTCATTTCCTTTTCTGTTGAGTTGTTTTAAAATAATGGGGCACTAAAATACACCAATTTATAAAAGTAAACGACACTCAATCATAGAAAAAACAAACTGTGTGGTCATAGTTTTCGCGTTAAGGATGGAAGCGGCATCACCCGATTTAGAAAAACAAGGCTTTTTTGCCGTAGTTTTTATTAATCGGGAATTAGCGTACAGCCTGACCCGTCATTGCGAGGAGGAACGAGGAAGCAATCTGGCGGGGAACGCCCCAATTATTTACTAAAATTATAACCGAAATAAGGCATAGGTTGCTCTTTGAAGCATACTCCATACTGCTCCAATTCTTTCAAAACTGGTAAATACACTTCTTTACGGATTGGGAGTTGCACTCCGGGAGTTGTAATCTTTCCGTTCAGGATTAACAAGGTAGCCATAGCCAGAGGCAGTCCAACGGTTTTTGCCATAGCGGTATAAGTCTGGTCTTGTCCTATGCAAACCATTTGGGAATCCATCTGTACTTTTTTACCATCTATTTCGTAGCCAAATTTATGATACATCACAATCATGTCTTTGTCATTGGGCTGAAGCGTCCAACTGTCATTGAGGATTTTTTCTAAAATCTGGGCTGGAGTGGCATTTTTTAGTCCGACCATTTTCTTATCGTTGAACAAATCCAACTCCAGTAATTTGTCCCACATAATATCGTCCTGATCGATTTTGAGTATCAAACGGGTTTTTATCTCCACTGAATCGGTTGGATGGTACGGCAAAAACGAATTGATAAATTGGCGGTAACTCATATTTTCGGAATCTTCCATCACATAAGAATCATCGGTCATACCGAGTTGCACAAACATATTCCAGGCTTTTGAAAAACCAACACGCCGTATCGTTCCGCGATACAAGGTCAGAATATCATCTAGACCATAAATGCTTCTGTATTTTAAAGAATCCCGATTCGAATAAGCCTCAAATCGACCGTAACCTTCTATTTCCAGAAATTCGGTTCGTCGGAACAAAGAATCATAAGGAATGTATTTATACGTTCCTTCCTGAATAAATTTGGCAACACCACCTTGTCCCGCCAAAACCACATTGCGAGGCGCCCAGGTAAATTTGTAATTCCAAAGATTAGTATCCGATTCGGGAGCTACGAGTCCGCCACAGAAAGATTCAAACAAAAGCATTTTTCCGCCTTTTTCTCTAATTTCGTCAATGACTTTCATGGCGCTCATGTGATCGATTCCGGGATCTAAACCCATTTCGTTCATAAAAATGAGTCCATTCTTTTTCACCTCCGCATCCAATGCCTGCATGGCATCGCTGATATAGGAAGCGGTAACCAGATTCTTCTTGAAAGCCAGACAATCTTTAGCAACTTCAATATGCAAATGAGCAGGCAACATCGAGATTACGATAGATGCTTTTTCAATAGCTTCTCTTCTTTCGACTTCATTAAAAACATCCAGAGCAATTGCGGTGGCATTCGGATGATTATGGGTTTTCTTTTGAGCTAATTCCAAAGACAAATCGACAATAATAAGATGCAATTGTTCCTCATCAGATTTATCCAAAAGATAGTGTATCAACGAGGAGGCTGACCGACCGGCACCAATAATTAAAACATTTCTCATAGCTGGAAAATATAACTCAAAAATAGGGAAATGTTAGTGCTAACACAAATGGTAGCCATTAAATAAAAAATAACCGCAAATTGCTTCACCTATTCGCTATCGCTCGGGTCGCAAATTAAAATATTTCAAAAAAAATTTGCGAATTTGCGGTAAAAAAATCAATCTGCTTTTTTAACAAAATTCACAAAACTTTAGCACAATATAAGCCAAACTATCCTCCAAAAAGCTTTTGGTTTCCTTTGATTTCGAATACTTTTGTACAGAACCTAAACAGAATAAAAATGGATAAAAAAATAATTTCAACAGCCACTTTACTGGGGATGATTGCCATAATTCTTGGTGCTTTTGGCGCTCATGCACTAAAAAAAGTACTCAACATCGAACAATTGGCCACTTTTGAAACCGGTGTGCGTTACCAAATGTACCATGCTTTGTTTTTACTCTTCATAGGGACCACGGGAATGCTTTCGCAAAAAATAAAAAAGAACATCTACTTTTTAGTCCTTTTCGGTGTGCTGTTCTTCTCAGGATCCATTTATTTATTGGCTACAAACAGTCTAACTTCTTTCGACTTTAGGATAATTGGTTTTGTGACTCCTATCGGGGGATTTTTATTGATTCTAGCCTGGGGAATAGCGGCTTACAATTTTTTATTTAAGAATTCAGAAAAATAAGTGATTCTAAAAGTATCCCGAATTTAATCTTTATCTTTAAGTATTATTTTCGACTTCAAAATCACTCAATATGGATACTTTCAAAATATTCCCTAAACCGATTTCATTATCGTACATCGGGATTGAAAATGCGACTATCCATTATCAATTATCCGCAGCGGAATTGCATGAAAAAACCATTGAACTCCATCAGGGGATTGAAGTTTCGAATGGTGCTTTGGCCATAAACACCGGTGCATTTACAGGTCGTTCCCCTCAGGATCGTTTTATTGTCAAAGACAAAATCACCGAACAGGAAGTTTGGTGGAGCGATATCAATATCCCTTTCGAACCGAAAGATTTTGACGGCTTATACCAAAAAGTAACACAGTACCTTTCGAACAAAGAAATTTACGCGCGGGATGCCTATGTTTGCGCCGACCCGAATTACCGATTAAACGTGCGGGTGATTACCGAAACACCTTGGGCAAACCTCTTTTGCCACAATATGTTTTTGAGACCCAGCCCGGAAGAATTAAAACATTTTACTCCGGAGTGGACCTTGATTTGTGTGCCCAGTTTTCTGGCCAACCCGAAAACGGACGGCACCAGACAGGAAAATTTTGCCATTTTGAATTTTACCGAAAAAGTGGTTCTTATAGGTGGCACGGGTTACACTGGCGAAATGAAAAAAGGAATCTTTTCGGCTTTGAATTTTATCCTGCCTGTTTTCAAAAACACTTTGCCGATGCATTGCAGTGCCAATGTGGGAGATGATGGCGACACGGCTATTTTCTTCGGACTGTCAGGAACGGGAAAAACAACCCTTTCTGCCGATCCGAAAAGAAAATTAATTGGGGACGATGAACACGGCTGGACAGCTGAAAACACCATTTTTAATTTTGAAGGCGGCTGCTATGCCAAGGTGGTCAACCTTTCTGAAGAGAATGAACCCGACATTTTCAGAGCCATCAGAAAAGGGGCATTACTGGAAAATGTAGTGTTGAAAGAAGGAACGAATGAGGTGGATTACACCGATATTTCCATTACACCCAACACCAGAGTCAGCTATCCTATTGAACATATCGACAACATCCAGCCCGGCTCAATAGGTCATAATCCAAAAAACATCTTTTTCCTGACCGCGGATTCCTTTGGCATTTTGCCCCCTATTTCGAAACTGAGTCCGGGACAGGCCGCATACCACTTTATCTCGGGTTACACCGCAAAAATTGCCGGTACTGAAGAAGGCATCAAAGAACCGCAACCGAATTTCTCGGCTTGTTTTGGAGCGCCATTCATGCCTTTGCATCCAACAAGATATGCCGAAATGTTGAGCAAAAAAATGAAAGAGGCCAACGTAAAAGTTTGGTTGATTAATACAGGATGGACCGGCGGCCCTTACGGAACCGGAAGCCGAATGAAACTGAAATACACCCGCGCCATGATTACTGCCGCCTTAAAAGGACAATTGGATGCTGTGGAATATATCCATCATGACGTTTTCGGGATTACCATTCCGATGAGTTGCCCGGAAGTTCCCGCCGAAATCCTCAATCCGAAAAACACCTGGGAGAATCCCGAATTGTATGATATCAAAGCGGTGGAATTGGCCCAAAAATTCAACGCTAATTTCACAAAATTTGCCGCCTTTGCCAATAAAGAAATTATGGATGGAGCCCCGAAAGCATAAGGTAATTGTTAATTCAAAAACAACAATTAAGAGCTGTTCGATGAGAGCAGCTTTTTTTTTATTTCAAAAAACCATCCCAAAGTGTAACAAAAACACATAAACCAATACCTATCAATCATTTACACCAAGATTCACTTTTTGGCGTTAAATTTGCAATCATTACACGAGCCAAAAAACGAACTCGTAAATCAATCAAAAACACCAATCATGTTACAATCATTCTTTATTCTCTGTTCCGGAGCCGACAAAAACCTTCTGGAAGGTTGCTCCGAAGGGGAACAAACAAAATATGTCGGTATTGGCGCGACGGTTTTCTTCACTGCTGTCATGGCTTTTATAGCCAGTGCTTATGCGCTTTTTACCGTATTTGACAGTGTGTATCCCGCAATTGCTTTTGGGATAATTTGGAGTTTGCTTATTTTTAATCTCGACCGTTTTATTGTGTCGACTATTCGAAAAAGAGAGCGTTTTGGGAGCGAATTTCTACAGGCTACTCCCCGAATTGTTTTGGCAATCATCATCGCCATCGTTATTTCGAAACCTTTGGAAATTAAAATTTTCGAAAAAGAAATCAACACGGTTTTATTGAAAGAGAAAAATGCGATGGCGTTGCATAACAAAAAAGAAGTGGCTAATTATTTCAAATCGGATTTGGATAAAAACAAGGCTGAAATAGCCGCTTTAAAAACTGAAATCACCCAAAAAGAGAAAGAAGTCAACACCTTATACGAAACCTACATTGCCGAAGCCGAAGGAACCAAAGGCACCATGAAACTTGGAAAAGGGCCTGTTTTTAAGGAAAAAATTGCCAAACATAATTTGGCTTCAGCCGAACTCGACACCATCAGGAAAAATAATCTGGTAAAAATTGCCGAAAAAGAAAATCAGAACAAAACGCTTCAGGCAGATTTAAACAAAAAAGTAACCGAAACCCAGCCTATCATTGATGGTTTTGACGGTCTGATGGCGCGCATCAACGCGTTGAGCAAATTGCCCTCGTTGCCTTCCTTTTTTATCATGCTGTTATTTCTAGCCATTGAAACGTCACCGATTATTGCCAAACTGTTGTCCCCAAAAGGCGAATACGATTATAAGTTGGAGGATTTAGAAACGGCTTTGAAAGCGACATTGGAACAGGACAAATACCAACGAAGTTTGCTGGTAGCAACCAGTGCTGCCATATACGACAAGGTGTATGCCGATATCGCAGAGGACAAGAAATTATATGATTTGCAACGAAAAAATGCAACCGATTTACTGGAACTGCAATCCAATACTTTTTTAGAGAAACAGAAGAAAACTTTATAAAGCACAAAACTAACTTCAAGTTAAGCCTAAAATCTCCCATATTGCCAAACGGCGGTTGTGTGCTGTTTTTATATTTACTCTAAAGCTTTAATAAATTGTTTCATTTCTTTCATTGTACCAATTGTAATTCTTGACCATTTCCCATTTTCTTCGTAAATTTTTGTTCCTAGAATATTGTTCTTTTTTAACTGATTAAAAAAATCTTTGTTATAATTTTCTAATGAAAAATAGACAAAGTTTGTCTGTGAAGAAATACAACGTATTTTTAAATTTTCTAATTGTTCAATCGTATATTTTCTTGTTTCTTCATTGAGGGAAATCGTATCTGTTACAAATTTATCATCTTTTAATGATGCTAAAGCTCCTGAAACCGAGGCAACACTTACACTACCATTTGTCGAAAATTGCAATTGACTTATTTCCTTAATGGTATCAGGATGCGCTATTGCATATCCAATACGTGAACCTGCTAGGGCATATATTTTCGAAAAGGTTTTGGCAATAATTAAGTTTTTATTCTCCGTTACAAGATTTGCAAGTGATGGTTGGGCGGTAAAATCTAGGTAAGCTTCATCTACTAAAACTTTTGTTCTTTTTGTGGCTTCATTTATGAAATTTCGAAGTGCTTCACTTGCACAAATTGTCCCCGTTGGATTATTAGGATTACATATGTAAATCATTTTCGTGTCAGGGTCAATTGCATTTAACATTGCAGATAAATCATGTTTTTTATCTGCTGTTAATGGGATTGCAATTTTTTTAAGACCTGCATTTTCCGCTGTTACTGTCCAATAATCAAATGTAGTTCCCGCAATAATTAAATTTCCTGATTTTTTTGAGCAATACAAAGCAACTAAATTTAAAATTTCAGATGAACCCGCACCCAATAATATGTTTTGATCAGTTAAATTATGTTTTTGGGCAATTTTTCCAATTAGTTCGTCTGACAACTCCCAATTATAGCGATTGCTGACATTTATACTATTACTCATTGCATTTCTTGCCAATGCAGATGGACCATAAGGATTTTCGTTTGACCTTAACCGAATTAGGCTTATATTTTTTTCTTCAATGATGTTTTCTTTTGATGGAATTGCAAAACTCTCAAACGGAATAATCCCTAAACCTACAATACCTAAACTTGTTTGCTTTAACCAATTTCTTCTATTACTCATAGTATATATTTAAATGTTGTAAATTTTAAAGTTTAAATTTAGTACTGATTTTCGGTTGTAGCTCGGTAAAATAACACATAACTTAGTTTATACGCATAAAACAACCCCGTTTTATTCTAAAATGGCATATTATGCGCATCTTTTTGCCTGCTGTTATGATTTCCTCAAATATATAAATAAATCTTACAAATTCTGATATGATTTCATTGTTTCCGTATTATTTCCCTTAGGTCTTCTAGCTGATTTCTGGATAGAAGCGATTGGATTATGTAAAAACAATAAGGCTTTAGCCCAATCTTTATTTAGATTTTGGCTAAAGCCTTTTCCTGCAAGGTCTTTTTCTTGACCTTGTAGGTATTTAGATTTAGAAACAGACCTACAAGGTTTTAAAAACCTTGCAGGAGTTCCAATGTATGTTAAAGCCACAGATTTCAAGGATTAGCAAGATTTTAAGCTACACCCAAAAGAATCTCTGAAATAAAACAACAAAGCCTTACTGATTTTACTCACTAAGGCTTTGTCCTAATTTTAGAATAAAACGAATTACATCAAACTAAGAATCTCTTTTTTGAAGGCGTCGTATTCGCCTTGTAAAATGAGCCCATTATCGAGTAATTTCTTGTAATTCTGCAACTTCGCAAAAAGTTCGTCTTGTGTCAATTCGCTTGTTGGTTTTTCTGCTGAATGGGTTGTGTTTTGTTGAATGGATTCAGCATAATTAGGAACTGCCGGCATAATTTCGGCAAAACTGGTCACTTCTTCAGTTTCCATTTCTTCAATTTCTTCTGTCAATGCCACCGAATCCGTAACTGCCACTTCATCAGGAATGGAGTTCGCAAGCGTTCCCGTTTTCAAAATATCAATCTGCTCTTTGGCAAAAGTATACATTTTTCTGGCCTGGGTTTTCGGAATATAATCGATGGAAACCTGCATATCTGTTTTGGTAGAAAAAGAGAATATTGAACCTAAAATATTTTCTTTCACAAACACCCCTTCAATGTCATCCCAGGTATAATCGGTAAAATCCATAGACAATCCCAAATTTTTAGGCTGACAAATAATGATTCTTTTATTGGTCATCACGATGCTGTCCGGAAAAACAGTTAATGCCGGTTTTTTCTGTACCCCAATATAACCTATCTCTTCGTTTTTCATTAAAAGATCATTCAGTTTTGAAGTGATTTTCTCAATAGCTTTAGGATCTTGTTCCTCGTTTAAAAATTTTTTAATTTGATCTTTCATCTTTATGCTTGATTTATGACTGATTTTTTATTTTATTCGACTGATTTTCACTGCAAAAGTACTATCTAATTTGGAAATTATGTAATTTCATTTTATTGTTTTTTTCGTTTAACTTTATAGAACGAATCCTTTAATCGTAAATTTCTCTTACCCGTGTAGTAAAATCACTCGATTCACCCTCTTAAAAACAAATTAAAAACAGTAAATTACTTGATTGTAAAGCAAATAAGCAGTTAATTTGTATGCTTTATCCGTAATAATTTCTTTTACGGTAATTTTAAAATACCATAATACTTAGCTATGTCTCTATTACAAATTAACGCAAAATCAAATGCATTATTTGATGATCCCAATCTTGTAAAAGAATTTAATGAAATCCTTTCATTCACTGCAGCAATTACTGAAGCCTCACATGCGTTTATCTCTTTTACAGATGCTGATGAGCAATTTATAGTTTGTAAAATCGGGGTTGATTTTGAAAAGTTTCCAGAACACCTAGCACAATGGAATACTGTTGTTATGCAACAGCAGCAGGCATATATAATTTCAGACACTAAAGATCTGAAGCAACTTTCTGATTTTTCTGACTCAGCAAAATTTCCAGTACAATTTTATGCTGGATTCCCTATAGTTTATAAAAACAAAAACATCGGAATCCTTAGCATTACCGACACCAAAGCTAAAACGCTATCCAGCCAGCAGCTAAAAACTTTAAATTATAGCATAAGTCGAATTCAATCTATAGTAGATTTATACTTTAGCAATCATAATTTACAAAAAGAACTTGAACAAAAAGAAAAACAATTTGAACTGTTTGTTGAGAATTCAAAAGAAATTGTTTACGAACTGGATCTTGAAGGAAAAATTATCTATGCCTCAAAAAATTGGACCGTTTTTCTGGGCTACGAAGTAGAAGAAGTTTTAGGCAGAAGCAATGCTACATTAATTCATCCCGAAGACCTGGATATGTGCATTGAATACCTGAATAACTTAATGGAAACGGGAGCCGATGAAAAAGAACTGGTGTTTCGAATTTTACATAAAGACGGTTATTATATTTGGCATGCTTCTAATTTAACCTTATCCGAAAAAGAAGGCTCCCCGATATTTATAGGAAATTGCAGGGATGTAACGAAACACGTTCACAATCAACAAAAACTAAAAAAACAGAAAAAATTCTATGAAAAGATATTAGAACGTATCCCTACTGATGTGGCCGTTTTTGATGAAAACCACAAATATGTCTACATAAACCCATTAGCGATAAAAAATCCCGAACTCCGAAACTTTATCATTGGTAAAGACGATTTTGAGTATGCCGATTACACGGGTCGCAACTACGATTTTGCGAAAAGTCGAAGGGCAAAATTTTTAGAATCCCTAAATTCTAAAAGTCTGATTGAATGGGAAGATGAAATTAAACATCCTAATGGGAATACTACTTTTTACACCCGAAAATTCAACCCTGTATTTAATGAAGACGGGACATTCGAAATGATGGTCGGTTTTGGGGTTGATATCACAGAAAGCAGGAAAATTCAACAGGAAATCCTCAAAAACAGACAATTAATCAATAGTATCATCCAAAATGTGGCGGTGGGGATTTTAGTTCAGGGACCTAATTCTGAAATCATAGAAAACAATAAAGCCGCCTGCGAAATGCTGGGGCTTACCGAGGACCAATTATTGGGAAAAACCTCATTTGACGAACATTGGAAAGTGATCCATCTTGACGGAACAACTTTCAAGCCAGAAGACCATCCGGTACCACAAGCGATACAAAAACTGAAACCTGTTAACAATGTAGTCATGGGAGTATATCGCCCGATTACAAATGACCTGGTCTGGCTTTTAGTAGATGCCATACCTGTATTTGACGACCTTGGTAAATTACTGTATGTTGTCTGTTCTTTTAATGATATTACCGCCAGAAAAAAGGCAGAAGACGATTTAAAAACCAGTAACGAACGGTTCTCTTATTCTAACAAAGCTACTTTTGACGCTATATGGGATTGGGATTTGAAAACGGACGAAATATTTGTGGGAGAGCAATTTTCCTCTCTTTTTGGTCATCACTTTGAAAAAAATACCATGAATGCCTCGATTTGCGAAACCTTTGTTCATCCGGAGGATCGAAAAACCACTTTTGAAAGTTTAGATTTGGCAATTGAAAACGGAGATGAGACTTGGTCATCTGAATACCGCTACCTTAAAGCAGATGGCACCTATGCCCAAGTGAGTGACAAAGCCATCATCATTCGCAATTCGAAAGGGGAAGCCTCCCGGATTATCGGAGCCATGAAAGACATTACCAAAGAGAAAGAGCTTACCCAAAAATTTGAACAAAGCAAGCAGAAATTTGAAGATGCATTTAAACATTCGGCTGCGGGAATGGCCTTGGTAAACAAAGAAGGGTATTACACCGAAGTTAATGAAAGACTTTGCGATATGTTCGGTTACACCAATAAAGAAATGAAATCATTATGTTTTCAAGACATTACCCATCCTAAAGACCTTAAGCTTGATTTGGATTATAAAAAACAATTAGACAATGGACAAATCACCCACTTTAATTCCGAAAAAAGATTCATCCACAAAAACAAGTCTATCGTTTGGGTACATATGTCGGTTTCATTAGAAAAAAACAATGAAACTTCCTCCTATATTGTACAATTAATCGACATCACCGAACGGAAAAAATTTGAAAAGCAAAATCAATTGCTTATCGCTGAGAACAACCGAAACAAAACGATTCAACTAAAAGAAGCCAAAAACATGTATCGCTTTTTGGCAGACAACACGGCCGATTTGGTTTGTGTACATGGTTTAGATACCACTTTTCAATATGTTTCGCCATCGGCAATAAAACTTTTGGGCTATACACCAGAAGAATTAATTGGCACTTCTCCTTTAGACTATGCCTTTCCTGAAGAAATAAAATACTTAAAAAATAGCTTAACCGATTTCATAGACGAAAAAGTAGACGACAGTACCACTGCGCGATTTAAAACCAAAAACGGTGAATATATCTGGCTGGAAACCAAAGCTAACTTACTAAAACAACGAGGTGTTATGATTGGGTTTCAAACCAGTTCCCGCGATATTACAGCAAGAAAAAAAGCCGAAATCGCCTTAGAACAAGCCTTAAATCAAGAACGGGAATTAAACGAATTGCGCACTAATTTGGTATCTACCATTTCGCACGAGTTCAGAACTCCGATGACCACTATCAGAACAAGCGCAGAACTCATCAGTATGTATCTGGAAAACCAGGAAATAAAAAATGGTTCGCAATTACAAAAAAGAGTTTCCATTATAACCGAGGAAATAGATCGCATCGTGGAATTGATGAATGCCGTATTGACCATCTCCAAAGAAGATTCGGGAAAAACTAATTTCAATCCGGAACGGTTTGATTTAAAACAACTTTGCCATAACATTATTGAAATTAATTACAACCATCAAAACAACCATAACAATATACAACTTGATTTTGGCAACGGTGATTTTACGGTTCTGGCAGACATCAAACTAATGGAATATTCTATTTTAAATATCCTGAACAATGCCGTAAAATATTCTAAAGGAGAGGGAGACATCATCATCAAACTTCATATTGTCGATGAAAACATCCAATTAGCAATTACCGATTTTGGTATTGGAATCCCAGAGGAAGAACAATCAAAACTTTTTAATACTTTTTTCAGGGCCAGCAATACCAATGGCTATCAAGGAACCGGATTAGGACTCTATATCGTTAAAACTTTTACGGAGAAAAATGCAGGAACAATTCAATTGGAAAGCACATTGGGCAAAGGCACGAAAGTAACGTTTCAATTCCCTTCACATAAAGAATAATGTTATGAAAAAAATACTAATCATTGATGATGAAGACATCCTAAGGGAAACCATTTCGGAACTGTTTATGGTTAGCGGCTACATCATTTTTGAAGCCCAAAACGGGGAAGAAGGATTACAGATGGTACAACAGTCACCACCCGACCTAATCATTTGTGACGTAATGATGCCTGTATTAGATGGTTATGGATTCATGGAAATACACTCAAAATCAGCATTCTCACACATACCCGTTCTCTTACTTACCGCCAAAGTGGAAGTGACGGATAAAGAAAAAGGAATCAATTTGGGTGCAAAGGCTTACATCAAAAAGCCTTTTGTATTTCGTGAATTAAAAAAACTGGTGGATTCTTTTATCGGATAAGAATAATACACTATAAGCACATTACTTTTCCATAAACCAAGTTAAAAATTATAAAATGACCGAAAGCAAATCTTCGTTTTCGCTCCTGTTCTTTTTATAAAGAAGGATAAAATATTGGGCATAAATCACATTTTTTTTGGAGATGCTCAGTTCTTTAAACCCCGATTCCCCATTATTAATAAGTAATTTATACGAAAATTGTTTGATCGAAAAAGAAGCTAAAATTATAACTGAAATAAGTATAGGCAGAAGAATCAAACTTGAATAGAATAGGTAATATACCGCTATAAAATAGCAAAAAATAAACCCTAAAGCAGCCAACAGGATATTGACATAAAAAACTCTTTTTTTTATAATCCTGACATTAGAAATTAAATTTAAATCTAACTTTAGTTCTTCAGCTTTAAAATGGAAAATTACTTGGGAAGTAGTAATGGTAAAAAAGGGATTTTTATCAATCTTTGTAGTTAGTTCATCGAATGATATATTATTAAAATCCATTTTATAATTTTAATCTAAAAAATTCTTACCAAAACAGCCAGCCTTTAACAAAAATTGCAATTATTAAATAATTTACTGCCCCCAATAAATTTTAAGCTCGCTGTTTGGCAAGAAAACCCTCAAATCATGTAGCAAAAATATACAAGTGATTAAAATTTTACTCATTTATAACGTATAAGTTACAAAGAAGTACGAATAATTTAATTTATATAAAAAACAGGGAGCTAACAGGAAATAACGGCAGATAACCAGAAGGACAGAACACTTTTAATTGACTAATAAACTCAATAAAAAGGTCAAAACAATCAACATACCCATAAATAGAAAAACATTACTGTAACGGGATTTAGATTTTAGCAAGGAATCCAATGCTTTCCATTGATCTTCAGTAGGTCTAATTTTAAAATTCAAAACATAAACTATTTTCATTACACAATCGATACCAACTCCCAAAAACCATAATCTTGCTGTTTATTGCTATAAAAACAGCTGTTTAATACCTTTCAGACTGGTAAACACTTGCGTAAATATAGAAAACGGAGATAAATAGTATTTATTTTTAAGCTATAATTAAAAATTAAATACACATGAAGAAAAGTAGCCACATCTAAAACTTTAGATTACAACTTCACAAGAAACAACTTAGTCTAAAAAATCTATTTCTGAAGGGAATTAATGTATTCCCTTGGACTTAATCCTACATATTTCTTAAAACTGGTAGAAAAATAAGAGAAGGAATTAAATCCTGTTTCATCAACTAGATACTGAATATTTCTTTCCCCTAACTTAATAAGTTTAATAGTATAATCTAATTTAAACTCTCTAACATATTGACTTATATTTTTATTGGATCTTTTTCTGATTCTTTTATCCAAAGTTGACTTACTGATGTTTAATTGACTGGCCAATTCATTGATATCCGCTTTCGAACGCATATCTTTCAATAAAATATCATTTACGCATTCTATAAAATCTTTTTCAGATAATTTTATAGAAACTTTAGAAAAGGGATCGGGGATAAATTTATTTTCAATACCATCTTTTAAAACCATTAAATTTCTAATTTTCAAAATCAACTCTTTAACTTTGAAAGGTTTAATAATAAAATCATTAACGCCATTTTCCAGTTGCTTAAACTTAGTATCTATATCAGTATTAGCGGTAATCATTATAAATGGAGTAGCACTAAATTTTTTGTTTTTACGAATCTTCAAAAACAACTCCTCGCCATCCATTAATGGCATCATTAGATCACTGATAATAATATCCGGAGAACAATTTCTTAAATAATCAATAGCTTCTTTACCATCTTTTAGCCAAGAGACTTTCATATTATTGATAGTTAGCAATTCAGAAATAGAATTGCCTAAAGCCAAATCATCCTCTATTAAAACTATATTTATTTTTTTTTTGTCCTTCATATAACAAATTTAGCAAAACCAATTTTAAAACATAGCCCTTATATTTTAAAATATGATTTTTTTTAATACTAAAAAATTATTAATCAATTATTTTTGTAGCCACTTACCAAATTAAGCAAAAAAGGATACCTACGCAATTTTTAGATTATACAAAAATGTTAACATGAAAAATATCTTTCTAAATTTATCAATTGCTAACACCGTACTTATACAAGAACCGGATTTGGAGCAAGCTCTCGATTTTTGTCTTTCTATTTTAGGTGAAAATTTTAAAGCTGACCGATGTTTTATTTATAGTGAATTACAAAAATCAATAAAAAAAAATCTTTATTGGTACACAAAAAAACACTATATCGATTTAGAAACATCCACTGCTAATATAAGTTACCTTGACCAATACCACCCAAAAACGTATGAATTGTTACGAACCAACAAAACAATTCATGAATTTCAAGAGGAAATAGACGAATTAACTTTTAAACAACTAATATCTAAAAGAGATGCCAAATCTTTATTACTATGCCCTATATTTAGTGATACTGTTTTTTGGGGCTTTATTGGCTTTGAATACTGTGATCAAAAGCAAAAATTAGAATCCGAAATCGTTGAATCAATTAAATTATTTGCAAAAAATATTGGAATCAAAATCCATCAAAATGATTATCAATCTAAAATAGGAGCTATTTTAGAAAAATTTGAGTATCATATTGAGGGATCTAAACAAGGTATTTGGGAGCTAGACCTTACTACAAAAACCCCCACTTTTTCCTATAATTGGGCTGGCATCTTAGGATATCAAATTGATGAAATTGAACAGACGTATGAATTTTGGAAAAAAAATGTACATCCCGATGACATTATTGATATTGAAACAAAACTACAGAAATATATTTCAGGTGAAGCAAATAATTTTACCGGTATATTCCGAATGAAACATAAAAAAGGAAACTATATTTGGATCCAAACTTCTGGCCTAATGAAGCGAGATTCAAAAGGGAATCCTACAAAAATTATTGGATCACATATTGACATTAATGAGATACAGAAAAGCAATATAGCACTGGAAGAATCGGAAAAAAAACTACGTTTTATTTTAGAAAACTACTCCGATCTTATTTCTCAACTGGACATTAACGGGAATTTCACGTTTGCATCAAAATCCTCTATAGCTATTTTAGGGTACTCCCAAGAGGAATTAATTAAATTAAATATCCATGAACTTATACATCCGGATGATTTAGAAAAAAACCGACTAAAACGCTTAGATTTTATTAACAGTAATAGTGAATCCAATAATTATACTTTAAGATTAAAAAGAAAGGACAATACTTATATCTGGCTAGAAGTACGTTCAACCAAAATAATGGCAGGAGATACCATAATAGGTACACAAAGCACTTCAAGAGATATCAGCTTAAGAATCAAATCAGAAAATGAAAGTAAAAAAGCTATAGCGAAAGAAAAAGAACTCAATGAAATGAAAACAAAATTCATCTCAATGGCTTCTCATCAATTCAGGACACCATTAACGGTAATATACTCTAATGCAGAGCTTCTGGATTTTAAAACAAAAAACCTTGAAACAGGTCTTGCTGAAAATTTAAAAATGATAAGCAGCCGAATTAAAAGTGAAATTGACCGAATGACCGAATTAATGAACAATATTCTCATTTATGGCAAATATGATTCTGATAAAAATTTAAAACTAAAAATAGAATCCATCCATTTTCAGGAATTTATAGAATCATTAACAAGTACTTACTTTTCAAATCAAGCCGATGGCAGAAAAATTGATATCAAAAATGGCAAGAATCAAAAAGCGCTACTGACAGACAAAACTTTATTGATGCACATCTTCACCAATTTAATCAGCAATGCTTTCAAATATTCTGCCGGAACACAAAATCCAATACTAAAAACAACTTATTTAGAACATCACATACAAATTGAAGTTATAGATTACGGGATTGGCATTCCTAAGAAAGATATCACAAAATTATTTGATTCTTTTTATCGCGCTTCAAACACAAGCACTATAATTGGTTCCGGAATAGGCTTAACGATTGTCAAACAATTTACAAATTTACTCAAAGGAACCATCGAATTAAAATCTAAAGAAAACTCAGGAACTACTATAAAAATACTTTTCCCCTATGAACAAAAATAAAATATTGCTGGTTGAAGATGAATTAAACCTACGAGAAACTATCGCCGAATATTTAATATATGAAAATTACGATGTAAAAACAGCCAATAACGGGCAGGAAGCATTAGATCTTATTGATTATTGGATACCTGATTTAATAATATCTGACATCATGATGCCTGTAATGGACGGAAATATGTTTCATGAAATAGTCATGGAAAATAATACGTTGAATGCTATCCCATTTATTTTTCTAACAGCCAAAAAAGAACAAAAAATAAGGCGAAAATGTATTCTTGACGGTGCAGATGATTTCATGTCTAAACCTTTTAAATTTGACGACTTAATTAAAACCATACAATCAAAAATAAATCGATTTGAAAAAATAAAAAATTCATATAACAACGTTTATACCGGAGCTAAAAATATTTTTTCACATGAAATAAACACTTCTTTATACGGAATTTTGGGTTCAATTGACCTTTTAATTGAAAATGAAGACAGCTTTGACAAAAATGAAATAGCCACATTTTATAATGCTATCAAAATATCAGGAGAACGGTTAAAAAGAACAATGCAAAACGTAATATTTTACCAAAATATTAAAAATAATGCCATTGACTTTAATGCCGATTCATATAGTGATATTTTTAAAACTTGCATAAATGCAAAAAAAGATATTTTGCAATTTTATGAAAATCAACAAAAAAGAATCATCTTTGAAATTGACCCTGCAAAAATAAAAATTGATTCTAACCATCTTCAATTCATATTATTTGAATTGATTGATAATGCGTTAAAGTTTTCAGAAAAAAACAAAAAAGTAGTTATCAGTGGAACCAAATACAACGATGAATTCTACGAATTGAATGTAGCTGACTATGGTATTGGTTTTAGTGAAGAAGAAATAAAAAAAATACAGGCTACCCGACAATTTAATCGTGAAGTAAACGAGCAGCAAGGATTAGGATTAGGGTTGTTTCTAACTAAAGCCATCGTAAAAAAATCAAATGGGCTATTTAGTATTCTTTCAAAAAAGAATCAAGGCACTACTGTAAAGTTATTTCTGCCTCTTTATTCCAAATAAAATTAACACCATCCAGAAAAAAGGTATAAGTTTAAAATTCAAGTATAATCCTAATAAAAAAGGTTTTCTGAAATTCAGAAAACCTTTTTTATTAGGATTATACTATCCATTCCTGATATCTTAGAAAAAACTAATTTGGGAATAATTCGGATGGATCAATTTTCCAATCTGCAAATCCAGCTTCAGAAGGTTTTTTCCATAAAACCCTCAATCCTTCTCCTCCGCCACCTTCTTGCATTCTTGCCCTGAAATAATTTTTGTAAATCGCAGAAAACTATCATTTGTAACTTAAAAACCATTACTTGGTAAAACTCAACTCAAAACCATAACTGGTACCTTTTTTATTAGTGGCATAAGCCCTTACAAAGTAGGTTGCTCCTGAAGTAAGCCCCGTTATGGTACTACTAAAAGTTCCTTTACCGGTTCCTTCGTCAGTTTTATCGTTAACTGTTGTAGGATTGGTTGTGGTACTCCAACAAACACCTTTGGCTGTTATAGGAGTACCGCCGGTAGAAGCAATAGTACTCTCTAAAGTAGCAGTGGTAGCCGTACTGGAAACTAAAACACTAGCCCCTGAAAATTTTGGGACATAATACACATCTTCCCCGTTGACCGAAAGAGAAGAAACACCAATTTCTCCATATTTGTTGACATGTGTACTGGTATCGTTTGGATCCTGACCGCTTTTGCTGACGAATTTTCTTGTTTCAACTACCCCAACAACTACTTCATTACTAGTCGCATCATTTAAGGTATAACCGGAACTATTGGTGATTTTGGCAACGATTGAATAGGTTCCATTTGCAAATACATCAGTGATGGGAAGAGACCAGACACCACCAACTATACTTAATCCATTGGCGGTAGTATATAAAATATTATTGACCTCTATGGATAAATTTTCACCGGCTCCCAAAGTAACAGTTCCTGTTATTGTTGGAGAAGTGTTAGTCGTAGTTAAAGCCGTTACAGTAACCGGACCGGAAGGCTTATTGGCCGGTAGGTTAGTCTGTGCTAAATAATTATTTAAGGCAGTATCAAAACCCGATGCATTCCCAGTTATATCACTACCATCAGTAAAATCAGCAGTAGACATACCTATCAAACCCAAACCAATATTACTGGAAGTTGTGATAGTATATGTAAGGGCTCCGTAAGAAAAACTTGCTGAACTAAATCCTGCATTGGGTATGAATCCTAAATAATTTACGGTAGCACCGTCTTTCCATACAATCCCTCCGGGAATATCAATCAACTGCCCTGAATTTAGCTGCAATCGTAAGGTTCCTGGTGCATCATTCCCTTGAACCTGGAAAGTTGTTGAGGCACTATTTTGCATAAAAAAAGCTTTAGCAATGCCAAGAGTTGTAAACGTCTTGATTGTTTTGGCTTGTTGCGAATTGGATCCTTGCACACCGATAAAACCAGCGGTAAAAGGGACACTTAATTGATTTTGACTAAACATATTAAGCGAAACAAAAAACAAAAATAAAATTAATTTTATCGGATTAGATTTTACTATATTTTTTTTCATATAAATATGTGAATTAAAATTAAATAGGACTTTACTTCTACAAAAAACTATTTTAATGTCATCATAAAACTAAAAAAAATTACACTACACCATGTATAAAATTGATGCTACAATTTCATTTTTCCATTCTTATTTATACCAGATCCTCTTCCTACACCACCATTCTTATCAATAATTTTAGTAGGATCTGTAACTATCTCACCATACTTATTTACGCCTGGTACATTTGCAGCAAAATTGGCTGTTAGTGTTTTGGCTACATCCATTGTTACGGTCAATGGATTTGAAGAACTTGTTATATCCCCTGTCCAGCCGCTAAAAACTTGTGGTGCTGTTGGCGTAGCAGTTAATGTCACATCACTGTTTTCTGCAAAATTCGCGTCATTAAAACCATTTGCTGTTTTAATACCATCAGGACTACTCAGAACAGAACCAGTACCCGTAGTAGCAACAGTCAATTTAACAGGATTTACTCCACCTTGTACACTATTCCCAAAATCAAACGTATTACCATATGCATAAGATCCACATAAAACCGGAACAGCATTATAAACCATTATTAAACGCATCCTTACCGGACCATTAAACGCAGTCACCGGTACCGTAATATTAGCCGAATAAGTTTGAGTACCATTAAATGTATAGTCTTGGTTGTATACCAACTCTCCCGGATCTTCGAGATTTCCATTATTATTAAAATCAATCCATAATTTCACATACTCTTGATAAGTGCTATTGGTTTTTACAACACAACTAAAAGGAATTGTAGATCCTGCAGTAAAAACAGGCATTGCTGTTGCCGTATAATCATAATATCCTGGGATCCCATTTGTTCCTCCTGACTCAGCTGTATAACCATTACTCCCTGTAAAATTAACCCCATTTATAGAAACCGACTCCACGTATTCACAACAGAATGTTGTTGGTGCAGAAGCACATAAAGTAGATTGTGCATAAATACTAAAACTAAAAAATAAGAATATAATTAATAATAAAAATTTTTTCATGACATTATTTATTTTGAGATAATAAACATTCGTTTTTATCCGACTCTGACATAGTAGCAGAAACCGATTTAACATTTGATAATAAATTCATTAACGAAGTGATGACATTTTCGGGCAACATCTTATTATCTGTAACAATCCAAGCTTTATCAGAAGGCATGCCATGACTGTATTGGATAAATAATTGACTTTTATAGACTTCGTTTATAAAGTATTTATTTTCAAATTCACCATTTAAGAGAGTAAGATTTAAGAGGAAAAAATGGGATTTATCATCTCTAACCAAATGAACGGCAAAACTTCCTTCAAATTGAAAAGAAGATATTAATTGAATATTATCTTGACTCAAAGATTGAAATTGACCTTTGTAAGCCATATTTTTTTGAAAGGACTTAGATTCTCCTTGTGCGAAAGCAGGTAAAGCTAAAAACAAAAATAGCCCTAACAAGCAAAGTAAATTTCGTTTCATATAATTATTGTTTTATTTTTAAATAAGTGTTTTCTGTTATAACAGAGTTGAATATGTCTATTACTTATAAAACGAATCTCGATCTGAATAAAATCATTTTAAAAACTGAATGGTATTGATATAACTCTTAATAAAATCTACAACATTTTATTTTCAAAAAATAATAGGTTTTTAAATAACAAAACTATAGCACATAAGTGCTATAGTTTTGTTGGTATTAATTCATATAAACCATACTATATTATGGTGTTGTTTCAGTAGCATAATCAAACTGAATTCTATCCGTTGAAGTCAAAGTATTACTACCATTATTAGCAGGAATATACGTTACTGCTGTCCCAGTTATTGAATAAGCCGTATTACTGATTCTGATTCCATTGATGTACATTTTGACTTTACTTCTAGTGGAAGGTGTTTTACTTAAAGTAAATGACGTTTGAGTTGCTGTTGCAGTAGCTTCATCTGTCACCTCATACAAAAGAATCCCTGCAGCTAATTTTGCTGCCGTTACATTAGCATCTGCAATTTTAACAGTAGTTATTGCAGAATTAGCTAGATCAGCAGTAGCGATTTCTCCATCAGAAATCTTAGCACTACTTACTGCATTATCTGCAAGATCAGTTGTACCAACTGCGCCAGCATTAATTTTATCCCCTGTTATTGCATTATCTGCGATATCAATAGTAGCAATTGTACCGTCTAGGATTTCATCTGTGGTTACTGCTCCAGTAGCAATATCATCTGCAACAATAGTGTTTAATGCTATCTTAGCACTAGTTACTGCATTATCTGAAATATCAATAGTAGCAATTGTACCGTCTAGGATTTCATCTGTGGTTACTGCACCAGTAGCAATATCATCTGCAACAATAGTGTTTAATGCTATCTTAGCACTAGTTACTGCATTATCAGCTAAATCGGCAGTTACAATAGTTCCGTCTGATATTATAGCCGATGTAACAGCTCCGTTTTCAAAATCACTTACAAGAATTTTTCTTGAAGCCAATTTATTAAATGCATCAGTAAATACCGGATAATTTGCTGTTAATGGCACAATCGTTGGTGAATACGTTTGAAAAGTTGCAGGAGCATTAAATGTGGTAGTTCCATTTAAGGCTGTTGCTGCAGCTACCGTAGCAGTTCCTGATACGATTAAATTATTATCTACAGTTATGTTACCAGATGTACGCAAATTATTACCCACATTTAAGTTCTGACCGATACCCACACCTCCTGTTACCACTAAGGCTCCAGTAGAAGTAGTACTGGATCCAGTAGCATTGGTGATAGAAGTTATTCCTGTTACCCCAAGGGTATTATTAAGACTAGTAGCCCCAGTTACTCCTAAAGTTCCACCAACATTCAAGTTTTTAGCAACCCCTACTCCGCCATCTACAATAAGAGCACCAGTAGTTGTTGATGTAGATTCGGTTGTGTTGTTCAAATTTGTTGCTCCAGTTACATCTAAAGTTCCTGCAATAGCGGTATTTCCTGTACCATCCGCAACCGTAAATTTATCGGTATCCATCACTAAACCACCATTTAGATTTGTAGCTCCGGTTACTGTAGCACTATTTAATGTGGCTAATCCACTTGTTCCAAGAGTTGAAAGAGACGTTGCTCCTGTTACACCTAAAGTTGAACTAAGTGTGGTGGCTCCTGTTACTCCCAAAGTAGTAGTAACCGATGCACTATTTAATGTAGCTAAACCACTTGTTCCAAGAGTTGTAACAGATGTCGCTCCTGCACCCAAAGTACCAGTTGTTACCACATTTTGAG
>JACCDQ010491205.1_pt1 | contig 116385 bp, 104 predicted proteins | sample 7446031 | NCBI WGS metagenome assembly JACCDQ01 (sample SAMN15323442, study PRJNA562643) | freshwater metagenome | isolation source: river surface water | place: USA:Blue River Watershed | collected 2017-08-17
ATCCAAATACGCAAACAAAATAATAATATACCACCAAATACATAAATCACTAATAACCAATACTATATCACCAAATAACCCCCCAAAATCCACCAAATAATTATATAACTAATTCAAATAATGAAATAAAAAGTATTCAATCTAGCTTTATAAAACATTTATTTCGTTCTTTTTTATATCTACTTCATCTATTCACCCGTACAAAGATGTGTTGGAAACATTTCTATTATATTTGTGTACATTATATATATAGCTAACTTATGTGGTCTTTCTTTTCCTCATCTGTCCCAACTTCTTTTCCTGAACATATACAAACTGATATGCACGCCCATTTTCTTCCGGGTATTGACGATGGTGCCCCTGATATGGAAACCGCTTTGCGTCTAATTCGTGGGCTTTATTCATTGGGATACTCTCGTTTAGTAGCCACTCCTCATATTATGGCAGGATATTACCCCAATACAGCAGCTGGCATTCAGTCTGTTTTCAAACAAACACAAATAGCGGTACAAGAAGCAGACATTCCTATTTCCTTGCATGTCGGGGCTGAATACTTTATTGATGATTCTTTTTTAGCACTCATTGAACGAGAGGAACTACTTAGCTTTGGCGTAAAGCGGTGTGTTTTGGTTGAAATGTCTTTTGTAGCACCTGCTCCACAGTGGGAAGAAGCTATTTTTGCTTTGGTTACCAAAGGGTACCAGCCTGTATTGGCACATCCTGAACGATATACTTATTGGCATCGACATCCCAAAGCATTCCAGCGATTTGTGGAAAGGGGGGCTTGGCTACAAGTAAATATTTCTTCTTTATTGGGACATTACGGAAAACCTATTCAGCAGGTAGCCAAAACACTTTGGAGAGAGGGACATGTATCTCTACTTGGAACAGACCTGCATCACGATCAGCATTTACATCTTTTTCAACGTTTTGAGAAAGACAAAGAAATACACAAATTACTTACACAATTTCCTCTTGGGAACATGCAACTTTTTTAAAAAAATTGGGTGACGCTACTTATTTGCATCACCCAAAAAATCAATCTACATCATTATATATATAGCTACGTAAAAATTTTAAGCTGGCTATATTTTTCATTTACGGTTTAGCGCTATTATTTGTGAGAAGAGCCGCACCAATTACTCCCGCACTTTCACCAAGGGTATGCTTTAGAATTGGTGTATTTAACTCGTGATTAAAGAGCTGTGGCAAGATAGCATCTGGGAGTTGCTCATAGATATAATCCATTTTACTTACTCCCCCACCGACGATAATCATATCGGGGTCGATGGTATTGATAACTTGCACGATGGATTTTCCGAGATAGAGAACTAACCTGTCTAATGTTATTTTGGCAGGCATATCTTTTGATGTCAAATAATCTTCGTAAATCTGGGGGAGTGATTTTTTAACACCCGTGAGAGAGGCATAAAATTGTTCAAGAGCTCCTCCGGATATAAAGGTTTCTAAGCAACCTGTTTTTCCACAATAACATTTGGTATGAGAGGAGCCAACCGTTGTATGTCCCCATTCACCTGCGATACCGTGCGGACCTTCGTGCAACCGTCCGTTGAACATCCATCCTCCACCAACGCCAGTCCCGATAATAATTCCAAAAGAGACACCAGGTATTTCCTTAGATTCACGACCTGCACCAACTAGTGTTTCAGCCAAGATAAAAGCATTGGCATCGTTGGTATGCAAAACAGGAATTCCCCATTTTGCTTCTAAGTCTTTAGCTATATTTTGACCATTGAGACATGTAACATTCGCATTTTTGATTTTATATGTCCTTCTGTCTAAAATTCCAGGTGTACCTATTCCGATAGAAAGAGGAGAGAGTCCGGTTTCTTTTTTCGCGATTTGGACTAGCGCATCTATTTGTTGTAAGATATGTGCATATCCTTTATGTGCTTCTGTTGGCAGCCTATCGCGGAAAAGCGTTTCCACGGGTGCGTTTTCAGTATATTGTATGACGGCACATTCGATTTTTGTACCGCCTAAATCAAAACCCCAAAGTATCATGATTGCTGAGATGTAAGTAAATGTCCTAAAATTATTCCTTGTTCTTCGAGGAGAAGAGGTGTTTGCGTTAGTGCTTCTTGTAGCGAAAGGGGACGATGGATAATGGAAGAAAGGTATTTCAAAGGAAATGTCTTTGGAATTGAGTCTAAGTCTTCGAGCGTTCCACAGATGATACAGACGGGCGTATTGGATTGAGTGGCTACACGAGTCAAAGCACAAATTAATTTTCCTTCCCAAGTTTGTCTATCGACTTTTCCTTCTCCAGTTATGAGTATATCTCCTTTTTGTATTTTACTTTCCAACTCGTAATACCCTAGTAACCAATCTGTGGCTGAACATATCGTAGCGTGTAGCAGCGGTACAAGGGAAGCGGCGACTCCTCCACCCGCTCCTGAACCAGCAAGAAATGCGGGGGAGGGGTAGCCTTCTTTTGTCAAAATAGTACAGAAATGTTGTAGCCCATCGTCTAATTCGGCAATTTGATGAATGGATGCTCCTTTTTGGGCGGCATATACACAAGCAGCACCATTTAGGCCAAAAAGTGGATTACTGACATCCGTCGCAATTTCAAGTTGCATGGTCGTTGGGTCAAAATAAAGGCCAGAGGTATCTATATTTTCTATTCGACTTAAATTCTGTCCGATGGGTTCCAGTTCCTGTCCATTTTTATCCAAAAATCGGACACCCAAAGCCTTTGCAATTCCCATACCACCGTCGTTGGTGGCGGTCCCTCCGACGGTCAAGAAAATACGTTTGCATCCTTTATCCAAAGCATCACGCAGGAGAAGACCTGTTCCAAAACTCGACGACAAAGTAGCTGAGCGTTCGTGGGGAGCAAGTTGTTGTATTCCTGAGGCTTGTGCCATTTCGATGACAGCACAATTACCCGTTTGTAAACGGGCATATTTAGCAGAAATCGGGCGACCGAGTGCATCTTGGGTTTGTATGTGCTCAAAATGAAGGGGCGTAATAGCGGCTAATGCGTCTAACGTCCCCTCTCCCCCATCAGCGAGCGGGAGAGAGAGTATAGGAACGGAGGCAGGAAGAATTTTTCGGAGACCCTTTGTCAAATACGTACAAACCTCGGTAGCCGAGCAGGCGTCTTTGAATTTATCCGGTGCGATGATAATTCTCATGGTTGAAAGAAAGTAGGGAGATAAACACAGAATAAATAAATGAAGAAAAATACAAATACGAGCGCGATGGAATATCGATTTACGAGCGGTTCCACTCCATCAGAGAAAGATTCTTTTGCATTTTCTGTCGGTTTAAAGACAAAAGACACGCTATAAGCAACCAAAAATGTACTGACACAACCGATGAGATTCCACCAAAACCAAAATACATGGGGAACAAATTGCCATAAATATACATTAATACCTACTCCAACGATAAGTCCGAGGTTCATCGCTTTGCCTTTTACGCGAGGAATAGCCATTGCGATGATAAATGTGGCCAACATGGGTCCATAGAACAAAGAGCCAATTTTATTGATGGCTTCAATCACTGTTTTCGCCATTCCGCCTACAAAAAAGCTGAGAACGAGTGTCATGAGTCCCCAAATCAACGTTGACAACTTGCTGTAGGTCACATATTTTGCAGAGTCTAGGGTAAAATATTTACTCACGACCTCTTCCATCGTAACGGCGCTCAAAGAATTTAGGTACGAAGAATAAGCAGACATAGCTGCTGCAATGATTGCCACGACAAGAAGACCAATGATGCCATTTGGCAAATAGTGTTCAATGAATACAGGAATCATGAGGTCACTTTTTCCGTCTGGTAGAAGTGCCATGAAGTCACTATTCAGACGGGCAAATGTTCCGATGACAAGTCCTCCAATACAATACATCAGCGTAATGGGAAAGCGAAGCAGACCATTGGCAAACAAAATACTTCTGACGGTAGGTAAATCTTTGGCAGATAAAATACGTTGTGCTTGCATTTGATCTGTTCCGTAATACGATGTATATAGAAAAATACCTCCGAAGAGCATGGGAAAGAAGCCAAACTCATCGCCATTCAATCCTAAATTCGTATAATCAATCACGCGTAAGCGGCTTGGCTCTACTTCTGCCTTGAGAACTTCCCAACCGCCTAGATTTTCGAGACCGTAATAGACGATAAGAAAAATACCAGCTACTTTGATGACCATTTGAACAACTTCACTATAGACCACGGCTTTCATTCCACCTTCCAATGAATAAAGAATGGTTGATACCCCGACGAGCAGCAAGGTTGTCAGAAAGGAAAGATGTAAAAGGGAGGCCAATATCAGTGAAACGGCGTAAACGACAACAGCTCCTGCGAACGATCGACTCCAAAGAAAGACGAAAGAAAGGATAAGACGTGTTGAAGCGCCGAATCTTTTTTCAAGAAAAGAATAAATACTGACTACACCCGATTTGTATAAAACGGGGCCAATGAAAGTCATGATGATAATCATGGCAATCGGTACGCCCAATTCAAAAGTAAGCCATTTCATACCTCCACCTTCGCGCAGCCCGACAAATGCGGGTGCTGAGACAAAACTGATGACAGACAATTGAGACGCCATGGCAGACATCGTCAAGGAAAACCAACCAAATCCTTTACCACCAAGAAAATAATCTTGGGAATTTTTCTGTTTTTTTAGATAGTAGCCCATCCATATCATTCCGACGATATAAATGACCACAATGCTATAGTCTAATTGATTCATTTTGTATCGTTTAAAAAGTCTATGACCACTGATGCAGTCCATGAAAATTGGCTACCTCCGTATCCACCTTTTCCGGCAGCTACGTCTTTTTTGGGATTAAAGTATTCGTAGAATCCATCGCGTTTGACAAGCGCCAAAGCATCTTCTTTGATTTGATCGGCTAATTTATCGAAGCCATATTGACGGAATCCTTTTTCAAGAAGCCAGTTAACTTGCAACCAAACGGGCCCTCTCCAGTATCGGTTTGCTTCAAATTTTTCGTGGGTGGGTGCGAGACTTGGGCAATGATAGCCAGATAAGTCTTCCCCTAAAAACGTAGCACTTTCTATGAGGGTTGCCATTTTTTCGGCTTGGTCTTGCGTAGGTACACCTGCAAAAATTGGTGCAAAGCCCATAGCCGTGGGTAATTTAATGGGGCGATCGTTTTTTATATCGTAGTAATGATATTGATTCTGTTGTGGACAATAGAGCTTTTGGTTCAGCTGTTGCGCAGTTTGAGCATACCATTTTTCACATTGCGCTTGTTCCTCTGTCCATCCCCACGTAGCGAAAAGACGGGCTAAACTTTGGTTTGATGCTGCTAAAACCGCGTTGAAAAGGGGATCTTGAATGAGGAATGGAATTTTTTCAAACATTTTATCCTCCTCGTAACCGCATTGCCGAGAGAGGTCAATGAGGTACAAATAATAATCATAATCTCTTGCAGTTGGTCTTTGCGATTGATCGACGTGGTGTGTATCCTTTCGTTCAACTTGATACATAGGTGGGTCAAATGTCTCCCAGACAGAATCCCAAACGGCAGAATTATCTGTACCGGACTCCCAGTTATGGCGTATATATACGAGACCTTCTTGGTTTGGGTCACGTTGCGTGTACAAGTAATGATGAAAGGCAAAAATTGCTTTTGCTGCTTGTTGGTAAAAAGCTATGTTTTCTTCTTTGGCTGATTCTTTTTCGTGTACATATTCAAGTACAAAACCAAGCACGGGGGGTTGGGTCATACCCGTTGTATGTACGTGTTTCGGTGCTGCGGGGTGTACGTAAGCTTGGTGGAAACTCGCCCCAGGGAAGTATTTTTTCTCGGCAGAGTCTGCATGGAATATAATATGAGGAATCAAGCCATTATCCCACTGAGCTGAAAGTAATGTTTGGATTTCTGTTCGTGCTTTTTCTTGATTAAAGTTTGCCCAGCCCATGGCATGAAATCCTGAATCCCAAAGCCATTGAAAGGGATATAGATGTGAAGAAGGAACGGTAAATCCTTCACGCCAATTTTGTGTTAATATACTTTGAGCCTGTTCTTGGAGTGTCATGAGGCGTGTGATCAGGGTTTAAAGTGGGAAATAGAACAGAGAGGGTTTAGTACATTTCCCTCTCTGTTTGGTAAAAATTTGGAATTAGAATTCGTAAAGAAGACGTAAGAATACACGTCTTGGAAGCTCAGGACGGCCAATGAAATAGCTTGAACCTGTAACATTTGCCCCTCTTGGAGAGCCCTCTGTTACGCCTGCTGTATTGAATACATTGAATACAGATACGCCCAATCTCATTTTTTCTTGTTGATCTTTCCATTTGATGCTATATCCCAAGTCTAATCGACTGATTGTATAATCATCTAATAAGTACACATTATCGGCTGCAGTATATTTTTCACCGATATAGTTGGTTGAGAAGCCCGCATCAAATTTGGAGTTATCGAACAAAATACCTGCCATTGCCATTGTTCTTGGCTGTCTTTGTAGCCAGTTGCCTACAAGAGCAGGGTTGCTTTCGTATTCTGTATATTCATGACGTTGGTACGTAGCATTTCCATATACAGATAGGTACTTTGTCCATTGGTAATTCACAGACATTTCCACACCATACGATGAAGTAGATACTTTTTGAACATCATCCATTAGACCTCCTTTACCATCGTTGATAAAGTTGATTTCCATTCTATCTTTCAATTGAATAGCGTAGATAGCTGCTGTTGTTGAGAACTTCGGAGTTCCAATTTTTACCCCTGTTTCAATAGAGTTAATTCTCTCTGGTTCGTATGTTGCAGGCTCATACACTGATTTGAAACGAACCGAACGAAGTTCTGGGAAGAAATATCCACTTGATGCATTGGCATACACATTCACAGATGACGAAACTTTGTATAACCCTGCTAATGCGATGGCAGTTCCTACTGTTGAAACCTCTCCATTCTTATTCAACTGTCCATTTCCCCAAGTAACTTCTGAGATATTTGGTGCCAGCGAAGCATCTTGCAATACATTGTAACGGCGGCTTCCGTAACTTGTGATGAGTCCACGGGCTCTTTCGATACGTACACCTGCATCGAAATTAAATTTCTCGCCAATGTACTCGTCTGTTAAATAAGCTGCAATTTTCTGACTAGCGATGGTTTGGTCTACATAGCCAACATTGGTTCCTGAAAGTCCATTCAAGGTATATTTACGAGCATTACCAGCTGCGTCTGTGTAGCTAAGATGTACTAAACGTGGCGTTTCTGCAAATTCACTCAAGTATCTATACGTAATATTTTTATCTCCTGCTACTGAATTAGAAAGGAAAGTTCCCGCTGTGATGGTGTGCTTATCTAACGTTTTTGTAAGGTTAAATTCACCTACATACTCTGTCAATGGGCGTTCTCTATCCACGATTCTGTTTTCATACAAAAGCGCACCTGCTGCAAGCGGTTGTCCGTTATCAACATAGCTAAATTTGTAATTAGAGCCACCTGCTAGGCCTCTTCCTGCAGTGGTAAGGAAGCTACTCTGTGTTTCCACTGGATTTCCGAAACCAGCCCCATCTAGGAATAAGTTAAATTGGTGAGCATATTTGGCAAACTTTACTTTGGCATCTAATACCCAGCCATTTCCCAGGTTTTGGTTGGCTTTCATCATCAAATAACCACCTCGTGTTGCAGCACCTTCTTGGATAGGCGAGTGATAGAGGCCATCTGGAGTCATGAATGCCATTTTGCCTGCCAACGAAGTTTGTAAAGTGGTGATAGTCTGTCCATTAACAACCGGTCTGGAACGATCGCTTGCTTCTAGAGGGAAAGGCAAATAGAATTGCGCTTTGTCGTCTATAAACTGACCGAATAGTGTAAATGTACCTTTTTGCGTTACTTTTTTGATATTTGCTCTGAACTGAACACCTTCTGTAGGTAAACCCGTACGAATGGGTCCTTCGTCATAACGATACACGCCTGAAACCGCGTAATAGAGATTTGACCCTTCTCCACCGAGGCGGCCGCTGCTTAAAAAATCGGTTTTCACACGGCCCAGATTCGCCCACTCCATTTGGACTGCATTTTTACTTACGTCTGATCCTGTAATACTGGTATAATTAATGATACCCGCTACCGAACCTGCACCAAATAGCGTAGAAATACCTCCACGCACAAATTCAAGACTTTGAATACCCAAGTCATTTCTAAAATACACGTCATGTGCAGACGAGTTAAGCCCGAAAGTACTAAGTGTCGGCATTCCATCTACTTGCAATGGGTTGAACTGATATTGTCCACCAGAAGGAAGCCCCCGGATGAACACATTGGCGGCAACTTCACCCCCGCCACCTTCCGCTGTGATACCGGGAATTGTCCGAAGGATATCCGCTTGGCTACTTGCTGCCAACGTTTGTACTTGTCTTGCCCCAAGGTAGGTCATGGATAGCGGAGAATCTTTCACCGACTTTGTTCCAAATGTAGCTGTTACCACAACTTGGTCTAATGCCATGATATCGTCTTCTAATTGAACGTTGAGTACTTCTGAACCACCTGAAATTTCCTTGGTAAGCGGCTTATAGCCAATACCCGTAAAGCGAACGGTTGCTTTTGCTGTGGATGGTAACTCTAGCTTGTATTGTCCAGAGCCATCGGTTTGAACTCCTTTTTTAGTACCTTCTAGAGATACTGTGATGCCGGGTACTTTGCTGCCTGTTTTGTCGGTGACAGTTCCGGTCAGTACACTCTGGGCGAAGGCGAATTGGCTGGCCATTCCCAGGATGAGTACTACTAGGTAGTGTTTTGCTTTCATAATTTATTAAATTAAATCAATAATTAATTGTACTTTCGCAACAAAGGTAGATTGTTTCCTATTTTGAAAAAAAGTATATTTGTAATTGTAAATACTTAATAATCAGTTAATTAAAATGCAAACGTTTACGTAAACGTTTGCACAAACATCCGATGAGAAGAGTCAAACAAGCAGACATTGCAAAGAAGCTAGGTATTTCGATTGCAACAGTTTCTCGTGCCTTGAAAAACAGGATAGAAATCAGTGAAGAGGTACGGGAGAAAGTCCGTCAGGTTGCCAAAGAGTTGTCGTATCAGCCCAACTTCATGGCGTCCAATTTACGGGCACAGAAAAATTTTGTCATCGGTGTAATTATCCCCAAGATTGTACACGAATACATGGCGTCTATCATCAAGGGCATCAGTGAAGAAGCACACAGTTCACCCTACCAACTGATGATTCACTTGACAAACGATTCCTATCAAAAAGAGGTAAAAGCCATGGAACTTTTTGCGAATGGGATGGTGGACGGCGTGCTTATTTGTGCAACCAACGAGACTATTTACACCGAACACTTTGATATTTTGCGGGAGAATAATATTCCGTTTGTCATGTTCGACAAAGACATTCAAAAACTACAAGCCCCTAAGGTAGTCGTAGATGATTTCTCGGGTGCTTTGCGTGCCGTCGAGCATCTGATTGAACAAGGCTACCAGCACATTGCCCATTTGCAAGACAATATGGTAAGTCACGGTTCTCAGAAACGGTTAAAGGGATATTATTCGGCTTTGAAGCGGCATAAATTGACAAAAAATAGCGAATATGTCGTTCAGTTATCTTCTATTTCCATTGACGAAAGTCGCCGTGTAACAGAAGATTTATTGAAAACACATCCAGAAATTGACGCTATTTTCGCCATCACGGACGAAATAGCTGTGGGAGCTTTGCAGGCAGCTCAGCAAGCAGGGAAAAAAATACCCGAGGAGTTTGGGGTGATTGGGTTCAGTAATTGGCAGATTTCCCGTGTGGTACAACCCTCCTTGAGCACCATTGCACAGCCAGGTACAGAAGTAGGTCGTACAGCTTTTCGGTTATTGATGCATCATATTGAAAACCCCCGTTATTTTCAAGACAATTTTCCTGTTAAAATCCTGAAAACCAAGTTATTGGTTCGTGAATCCACGGATAGAAAGATAGGATTGGCTCAAAAATAAAACAGCCCGCTAAAAACGACTTTAGCAGGCTGTTGGATGAATAGTTTCATCATTTACTTTTTTAAAAAGGCAAGTAAGCCCGAAAAATACGTTTTTTGGTCATCGTAAAATGCCATATGACTACCTTTCGGACAATGTAGATACGTTCCTTTTTGTACCAAACCAGCCATTTCCTCCATGTGTTTGGGATCCATGGTATCGTGTTGTGCACCGATGACCAGTGTTGGAATTTGAATGGTCTTCAAGTCTGCCTTTCTGTCCCATTTTTCCAATTTACCGGCAATTCCAAACTCACTTGGGCCTTGCATCGTCACATACAAGGACTGATTCATTTTGGCGAACGAGCGGTTCACAGGCTCAGGCCAGTCTTTTGATGGAAAGCGAAGCACGTGTTTTTCATAGAAATTCGGAATAAGTAGTTCCATATAGCGTGGATTTCCAAAGTCATTTCTTGTCTCAATGGCACGAATTTCTTTTAAAACATCTGCTGGTAACTGTTTGGCCAATACCTCATCTGCATACTGGCCATATTCCGGGCAGCTTGCCATCATATTCGAAATAATAAGCCCTTTCATGTTTTTTTGGTATTTCAAGCTGTACTCCATAGCTAAAATACCGCCCCACGAATGACCTAGTAGATAGAAATTTGACGCATCCAACTGCAGGGCTTTTCGGACTTGCTCTACTTCTTCTACATAGCGCGCCAAATCCCACATGGTTGTATCGTTCGGATTATCTGAATTTCCGCACCCTAATTGATCGTAGTAAATAAACTCGATCCCTTCAGCAGGTAGAAAATTCTCGAAGCATTCAAAATATTCGTGGGTTGCTCCAGGACCTCCGTTCAAAAGGAGAACTTTTGTAGTTGGGTTATTCCCAACACGTTTTGTCCATACGTTGAATGTCCCTTTGGGCGTCGTAATGGGGATGAGTTTCACTCCGCCTGTTTGTACGGAGTCTTCCGTTTGTGCAAAGTAATCTGTGTTTTTCGTCTTATTTTCTGATTCTTGTTGGCAGCTCCAAAAACCTACTGCCAGAAAAGCAAGGAGTGCGTATTTTTTGTACATAGTATAAAGACTGTTATAGGGTGAATAAAGAACGAAAATAGGAAAATTCTGCACACGATGTGGTGTAATTTCACCTCTATTTTCTGTTCGCGTTCTTGGAAAAACATCAAAAATATACATAAATTCAGCAAACTACTTACTAACTCCCCTCATAGCAATTCTTTCTTACACCTGCTTTCAAACAAAAAAAGTGCAGCTGGTGAGCCGCACTTTTTTTGTTTATTCATTCGTATTTTATTTCTATCGTTTTTGCATTCCTTGCATGAGTCAACTAATTCTTCCATGCTCCCGAAGTATCTCCAAAATACGCGCTTCATTCAAATCTGTAAGCATTTGTATCGTTGATATGCCCAGCTGATTGTCATAAGCTTTTAAAATAACATCTATTTTTGTATTGTCCATTCCAAGGTTAATCCCCTTCTCTATTCCTTCCTGAATTAATTCGTCGTATAAGCTCATCATTGCATCACTTAGTTTGGTGGGTAATTAGGAAGACAACCTTCCATGCTCCCGAAGTATCTCCAAAATACGCGCTTCATTCAAATCTGTAAGCATTTGTATCGTTGATATGCCCAGATGATTGTCATAAGCTTTTAAAATAACATCTATTTTTGTATTGTCCATTCCAAGATTAATCCCTTTCTCCATCCCAAGGTTAATCCCCTTCTCTATTCCTTCCTGAATTAATTCGTCGTATAAGCTCATCATTGCATCACTTAGTTTGGTGGGTAATGTTACCAGTTTTGTTCTTAACTCTTGATTATCAATGTTTTCATTCTGTATCAGATAAACAAATATAGACCGAAATGACGTATTTTGCAAGTAAGGATTCAGTCTGCCTAGTATTTTTTCAATCTGGCTCAATAGATAACCCCCGTCTCGATAATTCTTCTGTATGAATAACGCATTTTGTAGTAAACCCATTGTCAATTGCTCAATTTGTGCATTGCTTAATGCCAAAAGACTCACAAATTCTGTCGCATGAACGGGCAAATAGCGTTTAAAAATAGGATTCAAATCTTCAAAGAAAGAAGATAAAGGTTGGTATTCCCATTGTTCGTGGCCATGGTAATAGACCAACGGAATGATTAATGATACTTTTTCTCCCGATTTTAACTGAGCCAAATAACCCAGCGCCATGTACTCCAATACCTGAAAACTCGTTCGATTATCGCGGTAACTCTTATGCTCCAATAAAATCGAAATTTTCACCTCTACTTCTCCTCGCACATCTACACGCCAAACCATATCCGAGAAAAAATCACTCAAATCTGTATTCAAATAGGACGTCGGTTCATAGATGAGTGTGTCAAAATCAAAAAGTGTCACTAGTTCGGGAGGTAAAAATTCAGATAAGAAGGCTATAGCTACCTCTCGGTTGGCTAATAATTCTTTGACAAATTTGTCATGGATGTTATTGATTCGTGTATTCATGGCTTGTTATTTAATGGCATGTGCCGTGGTTAATAGGCATTGTCTTCTCCTCGTATTATATTGTAAACTGTCATGATTATGATGCGAATATCTAACCAAAATGTCCAGTTTTCAATGTACCAAATATCAAAGTCCACCCGATTACGCATTTGATCTAACGTACGTGTCTCTCCTCGATAGCCATTTACCTGCGCCCAACCCGTCACTCCTGGCTTTATCCAATGCCGCACCATATAACTGCCCACCTGGTCTTTTGTACGCAAATTATGCTCATGCGCGTGTGGACGCGGGCCCACCACCGACATTTCTCCTTTCAATACATTAATGAACTGAGGTAATTCATCCAAACTGGTCTTTCGCAAAAAGGCGCCTAACTTCGTTATCCGAGGGTCTTTGGCCTGTGCCTGCTGAAACTCGCCCCGTTCATTCACATCACGGCTCTCTGGCTTCATCGACCGAAACTTATAACACATGAATTTCGCCCCGTTTTTACCCCACCTTGCCTGTCTGAAGAAAACAGGCCCGCGTGAATCCAATTTAATTAAGAAAGCTACCAACGGAAAAAGCCACAAAAAAAGTAAAACAAAAGCCAATACGGAAAATACAATATCAAATAAGCGCTTTACAAAACGCCATTGACCTTGCTGCAACGGCTCCGAACGCAGCGTAATCATCGGATAATTTCCAAACAACTGGAAATGAAACCGACTTTGGTAATAACTTAAATAATTCGGAATAATCTTTGTCCGTATCGCCAAATTATCTGAAAAACGGAATATCTGCATCAAAGTGGTTTTATCTAAGGTATCGGTGGTGATGATGATTTCATCAATTCCTTGCCGGCTATTGCGTGCAAAAAATTGTGTTAAATCTCCTAAATACGGGCAATCTGTATCCCAAATGGGTTCGTCTTCGATTGCCCCCACGACTTTTAAACCATACTGTGGGTTGTCTAAAATACGGGTTAATATATTTTGTGTGATGGAATTATACCCCACAAAAGCGACATTTCGGAAGTTCTTCCCACTCCTGCGGTAGCGAATCAAGGCTTTCTTCGTCAGGTAACCTTTCAACAGAATACCCACAGTTAATAAGGCAACATAAGCCAATGTAAACCGCCGCGCAAAATTTTGCTCATTCAAGAAGAAATAGATTTGTCCGATTAATAGCAACTGAATCAATATATTCTCGAGTGAAAGCAAAAGTTCTCCTACGTATTTCTCCGTCCGGAAATCATCATACATATTTGTAATACGCGTCGAAAAATACCAGCCACCACCCAAAATAGCCAATACGACCCCATCTACCCGCTGGAGGGTTCGACCGCTCAGCCAAGAGGCGGCAAAAAAACACGCGACAAGCAATACGCTGTCTGTCACGAGCTTAAAATAGCTTACCTTGTTCATACTTTTTTCTTTTTTTGAGTTAATCGATTGCGTATCCTCTCGCCTTCTACCGAAGAATTGACCGCTTAATAAAAATCATTATTTTCTCTTTTTCCTTACCTTATATCTTTTGAACTTTACAGAACTCAAATTTTCCAATTATTAAATTTCAAATCAGCCAATTATGAACACCGAACACAAGTACAAATTAGTCATCTTGGAACGTCTGATCGCCGTTATTTTCTTTCTCCTTCTTGCCCTTTTCATTTATCTGTAATTTGCCTGCGCTTCGTTCTCCTACGACCCGTTTGTAGGAGTTTTATTTTATTTGCAGTACCCATCTGCCTGCAACGACAAACCGTAATAACTTGCCAAAATCTTGTAATTCTCCTGCTTGTACGGCCACGTGACCCCTCCGTCTGTACTCGCTCGAAAATCATACGTCACCCCCGTTTTCAAACGATACGTACGAATCGAACGGGATGACCGCGTGAATACCGCCAAATCCCGCCATTGATTTTTCCCCGGCTCACTAAACTGTGACCGCATCTGCGCCGGAAGCAACGTCTCGTCCAATGTCTTGCCTTCCGGACAACGTACATTGAAAAAGACATTCACAGAAGGGGGAAAAGGAAGAATCAAATCTAAATTCAGCGGAACAACCTGCGAAACACATACGTCCACCGGCTCCGACTTATACACAGGCGTAGTCCGGTCGCCCCCATGAAAATCCGTGGATAAATAAATGAATAGGCGTACTTTTCCCGTTTCTCGAGGTAAAAACTGTGTTGAAAAACTGGATCCATTGTTCATGCTTGCAAAAAAGTTACGAACTACCTGTCCATCACTTTCCCGTACATATTGACAGAAATAATTGATGTCCACGTCTTTTAATAAACTTTGAATTCGGAACGTCGTTGCAGTATTGCATACGGCGGTCGTCCAACCTACTATCCAATAACTGCTTTCTTGCATGGCAAAGCGGACAAATAACCGACCTGTCGCTTCTTGCTCTGCAACCACGTCTGCCTGTTTTGTCCAACGACCTGTAAAAGGATTGTATTGATACAGCGGAAGCATCTCTCCTTTTTGTATCTCCTTGCCTGTCAGGGGGTTCACCTGATTTTCTAGCCACATTTGTACTGCCAAAGGAGTTGCTAATTTGGCGATTTCCTCTGTTTCTGTCACCCATTGGGTATAGATGAACCCCGCCGTTCCTTGAAAAACATGGGCGTCGGGGAGTTCTTTTCCTGTTGGGTCGTACAAACGACCAATGGTTTGCCCTGGAAGTACATTCTTGCTTGTCCGATTGAAATGCTGCAAGCGCCAACGAATATTTCCTTGCACGGGTTCGCCCCAGGGATTCAGCCCTTGAGGCGACACTGCACCCGTCCAGCGTACCCACGGCAAGCCTTCGGGATCTGCAAACGTAGTGATTCCTTGGGCATTGGGAGTCGCTTGCATCCCCAAAACGCCTTGTGTGCGGGTCGTCAAGGAAGCCAAACGGGCTGTAAATCCTCTGTTTGCCCGGTTCGTCGCACGAATACGATAACTCTGGGGCAGAAAACCCTCCGCCGAAAACGTCGCCAAAAACGAAAACGGCTCGGAAGGCGTTGGTTCAATACTTCGCTCAATCGCCAACCGAATCTGTCCCTCTTCTGAAAAGACAAATTTGGGGTCGTTCAAATGGTTTACTACTCTATCTGCCTCTTTGCCTGTGATTTTTAAATCCATTGGCACCACCAACCGGTTGGCATAATCACGGATAGTAAAAGTATAAAGCCCCTGCGTGATGGGCTCTTTGAATGTCAACTTGAAATCCTCCAACGGATTGGCGCAACCCACCAGTTGACCCACGCCTATCAGAAAACTATATCGAAAAAGTCGTTTAAAATCCATACGTGACAGATAAGCCCAAATGGGGGTAAAAAGAATAGTTTTTCATGTTTTGTTCTACGACACGAATATCTTCTGAGAGGTTGGTCGTTTCTAGAAAACCTTCGTACGCAACGCTCAGTTGAGGACTTCCTAGATAATACACGCCGAGGTCTGTCCGGAGAGAAAGACGGGATTTGCCCAATACTTTTCGCCAACCTACCCCCAAATAGGGGCGCCAAGTGTTCCAGCGGATACCTGCCTCAACAATGCCAAAGTCGGCGGCGGAGATGGTTGCCCCCCCAAGTGCTACGCCTGTTTCCGTGGAAAAACGGGCTTGGTACTGCTGCCGAAGTGCCCCCGATACACCCGCCAAAACCCGAAAATTGGGTCGATTGGCAAAAGGAGCAATACCCATTTGAATAGTCCAAAAACGGGTTAAAATCTGCGGTTCTGCTTGCAAACTGGTGGAACCAGGCAAAGGGATGGTATAGGTTTGGTTGTGGCGTAGTGTCTGAAATGTCGTCTGTATGTTCCAGCGCGGCGAAATATGATACACCACTTGCGCCCCCCGACCCGAGGTGGAAACTACCGCGCCGACTTCCCAACGCCGCGATAAACTGTCTTGGGCATATCCTCCATACACCCAAAGGAAAAAGAAAAAAAGGTGACGTATTTTCATGGAATATATTGTTTTTGGTTTTCTATGTCTGGTTTAGCGTTGCAAATACGGCTGTTCGTACATCCGTAACCGTTCGTCAAGACGGGGCCCTAGCCGATAACGTTCGCCAATTCGGTATCCCCGTGTGTAATTGTACTCCCACCGGAACTCCTCCGCCATGCGCAGGCGCGGTGCTTGCTTTCCTTTTCCTTGTACGCCCGGATAATGTCCACGCGGCCAAAGCGGAATCGCGAGGTTGAAGCCCAAGGTCGCGCCGTTGGTTGTCAAGGACGACCACAAACCCACATCTACCCGGTCAAACTGACGAATAAAATCACCACGGATACCTCGGTCTTGGAACAAAAACTGCCCAAACGTCGCCTGCAAAGTCACAGATGGTTTTTTGAGTCGGTAACTGACATTCCCCAACAGGAGGCGTTCTTGCAGTGGACCGTGAAATTGCCCTCTCCTAAAAAAGTAATATTCTCCAGACAGCGATGCCTCAAATCCATACGCCCACGGACGAACCGCGCTCCAATGCCGGTATTGGACATTGACACCGTATTGATTCGTAAAAAAATACCCGGCTGAAATACTCCAAAAATCCGATATGCCTGTACGGAAAAACTGATTCACGAAAAGGGGACCCAAACGGATTTCGTTGGGTTGGTTGTCTAAGGTATTTTCTATGGGAAAAACCAAACTCCCCAGCAACGTAAGTCCACGCGCCAAAACCAGATGGGTTTGCAGATGTACGGTTGTTTTGGCTTCTACGGGTTGCTCAAAATTGCCAAATTGGGCAACAAATTGGGGTAAAATAGAAAAATCCAAGCGGTGGGTGAGACCTGTCCGAACAGGAATATCGGCTCGGTAACGAGGCACGTGCGGCGCATCTGACACCGTCCAATGCTTTGCACTGCTCGGCCGAATGGCTACCAACGGCACTCCTGCCCATTGAAAAACATAGGTTTGTGACGTATCCGGCGACCAACCACGCAATGCATCGGCAGGATTGCGGAAGGTGCGTTGCTCGAAGCGAATTTCTCGATGATCGGGGTCTTCCACTACATGTTCCCAGCTTTTAGGCCCATTTTGTTGTGCCCACAACGGGGTAAGCCCACTGACATACAGCAGGAAAATCGTTAAATAGCGCATGAAATACGGATAAATTAAGTGAGTTGGGAGAAGCTATAAGCTAGGGCGCATCACAGGATGTGCCCGTTGATAGAGAAAATATATTGTATGAGGTGAGGTTCTATGGACATCTATCAAAAACTACACTCCATGACTCAGTCAAAAAGGACATTCAGCTCTTTTAACTGAAATAATAAGTCCATCTCACACATAGCTCTTTGGGGATTTTCACTAGAAAAAGAATCTAACGCGCGTGCATTTGTATAGGCTTGTTTTAACATAGGTTTCAATTTTATGTATATATCTTCTTTCTCGTTTGTGAAAAACCGCTGTGTTTTTTCAAAATTTAGTATATATTTTTTTAATTGGATTTCTAATTCAGCGTATGCAGGATAGTATTTGGTTGTTCGTTCAAAATGAAGTAGAAACCAGAACTCAAGACATGGATTATTCACAATGACAACCACATGACAAAAGTTTGTAATCAATTTCTCTCTGTATTCTGCAAAAGTTCTGAACGGAGATTTTTTCCCCTTACCTGCTTCTTTGGCTTCCTTGGCAACTGTATCAAGATCAATAATCCAAAATACTTTTTCATATTCTTTGTTTGCCAAATCACGAACCAAATTGTATTGCTCCTCCACACTTTTTTTATTCGGAATTTCTGGCTTTATCTTCACACGGAGCTTCTTCTCATTCCGTTTTAGCATGTTTAAATACCATACCTCCGTCTCTCCATCTACCACAAACGCAAACGTTGGAATCCGTTCTATATGTATTTTTTTCGTTCTCCTCATTCCGATAAAGTACTATAGGCGTCTCCGATATGGGGAACTCCTTGTAGTTTTCCGCTCTTGTAGGCATGAAGTACATTTGTAGTGTTTCGCACAACGGTACTATCAAAATCAACCAATGAATAAAGCTCCGTTGCACAATTTTCATTCTTGTCTGTAAACCAAATGACATCGCTTCTGAATACATCTTTGTCATCCAAGATTTCTCGGTGATGTGTCGTGGCTATCAACTGCGACCTTTCTGCATTTAATAAAAAGGATAATAAAAAATGCTGGTATAAATCTGGATGCAGTGAAGACTCTAATTCATCCACCGGAAATGCAATTGACTTTTTAATCAATAAGACCAAAAGACCAGCCAATCCGAAATAACGTTGGGTTCCTTCTGACTCCAATGCCAACGGTAAGCTGTATTTTGAACCATTTACTGTATGTTCCAGCGCAATCTGTACGCGCGTTAGCTTCCCCCTTTCTTCCCATGCAGCTACCTGTTCCGTGGGTAATTTCATCTGTTTCTTCAAAAATGCAAGCATCCCCTCCGATATTTTCTCTTCCTCCTCTTGCATTACAAGATCCGAAATTTGAAAATCTGCTTTCTTGAGCAACATAATAATATCCGCTTTCGCGATTTTCCCTCTATCCATTTGGGACGTTACAAACCCCTCCAGATTGGTTCTTGGATATACGAGCGAATATAGATAGTTTTTGAACCAATCCGAGGCTTCTTTCAATTCTTTTAAGTCCAGATTGGTTTTCAGGTAGCCTCCAAGAACCGTGTTATTCCATAATGTGTTCGCCTCCAGGTTTTTAGCAAACGATTTCTCTACCGTGATTTTGCTCCCGAACGTTATTTCTGTAAACTCATCCGCCAAATTGGTCTTTCGCTTATATACTATAGCTTTATTGGGATGATAAAAATACAGTGTTTCTGAGACAATGGCTTTTTTAATGAATGCTACTTCGTACAAATACCGAACCTCATTTTGTACAAACTCTAGCGAAAGCTCAGTACTTTGCGTAGGCGCTTCTGCATCAAATAAAAAAGGTTCGAAAGCGAGTTCTTCTGTCTTTTTATTCTCCGGATTTACAACAAGGTCTCTCAAAAAGTCCAGGGCTTTTAAAACCGTGGTTTTCCCAGAAGCATTTGCGCCATATAGCAAAGCGAGTTTCAGGATTCTACGCCCCCCCATTTCGACGACGTATGCTTTTTCCAAATGGGTCGATTTGTGTGCTTCGAAAGAAAGTGTTTGCCTTTCTTTTATTGACCCAAAATTTTGAATACTAAAATTAAGTATCATTTTTTACCTCATTTATGTAAATCATTTACATAAATACGCATAAAAACTTAAACAACCACATACTTCACCCAAAAATCCTACTCCCGCCGCAAAGGCGTTTGGTACGTAACCCCCCAGCCCAGTTTCTTGCCCGCCAATAAGGCCGCCTGCAAAGTTAGCCGCTGACCTACCACGGCGTACGCACCGACATTTACTTTCTGTCCGTCCCACTCGCTCATTACCCCCACTTTTTGCCGATAACTCACTTTCACTCCACCAAATTCACCTGCCAAATAGTCTGTCTCTGGGTTTTTCTTGCCTACCCGCATTAGCGTCGTGAAATTGTAATTGTTTAAATTGCTCTCGTCTCGGAAAAAATAAACGGGAAGACCATATCCTGCCGATAGTTGGACTTGTACATCTTTGTCTGCCCACCACGTCTTTGTTGCGACCCATGTCGTGGAAGAAGTTGGCGCAAATTTACTGAACGGGAAAGTGGCTGCAATCACCACCGAAGGCCGTTTTTTTGTTTCTTTTACCAATAAATACCGAAAGTCCAATTGCCTATCTCCTAACCCTTGTGGAATCTTAGGGGCATTGTTCGTTGGGTAAAGATTGATAAACTGAAACTGTATATCCAGACGGGGCAAAACCGTCAGCCCAGCTACATAAATGACATTGCCATACAGTTGATTTTGCCGCACAAAACTATACGGGGGCGGAACAGTAAGTGCACTGAGTGTAAACGTACCATCCGCACTCGCTTCAGCGGTAGGAATGAGCACCAACCCTTTCTTTCCGGTAATATTGACCTGTGCCACCGACGTTTGGAACTGCATAAAAAAGACAAAAGGCAGCCAGAAGCCGCCCCTTGTCGTACCAAACATCATATTGCTCAAAAAAATCGTAATTTGTTTTTTCACAATGTATGTCTTTTAATTAACTTCCAGAACCTTGGTTGTGGCATACTTGTACCGCTGTTTTGTATGCATCCGTTGCTGCTTTAAGCGCTGCATTGTAGTTTGTATTGACAGTTGCTAAGTCATTTGTTTGTACCGCTTTGGCTGCTGCCAACTCCGCGACTTGCGTTCTGTCGCAACGTTGGTTTTCGAGCGACTCCAACGTTTTTAGGCGTTGTACCGATGCCGTATAGTTCAATAAAACGAATACACGAAGCAAATCCGCTTCGTCTGCCGTTACTGCCGACGTAGCCGTCAAGTCATTGATGGCTACCAAAGCTGCATCCAAACCTGCTTTCGCTGCCGTTATCTGAGTAGCAATACCTGTTGCGATACCTGCTTTACACGTTACAACACCTGCATTGATGGTGGTTTCCCGTTGTGTATAGGCGGCATTGATCGTCGCTTCTTGTGCTGTTTTACCTGCCAATAACGTCGCTTTTACATTGTTTAAGCCCGTCTCAGCTGCTGTAAAACATGCGTCGGCTGCGACTGCAGACATAAACGGTGCGTTCAGAATCTCAGCCGTTTGTGGGGCACGGCTACGGCCGCCTACAGCTGTTCCATTGACCGTCGGTGCAGTCAATTTCGGTAAATAAATAGCCAATGCCGGACTTGCCAACAAGGCATTTACTTGGGTTTGCAATGCCGCAGGCAATGTTCCTGTGGTTTGCAAGCCCGTGATGACTGCCGGTGTAAAGGCATCTACCACCGCTTTGGCATCGCTTGTACCCAATGCCGCCTTGGTATCTTCTTTTGCCTTGGTAACGGCTGGAGTTACTGACTTTCCTAAGATATTGGTAATTGGTGCAGCAGCAGCGGGTGCTGGTGTTACACTACCCGGTACTGCCGTCACTGCCGCCGGTTGCGTAGGCGTTACATCGGGTAATTTGACATTGTTGAGTGCCGTTAAATCTGGCTCTACAACGACGGGCTCTTTGGGGTCACATGCCTGGATGAAGAGGGCAGCGCCCAAGATGGCTAACCCGAAGGCTGCCTTGAAACGATTGATTTGCATAAACACTTTGTTTTGAAAATGGAAAAAATATGAATGAAAAAGTAAACGATTGATGTGCTTTTATACTTTGTATGGGGCTCTTTTAACCCAATACCTGCGACTTGCTACCCCCATTATCTGCCCAAGCAAACTCCCGACCGCCGCCCAAAAAATGTCTAACCAGTCGAATATACGATGAGGAATATACGTCTGCCCGTATTCTACACCCAAAATGAGCAAGACAAGACCGAGCCACAACGTGACTCCTCGCCCAGGAAACAATACCGCTTGCCCAATTCCTCCCAAGACCACAAAGGGTACGCCTGTCCGGAGACGATCAAAGGTGTCTGCCCACTGCCCCAACCACCAAGGCAAAACAGGGCTGTCGGCTAATTTTGGATTGGGTATCCAGCTGAAGTACAAGACTGCACCCAACAGAACTACCCAAATTAACCCGGCTACGAGGCGTACGGAAAAGGTTGATCTTTGTACTTCCATAGTAATTTGGCTAAGGAAAAGCTGTTCCAGTACCGCCCTATGTACTTCGTGGGTGCTGAAGCAATACGCCAAAACCAACCTAGACAAAACGTATCTACCCATCTCGGAATACCTACTTGCTGCCCTGTCTTGAAGGCAATGGCTGCTCCGGTGCAAACAATGGCGGGGCGGTAACTGAGCTGCTGCTTGAGGTATGCCCCCAGAATTTCTTGGGTACCTCCGCCAATATTGAGAAAAACCCAATGCGGACGTGTCACCTCCAACAGAGCTACCAAAACAGGGTCTAATACCGCGCCCTTGGCATACTGTGGCGCAACATAGGTATGCGATGCTGCTACGGAAATACCTTGCGATGCCAAAAAAGCGATATTGATGGCTTGCTCCTCGGCAGTTGGATTGACCAAGAATACCGATTTTTGCACTTTTTGGCGAGGATATACCTCCAAAAAATAGTTCATGAATGCCAAACCCGATATACGATTGACTTTCTGTTTGGACAACCGGTTCCAGATGAGTGCCATGTAACCACTGTCTGCAATGACAATGTCTGAACTCCGTACGGAGGCATAATACGTGGGCTCCTTTGGTATGCTAGCCAAACCAGGGCCCGACGGAACCGTTAGTAAGCCCCCGCGTTCTGCCAAATGGGCAAAACAACAAGCCACCGTTTCGTTGTAAAACGGAATACCTAATATGGAAATAGTTGACATGGGAATAAGGTAAATGCTTGAGAATTTTAGTGTTTATTTGCCAATAACTCTCTTGTTTTCAAGACAATAAAATATTCATAGATGGATTGAAGCAGTGCATACGTGATACCTGCGCGCCCATCTAAAAAAGCTCTTCGTACCAAAACCATATAAAGGAATTTGATGATTGGGCGACCAGGTAGCTGATAAAAAATGCCCTTCTGATGGTACCTCCTTTCTGAAAAGTCTCTGCTAAAAAGTGCCTTAGAGAGAGAAAAACGAGTACCTTTCATTAAGTCTTCCATGCGGGTCATAGCCTCCATATCTGCATAACCTAAATGGCGCTGCCACCAAAAGCGGAATCCTTTACTAAATGGATAATGATCTAAGTACCCATTTATTCTACCCACTTCTCCATCTGGTATAGATACAGGATTAACCAAACGTTCGTAGCGCATTTTATCTGGGCGAAAAAGTCGTAGATAGTAGGGAGACATTTGGGCATGCTTCAGCCATTTGCCATTCCAAGAAAAGTCCCTTCTCTGTATTTCAAATGCTACTTTTTCTGTTTCAAAATTCAATGTAAGCAGCGTATTCTTTAGCGAATCCGAAACTCTTTCATCTGCATCAATATACAAAACCCAACTATACTTAAATGGTAAATGCTGTAAACCCCAATTTTGATGTGATGACCAATTATCAAATTTCCTTTGCGTAACTTTTGCCCCAAACTGTTCTGCGATTTCTACCGTCTTATCTTCACTGTATGAATCAAATACGTGTACGTCCTCGCACCAAGCAACGGAAGCCAAACAAGCGGGTAGGTCTTGTTCTTCGTTTTTAGTAAGTATTAGAACAGAAATCATTCAAACAAAAGGTGTTCATATTGAGCGAAGTGACTATTTTGAGAATACCCTATTTTCTTTTTGTTAAATGAACGGCAACTGTTAAATATCTTTTCACTATCCAATCTTTTGATAAAATTTTCTTTGTTTCTAGGCTATACGAGTGTAATTCTAAACCCATTTTTTTCGCAAAAATAGTAATGTCCATTTTTGACACCCAATGAACAGCATCCGAGTCCCTAAAAAAGGGGCCATGGAAACAAGCTAGGTCATCATGTATCAAAAACTGATATTTATTTGTAAAAAATGTTGCGATTCGGCTGTAAACATGTTTTATGCTAAATTCTATCCTTTTTAAGGCACCCAAATGTCTTGTACTCGGCGGCAAATAAAACGGTAAGTCATATCTAGGACTGAAAATACATAGATCACCACCTTCCTCTAATAAATTAACCAAATTACTCAGATGACTTAATGGGTCAACTACATGTTCAAGGACGTATGTAGAGAAAATTAAATCAAATTTTCTATTTACTTCACTAACATCTCCAACAAAAACTTCATCTCCAAATTCCTCTAGGTATTCCTTATTTTGATTTGTGACGTCTTGTGACATCAAAAATACTTGTTCTTTGAGACCATTTTGTAGTAAATATTTTCCAAATCCACTTCTCCCTGCTCCAACTTCTAAGATATTACAAAACCCCTTATCTGATATATGTTGTTCTACTTCAGTTACAAATTGGCTCCAACACCCTATTTGATTACTTTCTTGTAAGAAAACAGTATAATCTGGTACGTTTGAATAAAAATAATCTAAAGATTTTCGAAGTTTATTTTGTTCGGGTTTTCTTTTAATTGATGAGAATAAATTTGCCATTATTTTACTTTTTTGGGAAACCTTTTACTATTGAAAAAGATAATACATCCTTTGTCACTAAACTACATGCACCTATAATTGCCTTCTCACCTATAGTTACCCCAGGCATGATAAAGGCGCGCGCACCTACAAATACATAGGCTTCAATTCGTATCGGAGCTGTGAGAAGATTTAGTTCTGGTGAAGAAAAGTCATGTGTTCCCGTACACAAATACGCTTCTTGTGCGATGGTCGCTCCCTCTCCAATGTATATTTTACCCAAACTATACAAATTCGTACGATCTCCAATAGCTGCTTTATCTTTCAACGTAATATGCCAAGGTATTTGAATGCGCGCCCGCTGATGTACAAAGGGTTGCCCATGAATTTTAGCTCCGAAGCGTTTTAATACCCAAATCCGCCATCTATTAAAGGGTTTGGGGGTCCAACTACAAAACAAAAGCCAGCAATACTCCCAGATTATCTGCTTTAAGCGATGTTGAAATGACCAGGGGCTATCGTATGGGCTACTCTGTTCGTATTTCTTATAATTTTTCAAATTGTTTTAAAAATTGTTTGGTGATGACAGAAGTCGAGTGTGACACGTTCACACGTAAAACTTGTTCTCTTGTTTGTGTTAGTATATCTTCTTCTTTGCAAACATTTTCCAAGACCTCTTGAAGTTGCATGTAGCTTCTCTCTCCTCTTTGATTAAATATATATCCATTGACTCCTTGTGTAATAAAGTCATGGAAACAAGCCAAATCTGACACAATTGGTACACATCCGAAAGACATTGCCTCTAACGGGGCTAATCCGAATGTTTCTCCTTTTTCTGCTAACGAGGGATATACAAATACACTGCTTCTAAGATATATACTTTGTAGTTCTGCTGCATTGTAAATAGGCCCAATAAAAGATATCCGATGGTTTTCTTTGCATACTTCTTTTAATTCATCTAAATAAGATTTTCCACTTCCCCCATCTTTCACCTCGTAGGGTCCAACGATGTCTAAAGACCAGCCATCTAGCTCATTAGAACTACAAAATGCCTTTATCAATAATTCTACCCCTTTTTCTCTGTGAATTCGACCTACGTACAAAACCCTTTTTTCTTTCTTTTCCCAATCAACTTGTACCCCCACATGAGGAAGTGGATTGGGCACTTGAATTATTTTTTTATGAAAACTTGTGGGGATTAACGCACGTAGTTGATTTGCTACGGGAGTAGAATTTGCCCTCAGAAGCCCAACATGAGTATATAATTTTACTTGCCATCTGGGTGTTCTTTCCACATCTACCACCATTTTTCGACCTTTATTTCCCCTCAACAAAATAGGCAGCCAAAAGGTGTTGCTTATGATTACATCAAAATCATTACTAATGTGTGGTAAAGCTCTCCATGTATAAACCAAGTCTAATAGTTTCAATATAGCTAAGCTTTTGGGGGTTTCAAAACCTTTTATACGTATATGCTGAATCCCATTTTTATCTATCTCTTGGTTAGAAAAGCCAGGGAATTGTTTCGAAATAAGGGTTACGTCGTGACCCATTTGGGTCAATTCTTTGGCAACAGCAAACCACAGTTTTTCTACGGCTCCTCCTTGCTTAGGAGGTACAGGAAGAAAGGCACCCAATACAATTAGGATTTTCATGGTGTTTATTCTTTGACTAATTGAAGCAAGTTTGATGTAAAACGGTGCATCGAAAAAGTATTCTGATATAATTTCATCAATCCTCTCCCTACCTCTTGCTTTTGTACTTCTGTTCTATGGAGTAGTGCGTTGAGCTGCTTTTGTACACTTGATTCCTCCACTTGACAGATATAGACACCCTCTGCTTTTTCCAAATCCCTCCAAATATTCACTTGGTCACTAATCAAAACCGGTTTGCCACATGCCAATGCCTCTACTACGGCAATACCAAAATTCTCTTGGTGACTGGGTAAAACAAATGCCTCACAACCGTACAAAGCACCCCATTTCCTATCTCCCGACAGCATACCTACAAAAGAAATGTTCTCTTTGTATGCATCCTGAACCAACCCCTGTACTTTCTGTCCATACGTACTTTCTAATCCTGGGCCGGCAATCACCAAATCTGGGATAGCCCCTGCTGGGTTTTCTTTGCGCAGTTGTTGGTAAGCAGTTATCAAAATATCAACTCCCTTTTTTTCATGAATCCGACTCAAAAAAAGAAAATAAGGATGCGGATGTTGGAAGGCTTGGCTCATCGCTTCTGTACAAGCCGGTGGAGGTAAAATACCGTAGCCTACATTGATTTCTTGTTTGGGTCTATACCCCCAAAAGGTCGTTCGGGCTAGTTCTAGCTCTTGCTGGCAAGTGAACAAAAGACCATCTGCTTCATTCACTACCTGCCGCTCGACCAATGCCCAATAGACTTCGTTGCGCAATGCCTTCCACCGCCGACTGGAAGCACGCTGAAACCACGGATCCAACATCCCATGCGGCATAATATATACTTTGGGCGTTTGTACCCCTTTCCTTCTGTAAGAACGTACCACTTGCATGGTGGCAAATGAGTGGTACAGCCAAAGTCCATGTATAATTACCACATCAAAATCTAGCAAATGCTTTTTCAAAAAAGGTTTCAACTTTTTTGAAAAAGCAGCAGGCGTTTTTACAGGTCCCAATGCTATGGTTTGAAAAGAACTGCCCTCTAAAAAAGAACTTTCTGGCACATCCAAACTCACGACCGTCGTCTGAATACCCTTTTTTAAAAGCTCTTCTGTAACATTCCGAATACCATGTGGAGGTCCACCTGAAGAGGGATTCATGCTTCCTATAATACGTAGAAGTTTTAAATATGACATTTATCCTCTCAGATATTTATGAATCTTTTGCTGAAAAATTTCTGTAACTTTATCGGACAATACATTAACTAAATGCAAATAAACCATATACGTAAAAGCATTTAGAATGCCAAAATGCTTAAATCTGAAGTAAAAATTGATATGAGGTGGAGAGCCCAAAGGTGAATAGAGATGTTTAAACCTTTGATATATCGTAGTTTTACTTTTTCTGACTCTTGAAACTGGATTAGCCATTCCTCTACCAATAGGAAACCTAGTTGTTACGACTTTATAGCCCTTTTTCAAAACTCTTAACCCATAATCTACATCACCAAGATCATGATGGAATACCGAGTCGATAATACCGACTTGGCTTATAATTTTATTCGGAACTAGTACAACATTCCCATTCATAAAGTAGATATCTCTGGGGAATTCAGAGGCTTTTATAAGCTCTTTTTCTTTGGTACTTCCACCATAGATAATGTTTAAGCTAGAATCTTCGATTAAACCCGAGACAATTCCGTTTTCATCAATATATTTTAAACACCATAATAATTCTTCAAAAAACCCATCATAAATTTCAACATCATCATTCAACCAAAGATAGTATTCATGATTCTCCTTCATTGCCTCAATCCATGATCGCCTCATACCTCTGCTCCAATAAAGATTACCGTTCCCTAAGATTAGTTTTACTTGTGGAAAATCACGCTTAATCATTTCATGTGTACCATCAGTAGAATAATCATCCACTAAATAAACCTTACACTCTTTCAAATAGGTAAAAAGAGAAATCAAGCATTTTCTTGTGTGGTCTTTTCTATTAAAACAAGTTATTAAAACAGCAGTTTTCATAGGGTTTATTTATCTAATTGGAGAACATTGATTCAAGTTCTATCTAATACTATCTCCAATCATCTTTTTATTCCGCGTAATAAACCTTGCCGGAATGCCTGCAATGATACTGTATTCATCTATATATTTTGAATAATCTCTATTACACAGACTAAATGAGGCAACAATTGTTCTTTTCGGTAAAATAGTGCCTTTATTTATAATTACATTGTTCCCAATCCAGCAATTTTCTCGGATTACAATAGCCTTAGACCTAGTTTTTACTAGATTACTTTCTAGGTCTAATATACTATGCGTATCAGTGTCCATAATTTGACAGTTCCAAGAGGTAATGGTATTATCATATATTTTTATAGAATTTTCACAAAAAAGAATGAAATTTGCCCCTAATACTACTCCGTCATGTATTTCTACTTCTCCTTCTTTCTCGACTCTAATCAAGCCATTTCTACCGAATACTGCCTTAGAACCTATAATTTTTATTTTACCCAGAATATCCATTGTTGTACCTGTATCCCCGAACATATCTGAACCCTGTGACCCAATTTTTATCATACCTCTTTTGATATTGGATGCTGCAATTATAAAAGTACCAGATAAGTTAATAAACCTTACCTTACCATAAATATCTATAGGTAATCGAATTGCTTGACTTAATGGTAATAGTTTAAAATTTACATAAAGTATAGCAAACCAATTATGTTGAAAAAGTTTACTTAACATCGGCACTTCTCGGGATTTTAAAAATTATACTTACAAACAACTTAATACTATCGTCACTTAAACTTCTTATCCTCTTATTATAACACATACCAATGACCAACATCAAATAAAAGCTAGCTAGATTTGTACTAATTATATCCTCTATGAATGCGTAGGATATTTTAAACATCACAAAAAGACCTATCATAACCATGTACTTGCTTTTTGATGTATGTATTGCTTTGTATGCAGCACCCGCTAGTAATAACCAATAAATAAATCCAGTAATAAGACCACCATACTGAATAAAATTCAACATACCCGATTCCGTTCCTCTTCTACCTTCTGCGTAGATTTTATCATATCTTGCCCACTCGACATTTACCAAGCTAGTTTTTGTCTTACCGTGACCACCCAAGCCAATCAAAATCATTTTTTGTCTTGAGAGTTCTCCAAAAACATCCTCATATATTCCTGTCCTTGAATCTACTGCAAAGTTTCTCTCTTTTGTACCATCACCAATTAGAATTTCGACCTCATTCCCTATTTTGAAAACATTATAATATCCTACAAGACCTAAACTTAATAATAGAATTGGCAGGATAGAAAATCCATACAATAATTTCTTAGATATAGCTTGGAGTTTTTGTAAGGAAAAAGAGTAACCCATCAAGAGAATAAACATTGAAAGCACACTATTAATCACAAAAGACCTTCGTGTAATGTCATACATCAATCCCGCGACTACCAAAGCAAATATGATAATTGACCACTTTTTATTTGTATAGAGTATAAAAAAAAGCAGTATGAAGACAAAGGATATATTATGCTGAAATGACATAGATGCATTTGTGGGTTCGTAGAAAAAGGTAATCACCGAGAGGGGTATTGCAAAGAATATGATACTCTTAAAAATAGCTGTTAAGTCTTTAATACGCGCTTTAAAGATGAAAAGAGGGATAGCTATCGTGACAAATACCAAACCTGGAGTTACTATATAGTCCTGACTAGATTGTATATTAAAAAAGCCTCTCAATAAGATTATAAAATTCGCATACAAAAAAGTGTTGATGATGATTTGTCCATCAAACTCTTTTTTGGATTTATATGTAAAATCTATCATGTTATAGATTATAATCGGCAAAAAGCAAACTATAGTAATGAGAACTATTTTACCAGGAAAAACAGAACTATAAATTGCAGGTATGGTCAGTAGAATTATCTCAATTCTATTTATTAGACGTTGATTTATCATTTTTATTTCCAATAGCAACTGCCTTCTACCACTGAAGAGTTTTTAGGCGTATCTTCTGTAAGGGGGTAAATCCAATATTCATTAAATAACTTTCTATAGTTTGTATTTATATATACGTTTGGCCTGTATTCCCAAAAATCTGAATATTGCTCTACCCACCTTTTACCTAATATTCCAAATAATAGCTGTAATCCGCCACCAATATGTATGGACTTTTTTCCAATCCTTTTTACATGAGCAGCTAGGGGTAATCCATAGGCTCCACAGCCGATTAGTGCAATATCAAACTCAATTTCAGAAATATCTTTTTTCATTTTTTCCAAAGCATCAAACCAACTATCATAATCAACACAATTTCCTGCTATTGATTGAACAGATTTGTATAAAATCAAATCAAATAAAGGAAGTACACTTTCATTATCAAATAATTTATCTCTATTTTTATACTGGACTTTTATTGTTTCTTCAAAAGGGTGAATTACTAAAATCTTTTTTCCTTCAAGAGATTTAGTCCAAGGGTTTTGAACAAAAAAAGGATAAAGCAGTTCGAGTTGAACCTTTGGAATTCCCTCCTTTAATGGCATATATTTTTCAAAATATTGATGACTGCCTAGTAGGTCAATTTGTGGTATATCTTCTAAATATATTTCGGCAAATAAATTCGCTGTCTCAATACTAATTGGGAAAATTCCAGCATTATCACACATTTTTATAAAGTGCGCTCTATTCCACCATGGCGTACTCGTATGGTCAATTATGTACTCAATTTCTCTCTTTAAAAGAGTCTTATTTTTATTTATAACCAAGTAGTTATTTACTGCATTAATTTCTACTGTTCCAAAACGGCTTATCATACAAGGTTTGTCTGAATTTAACATTTCAGAGATTAGCTTATTAGATTGTTCACGATCATAGATACATTCAGGATTTAAGTACTTCTTTCTTGATATCAATCGATATATTTTTCTTAATATACGAATTACAATATCTCTAAATTCCATGGTTATCTATTGATTTTAGTGAATACTTTTGATTATGCAAGAGCTAGACTTTTATCAACTACTACTTAATCTACCCAATTTGGCTATTACTGACGTATCTTATGATAACCAACGGATTACTATTTTTTCGAATTACCATACCGCAAGAACTCTATCCTCATTGCGGTAAATCGACGAACTAAGTTAATCAATATACCACGCGTAAGGTGCGGGATTTAAACATCTCTAGCCAGCAAGTCTATTGTCATGTAGTGCTATGTCTGTTTGTGTTTCAGGTCTCCATTCGTTACCTTACCGAAATGCTCTTGAGAGTAGACGAAATTTCTCATCAAGAAGGCAAACAAAACTACTGCTGTGTGCTGATTGACGATTTGGATTGAGGTCAATTAATATACACCCAAACTTTGACTACATACAATCTCAGATTTTGGCTTATACTGCCACCTAACCACAAGAATTGTCAAAGAACCCTATTTAAAAACTTGTCATACCTCTACAATTATCAATGTTTAAGTTTTATTACATTAACTCTTTGCTTTAGAACTCCCAATAATTGGATAGCCACATCTTTTTCACTGTTACTCAAGCCAATTAACCAAAAGCCAAAGGATTGAATCACAAGAGATTGAACTAAAATGGCGATTATCCTGAATATTCCTTCATTCATAATTTGTTGTAAAACAAATGCACAAGTAAATACGGTTATTGACACTGAAATGCAAGGAAAAAAAACATTATATATATATGTATATTTATTAAGTCCACAATTCTTTTGAGCAAAATATAAATTTACCCCCCCTCCTAGTACACTCCAACAAATAATCCAAGATATATATAAATAATAGGGAGGGAAACCAGCTTTAAAGAATAAAAAGGTAAGTACAATTGGCAATAAGTTCAAAACTGACTGAACCTTATGGAGCTCCTCTACTCTACCTTCAGCACCTAACATAGTACCTAACGATATCCATAACTGTTCGATTAATATCCTCAACAATTGTAATCTACAAAATACAACTGCCCACATTGGTAATTGAGTAAGCCAAATTTTTAATAAAAAGGGCGCTTCAATAATTACTGGAACGCAGCAAAACAGAAAGAGAAAAAAAGAAAATTTACTACCACTCATGGTTAATTGAATTACTTTTTCTCTTTTTCCTCCACCCTCATGTTTAACAATAATGGGATTAACAGCTTTCAATAATGAATGTGCAAATATCATTAGTTGCCCAGAAACTTGATTTGCAATTCCTTGAGCAGCATTTAATCTAGCACCAAAAAAAATATTTAAGATAATTCCCATTCCATATTGAGTAATCATTCCGCTTGAAATATTTAGAAAATTCCACCCAGCAAAGCTTCTCATTTCCTTCATAAGTCCTTTGTCCCAATATTTTCGCGGTGCGATGACGCATTCTTCATACTTTGTGTGGCAGTAAATCCGCATGATAGTCAATGTAACGAGCGGGATACCCGCCATCAAAATTCCATACCAAATTAGCTTATCCCCTGTTGTACGTACCACAAGGAGTGCTACGGCTAATTTCAAAAGAGACTCAATGACTCCTACAATCGAATAATACAACATATTCTCTCGGGCATTCAATACGGCTTCGTAGGGTACAGACATCACCGTAAATACAGTACTTACGATGAGACTCCCGTACACCACTTGGGCGGCTTCTACTCGCGCTGGAGAAATATTCAAAATTCCATGAAAGAACAGCCATCCTGTTGCCGTCAATACGAGCCCCATCAACAGACCTATTGCGGTGTGTAAGACAAAACTAATGTTAAAAATCCTCTTTTGCTTCTCTTTGTCCCCTTCCCCTTCGCTATAAGACATGAAGCGCTGTGTAGCACTTGCCATGGCTGCGTTCAAAAATCCAAGCATAGCAATAGCACCACCTACAATAGAGAATATACCAAAGTCTTCGGCACCAAGTGCTTGTAGAATCAGCCGTGTTGTATAGAGCGAAATAAACATCGTAATGCCCATTTTCGCATACAAAAACAGCGTATTTTTAGCTACACGCCCCGCGGTACTCATCTTTGTTGGTGCATCATTTCTTCCACTTATTTACCAAACTCTTCAGGCTTTTCCCTTTCTTCTCTTCACCATAATACCCTTTGCCGTAGCCGTATCCATAGCCATAACTGTAGCCATAGCCGTAGTCCGGAGAGTTTTTGTAGTTAACGGCATTGAAGATCAGCTGCAAAGAACCCAAAATGCGTTTGTCGTTCAGTTGCTTTATCTGCTGCAAATACTGTTTGGGGGTCACTTCGTGGCGTATCAGATAGAAGCTTACATCTGCCAAAGGCGCCATCAAGGTAGCGTCGGTCACCAAGCCCAGCGGGGGCGTATCGAGCAAGACAAAGTCAAATTCTTGGCGCAGTTTTTCCAGCATTTTCTCCAGTCGCCCATTGGCTATCAGCTCCGAGGGGTTGGGCGGTATAGGGCCAGACGGTATGATATATACGTTCGGCAAAGTAGTCGCCTGCAAAATATCGCCTATGGTTGTTTTGCCTATCAGATACGTGGACATGCCCTTCTGGCTAGGTACGTTCAGGTATTCATGAATCTTGGGTTTACGCAAGTCTAAGCCAAGAATCACCACACGTTTGTCTAGCAATGCCAACGACGCCCCAATGTTGGTGGTCACAAAACTCTTGCCTTCCCCGCCCGTAGAGGACGTAAAGAGCAACACCTTCCCCCCTGCCGTGGTTTGTTGGGTAAACAAGTATTGCAAATTGGAGCGAATCATGCGTATTTGTTCGCTCAAGAACGAGCGGCTTTGTCCGTCAATGATTTCCCCTTCGCCTTTTTGTTTTTGGCCAATTTCGCCAAAGACAGTCAGACCGGTTTTATCTTCAATTTCTTTTTTCGACTGCACGGTATGCGTCAACGCATCTTTGAGCGCAATACCGCCTATGGGTACTAGGAAACCAGCTAAAAGAGCTGCCAACCAAATGTTGCGGCGTTGGGGTTTGATGGGTGCGCCCGTCGCAAAGGGTTGATCCACGACGCGGCTATCTGTTACCGTAGAGGCATACGCAAGGGCGGTTTCCTCTCTTTTTTGGAGGAGCAAGAGGTATAAATTCTCTTTAATACCTGCCTGGCGTTTGATCTCCACGTATTCCCGTTCTTTGCGCGGGATACTCGAGATGGCCCCTTCGAGGCGGTCGTTCAAACCTAGCAAGGATTTTTTCGTAATGAGCAAGCTGTTCTTTTGGTTGCTCACATTGTCCGAAATCGCTTGACGGATATTACTTACCTGTTTGTTGATGGTTTCCAGGAACGGGTTGCCCGGTTGGGTTGTGCGGGCTGTTTTTTCGTATTGCAGCTCCAAGTCGGCGAGTTGGCTGAGGTAGCCCGTCAGAACGGGGTCACTCACCATCAGCGTTGCCGGTGCTACGGAGCTACTGGTATTGGACTTGAGGTAACGTTCTACGCCCTCCAATACCTTAAGTTGGATGTCCACTTCATTGAGTTTGCCGTCGTTTTCTTTGGCTTTCTCTAAGAACAAGCTAGACTCGGTGCTTAGGTCGGTAATGCCCCGAGAGGTGCGGTATTGTTCTACGTCTTGCTCCACGCTGCCAAGTTCGGAGGTAACGAGCTTGAGGCGGGTTTCAATGAAATTGAGGGTATTGGTTGCCTCCAGGTTTTTGTCGGAGAGAGCGGTAAACGTATATTCTTCGAGGAGTTTCGCCAAGATTGCCTTTCCTTTTTCGGGGAGGGCGTTTTCCATGCTGAGGTTCAAGACGGAGCTTCGTTGGTTGATGAGTTCTACTTGCAAGCCAGTAATGAGACCCGCGATAAGGCCGTCTTTGTTGGCAAACTGGATGCGTGTCCGTTTGTCTTGGCGGTTGGGGTGGTTGCTGCGCAAGACACGCAAGCGGCCGTAGGGCGACTTAATCCCGGAGCTATACACGTAGGTACCGAGCGAATTTTCTTTTTCGTCGAGGAGCTCAAAATGTTGGTCATCTACGGGCTGAATATACAAAACAGACTGATAAGCGAGGGGTTTCAGTTGTTCAGGAATCACTTTTACAGGAGATTCGTAGAAGACTTCGGCATCTTTGATGCGTCCTTCTTGGTAGTAGGTGACGCTGAGGTTGAGGGCATCCACGACCTTCTCCATGATGGCGCGGGACTTGAGCACTTCAATTTCGTTTTCCACCAATTTACTCACCCCTCCGAGGTTGAGTTCCTTGAGGATGTCGTTGCTATTGGCGGTACCTCGTTTTTCATCTTTGATGAGGAGGGTTGCCGAGACCTTGTAAATGGGTGTGCTGTAGCGCAGATAGAAGAAAGCGGCAGTCAGCGAAAAGGCGAGGGCGACGATAAACCAGCCGCCGTGGCGTACATATTTATAGACGAGACCGCGCAGGTCAATGCTTGGTTCGTCTTCTTGCCAAAAAGAAGTATCGTTTGGGTTCATGTTCTATACTATCGGACAATATTTGTAATAAGCGCAATGATGGAGACCACACTGGTGGCGATGCTGATGTACAGCGGGGCTAGTTGGACGCGTTGGTCGGTATAGGTTGCTTTTGCCTGAACGGGCTCGATGTAGATCATGTCTCCGTTTTTGAGAAAATAGTACGGAGAGGCGAAAATCGAGCGATCGCGGAGGTCAAGGCGGACGACTTGGCGTTTGCCGTAGTAATCCCGGACAATCATGATGTTTTGGCGATTTCCAAAGACGGTGAGGTCACCTGCCATGGCGAGGGCGTCGGGCAGCGTTGTTCGGTCGTCGATGAGGTTATACACACCGGGTCGGGCGACTTCCCCTAAAACAGAAAATTTATGATTGAGGAAACGGACACTGACGGAGGGTTCCCGCAAAAGTTTATCCACTTGAATTTTAATTTGGTCGGCAGCTTGGTTGAGTTTCAGTCCAGCGACGGGGATACTCCCGATGAGGGGGATTTCGACGTTCCCGTTGGTATCTACGAGAAAGCCGAGAGGTTGCCCACCCATGCCCCCTCCCATACTGGAACCGGGGTACATGGTTGTTGGGATGCGGTTGATATTATTGAAATTCAGGATTTCGTTGGATTCCTTATTTAAGCTACCGATGGTAATGGCGAGGATATCGTTGGGTTGAATGATGGAGATATCCGGTCGGTTATCGGGTAGTGTAGCAACACGGGTGCTGTCGGCACTATCGAAATAGGTAATCACAGGTGTTTTGACGCACGAAGACGCCAAGAGAGCCACGGCGGCACAGATGCCACAGAGGGAGAGAAAACGTTTTGTCATACTTGTCTGATTTGTGATGTTTGGATGTATATATAAAAAGCGATAGAATTTCGTCTTGGAGAGGCGAAGCGCACCCGAGCAGTTGGTTCCAGCGGGGTCAAATAGTATTTGGCAATGGATATATGAAAAACAAATGCTATAGGGATGGCATCGTACTAGGCAGATAGATGCCCTAGCCTGACAAACCGCCCCTTTTATTTCCCGACTATATTGGCGGACATATCGACGGTCAATTGAATACCGAGGAGCGGGAGATAGACCCGTAGTTTCTTACCATCTTGGCGAATGACCTCTGCTTGTTGGCCGGAGAACGCCCCAGATTGAAACGTGACGAGGTCTCTTGGCGCAAATGTATCTAGTTGGATTTCGTTGTGGTCGAAATCATTGAGTAAATATTGGATGGCACTAATTTCCTCTGGGCGCACGACGGCAGGTTTGTTCAGCCAGAACAAATACCTCACAACCCCCTGCACCTCAAAGACGCGGTGTCTATCCTTATCAGTCAAGCGTACGAATACATACGAGGTAAAAAGCGGTTTTTCAACGACTTTCATTCGGTCAGACCATTTCTGATTTACCTTTCGTACGGGGCAATAGACTTCGATACCTAGTTTGGCAATATCATCGGCTACTTTCTTTTCTGCGCGTGCTTTGGTGTAAATTACAAACCATTGAAGCACAGGAGCACCTTGTTTCAGTTTCTCAGAAACTTGCTGCGTTTGGGTAGTTGGGGCAATGTTCATCTTGTTAGGTATGTTTATAAAGGAAAAATGCATCGAGTGGTCGTTGGGTATGGCTTCGCCCGGTCAGTCCCACATTGGAACATACTTAAAACACATTAACCAAATAGACCAAAAGTGAATGATGTGATAAAAGGTGTTGTCTTTATAGAGCTTCGCCCGGTCAGTCCCATTTTTAGAACCTACAACGAGAAAAAGTGAATAAAAACAGATTATATCAACAGGGCACAGTGTTGGAATACGATGATTCCATGTATTTCGATACTTGTTAGTTCGAAATAAACGTAAGCAGTTTCATGAGATAATTTGTGTACGAAGTTTATTCGTACACAGGCGTATAGGTATCTCTATTTTGTTGGAAGAGGGCAACATCTGCCCAAACCATTTCTTTTACAAGTGCAGGCAGGTCATAATTGAGCTTCCAGTTGAGTTGTTTCATTGCTTTGGACGGATCACCGATGAGGAGTTCTACTTCTGTTGGGCGGAAATAAGCAGGATCTATCTCAACGACTACCTTTCCGATGGGCAGTTGAAAATCAGGATTTGCGCAGGCAGTTACGATGGCTTTTTCATCCACACCTGTTCCTTCGAAAGCAAGGGTAATACCGAGTTCAGCAAAGGCCATGCGGATAAACTCCCGGATGGTCGTTGTTATTCCAGTGGCAATCACATAATCTTCTGGTTTTTCTTGTTGAAGGATGAGCCACATGGCTTCTACATAGTCTTTGGCATGTCCCCAGTCGCGCTGTGCATCTAGATTCCCCATATAGAGGCGGTCAGAGAGGCCGAGTGCGATTTGCGCGAGCCCGCGGGTAATTTTGCGGGTAACGAAGGTTTCACCACGAAGTGGAGACTCGTGGTTAAAGAGAATTCCGTTGCAGGCATACATATTGTATGCTTCGCGGTAATTCACCGTGATCCAGTATCCATATAATTTGGCTACGGCGTACGGGGAGCGCGGATAGAACGGTGTTTTCTCGCTTTGTGGTACCTCTTGAACGAGGCCATAGAGCTCTGAGGTAGAAGCTTGGTAAATGCGTGTTTTCTCCGTCATGCCAAGAAGGCGAACGGCTTCTAGGATTCGGAGCGTTCCGATTCCATCGACATTGGCTGTATATTCTGGCTCGTCGAAGCTTACTTTCACGTGTGACATCGCACCGAGGTTGTAAATTTCGTCTGGCTGAACTTCTTGAATAATTCGAATGATATTGGTCGAATCGCTTAAGTCTCCATAGTGCAATTTGAAATTCACTTTTGCATCGTGAAGGTCTTGGTATAGGTGGTCAATACGAGCGGTATTGAACAGCGAAGAGCGTCGTTTGATACCGTGTACTTGGTACCCTTTTTGGAGTAAAAGCTCGGCTAAGTAGGCACCGTCTTGGCCTGTGATTCCAGTAATGAGAGCAACCTTCATGCGTATCGTTCGTTAAATCTTATTGTTGAAAACGTAAGCAATTTGCCCAAAAAATTGCAAGACATCAATTTTTTTTTCATTTATTTATTAAGCGGTCAAATTTGGGTAAAAAATGGAAACTTAATATTGGTATAGTGCAACTTTTCCTTTTAAAAATAAAATAATTGTTTTTGATTGGAAATCCAATAATCGGGATCCTACGTTGATACGCCATTGAACCCACGGTTAAAACCGTGGATTACGATAGGGGTATTTTACATCATCTGTTCCCATAATAATTCCGATAAATCATACACCTGTACGGCATGTTCTTTTTCTTGGTGTTTAACACCGTCCGACATCATCACCATACAAAACGGGCAACCTACCGCTATTGTGGAGGCACCTGTTGCTAATGCTTCTTGCACACGCTCCACATTTACATCTTTCTTTCCTTTTTCTGGTTCCTTGAACATTTGTGCGCCACCGGCACCACAACACAAGCCATTGGTTTTGCAGCGTTTCATCTCAACAAGCTCTGCATCAAGGACTTCCAAGACTTGGCGGGGTGCTTCATAAACTTGGTTGGCACGGCCTAGATAACAAGAATCATGGAATGTAATTTTCTTTCCTTTAAAACCCCCTTCTTCTTTCAAACGCACACGTCCTTCTTGAATCAATTGTTGTAGGTATTCTGAATGGTGGAGTACCTCGTAGTTTCCGCCAAGTTCAGGGTATTCGTTTTTGAGGGTATTGAAACAGTGTGGACAAGCCGTTACAATTTTCTGGATGCCATACCCATTGAGTACCGCAATGTTTTGTTGGGCGAGCATTTGAAAAGTAAATTCATTGCCAGCGCGGCGTGCCGGGTCTCCGGTACAGCTTTCTTCTGTACCTAATACAGCGAACGAGATATCAAGATGTTGAAGAATAGAGGCAAATGTTTTGGTGACTTTTTTGTAGCGATCATCGAATGCGCCAGCGCAGCCTACCCAAAATAAAATAGCGGGGGTCTCCCCTTTTGCAGCCATTTCGGCCATCGTCTTAATCGGTTTTTCCATTGTAATTCTCAGTTAGGCGGGTGAATGGGATATCCTTTTGAACAAAAATAGTATGCTTGCATAACATTTGCAAATAAATTGGGGGAATTTGATGCAGGATGATGATGGGATAAAGCAGATACGATGGAATGCAACGGGGCGAATGCGATTCGCCCGTACGGAAATAAAAAAGGAGAAAAGACGAATATTCCTCTTTTCTCCTTTCTACGTAGCCTCGAAGGGAATCGAACCCCTACCTAAGGTACCGGAAACCTTTGTTCTATCCATTAAACTACGAGGCCGCACCAATGGTGATGCAAAAGTACAAAAAATTATGAAATACCAAAGAGGGCCTTCAATTCTGTCGCCTCGTCTGGTTTCATTCTACCAGCTAGTACCAGTCGAAGCTGGCGGCGGCGAAGTGCTCCTTCATACAATTCTATTTCAGCCTCCGTTTCAGGCACTGCCTGCGGCACTTCAATCGGGCGACCAGATTGATCAACCGCCACGAATGTCAAAAATGCTTTATTGGTATGTACTTTCGTTCCGGCTGGGATATTCTCCGAATACACATGGACGACTACCTCCATCGAAGAATTAAACGCACGCGTTACTTTGGCTTCCAAGGTAACCACATTACCAAGCGGAATCGCCTCCACGAACGATACATTGTCCACAGAGGCAGTGACGACAATGCGATTGGAATGTTTTTGTGCACAAATAGCCCCCACAATATCCATGGTACGCATGAGATTTCCTCCCATCAGGTTTCCGAGGGTATTGGTATCATTGGGCATCACCATTTCGGTCATGATGGTGTGTGATTCGCTGACTTTTTTTGATTTGGGCATGGTATAGATTGTGATGAAAACACAAAAATACAGAACAAATTGGGATTTTGTGGTGCACTATCCTCCTTTCTATTCCAAACGGTTTCTTTCGTTTAGCCCCTCACAAGCCCTTTTTCTCGGAGAAAATCATTGGTCATCACCTCTGCCTCTGCATGAAGCATCACTTGTTTTTCTACCTGACAAATGCAAAGTGTATGATCCAAACCCTCAACCATCTCTTTGACCGTACATTGAATATACCCAACGGCTTCCAACAAATAGGGACAGCCGCGGTCGTCGAGTGCATACCATTGGGGACGTAATTTGGGTTTTTCTCGTCCGCTTTTCCGACCGAGAGCTGCAATGAGATTGGTTTGAGTTTCTGCCAATAGGTTAACATTCAACTGTTTGCTCGTTTTCACCAATTCCAACGTATAATCTACTTGATACAAGGCAACGACCAACTCCTTTCCACCCATAGCCGATTGCATGACCCACGTCGCAATATTTCCATTATAAACCGTTTCTCCAGAAGGTAATACGGCATTCGTCGTAATAGAATGTACGTCGTAATTCTTGCGTTTCAGTACTTTTTTCATTTGTTCCAATGTATGAGATTTCTAGTATATGCATGTAAAGACGTGAAAAAACGAATCAATGTTTTGAATTACATGTACAGCGACCCATCTAAAACAAAAAAGGATTCCCTTTTTCAAAGGAATCCTTGTTGTCTGTCATCTATATAGTAGTAAAGTGCACGAAGGGGGTATTTCTGAGAATCACTGCGGGACGAAGTGTTTCAGGCAAAAATATCTAGTTCACCCACGATAGTTAAGACCGTATCATCTGTCAATCGTGTAGCCCAACCTTGGCACTTAGGGACTTCATAATGGAAAAAGTACTGCAAGGTATGCCATTTTGTGGCTTTTACCGCTTCATCATCCAATTTTTGTGCAGCTACGGCTTGTTTCAACCATTGCCACGCGATTACGTAGGTACTCATCAACTCCATGTACAACGAAGCATCGGATAAATAACGTTCTATATCACCTGTTCGTGCAATCGACAGTAAATGTTTTGTCACGTTTTCGACCAATATCCCTGTTTCTGCGAGTTGACGTGCATATCTAGCTAGTTCTGGAATAGCCAAAGCGGCTGTTTGTACTTCTTGTACTTCAGCGGCCAATAGTTGTACGGCTTTCCCTTGTTGGAGTGTCACTTTTCGACCTAATAAATCCTGAGATTGAATGCCCGTTGTTCCTTCGTAGATAGGAGTAATTCGGATATCTCGGTAATATTGTTCGGCTGGAAAATCCTCTGTAAAGCCATATCCTCCGAAACATTGTAGGGCTTCGTTGGTCACTTTTACACCTGCTTCGCAAGGATACGTTTTCGTGATGGGCGTTAATAATTCCACCAGTAGCGTATTTTTCTCTTTTTCCTCAGGCGATGTAGCGGCATGTGCGCGGTCAAAATAGAGAGACGTCTGTACAAGCAAAGAAAGAGAACCCTCAACAGCCGCTTTTTGGAAAAGCAACATACGGCGTACATCTGGGTGCTGAATAATAGGGACTTGTGGCGTATCCACAGCAGCTTTGGTATTGAGACGGCGACTTTGTGGCCTTTCTTTGGCATACGTTAAAGCGGCGTGGTAAGCTGCAGATGCAATGGCAGCGCCAGCAATCCCGACACCGATACGCGCCTCGTTCATCATTTGGAACATATAAGACAGCCCTTTGTTTGGCTCACCAATCAACCAAGCTTGGCTACCTTCAAAGCCAAGATGCATGGCTGGAACACCTTTCTGACCAATTTTATGGTAAATTCCCATATTGGAAATGTCATTTCGTGTGCCATCTTCTAGGAATTTCGGAACGACGAACAGCGAAATTCCCTTCGTACCGAGCGGAGCCCCTTGGATACGACCGATGAGCAGATGCACCACATTCTCACAGGCGTCGTGATCACCTGCTGAAATGAATATCTTTTGTCCGTGAATCGCATACGTACCATCCGGTTGTGGAATGGCTGTTGTGGTTATATCGGATAGAGAGCTTCCTGCTTGGGGCTCTGTGAGGCACATGGTACCTTGCCATTTACCAGAAAGCATGTGGGGAACAAAACGTTGGATGAGCTCTTCCGTTGCGAAGGTGGTAAGTAAGCGTGCTGCACCGGCTGTGAGTCCGGTGTACATCAAACCACTGTTGGCAGCCATACCGATAAAACCAGCCAAACTAGTGATAGTCATGGGCACTTGTGCACCTCCGTGTTCGTAGGAAAAGTCAGCACCGATTAATCCGGATTCTCCCATGGCTTGCAGATATTCTTTGACGATGGGGTGAACGGTTACTTCGCCATTCACCAGCTGCGGTTCTTGACGGTCAACGGCGGTGAGTGTAGGAAACATCAATTTCTCAGCAATTTGGGTAGCCGAGTCTAGAATCATCTCAAAGGTTTCTTTGGAATGATCTTGGAAATACGGCAATTGACAAAGCGACTCAACGTCATGTACTTGGTACAGGAGAAAAGAGAGTGTTTTTCTATCAATAAAAGGCGTTTTCATTTTGTAATAGTAAAGGGTTGGGTTGAAAAGGAGAATGGGTCAGACCTACATGAGGCCAAGCATTTTGGCGTACTTCATCATAGCGGCGGGGTTCGAGATTTTCAGTTTTCCGAACATCATGGCCGTCATGGGATTGAGATCTCCCGAAGCAATTTTCACGAGGTCTTCACCGCTGGTCTTGAGGGTTACTTCCGATTCACCAAGGAGTCCTTCCTTCACGGTGGCAGCTCCATTGGCAACTGCGAGCGTATATTGTTCTTCGCCGAGGTCAAAATGAATAGTTGTTTGGATGTCTGAAGCCTCTTGGGCGGCGATTTTAGCAGGTAAACTGTCTAGAAATTCTTTCGCGGTCATTGGTAGGTGGTATATAAATAGTGATGAAATAAACGAACAAGCATCAAAGACAGCTTCACGAGTCGTATCTCCAAAAGTTCGTATGAACAAATATATCGAAAAAGACAAATATTATGCAAGCATACTATTTAATCTTTTTTTATCTGTACGAATATGCACTATTTCCGTTTAGCGAGGTGTACAATTTGGTTAAGTGGGATAAAAAAGTCTAATTTTGTTTAAAACGGACTTGTCCCCTTGTTTCACTTCTTACTTTACTTCTTTATGAAAAAAACAATTTACACGTATTTCTTTCTCCTTTTCGGTTTATTTTCGACCTCTTCAAACCTACTTGCCCAAGACAGCCTTGCTATTGTACGTCCCTTATTAGCCACACGAGCTGACTCTTTGGAAGTGGGATGGTGGGAGCGAAAAACCCAGTTGGCGCTCAATTTTGCACAAGCTTCCTTCAACGATAGTTGGCAGGGAGGTGGAATTTCCAATATTGCGGTGGGCGGATTATTTAATAATCGCTCCGTTTATACAAAGCGCAAAGGTATCTGGACAAACCAAGTTCAGCTCCAATACGGATTTATCAACAATCGGGGGCAGGACATCCGTAAAAGTGTTGATCGCTTATTTTTAGATTCCCAATTTTCAAAATTTGTTCGCAAAGATCTTCGGTGGTTTGCTGGGGCGAGTTTTTTATCTCAGTTTGCACCTGGTTTTTCATTTACAGCAACGGGTGAACGGCAGAACTTAATATCTTCCTTGTTTGCGCCTGCCTTTTTATCAGAGAGCTTTGGTATGGAATGGAACCCCAAAAAGTACCTTGCTGTGCAATTGGGGGGTGGTACAATTCGGCAGACTTTTGTTTTGAATGACCGCGTATTGGCAGAACAATTGGCAAACAATGAAAACAGATACGGCCTTGCACCGGGGCAACGCGTGCTAAACGAACTAGGGGTTCAGGGCGTCATGTCATTTGATAAAGACGTAGTCAAGAATGTCAACCTCAAAATTCGCTATCAAGTCTTTTTCGCGTATGCACCGGAAGTAAAACCAGTCGATCATCATGTAAACTTAGTAGCAGCGGCAAAGGTGAACAAATACATGAACGTCAATTTTTCATTGATAGCGATTTACGACCAAGACCAAGCGGCTACGATTCAGTTGAGCCAAGGGTTGGCGGCAGGACTTTCTTTTCAACTTTAATTTAAACCAAAACAACTATGTTAAAAGAATTTCAAGAATTTATTGCGAAGGGCAATGTCATGGACTTAGCGGTAGGAGTAATCATTGGTGGGGCATTTGCCAAAATTACCGCATCCTTAGTAAATGACATTTTAATGCCGTTTATCAGTTTGATTTTAGTTGGTGGCGTAAAAGGGCAATGGGTACTTCGTGAAGCGAAGCTCGCGGCTGATGGTAGCGTACTTGAGGAAGCAGCCATTTTGAACTACGGGCAATTCATCACAACCATTTTGGATTTTCTACTGATTGGTTTTGTTGTTTTTCTCATCGTCAAGGCTGTAAATAAACTTCGTTCAAAACGAGAAGAATAATTTTTAGTCAACTAAACGGGAAAGAAAGAATGTGATTGGGTTTACGCCTAGTCACATTCTTTTTTTGTACATCAAAGGTCAAATATTTACATTTGCGAGGGGTATTTAAGGGCTTTCCTTGTTAGGTTACGAATTTCAGGACATAACGATATGATAATCAAAGATTTTTTGAAGCGCCATTTGAAAGGAGATTGGCAGATTTGGATGATTTATTTTTTACTTTCCATGCTTGGGACACTTGCTGTCTATAGCTCCACGTATTCATTGGCATACCGAGAGAGTGGTGGAAATACGGAATCTCATCTATTCAAGCATGTCGCCTCTCAGTTGTTGGGCTTCTTTTTTGCTTGGTTACTGCATCGTTTCAATTACCGTATTTTGATACAATATGCTCGACCGATGTTGTATTTGAGCTTGGCCTTGATGTTTTATACCTTATTCAAAGGAGTAGATGTTGGAGATGCGCGCCGTTGGGTTCGCGTCCTAGGTATTTCTTTTCAAACATCCGATATTGTCCGTCTGGTTTTGATTGTGAATATTGCTTTGGTCTTGGCACAGCGCCAAAATGTAGCGAAAGACGAGTATGATTTCAAGTCAATTAGTGAAATTACGATTTGGTCAGGATTTTTCTGTTTGCTGTTAGGAATTCCCAACTTTTCAACGGCGGTTTTATTGGGTTTGACGTGTTTCATGATTTTTTGGGTAGGCCGTGTACCTGGTCGTTTCATCATGCGAATGGGTGCTGTGATTGTCATAACCTTGATTGTAGGGATTATTGCTAGTTTATTTTTACAAAAAGTAGGCATTAACTTTGGCCGTGGCGAGGTGGTTGTCAATCGGGTCGAAGCATTTATTGGCTATGATTTGAACGGAGACGGTAGTACCGGTGGCCGGATTGGCGGAAATAATGACCAACGTGATTTTTCATTGGCTTCGGTTGCATCTGGGGGAATATTTGGTGCTGGGCCAGGTCGAAGTGCTCAGCGTTACCAACTCTCAGAGGCACATTCTGATTTTATTTTCTCTGTGATTGTCGGCGAATATGGTTTAGTTGGGGGCGTTGTGGTTATTTCTTTGTATTTATGGCTTATGTGGAATGGGCTTAAGAATGTTCAAAATACCTACCGTGCCTTTGGAGGAATCTTATCTATAGCACTGACACTCAGCATCACCATACAGGCTTTCATGCACATCTTGATTAATGTTGGGCTCTTACCCATCACTGGGCAAACCCTCCCTTTGATTAGCAAGGGGGGATCTTCCATACTTATTACATCAATTATGTTTGGTATTGTCCTCAGTGTTTCACGTGGTGAAGAAGATACTTCTGACAGAAAAAGACGTACAAAACAAACGAACTCCTCATCTCAATAACTCAAAATTATGCGAATACTCATCAGTGGAGGTGGTACAGGTGGCCATATATATCCGGCCATTGCCATCGCGGTTGCTCTTCAAAAACGATTGCCGCAAGCTCAGATTTTATTTGTTGGTGCAGAAGGTAAAATGGAAATGGAAAAAGTCCCCAAAGCGGGATTCCAAATCATCGGTTTACCTATTGCGGGTTTCAATCGCTCCTCTCTCCTTTCCAACCTTTCTTTCCCTAGCAAGTTACTTCGGAGTCTTCAGAAAGCCCGAGAGGTCGTCTCTGATTTCCGACCAGATATCGCTATTGGTGTTGGTGGCTATGCGAGTGGCCCTACCCTATTTATGGCTTCTTTGCAAGGCGTACCTTTGGTTATTCAAGAGCAAAATTCGTATGCAGGAGTAACCAATAAATTACTAAGCAAACGCGCGCGTAAAATTTGCGTTGCCTACCCCAATATGGAACGCTTTTTCCCGGCAGACCGCTTGATTTTTACAGGGAATCCGGTACGAGAAGATATTTGCACAACGCTTCCTTCGGTTACGGAGGCACGTGCACACTTTGGTCTTGACCCAGCCAAGAAGACACTTTTGGTTATTGGCGGAAGCCAAGGAGCGCGGAGTATCAACCAATGTATGCAGCAGATTCTCTCTGATTTACGTGCAAAAGACTACCAAATTATCTGGCAAACAGGAAGTCAATTTCGGTCTTCGATTGATCAATACAAACAACCTGGCGTATTCATTTCTGAGTTTATCTACGAGATGGCATTTGCGTATGCTGCTGCGGATGTTGTCGTTTCGCGGGCTGGGGCACTTTCGGTATCGGAGTTGTGTATTGTCCAAAAACCAGCTATTTTGGTTCCTTTTCCCAATGCAGCTGAAGACCACCAAACCAAAAATGCACGGAGTCTTTCTGACCACCAAGCAGCTTGGTTGGTAGAAGATAACCAACTTATGCACGCATTACTGCCTGCAATTACTACCTTATTGGAAGACCCGGCGCAGTGTGCCATGCTTTCGACAAATATGAAATCCTTTGCGAAACCACAAGCTGCTGCGGATATCGCTGAACAAATCATTCAACTCATTCCATCATGAAAACATTTTTTTCTGAGAGCATCGTCGATTACACCACGTACACTTTTAACTACAGCCAATATGCCGTTCGGGAGGACAAAGACCGTCTGAACGAGATATATGGGCAAGGATATCTCCCTTACAGTGCCCATTTGGGAATAGAGAAAGACGTTTTCTATCGGGCGCGTAGTTTGCGTGTGGAACTCGACACATTTGCAGACACCTCTGAAAACCGACGAGTGGCGCGTCTGGTGGAGCCACTTGGTATTTGCCTTGACGTCCTTCCCAAAGAAGAGGCAGGCATTGAAAACCCTGATTTTCAAGAATTTTGTAGCCGATATATACGAGAACGTATAGGAGATGACAACATGAGTGAAGAACGTTGGGCGTACATTTTAAGCCGTCCGCTGGGCTCACATATTTTTCGGTTTACTTTTCCAGATGGACAGTTAGCTGGTTTTGTTTTGGCAGCATTGGATGAGGAGATTGTACATTATTGGTTTGCTTTTTTTGATACGAATTACATGCGTTCGCATTCGTTGGGTAAATGGATGATGTGGCGAGTCATCCAGTGGGCAAAAGAAAATGGGCGGAAGTACGTGTATCTTGGTACGGCTTACAAACCTACTGCCCTCTATAAAATTCGTGATCACAAAGGATTGAGCTATTTCGATGGCAATGGGTGGAGTACAGATACAAAAAAACTGAAACAGCTTTGCGAAACGGATGGGGAACCTAAATCCATGGACGCATTTAAAGCAATGGAAAATCCAAATGACTATTTAGCAGGCTTGGTATGAGTAGAACAGAGAAATTAAAAAAAGGGGGAATTATTTTACTCGTTGTACTTGGCATTTACGGCCTAGTCCGACTTTCCCTCGAACTCCGGCAAGACCGTTGCACGGAAATAGTTGTTGAGATTGATCAACCGGAAAATCAGACGTATGTAACAGAGGAAGAGATTAAACAATTTGCGACCCAATTTGGAACAGATATATTGGAAGGCAAATACATTGACCAAATATCTTTGGAGAAAGTCGAAGAACGTGTCCGGAATAACCCACATGTACAATCGTGTGAGGCGTTCATTGATTTATCTGGGCAATTACAGATTAAAGTAAAACCTTATTTACCTACCGCCCGATTGGTCAAAGAGAATCAACTAGGGGATTACATTGACCCAAGTGGCCGTTTTTTCCCTCCTTCTCGGCATTTTTCTGCCCGTGTTTTATTGGTAGGAGGAGACTATTTCGTGGGGAGACGAAGCCTTGAGGACTCCAGTCATTTGGAGTTATTGACATTTCTGAATACCATCAACAATGACCCTTTTTGGTCTGTTCAATTTACACAGCTACACATTGACAAAGATCAGTTTATACATATTTATCCGTTAATTGGGGAGTATATGATTGATTTCGGGAAACCTGTGGATGTAGCTGGCAAATTGGCGAAGTTAAAACTGTATTATACCCAACTACTTGAAAATCCGGAAGTCTCTCCTCAAAAAAGATTAGACTTATCCATTAATAATCAATTAGTTATAGAATAAGTTTGTATTTTTGCTTGCTTTGTTTTTTTACCACAAAATAAATTTTGTTGCTTTCCATACCTTAAATTAAGTAATTTTATGCCCGATTCTCAGATTCACAAACTTGTAACATTTTCTCTTCTATGAACGAAAGCCCAAATGATAGCATCGTAATCGGTTTAGACATTGGTAGTTACCGTGTTCGGGCTGTGGCTGGTTCTCTCACAGAGAATGGAGAGATACAAATTGATGGGTACGAAGAAGCTCCTTTTGTGTTCACTGACTCAGGCGTTTTAAATGGTCAAATCATCAATGTAAAACATTGCATTGACGTCATCGGAAAAGTACTGAAGAGATTATCAGACAAATGCGATAGCGATATTAGCAGTGTCAATATCAATATTTCTGGCGTATCTATTCAAGATACGAAACATGGTGGAACAACGACAAGTTCTGGAAATTCAAGTGTCATCGATATTCGGGATGTCGGCTCATTGGTCAAGCACGTGCAACGTTCTTTTTCCATACGAGATGGACATACGATTCTACACACGCTCCCACTCGATTTTACGGTAAATAATGCACCTGCCAACAACCCAATTGGGCGTGTCGGTGTACAAGTAAGTGGTGATTTTTGCATGGTGACTATGCCCAAAGTAAATTTGGATACCGTTTACCAAACTATCAAAAGTGTACCTGCTCTCACTACGGATCCGAATGCTTCGCCCAATTTGAATGTTGACAAATCCCTACTTAGCTCAGTAGCAGATAGTTATTCTGTATTGAATGAAGAAGACAAGAAAAACGGAGTTGTGGTGGTCAATATCGGGAATGAACTTACCGAGATTTCCATTTTTCATAAACACGGGCTTCGGTACAGAAAGGTTGTTCCCATTGCTGGAAGAACCATCACAGCCGACATTGCCGAGGCGTTCCGACTACAAATTGAGGATGCCGAAAAGCTCAAATTAGTTTATAGTGTCTTGCTTTCATTGGATAGTATCACAGAAGACCAAACTATTCTTGTAGATGGAAAGAACGGACTTCCTTCCCGGCAAATTCGGGTAGAGCATATCCGCCGTATCGTGGATTTACGCTTGCGTGAAATCGCTCTGATTGTTTCCTCAGAGATGACACGCTCAGGGATGCGCGACCAACTCATTCATGGATGTATCTTAACGGGTGGCTCGGCCAAGATGTATCAGATTGTTGACTTATTTTCTAGTGTATTGGGCGAAGAAATTTATACACGTGTGGGTAGCCATCTCCAAAATATTGCCTACGTACATGGGCAAAAGAGTACTCAATTGCAGAATCCTAAGTATGCCACAGCCATTGGACTTATGCTGGCATCCTTGAAGCCATTTGACACCCGTTTTCCCGTTTACACAGATTTACTTTTGCAACCTACTTCGTATGTAGCCCCTCAAATTAAGGCGGAAGTTTCTGGATCTAATCGAAACCCACCAACAAAACATTCCGACGATACACGCAGTATTATTGACATAATTATGGGTAAAATCAAGGGGCAATCTCCTCCGGACCTAAACGATTCCTACTAGTCAATCCGAAAAAGAAGAGAAATTCAAAATACGTAGAGAAAAAAGCAATGTTTTATTTCATTCATTTCTACATTTTCTTGGTTCAAAAAGTCTGTTAGATTGTACGAAAAGTGTTCTCTATATTACTATTATTCACCTATTAACTTGAAAACTACATGTTGTACCCACAAGATTACGAACTCAATTTAAATGCCAAACTCCCAAACCTCATTAAAGTAGTTGGGGTGGGTGGTGCAGGTGGGAATGCCGTAAAAAACATGGTGAAACTCGGTATTCATGACGTAGACTTCATCGCTTGTAATACAGACAATCAAGTATTACAGTCTTTGCCAGAACCTATTTTACGGGTACAAATCGGTGCAGAATTGACCAAGGGACTTGGGGCAGGAACCATGCCAGAACGAGGACAGAAAGCGGCAGAAGAATCTGAGAAAGCCATTCGTGAATTATTTAATCCGCCTACTGAAATGGTTTTCATCACGGCAGGTATGGGTGGAGGAACAGGTACGGGTGCTGCACCCGTTATTGCCCGTATTGCGAAAGAAATGGGGCGACTAACCGTTGGAGTTGTCACAGATCCCTTCTCTTTTGAGGGATCTCAGAAAATTGCACAAGCAGCCGAAGGTATCATTGAACTAAAGAAATACTGCGATACGGTATTGGTTATTAAAAACGACCGTCTCGCTAAAATATACGGGAATTTAGCCATTGAGCTTGCGTACAGTTTTGCTGACGATGTACTTGCCAATGCAGTAAAAAGTATTGCCGAACTTATCACCCGTCCAGGTATAATTAATCTGGATTTTTCCGATGTAAAAACCGTTCTAGGAGATGCCGGCCAAGCAGTAATGGGTTCTGCGGAAGCATCAGGACCCAACCGGACAGAAGAGGCTGTAAAAAATGCCCTGGAATCACCTTTGCTCGAAAACAACGACATTGGTGGCGCACAACGTATTCTTGTTACATTAGCATACAGCGACGAAAAACCAGAATACAGCATTCTTATGTCTGACCAAAGTTTGGTAACAAGCTTTATCGAAGAAAAAATTCAATCAAGAGCTCAAATTTTCAAACATGGATTTGCCATTGACCGCTCCTTGAAAGACAAGGTACGCATTACCATTGTAGCCGCTGGTTTTGGTAGAAACACACCTGATAAAGAGAAGGGAAAAGATGTTAAACCCGAACCACTCGAACCAAAAGAGACTCCAGTTCCTGTCAATAATGTAGGAGGTAGACCAACGCCTCCTACAACTACAATTGTGCATGAACCGCCACCACCATTCAATTCTTCCCCCACAAATCTCTTTCTGATTACACAACAAATGCGCGAACAGATTTTCAATTTAAACGATTATAGCGTTCTAAATACGCCAACCTATAAACGGTATAATTTACCTGCGCCATCTACGCAGCATAAATCTAAAAGTGAGGTCATCAATCTGAGTGAAATTTACAGGGAGCTCGTTAAGCTAGAAATTGTATAAATTATGAAAGAAATTCGGGCCATTGTTGCACGCTACCAAGAGGAGAAACAACAACAAACACCTGCTGCATTGGCGACAGTCGTGGCTGTGGAGGGTTCTTCGTATCGGCGTGTAGGTGCTCGGATGCTGGTTCTAGAAACTGGTGAATATGTTGGCGGTATCAGCGGGGGGTGTCTCGAAGGAGATGCCCGAAAAAAGGCGCGATTTGCCATTCATCGGCAACAACCAAGTTATGCCATTTACGATACCACACAAGGAGACGATCATCAAATTGGCGTTGGTTTGGGCTGTAATGGCATCATTCATGTCCTTTTGCAACCCATTGACTATACAGACCCAAACAATGCCGTTGCTTGTCTAGAAAGATTGCTCGCACAACCGCGACAAGTTCAGCAAGTAGCCACAATCACCAAGTCTGATTCTCCTGAATACCCCATGGGAACGAGTTGGCTGATTGGCGATACACGTTTTTCAAGATTAAACGAACAACTTCTTCCCTATCTCGGCGAACGGCGCTCACGACTTTATGAACTTCCAGAAGAGAACCTAACCGTTTGCTTGGAAACGGTTTTTCCGGAGATTCAAATTTTCTTGGCGGGCTACCAAACAGATACCTTACCGTTGGCACGTCTGGCACGGGAAATCGGATTTACCCCTCTTTTGATTGCGCCTACTTGGCAAGTTCCGCCCGCGATTCATTCTTTGGTTTCGAAGATATTTGCCCCAGATGGAGAACTGGAAGAGCTGGGGATTGACGCTTTTTCAGCCGTGATTTTGATGTCGCATGATTTGGGGAAGGATACCTATCAGTTGGCTCGTTTTTTACCCTCTGCCATTCCGTTTATCGGGATGCTAGGGCCGAAAGTCCGGGCAGAAAAGATACAAAAATCGCTGGAAGAACAAGGATATGTTTTTACAGACGAACAAAAAAAGAGGATTCATGCACCTGTCGGATTAGATATTGGCGCGACGACACCAGAGGAAATTGCCTTGTCTATTTTGGCTGAAATTCGTGCGTTTTTCAGCGGACGCTCCGCCAAACCACTTCGCGACAGAGACCGCCCCATTTATGCCGATTAACGGCAAAGGCACCGACTGACACATTTGTGCAAAATACAAAATACCTATTTCTACCACTTTCAATGGCTAGAAATAGGTATTTTTTGATGTACTACTTCGACCTTATTCCATCACTTTCGGAACGGCAAAATATTCTTTGGTTTTAGCGGGCGCGTTCACAAGTCCTTTTTCTCTAGGCAACGTATTCTGTGCTTCATCTTCCCGAAAAACATTTACCGCCGGACTGACGTGAATCAAGGGTTCTACGCCGGTTGTATCGACTTCATTCAGTTGCTCCATCCAATCCAAAATACGTGAAAGCGTTTCCACCATTTCTGTTTTTTCTTCCGGAGAAATCCCCAATCGGGCAAGATGTGCGATTTTATCAACCGTTTGTTCGTCTATTTTCATTTATATATGTATCTAAAGTTGTTTGAATGATTTGATACACTTGCTCTTTTAAAGCAGGAATATCGTCTTTGGTCAAGCCATCAGTTGCTATTGGTGGATGAATAACGATTTTCGGACGCCCGCCGTACATCCATGTATCAGGCATGATTTCATGCAAATTTAAAAAAGTAATCGGAACAATCGGCACGCGTTGTTCAATCGCCATGATAAATGCCCCATCTTTGAAAGGTTGGTGCATTGTAGGAATTGTTTGAGAGATTATCCCTCCTTCAGGCATGATGAAAATACTCCGTCCGCTTTCCAGTGCTTTCATGCCACGAACCAACGATTTGGCACGGCTACTTTTCTCTCCGCGATCGACTTGAATGTGCAATTTGGCAAACATATAACCCAAAAGCGGGATTTTCTTAACCGAACTTTTGCCCACGTAAGCAAATAAATTGGGGACAACACCCATACCTACGGCAATGTCCAAATACGAAAAATGATTCGCAACAAAGACATATGTTTTGGACGTATCCGGCTTAAAATCATACCGAATCGCTAATTTTTTACCAATGAGTGGAAAATATACCGCTGCCCATGCTTGGGTTAAGCGATGGGCAAAACGGTGTCCTTTTTTGTTTTTTCGTTGTAAATTTATCCAGATGAATGGGTGAATGAGGAGATAAATAAATACAATCCAGAATACACACCAAACTCCGTACAAAAACTCCCAAAAATTGGGTTTCTTGCGTCGCACACTCATACTGTAAAATTAAAGGATGTCTCTTAAATTGGTTGGATTTTGTTGTTTACGCATTCTGATATTCAGCATTTCTACCAAGAACGAGAATGCCATTGCAAAGTAAACATATCCTTTAGGAACGTGTACATGGAATGCCTCCGCAATGAGCAATGTACCAATCATGACCAAGAAAGAGAGCGCCAACATTTTCACAGTCGGGTGTTTTTCGACGAAATCACCCACGTTTTTGGCAAACAGTAACATAACTACTGTTGACAAAACGATAGAAGCTGCCATGACGGAGATAATCGAGGTCATACCGATAGCCGTGATGATGGAGTCAACGGAGAAAACGATATTGACGACCGAAATATCAATAATTGCGCGTGAAAGCGAGTTAGAAGCCTTGTTTTGCGCCGTTTCTTCTTCCGTTTTTCCTTCGATTTTATGGTGGATTTCAGAAGTCGCTTTTACGAGTAAGAACAAACCTCCAGCCAAAAGAATCAAATCCTTTCCGCTAAAGCCCATATCTATCGGAACACCTATATCTTGTAGATTAAACAAGTCTTTTTCGAGGCCGAGAATCCATCCTAAAACAAACAATAGGCTGACTCTCAGTGCCATAGCGAGCATAAGACCAATATTCCGGGCTTTTTTCTGTTCTGCGTTGGGGAGTTTCCCGGCGATGATAGAGATAAAGATAATGTTGTCGATACCTAGAACAACTTCTAGGAGAGTCAGGGTAAGTACGCTCGTCAGAGCGGCTGTGGTGAGTAATTCTTCCATGTAGATTCGTAACAGAATGAGTAAATTAATACCACGAATATATCAAAATATTGGTTCGAACGTACATTTGTACGAATATACTTCGTATTTGTTCCCATTTCAATAGGATTTAGAGATAAACCCTATTGAAACGACACTCCCCTATTTTCATCTAGTAGCTATTCACAAAAATATATTCTACTGATTATCAACCATCTAAATTCCACCCACTCCATTACCACCGAATGAACTGTGCGGCTTGTTTCTCAAGAAATTGTTGATACACAGGATTCGTGAGTGTATTTTCTGTAAAATGTTGATAAAACTGCCCTAATTTTAGACGAAGCCCAAGAACATCTGCACCCATATAACTCAAAATATCGTTGAGATGACTCAGCCCGACGGCATTTCCAATGACCCCAGCAGACAGACCCACAAGTGCTACTTTTTTTCCGTGGAAGGTGTCTGGATAGCGCAGGCCATCGAGGAAAGTTTTGAGAACGCCAGGAAACGAGTGATTGTACTCAGGGACGATGAATATGAATTTTTCAGCAGCATCAATACGCGATTGAAAGGTATTGAATACCTCGTTTTTTCCACTATTTTTATAGAGAGCCGAGAAAGCAAAATCTTCGGGTAAATCCGCTAAATCAAGAATTTCTACGTGTTGTTGGAGCCCCTGAAGGTATGCTTGGTAATAGCGTGCGAATGATTTGGAGGCAGAATTGGGTCTGTTGGTACCAACGACCAAGTAAATGGGCTGTGACATGGAAAGAATCCTTTGATGAATAATGACGTTAAACGAACTATGCATTTGTAACAAAAAATCGTACATTCGGTTCAAAAAAAGCGTATGAACCTCATCGAATCCATTCATCATTTAGCCAATCATGCGCGTGCACTTTCTATGGCACGTTTTTACAAGACAGGGCCTGGCGAGTACGCAGAACATTCCGTTTTTCTAGGGCTTACTTCCCCACAAATGCAGCAATTAGCTAAAAATCACCAAGATACGTCATTGGACGAATTGGAAAATTGCCTTCATGATATGTATCACGAAGTACGGATGACGGCTCTTTTCGTTTTGGTACGCCGATACGCGCGCGGACATGACCAAGAGGCTATTTTTGATTTATACATGCGAAACCTTTCGTATATCAATAATTGGGATTTGGTGGATATTTCGTGTCGGGATATTGTGGGGGCGCATTTGTTCACCCGTGACCGTCGTATTTTGGATGATTTAGCTGAGACGCCCCATCTGTGGTCGCAGCGCGTTGCCATCGTTTCAACCTGGTATTTTATCAAGAAAGGCGATTACACAGATACCCTTCGAATTGCTCAGAAATTGCTCCATCATCCGCACGATTTATTACACAAAGCCGTGGGTTGGATGCTTCGGGAAGCATGGAAACGTGGGGGAAAGCAGGAAGTAGAAGATTTTTTACTTCGCCATATTGCAGAGACGCCTCGAACCCTTTTGCGCTATGCCATTGAGCGAATGCCCGAAGAAAAAAGGCAGTATTTTTTACAACATCCAGAGGGAAAAATCCGAAGTTCAAGACAAACAAAACATTAAAAAGCGACAAATCCGTGTGAGTTCTATCAGAATATATGTATTTTTGGATACGTAAAGAGCAATTACCTTCAGATAGCTTACTATAAACAAGTATTTTCTTTTTTTAATCCAAATCTGATTCAATTTATGAGCCAATCGTTCATTAAGCCGGGTGTAGTAACAGGCGAAGCACTTAATCAATTGTTGCGTCATGCAAACGAAAACAACTATGCCCTTCCGGCTGTCAATGTAGTTGGAACCAATTCAATCAATGCCGTTTTAGAGACTGCCAAGGCGGTAAACTCTCCCGTTATCATTCAATTCTCTAACGGAGGCGGTATTTTTTATGCAGGAAAAAGTTTATCAAATGAGGGACAGAAAGCCGCGATTGCGGGTTCTATCTCGGGAGCAATGCACGTACATCAACTTGCAGAAGCTTACGGTGTGCCTGTTGTTTTGCACACAGACCACTGTGCTAAAAAATTATTACCTTGGATTGACGGTCTTTTGGATGCGGGCGAAAAGTTTTTTGCACAGCATGGCAAGCCGTTGTTCAGCTCACACATGTTGGATTTATCGGAGGAGCCTATCGAGGAGAACATTGAAATCTCTGCCAAATATTTGGAAAGAATGGCCAAGATGGGCATGACTATCGAGATTGAGTTGGGCGTTACAGGTGGTGAAGAAGACGGCGTAGATAACTCAGACGTAGATAGCTCAAAATTATACACACAACCTGAGGAGGTCGCATATGCGTACGAAGAATTATCTAAAATCTCTCCTAACTTCACCGTTGCAGCTGCTTTCGGGAACGTTCACGGGGTATATAAGCCGGGTAACGTATCACTTCAGCCGATTATCCTGAAGAACTCACAAGCATACATTCAGTCGAAGTTCGGTACGGGTGAATTGCCTGTCAATTTCGTTTTCCACGGAGGTTCAGGTTCAAGCCGCGAAGAAATTCGGGAAGCGATAGAGTACGGTGCTGTAAAAATGAACATCGATACAGACATGCAATGGTCCACTTGGGAAGGTATTTTGAACTATTACAAAAAGAACGAAGGCTATTTGCAGTCGCAGTTGGGGAACCCAGAAGGGGCAGATTCTCCAAACAAAAAATACTACGACCCACGTGTTTGGTTGCGTAAAGGAGAGGAATCTATGGTAGCTCGTTTGAAAGCTGCTTTTGAAGACTTGAATTGTATCAACAGAAACGAAGGTTTGCTTTAATCATCTATTGATTGGCAAAGAAAAAGAGGTTATCCAGCTGGGTAGCCTCTTTTTTTATGTATTGTCCAAAAAAGCGTCAAATTGTTCACCAACAAAAGTACATATCAACGATTATTTAGTAATCTCTTAGGGACTCACGTATATTTCCTACCCTATAAATACTACAAATATGGATGTTGAAATTCTTTCTAGAATACAATTTGCGTTTACGATTGCCTTTCACTACATATATGCACGGAAGTATTTATCTGGTTATGAAAACAGAAAATAGGTTATATGCCAAATTAACCATTCTTGTACGAAATACGACAATATTTTTTGTGTTGATGTTTAGTTTGACCACGTTGGCGACCCTTCTTTTTATTCCGCACATGGTAGCGCGTTACAAAGAAGTTCCGTGGATGTTCTTTATTCCGGTATTGGCGATTTTAGCGGTGGCAAATATTACGCGCAACATAACAAAAAGAAAATACCGGTGGGCGTTTGCTTCGTCAGCCTTGGTAACGGCTTTGTTGATGATGATGGTAGCAGTGGGATTATTCCCAAATATCGTTTTGTCTTCTTTGGGTGCTGCGCATCATCTAACGATTGAAAACGCGTCTGCGACGAGTAAGTCATTGGGTATCATGCTGACGTTTGCAGCGGTGGGTGTACCGTTGGTAGCTACTTATACGGCTTTCGTTTTTTATACATTTCGAGGCAAAGTACAACTCGATGAGCAAAGTTATTGAGAAAAAAATAACGAAACGACCTCCTTGGTTTTCCACAAATACTACTTTTTCACCAGAGTTATCCACATTTTATTGGGGATAACTCTTTATTTATGGAAAAAATTGTGGATAAGTGGGTGTGATTCTTACATTTAGAGAATTTTGAAAGATACAAGGATATAATTGACCCAAATGAATGATTCATTTACAAAAAAACCTTTGTGTAATCTCAAAATAGATTTATCTTGCTAACAAGTCATTATTTCTAAGATTTTAAGTTCGCGAAATTTACTCGCCATTATCTCTAAAAAATTCAATTACCATGTTACAAACAAGCTTAATCATTTGGCAAATTTTTGTTTTCGTACTCCTTGTAGCGTCCATTTACTTTACAATCAAGGTAATTCGTAAGATACTGAGTAAGTAAAGGTGGTTCCAATTGAAGCATTAGAAAAATGATGAATGAATTACGAGCGAAGTTCAATCAATCTACTTTTAGTACTTCTGTCAGTGGCCCTACGCCATTGCTGTTAAAAGCCTCGATAGCAAAGTAGTACGTTGTCCCTTTATCCAAACCCCTAAAATCATAGAAGTTGACATCATACACCATGATATTATTGTATAACTTATCTGGAGCTATTCCATAATAGATGGTATAACCTACTGCTTTTTTCTGGGTATCCCATGTAATCATCGCATTTCGTGAATCAGAGCTGGCTCTATTTACAGTAAATCTCTCTACCCGACTAGGCTTTTCTGATAAACCATGGCCAAACACTCTAAAATCAGAAATGGCAAATAAACCAGAAGCACAGTGTATATTAACCATTTTTACATAGCGCGCGCGGATGGGTTTAGTCAATTCCACGTAATCATGGGGTACATCCCTATCGTTTTTTGATTTATCAACCACCAATGTCCAACTTTTAGCATCGTCTGACATAAAAATTTGATATTGATGGTACATGTCCATTGCCTTATTATATTGCGTCGCTTTGTGATCCGCATAATTTATTTGCAATGCCCTAATTTCCATTTTTTCCCCTAGATCCAATTGGAGCCATTCTCCCGCTTGACTTGTTCTGGCAGACCAATAGGTTTGAATATCTTCATCGGTTATATTTTGAGCATCGTAACATATTTTTTCAATTACTTTCTTACCTCCATTGTCCACTCTGTGCGTTTCTACATTTGCACAATCTTCAAAGGAAGAAACTATCACTGGTTTTTTATAAGAGAGGAGCATCCAACCTGTGGAAGCTCCTGTACGATGATCTCTTTTTTTGGCAGGAAGCTTGATGGGAAAATCTCCATAGGCAGTGATAGAATACATAATCCCCTCTTTATCAAATCCAGCGGGAAACATATTGATACGTCGTTCAAACCTGTCTTTGATTGAGATTTTGCATGTCCCTGTATTCCAATAATTTCCAAACTTATCGGCAAAAGTATTACCATGTCCAGCGCCTACAACAAATCCACCTGGTTTATAAGATACAGGATTGTGTTTTTGATAAACAAATGGACCTAAAGGATTATCCCCCACATGAACTCCATTGGCATATCCTTTAAACTCAGTACCGGGAGCGCCATACTGCATGTAATACTTTCCGTTGTGTTTAGTCATCCAAGCGCCTTCAATAAAATTCCCCCACGGAGCAGGTTCCATATCATTATTCGGGCCAAATCGCTCCCAACCATGTTCAGAAGGATTTAAACCAACCACTGCCTTGATGTTCCCATATGGAAACTGAATATCTTCTACTTCAGTAGCTACATATAATTTTTCATATGCTTTTTGATCTCCCTTCGGTAGCCACGTTGCATAATCAATCTCAACTCCAACTAGAAGTAATTTTCCACTGGAACCATAATATAGGTATAGTTTTTTATCCTCATCTTGAAATATAGCTGGATCCCACGTGGGTAACATGGCCGTATCAATATGTCTTGTCCATCTTCCCGATTTTGGATCCGCTGTTTTCCAGACGGGGTGGTCTCTTTTCCAGGTAGAACCAACGTAAAATAACGTATCATTGATTACCCAAGCTGCGGGTGCACATTGGTCATCGTCACTTGGATTTCGTTGAAAACTACTATACACGAAGTTCCAAGTTGCCAAATCTTTACTCCAAAAGAAACCAGCTTGGTTAGTAGCAAATAAGTAATAATCACCTTTGTATGGAATTATAACTGGATCCGCACTTGAACGACGTGATATGGGAATTCCATTATGATTTTGTGTTGTATAATTGTATCCAATATTTATTGGATTGCAGTAGGTTTTTGCGGGTTTTGTAGGATTAAACCAAGCAGTCTTCCCACTATTCTGATTTTTCTGAGCTGATACATCGAGTGTACTGATGACAAAAAAGAATATAATCGAGAGTGTAGTTCGCATCATTGGTTTTATTTATTTAAAAAGTATGCCTATTCATTTATTCAGACTGTCTATTGCAGTTCGTAATTAGTAAGTCATTCGTAAAAATACTGTAGAAAATTAATAATCAGTCTTTTGAAAAAAGACAAATGGATAAATAGAAAAATAAGCAGTAATATACCCAATATCAAACTATACAAGGGAAAAATATTCTATAATTGGCACAGTTTTTCTTAGAGATAATTCGCTAATCAATTCATGTCCTATTCCTATTGAACTAACATAGTCATTTTTTTCAACTGCAAAGCCACGAAAGTATAGATTCTATCGTATTATATGCAATTATATAAATTTAAACCAAAGCAACCTCCTTATGTTATTCAAAAATCAAGCCCTTGCGTGTGTCCTAGGATTATCTCTTAGCCTCCTTTCCTGTGAAACAACAGAGACAGAAACAACCGCTACTTTAACTTCTATTGATTGTAGCCAAACGACTTTTTCCGCGTCCCCTGTAGCCGGTACAGCTTTCTCAGGAACAGCGACTGTCCCTTACTCTGGCGGAAATGGCGGTGTGCTTGCAGCAGGACAAGCCGTCGCATCAACGGGTGTTACGGGACTTACAGCAACCTTGACAGCCGGTCCCATCAATACAGGTACGGGTTCCGTTACTTTTGCACTCTCAGGAACGCCCTCTACGAGCGGAACTGCCCAATTTGCCATTACAGTAGCAGGACAATCCTGCTCCATCAGTCTTTCTGTTTCCGCAGCTGGTACAAACGGTGGAACTACCCCTACTGTAGGATGGGGTTTTGATACGGACATCGACAATATACTCAAGTTCGCCGATGCCTTCAAAGCCAGTTTGTCTAGCACACAAGTAAGCGCATTGCAGTACGGCTACACACTTGCACAAGCCCAAAAATGGAGTAATTTACCCCAATCTTTGTATAAAAATCGCGTTGGTTTGGCGTCTAGTACGTTTTCAACGGCTCAATGGACTGCCTTCTACTCGCTTTTAAAAGCAACAACAGGTACATCTGCCAATGAAGGGTACGAAGAATTTGCCGGAATCATCGACGCCGACGATTACCTAGCAGCCAACGGAGGCGGAAGTGGCTATGGATCAGGCAATTACTACATTGCTTTCCTGGGAACACCAAGCAAAACAGGACTTTGGAGTTTGCAAATTGGTGGACACCACGGCACAACCATTCTGACATTCCAAAACGGTAAATTAACAGGTGGAACACCGATTTTCCGCTCAACAGAACCTTATCCAACTTGGATTTCTACTAATACGGCGAAAACCGTTCAACCTTTGGTGCAAGAAACAGCGGCTTTTGCGGCTTTTTTAAAGAGTCTAAGCGCAGCAGAGCTTTCTACTGCTAGACGAAGTGCTGCACAAAATGATATTCAGGTAGGCCCACAAAAAGATGGGAGTTTCCCGACGACAAAAGTGGGACTTCGCGCCGGAAACCTCACAACCACACAAAAAGAAGCCTTACTTGCCGCTATAAAAACATACGTGAGTGATTTAGAGGACAAAGCCTCTACCCTGGTTTTAGCGAAATATAAAGCCGAATTAGACGATACCTACGTTTCGTATTACGGTGGAACAACGATGGAAGCCAAAGGAGATTATCTCCTCATTGACGGGCCAAGTGTTTGGATCGAATGGTCCATGCAAGGCGGAATCGTCATCCGAAACGGCGTGCATCCACACTCTGTTTGGCGAGATAGAAAAGCAGATTATGGTGCGAATTAATCATTTCCCCCTTTGAATTACTCTTAACATAAAGCCACGATTTGACGCAAAACATCAAGTCGTGGCTACTTTATTTCCTATCCGTATGCGTATTTTTTTTCCTCTTTTCTTCCTTTTTTTCTGGTTTGGAAGTAGTTTCTCCTCCCAAGTTTTGGCACATCCCATGCCTTATACCACCCTTTCCTTGCAAATACAAGAAACGAAAATTACGGGGGATGTCCGGATTCCCATCAGTGAACTGCAAACTGCCATCGGATTTTCATTGGATGAAAACGCCGCTCGATTGCTACAAAAAAACAAAGCTTCTTGGAAAACCTATTTATTGCAACATATCCAACCCAAAACATTGGATGGAAAACCTTGGCACGTAGCTGTTCACGATTTACGTATAACAGAAACCGTGAGCGCCCTGAGTGGCAACTACCTTGAACTAGCTTTTGAATGCCAACTTACTCCACCGAAATCCTACGATTTACGCCATTTCTACTTGGGTTACGAGGCTGTCCTGCGCGAAGTAGCGAGCCACAAAGCACTTATTTCCATCCAACATGATTGGAGACAGGGTATTTTTCGTAATCAACATTCGCCCAAAGAAATAGGTATGCTTGAATGGGATATACAAACGGGAACCTTACAACCTTTTTTGGTAAATATTGATGCAGGCAGCCCGTGGAACGGATTCAAAGAAATGATTCATCTAGGCATGGAACATATTTCAGAAGGCACAGACCATCTTCTTTTTTTATTTTTACTGCTGTTGCCCATTCCTTTTATTTACAATCCATCGACCAAAAAAAATACGCTTTTATCTATACGAGAAGGCAGCAAACGAATCCTCTATCTCGTGAGTTCTTTCACACTCGGTCATTCAGTTACGTTGTTTATCGGAGGGATGCATATCCTGACTCTTCCCGCCCAAATCATTGAAATTTTGATTGGAATTTCAATTTTACTTACGGCGATTCACGTGATGTATCCAATTTTTCCGAATAAAGAAAAGCGAATTGCGTTTGGTTTTGGATTGGTACATGGGCTGGCATTTGCTACTACCCTTGACTATATGCAGCTGGGTACGAAACAGCAAATGGCAAGTATTTTTGGGTTTAATTTAGGCATAGAACTCATGCAAATCGCTATTATTTCTGCTGTACTCCCTGGTTTATTTCTTTTGAGTCGAACGGCTTACTATCGCTTATTTCGAAATGGTATGGCAGTAATCGGCTTTGTCGCTGGGTTGGGCTGGATTACAGAACGGATTACAAATAGTATGAATATGGTAACGACTTTCATTACGCATATCGAGGCACATATCCTGTCTATCTATCTCCTTTTTCTAGCTTTTTCAGCCGTTTGTTATTTCTTACATCGACGTAACAGACGAAAAAATCTGGGAAATAGGTAGAAATACCTAATAACTAGAATCATGTATTCATTGACAAGCAGCATCTATTCAATCCACTCAATGGTGTATTTTCCATTCCCTGATATAATCATCAGAACATAATATCTAGCTAAAAATCTAGTAATATCGCAAGGATAGTTTTGCATTTTAATTCATAATATGCAAAACTATCCTTTTCGTTTTTCTTCTCCATTTATACAAACTGCTTGGATGATGTTAGCGGCATTCGGTGCCTATTTTTGTACGTATGCACTTCGTAAACCTTTCACAACAGGCATGTACACAGACCAATACATGGGCGCCTTTGCCTTCAAATCGGTGCTTATTTTAGCTCAGGTGCTCGGTTATATGCTTTCAAAAGTAATTGGGATTCGGGTTATTTCTGCCACAAAAAAACAGAGTCGGGTCTTTTTGCTTGCTTCGTTTTTCGGTTTTTCTCTCTTTTCTCTCCTTTTATTTGGCCTATATCCAGGGCCACTCCAACCTGTATTTTTATTTCTCAATGGGTTGCCACTCGGCATGATGTACGGACTTATTTTTCATTATTTGGAAGGTCGAAAAATCACTGAAATCGTCGGTATTGCCCTCAGTATCAACCTTGTCATTACATCCGGATTACTAAAAACCAGCTATTTACTTCTACAGAAATCATGGAATTTATCTGAAACTTGGCTTCCTTTTGTCTTGGGCATATTGGCTACCCCACTATTTGTGTTGTTCCTTTGGATGCTGACGCGCATTCCTGAGCCAACCGAAGAAGATAAAAAGGAACGAACGGAGCGAGTTCCCATGACCCAATCTACGCGCAAAGAAATGATGAAACAGATGGGAACAGGGATATTTTTAGTAGCCACTCTCTATACATTTCTGACTATTTTACGAGATTTTAGAGATAATTTTTCGCTTGAAATCTGGAAAGAACAGTCTAACCAATCTCTTGATCCTACCTTATTTGCTCGGTATGAAACTTGGATTGCAGTTGTGGTATTATTTTCTATCGGCTTTTTATCAACTGTTCGAGACAACATGCGGGCTTTTCATCTCAATACCTTTCTTTTACTCGGAAGTTGCACACTATTAATGGCAAGTACGTGGCTATTCTTACAGGAAAAACTATCTTTCCCACATTGGTACATCTTGGCTGGTATCGCTCTTTTTTTACCCTATTTATTGATTCAAGTTACCTTTTTTGAGCGCCTATTGGCTCTCTTTCAGTGCAAGGGAAATGTCGGTTTTATGGTTTATATCAGTGACTCTCTGGGCTATTTAGGGAGTATTCTCTTAATGTTCGGACGTGAACTTTACGCGGATTCTTCGCTCTCCTTTACTCAAATTCTCACACATGCCTTTCTGTATCTTTCTATCTTGGGATGGCTACTAACTTTGCTTCAGTTCTTCTTCTTTCAACGAAAAATGACTAACTCAAAGAGAATCGTAACTTCTGTTTCCTAAAAAAGGAGGAATTTCTACCTCCTTTTTCTTAAACTTAACTCCAATTTTCGAGCGAGTGATGTGCAAATCCAGCAGAGGACGTCATGCCTTTCCCTCCGATTCCCGTAAGTATTCGGACGGATGGAGTTACCATTTTATCGAAAATATCAGCTTCGTGTTGGCTGTACATCCCCGCCCATTTACGGGCAATTTTATCTTTCAAAGGAACAGATAAAATACGTGCTGCTTCGTCAAGAATGAGTCGGTCAATTTCTTCTTTCGTTCCCAATCCGAGTGTCTCTTTTTCGAAGATAGGTGCATATTCGTGCGAGTCGCCCAAGATAATCGAGCCATCCATCGCTTGTTTGAATAAAACATGTACTCCCCATTTTTTCAACTCCATTTCTCTTTCCAAAACGGGTAAATGAGCGTGCGCATCACACGTCTGAAAAGACTCATACCGCTGAATAGTCAAACCTGTAAGTACATTGCCTGGCAGCACAACTGAAGGTAAAGGAACGGTTTGTAACATTTGTAACTTACTAATAATCAGTCCACTATTTTTGATTATTTCGGGAAATAGCCATTGAGATTCATATCCTCCACAAATCAGCGCACGTTCAGCCGTCCAGGTTGTTCCCTGCGAACTTGTTAATTTAACGCCCTCGCTACCTTCCTGAAGAGCAACGATGGGTGTCCTAGAAGCATATACAAGCCCTTCCTTTTGTTCAAGATAAACAAGCAACGAAGCTATCATTTGATGGGGTTCTACACTTATTTCTTGTGGAAAATACAACGCCCCACGTACATAATCTCGCCGTACATCCGGGTATTTTTCTAATACTTGTTCGGCTGTCCATAGCTGATTTTCATACGAAACAGCGGTATATTTCTGAGCTAATTCCTCCAAAACTGCCATTTCTTCGGTAGAAGAGGCGATATAAATAGACCCATTTTTCCGAAGAGAGATATTCGCTTTTGCTTGTATTTTCTCATAAATAGCCAAACTTTCTCTGCCATATTCGAACCATTTTCCAGCAAGACCGGACGGTACTACCTGTCCAAAATTCTGAATTGTAGAGCCTTGTGGATATGTATCTTTTTCAAAAAGAACTACACTTAGTCCCTTCAAAAGCGCATGATATGCATGAAAAGCCCCCAAAACGCCACCTCCTACGATAGCTAAATCAAATTTTTTCATATTTATTAAAACTGAATTTATGCAAGTGATTGAATTACAGCAGGGAGTTCGCCTAGATGTTGGAGAAATCCGTCGTTCGGAAATTCATGTAATTGCTTCTGTGTATGTGTCCCGTTTATTACGCCCAAACTGAGGCGCACGCCCGCTTTTTTCCCGGATTGTAAGTCAGAAGGGGTATCGCCAACATTGATGACAGCCTTTTTATCTTCTATACCAAGTTTCTCCATAGTGCGATAAATCATGAAAGGTTCGGGTCTTCCTTTTTCAACTTCGTCAGAGGCGACGGATACATCAATACGTGCTTTGCCAGAAGTATTCAAATATGTATCGTCTAAACCCTCCAACCAGCCTAATTTTTGTAAAATAAGATTGGTTACTTTGCGATAAAAACCCGTTGTCAAGGCGATTTTAATATTATTCTCGCGTAAAAATTGAAATGTTTCCAAGCATCCTTCCGTCGGAAAAACGGGTTGTGTTTGGTAATGATTTTCAAGAATATACGTAAACGTATCGTAGCTCACAAAGACGTTTTCTTGGTATTCAGGATGGTCTTTCCCTATTTTTTCTTCCCATAATAACCGAAAAACCTCTATTTTGGAATACCCCTGAAGGCTCAAAATTCTGTTTTCTGATACAGATAAACCGGTTTCTTTGCAAGCTTGTGCAAAGCACTTTTCTACTTCGTGTTGGTCTTGAACGGTTGTACCAGCCATATCAAAGACAACCAATTGAATGGGATTTTGCATAAAAAAAGATTAAAATATAAAAAAGGGGAGGAGAAAATCTCCTCACCCTTTGTAAAATACAATATACTACTTTACAAGTACTTATTTAAGCAACCAAGGCTTGTCGTTGATGTCATCTTTTCCACCAAACTGACTTTGGATAGCCGCTTTGTAATTTGCAGCATTGGTTGTTCTTTCTGAAATCGGATATTGCCAACGGAGTGCAATACGTCCTGAATTTCCTGTACCTACGCCTGTATAAAAAGTCGGATAACCTGTTCTTCTCCAGTTGAAATACGCTTCCATCCCGGAGTTCATAAAGAAGGCTACATACTTCTGTATAAGAATATTCTCCAATCCCTTTTCGCCTGACGTATATTTCACATTGGGCTGTGCATAGTAAGTATCAAACTGAAAATTGACGGTAAAAGTCGCAAAATCGGCCGCGGTTCTTCCACCTGTTTTGGAATACGTCATCGTGTTTGCGCCTTCTTTGATGCCGTAAAAATCCATCGAAGCCTTGATTCCTTTTTTGTACCATTCTTCTGCATTTCCTGTCGCCCACCCTCTGTGGTATGCCTCTGCAATATTAAAACACATTTCTGCATAACTGATGAGCGCTGTTGCTTGGCCTACATAATTCGTATAAAAACGATTTCTGTTTTGGAAAGAATAAATGCCTGGTGCAAAGCCTGCGCCGTTGTCTTTTCCGGCGTTGAACGACATATCTCCCAAATCTTCGCCTGAACTAGCACCCACATACGCCGTGAAATCAGAAGGAAGTTTTCCGGCTTTCAAGGCCGCACCTGCTGGTTCACACGTCACCATTACACGCGGGTCTTGGCGGTCAACAAGTGGTTGCACGTACGCCTTCGACATATTTTGGCGCGTTGCATCAAACCCGAAATTATCTGGATTGGACGGGTACTTATTGAATACATTCGAAACAAAAGCGAGGTCATCCGCATTGGAAGAAGGCAACGGATATTTCGTTGGATTCGACATGATTTCTGCGAATTTCGCCTTAATGTTCAAGCCTGATTCATTCTCTTTTTGACTTAATTCAAGCAAAAGACGTACATGAAATGCATTCACAACTTTTTGCCATTTGCGCATATCTCCATTGAAATAGAAATCACCAGCAACCGTATTTTGTCCTTTCGCGATGAGGGAAGTCATGTCTGCATTCGCCTCTTCACACCAAGCCAACATTTGGACATAAATATCCTTTTGTGAATCATACGCTGGGGAGAAGTTTTCGATACCAGCCAAGGCTTGTTTCATGGGTAAATCGCCCACTCGTTTGGTCATTTCATCAAAGAAAAAGGCACGGAAAAACTTACCTAGCGCACTATAAGGATTCACGGGCTCTGCTCCTGAGCGAATCGCTTCCTCCTCCATTTTAACCACGTTTTTCAACGTAAAATAATGGTTCGGAGTTTCTGTCCATGTATATTCGTTGGTCGCGTAATAATTATAATTGGAACAATAAAACTGGTTCCAACGAGAAGATGCGCTGAAAGGTCTTCCGGTATTTTGGTACATATCTGACTCAATGCCCTGAAGAACCAACGAAGAAGGCACATTTACGGGGCGGTTAGGGTCTTTCTCTAACTCAGCGAATGGCGTGCTGCAACTGCTTAACCAAGCACTTGATACCAAAAATGCAGCAGATAAAATAGTTTGTATTTTCATAAAAATAGTCAATTAATTAGATGAGTAAATAAGAAACTGTTGCGTTCGTCTTCCTATGTTAAAAAGGGAACTCAAGCAGTTTCTAAGGTCAATTAGAATGAAATATTCACATTGACACCGTATCTACGTGTCGAAGGCGTTTGCATTCCTGAGCTACCACCGTTGACATATTGGTTGAGGTCAATGTCTTTCTTTTCTGCGAAGTAAAGTAAGTTACGACCGACCAACGAGACAGTAATTTGTTGGAAATTACGACCTATCACGCTTTTAGGAAGTGAATAACCAACAACTACTTCACGCAACATGCCAAACGAGCGGCTCATCAAGTTTCCTTCGTCAGTATTGTAATAACGGCTCACCCAGTCTTGCAAAAACTGCTTGGTTGTATTTGGCGTGAAAGCCAATTCACCATAATTTGTGATATTTCCGTCTGCATCAAAATTGATACGTGCTCCATTTGATACCTGCACACCCGGACCAACATAGCTACGAACGCCCAAATAATCTTGGTAACGTGCTTCTCCCATTGCTCCTTGAATGGTTTCAATGTGGCGACCTCCACGGAATGTTTGGCGTTGTACATAATTAGAAATAACACCCCCGATACGTCCATCAAATTGGAAACTCATGCTTAGGTTTTTGTAACCGAACTTATTGTTAATTCCAAATACAAAGTTAGGATTAATGTGACCCAAGAATTGACTTACAGGGGAGTAGATAGGGCGACCCGACGCGTCGTTGATAATTTCCCCTTCTGGCGTTTTGGCAAATGTACGGCCATAGAATTTATCGAGGCGGTCTCCTACTTTGAAGAAATTATTCAATGATTCTACACCTTCGTAAATTTCGGTCAAACGTTCTTGGAAAGTCGAATAATTGGCTACAATATCCCAGTTTAAACCTCCTTCGTTTTTGAGAGGAGAGCCTGATAACGTAAGTTCAAGTCCTTTTTTCTGTGTTTTGATACCGTTCACTAGCGCAGCAGAATAACCAGAAGCTGAGGAAATCGGTAGAGAGAAAATCCGTGGACCTTCGTCAGAGATGAAATACGTAGCATCCAAACCAATTCTATTTTGCAATATCCGGAAGTCCAAACCAAATTCTGTTTGTGACGTTGAGCTTGGCTGCAAACCTGGGTTATTCAACGTATTTGTGTAGAATGCGGCAGGTTGATTGTTGTAAGCTGTTGGAGTTGTGTAAACGGCTGAGTTTTGATACGTTGGGCCATCATACGGTGAAAAATACTGGTCGCCATACCCGATAGGATACGAAGTTACTGGCGTTGCGCCAATCGTTGACTGTGTCAAACCGTCTTTCACATTAGCGTATGAACCTCTCAATTTGAAGAAAGAGATAAAGGAAGGAAGTTCAAGATAATCAGAAATTACGGTGGAAAGTGCCGCCGATGGGTAGAAGAACGTATTATTTCCAGCCGGTAAAGTAGAAAGTTGATCTACACGTCCTGTTGTGGCGAGTGTCACAAAATTTTTGTACGTAAAGTCTGCTGAATAATACGCCGAGTTAACACGCATCGCCGAGTTGAAGTTCGCCACACGCGCCGGGTTTGCCGAGTTCGCAAAGTTGTACAAACCAGGTACATTCAAATAGTCTGTTGTCCCAAATTGTGAACTGTATTCGAATGTCCGGATGTTACCACCTGCCCAGATTTTAGCATTTAAGCCCGTAGCCAAATCTTTATCAAAACGGATTAAAACATCTGTGTTATTTTCAAATAGATTTCTTCGGTCTTCGCGGTAATCGCCACGTCTTTCGTCACGCCCATACGAACCTGCCGAGTACGGAAACTTCTCATTTCTGAACAAATTCCAAGTAGTTACTTGTGTTCTCAACATAACATCTAGGTAATCTGTCAATTTATACGTCATGGAAGCCTGTCCAACTACATCTGTTTTGTAATGACCTCTCAACCATTCATAACTCATGAAATACGGATTGTTGTAGCGCTGATATTCGGCATAAATTTGCTGAATACCCTCTTTACCTGGCTGCCAATAGTTGCGCATATCGTCCACGTCCCAGTCTGCACCTGCCCAAAGTACCATGTTATAAATGATGGAGTTTGGCCCGTAATTTACATCAGGGAAATTGGGTGAATATTGACGGTTGTACTGTAATCCAGAAGCAAACGAAAGTTTTTTCGAGAATTGATAATCCGAAGTAACATTGAAATTAGTGATGTTCAATTGTGTATTGGGTACAATTCCTTTTTGGTATGTATGTGAACCGGAGAAACGCAAGTTGTATTTTTCTCCGCTAGAAGCGATAGAAACGTTATTTGTAGATAGAATACCCGTTTGTAAGAAACGTGTTAGATTGTCTTTTCCACGGGCGATGTAAGGTGTCGGAATCCGTTGTCCTGTGGCAGGATCAATGGGACTATCGTACTGCGGAATCGGTTGTCCTTCAAAGCGAGGCCCCCAGCCACCGTCGTAGTCACCGTCATTTAATCCGCCTCCTTTACCATCGACAAAAGCATATTTCCCGTGGTCACCTGGGCCGTATTCGTCTTGAACTTTAGGAATAGCATAAAAACCATTATCCAACATAGTGGAAGAATTAAAATCCACTGAAAAACCTCTCTTGTCTTTCGTTCCTCTTTTTGTGGTAATCAAGATAGCCCCGTTTTTACCTCTAAAACCATACAAAGCAGAGGCAGAAGCACCCTTCAAAACAGAGTACGTTTCGATATCATCTGCACTGACGTTCCAAGTATCCGAGTTAACGGGTACCCCATCAATGACAAATAAAACATCTGAGTTTCCACGCAATGAAATCACGGGACGTCTTAGGAGTTCGGGTTGCGCACCGATGGTCAAACCAGCTACTTTTCCGGCTAGTGCATTGATGGCATTGGGCTCTCTTGCTTTGATAACGGAGCTTCCGTCCAATGACTGAATAGCCACCCCAATTCGACGAACATCTTTTTTAATACCTAGCGCAGTGACAACTACTTCATTCAATGCTTGTGCATCTTCTGCCAAAACAACCGAAAGAACCGTTTTATTTCCAACAGTCACTTCTTGAGCTACATACCCAATAGACGAAATGACTAAAATGCTTTTATCAGACGGAATACGAAGGCTGAACTTCCCTTCTACGTCTGATGTCGTGCCTTGGTTTGTTCCTTTTATAAGGATGCTTGTACCAGGAATGGCGTCGCCACTTGCTGTCTTTATGGTTCCTGAGACCGTTTGTGCAGATTGAGCCCGTGCTATTTGTGTGCCGGCCAATACGCCAAATAACATGCAAATCCCTACTATTTGTTGGAATCTCGCACGCAATACTTGTACCTGTTGAATCATTCTGAACTGTATTTAATTGTGAACTTTTTACTTATTCGACTCGCCGTCTCCTAAGATTGGTCACAAAATAACAGTCCCTAAAAAACCCTTTCGTTACCTTAAAATAAATGAATGATTATGCTTTACAACCATTTATTCATTTTTTTTAATATTGAATTAATGCAATTCCTCTATGTTTTTATTTTCATCTGTATTCGAGGGGATTTTTGCCCAAATATGACCATTAAAGATTATCATTTTGTAAAATTAAAGCTAAATAGAGTACATTAGCTATTTCGTGGTAAATCAAAATGGCACCCTACAAAATAAGTAAAGTGCCATTTTTTAGTAGATAAAAACTATTTTTCAATGACGAATAATTTGCCCGTCTCGCATTTCTATGATGCGATCAGAGGCATCGGCAAAATCATTATCGTGTGTAACGGCGATGATGGTCTGCCCGAAGTCAACGGATAATTGTTTAAAAATATCAAAAACCATCTTGGCATTCTTGCTGTCAAGATTTCCTGTTGGCTCATCGCCCATGATAATCAGTGGGTCATTGATGAGTGCCCGTGCAATGGCAACTCGTTGTTGCTGCCCACCCGAAAGCTTGGAGGCGGGCTTCAATGCCTGGTCTTTCAAACCTAAAATATCCAGTTTTTGGTAGGCGCGTTCTTCAATCTCTTCCCGACTGTATTTACCTAACTTCAAAGCTGGAATCATGACGTTTTTGAGGCAACTGAACTCCGGCAACAAATAGTGAAACTGAAAAACAAACCCGATTTTCTCGTTCCGAATAGCCGCAAGATGATCCAACGCACTACCTGTCAATTTTTCCTCGTCAATCCAAAGAGTGCCGTCGTACTCTGTATCCATGGTAGATAAAATATAGAGCAAGGTGGACTTTCCGCTGCCCGACTTCCCGATTAACGTCAAGAACTCGCCTTTATCCACCGAGAAGGAAATATCATTCAATACCTTGAATTTTTCAGGTTCATAGAAATGTTTTATAATTCCTTGTGTTTGAAGTATGGTCTTTTTTGTCATGATTACTTTCTTAAAATGCTAACTGGATCTACTTTCGCTGCTTTTCTTGCTGGAATATAACCCGCAAAAAAAGTAACAATGAAACCAAAAAGAATACCGCGCAAGAACATTTCTGGCTCATATCCTATCGGGAAATACCCAATATCCCCACCTATATATACGCCTTGCAAGACTTTCACCATCGCCATCGCGAAAATGACACCCAAAACGACACCAATGAAACCAATGGTAAGGGCCTGTTGCACGAAAATCCGGACGACATCTCCTCCCTTGAAACCCATCGCCTTCAAAATCGCAATTTCGTTCATTTTTTGCATCACCGTCATGTTCAGAATATTGTAAATACCAAAACCCGCTACCAGTAAAATCGTCATGGAAATCACACCTGCGATACTCTTGCGCATATTATTGGCTGCCATCAATTGCTCGTTGGCAGTTTCCCAATCTTCTGCTTGGTAACCCGTTAAAGCAGAAAAAACTTCCATGTATCGCTTAGCGCCCATCGGGTTTTTCACATTAACACCAATATCTGTGATATACGTCCGGCTCTCTCGTACCAATTGCTGCGCCATAGACCGATGAATATAGCTCTTGGTTTTATCGACAACCGAATTTTTTGTCTCAAAAATACCCACCACTTTCATCAGCTTCGAAACATTTTTTGAAGAGACAAGACTGACATTATCCCCCGTCCGGACGTTCATTTTCTCCGCCAAACCTATTCCAAGAATAATTCCGTTCTGCACGGTTTTCAAGTCTGATAAACGACCCTCCACCATAAACGACTGAATATGATACATTTCCTCCGCTTCATCCGGAATAATCCCAGTTGCGATTCCATTGATTTGCGTCTTGGCATTGTTGTAAAATACATTGGCAGTCACTTCCGCCGTCACGACCGTCACATCTGGATGAGTCTTGAGTGCCGCCATTACTTTTTCCGGATTCAAAATTGTATTCGTCTGTGGAATAATGGCTGGATTTACCAAAACGACCTCTGTTTTTCCGTTCTTTTTACGCAACGAATGACTCATTTGGTCATCTTTGAAGATACGCAAATGCGACATTGTTTTGAAAACAGTCGCTGAAGATGAACGCTCAAACCCGCGCATCATGGAATTTAAGAAAATAAATACCGCAATTCCAATCATCACACCCAAAGAGGCTACCATCGTGAGTTTCAGCTTGGTAGTCACGTAAGCGGTGGCAATTTCTGAATTTATCTTGTGTTTATAGGCCATCTTACTTCGTGTTTTCGATAACAATGACATCTTTCTCGGTCAATCCTTCTTTTATTTCCACCCATTCATCCGAAATAAAACCTGGGACAATCGCGATAGACTCTTTTTCTCCTTTTCGGCGAACTGTATTCCCGTACCCCAAGTAACTTCTCGGTATAACCAAAACGTTTTTACGTGTTTCTATAAAAATATTGGCTTCTAGCTGTGTACCCACAATGGCAAAATCAAGCTTTTCCTGAAATTGCACATGTACCACAAATGACTGACTTGCTTCGTCGAATGTAGGTAAAATTTCGCTCACTTTTCCGGTCAATAATTTCCCTTTTTGGGTATTGAGTTGTAGCGTAACCTCCTGGCCAACCTTGACCCGCGCAATGCTTGTTTCATCAACAGATAAACGGGCGAAGATGAGTTGTTTATTGCCAATTTTAGCCAAAACATCGCCCTTCCGAACATAATCGCCTTTCTCTTTGAATTTCTGCAAAACGTTTCCTTTTACCAATGCTTTCACTTGGTTGTAATCTTGGACGACGGCATTGATTTGCGCTTGGTTTCGCTGAATAATCAACTGTTGGTTCGCCTGTACTTGCAGTGCTTTGTACTGTTGTTCCAGACTTTCCAACGTTTTTTCGGTCGTTTCCAGTACTAATTCTGCATTTTCAGCTTCTACCTTTGCAATACTTTGACTAGCTGCCAAACGACGTAAACGAGCCGCTTGCAACGAATCTTGCTGTTTTTTCTGCTTTGTCGCCGCAATAGTTGCCGCCAATTGCTTGAGTTGCGGCGCTGAGGAAGCCGCATTTTGTTGCGCAATAACCAACTGATCGTTTGCATTGGCTTCCGCGATTCGGTTCACGGCATTATCAATGACCGCAACGACTTCACCCGCTTCCAATTGCTGACCTTCTTCGAGGCGTACATCTGTTAAATAGCCCTCTACTTGCGCTACTAGATGATACGATTGGTCTGCCTCCAACTTGCCAGACGCAAATACAGATTCTGTAATATCTTTGCGAATAGGCTGCGTTTCAACCTCTTTTTTTCCACAAGAAACCCAAGCGAATGCCCCTAGAAAAAGGGCTAAAAATGTATGCTTTTTCATTCGTTATTTGTCGTATTTATGTCGATTAATGTTTGTTTAAAATACAAGGTAACTTTCGCTACTTCTTCTGCTAACTGGCTATTTACTAAGTCATTGAATGATACCAATAAGCGATCCGTTGCGAGAATATTTTCATCAAATTGGTTTTTACTTTTTTGGAAATTACTTTCTTTCAATTCCCGAATTTGGCGTGTTTTTTCCCAATGTGCGCGTGCTTTCTGTTTTTCAATACCTGTTTGTTTGTTCTGCATTTCGTTCTGCAAATTTGTATGTTCCCACGCTGTTTTTGCCAGTTCCGTTTGCAGCGTAGCCACTTTTTTGGAGATGTGTTTCGTCCAATCCGGAACTTGCCAATTGAAACGAAGACCCACAAAATTGGTCGAAAAACCGATGCTGTTGCTATCCCAAAAACGTTGGTTGCTATTGGATTGTCCAGTATGCGAAAACGCGAGAGATACGGTTGGGTAATAACTTTTTTTCAAAGACGCCAAGTCCGAAAGTGCCAATTGGTAATTTGCTTCTGCCTGACGAACCACATACCGTGCATTAGGCGTAAAATCGGTGGTCAGAAAGTCCGCTTCAAGTGCGACATCTTCCAAAAAAATAGATGTAGAAGCAGGCACGTCTAATAATATACGTAATTGAGCTATTTGAGATGCATACCCGAATTTGACTTGCTCTATTTGGTCTTGAATGGAAAGTTGATTGATGCGTGCATCCGTCACATCTTGACTTCGAATAATTCCTTCGGCATATTTTTTGGAAACCGTTTGAAAAAGTGAATCTGCGACGGTTTTACTTTTTTCAAGGATTTGCGTTTGTTTTTGGTAACTAATCACCGAATAATAGGTGGCGGCGAGGGCTTCAAAAAGCGTTTTTTTGTCGATTTCACTCTTTACATCGACCAAAGTAGCTTGAATTTTTGCGGCGCGCGCTTTCTCCCAAGCGGTTAAATTCAATAAATCAATTTGTGGAGCGATGGTAAAATTGGAAACATATTGAAGGCCAAAATTCACCTCTCGGAATGTGCCGGGTTCGCCCCCAAATATTTCTGAGGGAATAAAATTTACGGGCAGACGCGTATTGTTCTGCGCAGCGGCTGTAATGGGCAATCGAAACTTCAGAATATCGAGTTCTGCATTTTGTTGGTTCCATTGGGCCATTTGTCGTTGGTGATTGGCGACCTGAAAAACGCTACTCGATTTCTCTGCCTGCATTCGGACAGACGCAAAGTCGGAAAAAAGAAGCGCTTTTTCTTGTGCCACCGCCGGAGTAGCTGCTGCTAGGCAAGCTATCAATCCGAAATGTTTGTGAATATTAACTAACTTCATATATAAAAAAATAAAAAGAGGATAAAATTATTTTTTAATGAGCGTAAGGATATTTTCTAGCGTCTCATTTCCTTTCTCTGCGAGGTCAAATTGAAAACCGGAGATGCGCCATTGCAGCATAAACAGGCGGAAAATCCCCATGACGGTATGCGTGAGGAATTCAGGCGCCAGTTTATCTGTGAAAACCCCCATGTCTTGGCCATTTTTCAGAATAGGAAATACAACGCTTTTTTTGGTCAGCATGACCTTGAGTAACGCCGAGTGCACAAGTTCTGTATTTTCTAAAAGTCCTTCTGAAAGGATGATAATGATAAAATGCGGATTTTGGGTAAAAAAATCGAATTGATTGCGAAAAACTGCTTTCAATTGTTCTTCGGGGTCTTCTATGCCAGCGAGGGCAAGAGAGAGTCGTTTTTTCATATCATCGTCCAGGTAGTGTAACATGGTCACGATGATTTCCTCTTTGCTTTCAAAGTGGCGGTAAATGGCACTTTCTGAAAAGCGCATTTCTTTGGCTAAGTTCTTGATGGTCAGTCCGCCGAGGCCACTTCGCGTGAGGAGTTCGCTGGCTGCTTCAATGATTTCTACTTGTCTATCCGTGATTTGCATAAATGTAAGTGAGTGTTCACTCTACAAAGATATGTATTTCTTTTGAAAGAAAAAGGGATGCGGTTACTTTTTATTCATTTTCTCCTTTTTATTTTGTGTAAAACAGAAAATCACTTTATTTCTTTTCACAGATGAACAACACTCCTCTCATTTTCCTACTTGTTTTTTTCCTCAGTCTTTGGATTTTAAAAATGGTCTTCAAGAAAAAGAAGTCCGACTAACCGTCCATTTGCGTTTTTTTTATTCCTTCAAAAAGTACTTGAATGAGATGGGAAGGTTACTAATCATTCAATCAGAGTTCTTATTGCCAAAAACATAACGTACAATTATAGCTACCCAAGTCAATAAAATGCCTATTGATATGGATGTTTCAGGACTTTCTAGTTGATATAACTGTGCTCTATTTTTAAATATGTACCATATTGAATAAAGAAAGTAAAGAAAAATCAATACAAAAAACTTCCAATTTCGTCTCATAAACTATTTCGATTTACATAGTATTTACTTATTAGTAAGGCTCCAAGTAAGACAACGGTTTCTCCAGTAGCTACAGAAAGAATATACAAAATCATTCGATATAAAAAATTTATTTTGGACACTTAATCTGACACCGTCTTGTTGGTTTAGGTTTATAACTGATTTGAGTTAGTATCCCAAAGTCAACGAATATTGCCCAATTGTTATCAAAGCCAAGCATACAAGTCATGGAGACGGGTCTGGCAAATCTATACCCCATTCCAATCTTACTCAAATGAGTAAGTGTTGGATAATTCTCCTGATAGCTAGGAGATAAATACCTCACTTGATACTCAGCCAACAAATACATTGTTTTTGAAATATTTACTCCTTTACCCATGAACCCTGCCCCCAATCCTACAGCTGTAGAAATACTTTTATCTGACTCTAAACTTAAAAAATTCCAAATGATATGCCCATTGGGATTCAATGAAGGAATTCCAATTTTTAAATGTATTGGAAATTGAGCCAAATTAAGCGACCTGGTCTCAGCAGTCGTGATAAATTTCAATTCATTTTGAGCTACCACCGGGAATCTCAGAATCATAAAAAGAAAAAATACTGTATATGTACAGTTCCTCAAAACTAGTACAGTATAAAAATACACACTTTTTAATGCTATGTTAAGCAATACATGAAGCATAAAATACAGACCAGCCGTCTTCATTTCGTGTATCTGGTATAAAGGACAAACAGAAAGATAAGAACTGAATTAATCAATACGGAATAGTTGGATCTAAAAAAGAAATCAAAATAATATAGATTATCAAATACATCGGGAAATGCGTCAAGCTCTGAAAACGGACTCCAAAAGAAAAGAGTAAACAAGTAAAAGAATAAAAAACTAAAAAACGAATTATTAAATTTATTTGGCAATAGATTAAGTATAAAGAGATATGCTAAAATATAAATATTTGATTTGATAAGATACAAAGCATAAATCCCCGAAGGATTCGTAAATGATTCAATATTCCAATCTTTAAACTTTTCAAAATATTTAATAAAAAAATAGTCCATTATAACTATTAAAAACTGAACTGTTAAAATCCAAAAAAAGCAATTTAAAATTTTTATAATCTGCCACTTCCAGGAAGGATAAGGCAAAATAAATCGAACTTTCTGGATATTATTATTTTCTTCAATTGAATTAATTATGTAAAGTAAGCATACCGACAACAAGGGTAATAAAATAGAATAAACAACTAAATGGGGACCTCGAAGTAATTGATAAGGGTTTGTCCCAGAAACTCGATTTAATGACTTCTGAAATTCAAACACATTCTTCAATTCTATGACACGCTCCGTGCCGTCTTGGAGTGTATAAATGAACTTCTTGTCTTCAAAACGAGCTTCTGAAATCTTCAACGTTCGTTCGTCAAGTACGAGTTCTGGTTTATCCATTTCCAAACTAAATAGTGTCAACCGATTCCCTCCTTTATATCGCGTACTTTTATTGATATAAGCGAATATGTAATCTCCTGACTCACTCCATTCTATGTTTTTTAAATTTTCCCCATAATACACAGGGTAATAACTAAATATGAAATGTCGTTTTGCATTCAATTCAAGTAAAAAATTGGCTTCATCTCCCATTTTCTCCTCGATAATCTTTATACCATTCCGTTCACTAAACAGGCGATACTGAGCCCTCCCAATTATAGGTTCTGAAACGGGCTTATCTAAGCCCATATCATAGATATTTTCACATGAAACAAGCAAAAATATCAAAATAATTTTGGATACTATTTTCAGCATGATTCCCTGGTATTACAATAGAATACAATGGTACAAATAAAAAACCACCCACTCCAAAAAATAGGTGACGAAGCGCCTGCAAAGGTGACAAAATGACCCATTGGGTGACGAAATGAGGGGATAGTAAAAAACTGGAGAAATAGTACGACACTCCTAACTACAACATCGAGTATATTTACTTGTTATATAAATTAAAAAAAAGAACATGAAATACACCAAATTGAATATTTGTTCCGAACTGTTACATGTTTTACAAAAAAAGTAGTTTATCAGAATCCGTATTCCAAATATTGACACACAAATTCCAATATAACTCAAATTTACTTTTCTGTGTACACCATATTTTAAAAGAAAGACACCAAGTAGCAAAAACAATATACATTCATAAAGCTGCACGGGATGTCTTGTGTAATTTTGAGTAGAATCTACCAAAGCCATTTTACGTAATATATCAAAATGACCAGTCGAAATATCTCCATACTTTTCTGAACTGAAAAAATTACCTAATCTTATAAATGAGCCTGAAACAACTGACGAAACAAGAAATACATTTAATAGTTTATTATATGACTCTTTGTAGATTTTGCTAATAAAATAAGCGGATAAGTACAGGCCAATAAGTACACCGTGGCTAGATAAACCAGATGTGATAGACAAATTAAAAATACTATTTGAATAGAATACATAGTAAAAGATCTTGCCAGAAGCTACACCTACGATTGAGGTTAGGGTAATGTAGAGTTGTGTTTTATATACATCTTTAAACGAACTATAAAAGATGTATATAGATACAATAAATGAAAGCAAAAATAGACACCCATAATATGATACTTCAAAATTCATTATAGTATGCACATTTTCATCGATATCCAAAAAAATATCATATCCTTTAGAAATTGAATGTGTAAGATAAAACAGGTAATAATCCTAATTGGGGTATAATTACAAAGTCCTTAATTATAGGATTATATATTTTAGTGAGTGGATTCAACCGATCAAATATATTATTAACATCTATCGAAAAGGTAGATGATGTTCGACCAAAATCAAGGATATAATTAAGTTTAATATCTACTCTCAAATAGTTTGCAAGTCGTTCTGAATATCCCTGATTAGGAAGTGAAACCACCTCATCGTTTACTACCATCGATGGTATTCTTCTAATGCCCCCACTCCAACTAGTTCTAAAATTTATATCTATAAGTTGTTTCTGAACAATCCACTCTTTACCCAACAACCCATTTATAACAAATCGATTATCAAATCGACTAGGATTATATTTTACTAAAGGGTCATTTCTGAACTGACTTCTAAACAAGGAGCTTGTAAATAATCCGTAAAAACCTTCTTTCAATTTTTTCTCGATGGTTAGTTCCCATCCAAAATTCCTACCTTCCCCACCATTTTTTAAAGGCAATAAATTCACAGAATTAATTTGATTCAATAATGATACAGGTGATAAGGAAGAAACAATTGCCGTATCTTGAATAGCTACCTTATCTAACTTTTGAAAATATAATTCAGACTTTATTTTGATACCTTGTTTCAATGTATTCTGAAAACCCATAACAACATGACGACCTCTAGGCGGAACTAAACTTTGATTATTTACTTCTTTCCCATTTAGAAGAATTGAATTTTTAAAAAGATAAACAGATATAGGGTCTAACCTCGAGTGTTGACCCACCCCCACATACCATTCAGTTGTTGGTTTTTGACTATACCTCATCTGCCAACGAGGATCTATTCGTACGTGCTTATTAAGAAAAAAATAGTTTGAATGCAGCCCATACCGAAACGAGAAATGACTAAATTTCTGTTCCGTTTGAAGATAAAACTGCCCAAAATACGTATTTCCTTGATCCTCTAATTGTGTGTCCTTTACGGATAACCCTAGTGAAGGAAATGCAAAAGAGAGTGAACTATTTAAGTTATATCCTAATCGACTTACAATCAATCCACTTTCAATTTTTTGATTCGACCCGATCATCCAATCTATCTCTGCAACATATCGAAGATTATCTTGTTTTAGATTTGAAAATTTAGACTCTTCTGACGATAATCCAATTAAATTTTGGCTATTTTCATGAGATATGGAAGAAAAGCTAAATAGGGTTCTCCATTGTACTTTTTCAGAAATAAATGATTCAAATTTAGCCCCACTCGCTACCATTTGAGAAGAATTGGTAAGATTAGCAAAGGAAACTAATGAATAATCTAATGAGTTTCGTCCACCAATTCCCCAAACAGAAATCTTATTTTTGGCATTTCCACCCTGAATCTTAAAAACCAAATCCTGAAATTTTGGTTGGGCTGAGTCAAAAATTGATGAGAAGCCCAATCTATTAACCAAAATAGGGTTTACACTTCTTGCATGAATTATGTAAGAAGTATTTACTCCTTTCTTAAAATACCCTTCTGAACCAATCTCAAAACCCAATAAATTAGCTTGCAGGTGATGCTCTCTGCGATGAACATTACCGGAACGTAATGCAATATCATACACTGCCGAAATGGCATTTCCGAACTGAGCAGGAAAAGCGCCCGTAAGGAAAGATGAATTTCCGAGAACGCTTGACGATAAAATACCGATGGCGCCTCCAGAGGCACCATCGGTAGAAAAATGATTTGGATTAGGTATTTCAACCCCTTCAACCCTCCACAAAACTCCCATTGGGCTATTTCCTCGAACAACTAACTGATTGGAATTATCATTGACTGTCGTGACTCCAGGAAGAGATAAAGCCATCCGAGCTGGGTCTCCCCATGTTGCCGCATAACGACCTGTTTGCTGTATATTTAAACTGTGAATACTGACTGACCCTAGTATAGAATTCGAACTAGATTTTACAATTACTTCATTCAAATCTTGTGGTAGTTCTTTTAACAATAATTCCAAAAAGGTATCTTTTCCACTCATTACAAATACTTGAGGATAGAAAATAGGTTCATACCCAAGACAACGAACCTCTACATCATACCTCCCAAAAGGAATATTACTCACTAAAAAACGACCAAGAGAGTCTGAATGGGTCACCTTCAAAAACTCACCCATCTTTATAGAGATCTGAGCATTACCAATTCCAATTTTAGACTGATAAGAACTAATTGAGCCAGTAAGTCTTTGGCATTGTGCAGTAAAAGAACCCACATATAAACCAAATATAATCAGATTAAATAGTCGAAAACGAATCATTGATTTTTCCATTCAACCGTAGGATCAGGGCACAAGCCTTTCGCATTTGCTTTAACAACACCATACGTAATCTCAGGCTGTTTTGTAGTTCCATCATCTTTAGGATGATATTGAATTACTTTCGTTGGACAATACTTGTCTTGACCTGGCTCAACGGCTTCTTCTTGACAAGACGAAAAAGTAAGAGCAGTACCTCCTAAAACTATCATGAATGTAGTAAGGAATAGTTGGGATAATTTTCTTTTCATAATTACTTAGTGATTTTAGTTAAAATGTAAACACAATACAATTGTACAAATAAAAAACCACCCACTCCAAAAAATAGGTGACGAAACGCCTGCAAAGGTGACGAAATGACCCATTGGGAATCTTCTCTACGCAAAAATCCCTGCCTCTTACATGCGTAAAAGACAGGGATTTTCCTTTTCTGTATTTCTTTTGTCTATTCGATTTCGATAACTACTCCACTCGAAGCGGGTCTGGCTACACAAGTCAAGATAAAACCATTTTTTATCTCTTTTTCTGTCAATCCATCTTCTTCGTCCATCTTCACTTCTCCTTCTACACATTTCCCCAAACAAGCGGTACACATACCTGCCTGGCACGAATACGGCAAGTCGATGTCTAGCTCCAAAGCTGCTTCTAATATCGTTTGGTGTGGTTCAACGACAAACTCATGGGTTTCTCCTTCGTACAATACTTTTACCGTTTGTGTTTTGGCTCCTTCTTCTGGCAAATCCACTTTTGCGGCTTCGTCCAACATCGGTGCGTTGAACTTCTCTTGGAAAATTCGGTCGGCGGACACATCAAACAGTTCAAATACTTTGGAAACCTCCGCCATCATACCTACGGGTCCACACATAAAGAAAATATCTTGGGCAAAGTCCACCTCCATTTCTTTCATGTATTGTATGACGTTCGCTTGGTTGATTCTCCCTTTGTCTCCCACCCACGTCGAACTCGGCTGGCTTAAGATATGGCGCACAGAAAACCGATTCTTATACGTACTTTCTAAATTATCGAGCAATGCCTTGAAAATGATGCTTTCCTCTGACCGGTTTCCGTAAATCAAGGAAACACGCGAATTGGGTTCAGCTTTCAAGATGGTTTTCGCAATCGAAACCAGCGGAGTCACGCCGCTACCTGCTCCAATTAATACAATATGCCGTTGCAAAGACGCGTCAGGCTCCAAACAAAAATGACCCATTGGCTCAAGAACCTCTATAAAGTCTCCTGCTTTCACGCGGTCATTTAGGTAATTGGACACCAACCCACCTTGTACCCGCTTGACAGTCACACCCACCGCTGTATCTGTGACTGGCGATGTGGACATCGAGTAACTGCGCCGTACTTTCTTCCCTTCATCGGCAGGTACAATGAGCGTGATAAATTGTCCTGCTTTGTATTTAATCTGTTCGTTCAAAGGATGCCAAAAAGTAATCGTAATGGTATCCGCTGTCTCTTTGATTACCTCTTTTACTTGCAAAAAATATGATTTCATTTTTCTTCTAATTGGAGCGTGTGTCTATGCATCAACAACTCGTCTTGCTTTTTTTTGTTATGGATTTGACCGGAGTTTCCGTAATTCTTCGTTCACAAAGTTCATTAATTCTTGGATATTGTCTTTCGAAAAATCAAATTTTATATCCGCTGCGGCATATATTTCGCCGATTGTGGCAGTGTAACCCAGTTTCAAGGCACGTTTGTAGCCCTCCAATGCCTTTTCTGGATTGTTCTTGTAATTACGCCAAACTTGAATGGCCCCAAGCTGTGCCATCCCATATTCGATGTAATAAAAAGGTACTTCAAAAATATGTAACTGTCTATGCCATTCTGAGGCACGCACTTCTTCCAATCCGTTGTAATCCGTTATGGTATCTGAAAAATCCGTGACCAAATTTGTCCAAAGTACTTCTCTCTCTTGCTGTGTTTGGGTAGGATTTTCGTACAACCTATGTTGGAATTTATCCACAACGGCAATCCAAGGAAGAACCGAGAGGATGTCTTCCAGATGCTCTATTTTTGCCCGACGACACGCAGACTCTTCTGGGAAAAACACATTCCAATAGTCCATCGAAAGTAATTCCATCGACATGGAGGCCAATTCTGCAACTTCTGAAGGTGTACTTTTAAACGACTGAATCGGCAAATCTTTGGTCAGGAATGAATGCACCGCATGGCCGGCCTCATGCACCATCGTAACCAAGTCCCGGAGACTGTTAGTGGCATTCATGAAGATAAACGGAACACCTACTTCCGCCATCGGATAATTGTAGCCACCAGGTGCTTTGTTCGGGCGGGATTCTACATCAAAATGACCCATTTCGCGCATAATCCGAATGTAATTTCCGAACGACACATCGAGTTTTTCAAGACATTGTGCTGTTTTTTCGATTAAATCGGTAGCACTTTCAAAGGCTACCAACGCAGGTCTTTTTTGCGGATCTACCTTTTTATCCCATGGGCGGAGAACATCTACTTGCAATACTTTTTTGCGTTCTTCCGCCATTTCTTGAACTAACGGAACAACCGTTTCTTGGACAGCATCGTGGAACCGGAAACAGTCGGTTGGGGTATAATCAAAACGCCCCATCGCCGCAAACATATAATCTCTGAAATTCGCGAAACCTGCCTGAACAGCCACTTGGTGCCGCAACCGAACGAGTTCATCAAATACGTCATTGATCGCGTCTTTATCTTGCAATCTTCTCTCGGCTAATTTTGTCCACACTTGCTCTCGAAGGGCACGATCCGTACTTTGGAGAAGCGTTGTTGCCTGCGGAACCGTCAAATTTTCTCCATTTATCTCCACAAGCATAGCTCCTGTTAGGGCTTGGTATTTGGTTTGCTCGGTTTGTATTTGAGTTTGCAACGGAATATTTTCTTCCCGGAAAATCTCCACGGCTTTGCGCATACTCCGAACAGTTATGGCAAAACCACCGCCTGTGAGTTCATCCAAGAAAGGAGATGCCAACGCTTTTTGGTTGAGGGCATCGTCCAGAGCCGCCAATTCGGGTTGGATTTGTTGAACAAAGAACTGAAATGCGTGCTGGTATTTTTCTTCAGCGGTATGACAGGTCATCTGAATATAGCGCCAAGCCATGTCTTCCATGAGGAAAGATTCAGCTTCGCTTCTATCCAAAAACCATTGTTCCAATTCGTGTTTGGATTCGATGTTTCGGGCGGATAATTCGTCAAAATAAGGTTGGATAGAAGCCCAATCCGTGAGGACGAAATCATCTGGCAAAAAAGTTCGTGGTTTACGAGTTACAGTTTGAACGGAGGTCATGATACGAAAATCTTTAAACGTGCATTAATTGAGTTTGGGGTCACTTGGGTAATAGGCAAATTGCTTATACGTTCCGCCCATTTGTTTGAGAATAACTTGCCAGAGCGTGGGCTCGTTGGTAGAAAAAATGGTGTCCGGCGTTGTTTTGCCGACAATCCAGCTTTTCTGTTCGAGTTCATCGCGGAGTTGGCCATCAGACCATCCGGCATAGCCAAGAAAGAAGCGTACTTCGTTGGATTTTACTTGACCGAGATTGATGAGCGCTTTGATTTGCTCAAAATTCCCAGCCCAGAAAAGTCCATTTCCGAGCGAAATACTGTGTTCGATTACATCTCCGAGAAGATGAATGTAATGGAGTGTATTTTGTTGGACGGGTCCACCGATGTACAGGGGGAAATCACCGTAAACACCCTCAACGACATCCGCTAACAGCAGCGAAGAGGGCTGATTAAGCACAAGACCGAAAGTTCCTTCTTCGGGAACGTGCTGACAGAGCAAAACAACGCTTCTTTTGAAGTTTTCATCCTCCAAGAAAGGTTCTGCCAATAAAACCGAGCCATTTGGGGGTGTTGTCATGATGCTACATTTTGTTTTGTTGTCAAGTAAACAATTTTATTTCAATCCAACCAATGCGAGAACGGAAAAGTTTTGTTTACTTGTCTGTTGTACTTTCATTCAATCAGCGAATTATGGGTTTTACCAAGCCAATGGCCCGAGCATGGGCAAACAAACAGAGAGAGGAAATATCTACGGAAGAAGTTCTTTTGAGGAGCCTTCAGCTTTTTGATCAGATGGCGAATTATTGGCCTTTGTCTTCTTGGCAAAATGTACATCTATTCTTACCTATCGAATCAAAAAAAGAGGTGAATACTTGGAAATTTATAGATACCATTCGGAGGAAACATCCGGCGATTTGTTTGTATATTCCGCGGATGGAGAGCCAGGCACAGATGACCCATCATTTGTTCACAGAATCCACGGCGCTTGTTACGAATGCGTGGGGAATTACCGAACCAGCGCCGGAGTCAGTTGGTCTCACGACACCTATTTTTTGGGAGACTGTCGTAAATCCTGTTGTGCTTGTTCCGTTGCTTTATCTGGACAAACGCGGGTATCGGGTTGGTTACGGAAAAGGATTTTATGACCGTTTTTTGGCAACAGAACAACCGCATACACGCATAGGACTCAGTATTTTTGAGCCTGGCGATACACCATTGGATATAGATGCTTTCGATATCCCTGTCCAATTCTGTGCAACGCCTTATAAGATTTGGACTTTTTAAAGATTAACTCCTTTCCAATTTCATTGATTTACATTACTTTTGCCGTAATTTTTTGGTCAAAAAGTGAGTTAAACGTAGTAAAAGAAAGGAAAAAGGGCTAATTTATGGACAAATAGCCAATAGACCGAAAATTTTTCGTTTATCCCGTCATTTTGGACAAAAAATAATTGAATCGTTTTTATACATAATTAACACAATCCAATTAATGAAAATCGCAGTAGTAGGAGCTACCGGATTGGTAGGTGGTGAAATCCTGAAAGTATTGGCAGAGAGAAACTTCCCTGTCACCGAAATTATCCCTGTCGCATCAGAGAAATCTATCGGAACGAAGGTCACTTTTAAGGATAAACAGTTTACGGTCGTCGGCTATGAAGAAGCGATTCAGATGAAACCTGCCGTGGCTATTTTTTCTGCTGGCGGAGGGACTTCTCTGGCACTTGCACCCAAATTTGCGGAAGCGGGCATTACCGTCATCGATAATTCGTCTGCTTGGCGCATGGATCCTACCAAAAAATTAGTCGTACCGGAAGTAAATGCAAGTAGCTTGACTCCCGAAGACAAAATTATTGCAAATCCTAACTGTTCTACGATTCAAATGGTCGTCGTAATGAAGCCGCTACACGATGCCTATAAAATCAAGCGCGTGGTTGTTTCTACGTACCAATCTGTAACAGGAACGGGTAAAGCTGCCGTTGACCAATTATTTGGAGAAAGAGCGGGTGATGAAAACGTGAAAATGGTTTATCCACATAAAATTGACTTGAATGTTCTCCCACACATTGATGTATTCCAAGAAAACGGTTATACAAAAGAGGAGATGAAGATGATCAAGGAAACCAATAAAATCATGGAAGACGACCAAATCAAGGTGACTGCCACAACGGTTCGTATTCCAACGATTGGGGGGCACTCGGAATCGGTCAATATTGAATTTGAAAATGACTTTGACCTAGCGAAAGTACGTGAACTTTTGGCAGCTACACCAGGCGTTATTGTGCAAGATGATCCTGCCAATAATGTGTATCCAATGCCTGTTCATGCACACGGAAAAGACGAAATATTTGTTGGTCGTATCCGCCGCGATGAGTCCCAAGCCAATACATTAAACCTTTGGATTGTAGCTGACAACCTGCGCAAAGGAGCAGCAACCAATGCGGTGCAAATCGCGGAATACTTGGTTTCAGCCCAAATGATTTAACCTTTTTGCAGCTGTACAAACAAAAAACTCGGCTTGGGCTTGCCTCAGTCGAGTTTTTTTACGCCCATTATTCCCGTAAATACCGCCTTTTTTTTGATATATTGCCAACTGTTTACCAAGACCTTTTTGTAAAAAATTATGGGATTTCGCTCTTTACTAAGCAAACCTCTTGCTCGTTATACCGTTACTCAGCAGAAAAAATGGATGTATAACGCGGCAAATATTCAAGAAAATTGGCGTAAAAAACTGGTGAGTCAAGCAGCATCAACGGCGTTTGGCAAGGCACATCATTTTCAAGATATTCGTACGTACGAGGACTTCAAAGAGGCCGTACCTATCCGAGATTACGAAGAACTGCGGCCTTACATTGACCGTATCCTGCAAGGAGAATCCGATATTTTATGGACTGGGAAACCCCTTTATTTATCCAAAACATCGGGTACAACTTCGGGCGTAAAATACATTCCTATTTCAGATGTTTCTATTCACAATCATATTGGCTCGGCAAAAAATGCGTTGCTTAACTACATTGACCAGACGGGCAAATCGGCTTTTTTGGATAATAAACTTATCTTTTTATCGGGTAGCCCTGAACTAGACAAAAAGGCGGGGATTCACACAGGCAGACTCTCAGGTATCTCGAACCACCACGTACCGAGTTATCTTCGAACCAACCAATTACCTTCGTATGCAACCAATTGCATCGAGGATTGGGAGGAAAAGCTGGAACGTATCATTGACGAGACTTTACACCAAAATATGGGACTCATTTCTGGGATTCCACCGTGGGTACAAATGTATTTTGACCGTATCCAAGCTCGAACTGGAAAAACCATCCAAGAGGTTTTTCCGACGTTTGACTTATTTGTCTATGGCGGGGTGAACTTCGAACCTTACAAAGCCAAACTCTTTGAATCTATTGGTAGAAAAGTAGATTCCATTGAATTATATCCTGCCTCCGAGGGTTTCATTGCATATCAAGATGTACAAAATGAGCCTGGTTTATTGATGTTATTGGATTCAGGTATTTTCTTTGAATTTATTCCAGCAGACGAATATTTCAATGATAACCCAACCCGACTTGCGATTCATCAGGTTGAGCTCAATAAAAATTACGCCTTAATCATCAATTCAAATGCAGGTCTTTGGGGGTATTCAATTGGCGATACGGTTAAGTTCGTTTCCTTAGACCCCTACCGAATTGTTGTAACAGGTCGAATCAAACATTTTATTTCTGCTTTTGGCGAGCATGTCATCGGTGAAGAAGTCGAAAAAGCGATGAAATGGGCGTGTGAACGTTTTCCGGAGACAGAAGTCGTCGAATTTACGGTAGCCCCTCAAGTGAATCCTACGTCCGGACTGCCTTACCACGAATGGCTGATTGAATTTGCTACATCACCCAAAGACATGGCAGGATTTGCAGAAGTTCTCAATCAAAAAATGGTTGATTTGAATGTATATTACCAAGATTTGATTGTCGGTAGTATCCTCCGCCCGCTTGTCATTACCTCATTAAAACGAAATGCCTTCATTGATTACATGCGTTCGGAGGGGAAATTGGGCGGACAAAACAAAGTGCCGCGCCTATCCAATGACCGTAAAATTGCTGATTTTCTCGCTCCTCTTAGCTAAGCAGTTAATTTTATAAGACAAAGCCCTTCTCTCCGAAAAGAAAGAAGGGCTTTGTTTATAATAAATCCTTTATAAGTCTTTAATCAACTCCGGCGTACTCTACTTTTGTAGCTCGTGTTTCCAAGACTACGCCATCAAATTGAACGAGAATTGTATCCATTATTTCAAATAGTTCCTCTTTTTCGAGGGATTGCACGAGCTTCATGCGGTATTCTTTAAAATTGGGTAAACCTCTGAAATAATTGGCGTAGTGTCGGCGCATTTCCAACATACCTAATTTTTCACCTTTCCACTCAATGGAAAACTGGAGGTGCTTTCGGGCTGCTTCCACGCGTTGTTGCATCGTAGGAGCTGGCAAATGTGTACCTGTTGCTACAAAATGTTTGATTTCGTTGAAAATCCAAGGATAGCCAATACTTGCGCGGCCAATCATGATGCCATCTACGCCATATCTATTTTTATAGAGAACCGCTTTTTCAGGAGAATCAATGTCTCCATTCCCGAAAATAGGGATTTTAATACGTGGATTTTCCTTGATTTTCGCGATGAGTCGCCAGTCGGCCTCTCCTTTATACAATTGTGCACGCGTGCGCCCATGCACAGTAAGTGCCTGAATACCAACATCTTGAAGGCGTTCTGCTACTTCTTCAATATTTTTTGTTTGTTCGTCCCAGCCCAAACGGGTCTTGACTGTGACGGGCAAATGCGTTGCTTTCACGACCGCTTCCGTCATTTTAGCCATCAACGGAATATCCTGTAGTAAGGCTGCACCGGCGCCTTTACATGCTACCTTTTTGACAGGGCAACCGTAATTTATATCAATTAAGTCTGGATTGACACGCGTAGCAATTTCTGTACAAGCAGCCATTGTATCAACATCACTCCCGAAAAGTTGAATTCCAATTGGTCTTTCGTACGGAAAAATATCGAGTTTTTGGGTACTTTTCACTGCATTTCGAATAAGCCCTTCGGACGATATAAACTCGGTGTACATCATATCAGCACCGTTTTCCTTACAAACTTGCCGAAACGGAGGGTCACTAACGTCCTCCATGGGAGCGAGTAAAAGCGGAAATTCTCCTAAGTCGATGGTACCAATTTTTGCCATTTTTACGTATTTACTTGAGCGACAGATAAGTCTGCGAAAATCTAACAAATCATTTCTTCAACAAAATTACCTATAAAACCATTCAAATCATATTCCATTCATCCGAGGTTTTGTATTCCTTGTCTTTCTAGTTGTTGCAGAACAGCGTAGGATTCCTTAATATTGGAGCAAATTGGCATTACATTTCGAGACGATAACCATTCATTTAAGCGCTTATTTTCATGAGACAACCCGTACATATTTTAGACCGCACCGTACTTTCTTCTTTACTTATCCTGATTGGCTTTGTCATGATTGGAATGGTTATGGGTAATTTAGTAGGTTCATACGTCATGGTAGCCCTGACCAATTTATCACTTTCTGATTTAAGCGACTTAGAGGGTGCGCTGCGTGAGTCACCCAACGGTTGGCTCGCTCTGATTCTATCGCAGGCAATTGTTTCCTTGTCTATGTTTACAGGAGCTGGACTTTTGTATTGGTATTGGATTGAAAAACAGCCCTTTTCCACTTTTCATACGTATCAAACACCTTCACCGAGTTTATTCATCGTTGTTTATATCATTCAAATTGTGTCGATGCCCTTCAGTAGTTGGGTACAATCTGCGAATGCCGCCATGAAATTACCTGCATCTTTACAGGCTGTAGAAAGCTATATGCGAGCTATGGAAGATAAATTGGGCGAAATGACTACATTCATGACCACCTACGATAGTTTCGGACAGTTTATCCTTACGTTTCTTGTAATTGGTTGTGTGGCAGGATTTGGTGAAGAACTGATTTTTAGAGGATTGCTCCAACGCAAACTGATGCAAGCCTGGCAGAATCATCATTTGGCCATTTGGGTATCCGCATTTGTATTTAGTGCGATTCATTTTCAGTTCTATGGTTTTTTTCCACGTCTTTTTTTAGGGGCCTTATTCGGTTACTTTTATTATTGGTCGGGTAATTTATGGATACCTATTGCGGCGCACGTGTTCAATAATGGAACAGCCGTTTTGGTCATGTATTTGATCCATTTAAAGAAAATAAGCCCTGAATTAGAAAAGATGGATAGTGTTCCGGTTATTGGGGTGATTGCCTCCGCGTTGCTGACTGGCTTGGGCCTTTGGTACTTCCGTCATTTTGTTAAACAGGAACGTTCCTTCTGATTCTGTTTGTGGGTAATTCGCCTAGATGACATTTCATACTTTTTTTACCCAGATTACGTCCTTACGGGAATTGTGCCAGCGGAGCTAAACAAGAGTAAAAAATAGGACTAAATGAAATTGACGCATATCTTCAATAATAGTCAGATTTTCATTTCCAGAAAAGTATAAATCTAAGACAAACGACAGATACGTTTCATAGATATTAATTACTATAAAATGAGCTCACTTTTAACTTTATTTCTGGGTTTCGCTGGGACTTTTGTCTTTGCTTTGAGTGGAATAGAGCTGGCTTCAAAGAAACAATTGGATTGGTTTGGTGCCTATTTGGTTGGACTTGTTACAGCAATTGGCGGAGGTACTATCCGAGATGTATTACTGAACATTTCTCCCTTTTGGATGCAAGACGGTAGCTCTTTTACTATCACCGGACTAGCTCTTTTGGCAAGCTTACTTTTCAAAGAAAAACTGTTTAAATGGAAAGGTACACTCTTTTTGTTTGACGCCATCGGACTTGGACTCTTCACGATCATTGGAATTAGCAAAAGCGTAGAATTCGGTTTACCTTTTTTGATTTGTATTGCCATGGGCGTTATTACAGGATCTATTGGAGGATTAATCCGAGATGTTTTATTGAACGAAGTTCCCTTACTACTACGTAAAGATATTTATGCATTCGCCTGTGTAGTGGGAGGTTTGGTTTACTTCTTGTGTCTGCGATTATCCATTTCATTACCCATCACGGAGCTCATTTCCTCTTGTATCATTATTGTTATCCGTGTCATTGTAATTCGGTTTCATTTGCAATTACCCACGTTAAAACCCTGATTATCATATCGTTTTTACTCGAAAAATACGATGAGAGTATTTCACCGATGCACTTTTCATTCATCCAAATTTGATTGTTTATCGCGTATTTTCTAGCAAAAAAAGTCCTTCAGATACATATATCTGAAGGACTTTTTTTTGAATACGTGACGAATAAATGAATTATTCGTACTCGAAAATACCATATTCACTTTCAATAGTGACCTTCTTCCCCTCATTTGCCACTACTCTCCCGATAATTTGGGCGTCTATATGAAACTGTTTTGCAATCTCAATGACCTTCTCCGCATCTGCAGCATCCAAATAAATCTCTAGTCGATGTCCCATATTAAACACCTTATACATTTCTTTCCAATCCGTACCACTTTGCGACTGAATCAACGAAAAGAGTGGCGGAGTAGGGAATAAATTATCTTTAATGACGTGTAAATTCTGAATAAAATGGAGCACTTTTGTTTGTGCCCCACCGCTGCAATGCACCATTCCTCCGATTTTGCCTTCGAGCTGTTCCAAAATAGCTTTAACGACAGGTGCGTAGGTTCGGGTAGGCGAAAGTACTAATTTTCCGACAGGTATATCCTCTGTCACGATTTCACCCGTCGGTTTTGTAAAGGTTACCGGCACAGTGTCTGTCAATTTTTTTTCACCGATATAAACGAGTGAGGCGTCTATTTCAGAATCAAAACTTTCCGGATATTTTTCTGCATACTCCTTAGCAAAAACATCGTGGCGGGCAGACGTTAAGCCATTACTACCCATCCCTGCATTGTACTCATGCTCATAACTTGCTTGTCCAGATGAAGCCAAACCAACGATAACCTGACCAGGCTTAATTTGATCATTAGAGATGACATCTTTTCGCTGCATGCGCGCAATGACCGTTGTATTGACAGTAATGGTACGAACCAAATCACCGACATCCGCCGTTTCACCTCCTGTACTGATAATGTTGATACCGTATGACCGGAGCATTTCCAGAACCTCCTCACTGCCATTGATGATGGAGGCGATGACGTCCCCTGGAATTTTATTTTTATTTCTATCGATAGAAGAAGACATGAGGATAGGTCCCAGCGCACCGACACATAAAAGATCGTCAGTATTCATAATAATTGAATCTTGTGCGATGCCTTTCCAGACGTTTAAATCACCGGTTTCTTTCCAATATAGATACGCAAGCGACGTTTTTGTGCCGGCGCCGTCTGCGTGCATGACATTACAGTATGCAGGGTCACCTCCCAATAAATCCGGAGATATTTTACAAAAAGCTGCGGGAAAAAGTCCCTTATCCAATTTTTCAATGGCTTTGTGTACATCTTCTTTAGCGGCTGAAACACCACGCTGCATATAACGCTCCGTACTCATTTCGTATTGATTTTAGTAGTCTGGTAGAAAAATGCAAAGATACGGAGTTCAAACGAATAGCCGTCTCGTTTTCTAGCAAACGTTTGTCATTCTAAGGTAAAAATGCCATCTTTAACCCCTCATTTATTTAACCCATTTCCCAAATTGCCTCATGAAATTTTTCTTTTCTCTTCTTTGTCTTACCTTTTTCTCTGCCCTTTCTGGCTATGCTCAAAAAAAAGCGATCCTATATGTTGGGACTTATACAGGCAAAGGAAGTGATGGCATTTATACGTTGCAATTTGACACGAAAAACGGGCAACTTTCCTCATTGCACAGCACAAAGAACATTATTAATCCAACTTTTCTGACGATTTCTGCCAATAAAAAATATCTTTATGCTGTATCAGAAATTGGCCCAGAGGGGCGCGTTTATGCCTATCAAATTCAAGAAAATTCCGGGAAGTTAACAGAATTGAACTATGTTTCCTCAGGTGGAAGTGGTCCTTGCCATGTCGTCGTTGATAAGAATACGCAATGGGTATATACCGGAAACTACGGGGGTGGGAATTGGTCTTCTCTTCCGGTTTTAGACGACGGAAAATTAGGTAATCCTTTGCAAACATTTCAGCATATTGGCAAGAGTATAAACGAAAAACGGCAGGAGAACCCACACGTTCATTCTGTGCATATTGCTCCCAACCAATTGGATATTTTCGTCGCAGATTTAGGTACAGACACGCTCTATCATTATAGAAAAGATGCAAAAACAGGGTTGATTGCTCGAGGGCAAAGCAGCCAAAAAATAACGTCAGGAGGCGGTCCTCGGCACATTCGTTTTCATCCCAACGGACAAAACCTATACGTTGTCCAAGAGTTGACGGGTCGTGTGAGTGTTTACAATTACGAGGATAACCAATTGCAATTTATACAAGAAATAAGCACTTTACCTGCTGGTTTTACAGGAAATAATTCATCTGCAGATCTTCATTTTTCTCCGGACGGCAGTTTTCTATATGTATCGAACCGTTTTTTTGATACACTTTGTATTTTTGAGGTATTGCCAGATGGTCGCTTAAAACAACTTGGCCAAGAAGCAGTTGTAGGAAAGACACCCCGCAACTTTACGCTATCACCAGACGGTCAGTTTATACTTGTTGCCAACCAAGATTCTGATTCGATTACAGTTTTCAAACGAAATAAAAAAACGGGATTCATGACATACAGTCATTCATTTGAAGGAATATCTATGCCTGTATGTTTGCAGTTTTTACCTTAAATGTATAACAATATGTCCCAACAACTTCCAGATTTTAGTAGTGAGCTCCGTGTAAGTACGAGCCGAAGCAGCGGAGCGGGAGGTCAACATGTCAATAAAGTAGAAACAAAAGTGGAAATTCGGTGGAATGTAGCTACATCCATTTGGTTTACAGACGAAGAGAAGAAAAAAATCCAACAGTATGCTGGAGGATTTATGACATCAGAGTTAGAATTAATTCTCGTTTGTCAGGAGACGCGAAGTCAATTACAAAACAAGCGGTTGGGGATTCAGCGGTTGCGTCAATTGGTTCGCCAAGCATTGCAGCCCGTTATAGAGAGAAAACCCACAACTCCAACGAAGAGCAGCATTATTACACGATTGAAGACGAAAAAATACAAAGGAGAAAAAAAGGCATTTCGACAAAAAGGCAGGGCATTTTGGGAGCATTTAGACGATTAATTGGAAGATTTCGTTGGATATATGTAATTTTGAGAAACTGAATCCAATTTTCATGCTGAAACGTAGTATCCTCTTACTTCTTCTTACGAGTACCTTGCAATCTTGTTGGATTTTTATTGACAAACCCCCTAAACCAAACACAGAAGATAAACTTCCTCGTTTCACAGAATCTCCTCTTATATCTTCATTGAATACAGATTTACTAGACGAAGCTTCAGGAATTATAGAAAGTTATCAATTTTCAGGACATCTTTGGGTACATGAAGACAATGGATCTCGGTCAAATTTCATTCATTTACTCTCTCATCAAGGTATTTACCTCGAGCGCTTCCAATTACCGGTTCCGATTAGAGATTGGGAAGATATAGCGATTGGCCCTGGACCAATCGCGGGTAAAAATTACATTTACTTGGCTGAAATTGGTGATAATTTGGAACAATATCCAGAATATGCTATTTATCGATTTGAGGAACCATCTTCCTTACAGCAACCCATCCGAACAGTAGATACTATCTCTTTTACGTATGACGACGGAAAAAGTTATGATGCCGAAACACTTTTGCTTGACCCTTTGACGAAGGATTTATACATCATCACCAAACGCCAATTCAACGTTCGTGTGTATAAATTAGCCTATCCACAGAGTACAACGACTACCAATACAGCTACTTTTTTATTCACGATGCCTTATCCTTTTTTGACAGGCGGAGATATTTCCAAGGATGGCAAAGAGATTTTATTAAAAAACTACGATGCCATTTATTATTGGAAGCTAAAAACGGATGAAACAATTGAACAAGCCTTACGGAGACCTCGTGACATTGCACCGTTTTACATGCGTGAAAAACAAGGAGAAGCCATCTGTTTCGATAAGGAGCAAAAAGGGTTTTTCACGCTTAGTGAGCGTGCGAGTGCACCAGAAACAGCTTCCTTATTCTACTATCAAAAAATCCCGGTACCTTGATGGTATCGGGATTTTTTGTAAGTAGCTGAAATTTCTGAATGCTCAACCGAACATTCGTCCCATTTTTCCTCCTGATTGCATTTTATTCATTTTTTTCATCATCTTCCGCATTTGGTCGAATTGTTTGAGGAGGTTATTTACTTCTTGGATAGACGTACCACTTCCGTTGGCAATTCTTTTGCGGCGGCTTCCATCAATCAAATCTGGGTTTTCTCTTTCCTTTGGAGTCATGGATTTAATGACGGCTTCAATGGGTTTAAAAGAATCATTGTCAATATTTACATCCTTCATGGCAGAACCAACACCAGGTATCATACCCATCAAGTCCTTGATATTTCCCATTTTTTTGATTTGTTCCAATTGAGCAAGAAAATCGTTTAGATCAAATTTATTCTCGCGCATTTTCTTGCTGAGTTTCCGTGCTTCGTCTTCGTCATACGCTTGTTGCGCACGCTCAACGAGTGAAATCACGTCACCCATTCCTAAAATACGGCTTGCCATACGATCGGGATAGAAAATATCTAAATCCTCCATCTTTTCTCCCGTACTCATAAACTTGATGGGCTTCTCTACAACCGACTTGATAGATAGCGCAGCACCACCACGAGAATCACCGTCTAATTTCGTCAAGACAACCCCATCAAAATTGAGCCGTTCGTTGAATGTTTTCGCTGTATTTACAGCATCTTGACCCGTCATGGAATCAACGACAAAGAGAATTTCTGAAGGAGAAATGGCTTTTTTTACATTTTCTACCTCGCGCATCATTTCCTCGTCTACAGCCAAACGACCTGCCGTATCGACGATGACAACGCTTTTCCCCATTTTCTTGGCATGTGCCAATGCGTTGGTTGCAATACTTACAGCGTCTTTGTTTTCAGGCTCAGCAAATACATCCACCCCAATTTGTTCACCCAAAACTTGGAGCTGGGTAATGGCGGCAGGTCTATAAATATCACACGCCACCAAAAGTACTTGGCGCCCTTGTTTTTTTAGATAATTCGCAAACTTTCCAGAAAAAGTCGTTTTACCAGAACCCTGCAAACCTGCGATGAGAATGACAGCAGGGCTACCTTTGATATTGACACTTTGGGCTTGCCCACCCATTAATTCGGTTAATTGCTCTTGTACAATCTTGACGAATAACTGACCTGGCTCCACAGAAATCATGACTTTTCTGTCTAGCGCTTCTTGTTTTACGCGGTCTGTGACTTCCTTCGCCACTTTGTAGTTTACGTCGGCATCCATCAACGCTCTCCGCACTTCTTTGACAGTCGCGGCGATGTTAATATCGGTAATCCTACCTTTACCTTTGAGCGTCTTAAACGCCCCACTTAATTTATCCTGTAAGCTTTCAAACATACTAAAAAAGCAATTAAACGATTCATGAATATCAAAACAAGGCACTCTCTTGTGCTTATCCAATTACAAAGTTACACAATCTCTCTTTGAATTGATGTATCAATTTTTCTTTTAGATATGGGCGGATGAACGCAAAAAAATAAAAAATGAGCCAACACCAAGGTGCTGACTCACTTTACAAAGGTTTTACACGAATACCGTATCCTAAGATACTACGCCCGTGTGCTTAGTTTCCTAGAGGAATTGCTGTGCGTTTTACTTCTGTCGAGATAACAAATGGTTTTTCCATTTTCTCTGTTCCGTTTTCTACAACGAATACGTAGTTACCGTCTGCTAGATTAGACAAATCAAAAACTTTGCTATAGCTATTTGCTTTTGCATTTGAAACAAACTCGCTGTACATAACTTCACCAGTTGCTTGGCTTTTGATAGCGATGTACGATTTATTGCCTAATTTATCTACTGTCAGTTTGAATTTGAGGTCTTTCAAAGCCTCTACTTGCAAGTCGGCAACTGGTTGAGCAGCCAAAATATCAACGATTTTAATTCCGTTGCTTGCCACTGAAACGTTCGCGATTGATACTCCCACCAATACTGCGATAGCCAAAATTGTTCTTTTCATAATTTTCTTTGTTTTGTTTTCTTTGGAAAATGTGATTGTATTTTTTTAATAATCTTGTGTTACCAACTTGGCAACTTTCTGAGTCCTATAAAATACTTCTTCCTGAAAACCTTTGTTGATGCAAACTTACAGAACTTATTGAATACGTGTCAATTACCTTATAGCCTCTTCTGAAAAGTTCATCTTACAATCCTACCAATTTCTTAGAAAAATACCATGAATATAGAAATAGTACAACAAGTAGTTCTAAATATGCAAGGCTTTTTTGAGTCATTCATTCGTGACATTTCCAAGAAATTAGGGATTATTCTAAGAATAAATACTACGAATTGACTTTCCTCTATTTTGGGCTATACTAAATTTACTCCGTCGAAAGTATTCATGTAGGAAATACGTCCTTCCAAACGAGGAAATAAACGGTAAATACATAAAAAATCCTGACTACTTTACGCAATCAGGATTTTTCATTCACATAGATTTTGGGCAATAGCACGGCTTAAACGCTCATGATATCTGTTTCTTTTGCGGTAAACATTTGTTCAACCAAATCAATGTATTTATCCGTAAGCTTTTGGACTCTTTCTTCACCGACTTTAACGGCATCTTCCGAAACACCTTCGTTTTTGAGTTTACGCAAATCATCGTTGGACTCTTGGCGCACCTTCCGGACATTTATTTTCGCTATTTCAATCTCTGCTTTTACCTTTTTTACGAGGTCTCGACGTCTTTCTTCCGTCAAAGGAGGTAGATTAAGTCGAATGGTTTCCCCGTCATTTGCTGGATTTAGTCCCAGATTTGAATTAATGATGGCACGTTCTACGGCGGCGATCATTTTGCGTTCGAAAGGTCGTATCGCAATGGTTCGCGAGTCAGGAGTACTCACTGTAGCTACTTGGTTCAACGGAGTCATTACGCCATAATATTCAAGCTGGATACCATCTAGCATTTGTGGCGATGCCTTTCCTGCCCGAATTTTTGATAGTTCGATTTGTGTATGTTTCATGGCTCTTTCCATACTGTCTAAGGCCATATCTAGCACTAAATCTATTTCTTCCATATCGCTTATCTATAAAATGATTAAATGTATTCTGTTTTTCAATGTTGAGTTGGAATAACCAATGTACCTACTTTTTCACCAGAAACAAGGCGAAGTAAATTTCCTTTCGTATTCATGTCAAAAACGATAATTGGTAAATTATTTTCTTGACAAAGCGTGAAGGCCGTCATGTCCATTACTTTGAGATTTTTCTGGATGGCTTCTTCAAACGAAATGCTTTCATATTTTACCGCCGAGCTATCTTTGCGAGGGTCTGCCGTATAAATGCCATCGACATTTGTTCCTTTCAATAAGACATTGGCTTCGATTTCATTGGCACGAAGTGCACCACCGGAGTCTGTCGAAAAATAGGGATTTCCAGTACCAGCTCCAAAAATCACAACGCGTCCTTTTTCCATGTGGCGCATAGCTCTTCTCCGGATGAATGGTTCAGCGATTTGCTCCATTTTGATTGCGGATAAAAGACGGGTGGACAATCCAACGGCCTCCAAAGCACTTTGAATAGCCATCCCGTTGATGACTGTCGCCAACATTCCCATATAATCGCCTTGTGAGCGGTCAATTCCTGAGTTTGATGATGCACCTCTGAAGATATTACCACCTCCAATGACAATCGCTACTTCGCATCCCGCAGCTACAACAGATTTGATTTCTTGCGCATATTGATCCAAAATATCCGAATTGATAATCTGGGATTTGTCTCCTCCGTTGAGGGCTTCTCCGCTGAGTTTGAGGAGGATACGTTTATATTTTAATGACATAGTTGAAATTTTAGGCAAAATTACGTTAAAAATTTGTCATTTTATATGGGTATCCTAGGCAAATCACGCGAATGAAATCAATACTTGGTTCTTTTCCACGCTGTCATTCAAGTTCACATGAATGGCTTTCACAACCCCTTCTCCTTGTGCTTTGATGGCATTTTCCATTTTCATAGCAACCAAAACTAATAAGACATCGCCTTTTGCTACGGCATCTCCTACTTTGACGGGCAATTGGTAAATCAAGCCTGGCATAGGTGCTTTGAGTTCTCTCAAGGCATTTGACTTCGCCGCGCCCATTCCCATTTTATCCATTAATAAGTCTGTCTGGTCTTTCAAAATTACTTCATGAAGCCCTCCGTTTATTTTCAAGACACATGTTTTTGTAGCTGTATCCAATGATACGACTTCAATTGTATAGGATTTGTTGTCTTTGATGACATGGTAATTTTGTCCGACGGTCTGGATTAAATCCCATGTAAATGGAGTTCCATCGACTAAATAACCTGCCTCATTGAGACTCACTTCCATTTTAACTTCTTGGTTTACGACTGCTTGATACATAGTTTGTTTTTGGTTTATTTTTTATTGATTAAGTACACACCTACCAGAATTATCCCCATGCCAATATAATGCGAAAGTGCTATGATTTCTCCATCTAGTAACCCGACAATCATGGCTACTATGGGAATAAGATAGGTCACAGAGGAAGCAAAAACAGGGCTTGACATTTGGATAACATAATTGAAAACTACGGCGGCAAAACCTGAATTAATCACACCCAAAATCAGTAAATACACAACAGTTTGTTGATTTTGAGGCAAGCTCACTTTATAGAAAAAGTCGGTTGTTAAAAGAATGAAAAATGCAATTGTACCTACAAATAGCAAACTCCAAGCACTTACTTGCATAGGTGCAAGATTTCGGAGATATTTTCCGATGATATTTCCATTGAAACCATACATAATCGTTGCCCCCAAAGCTAGTAATGCATACGGACTATCGAAGTTTAACTGACCGTCATTCCCTGAAAGCACCAAAATAAGACTACCCGCAAAGCCAAGTGTAATCCCTAGAACTTGGTTTTTAATGATGGCTTGCTGAAAAAAAAGAGCACCTACCACCAATACGAATACAGGTGTTGTGGCATTTAGTGTACCCGCCAAAGAACTGTTGATTTTACTACCAATGAATGCGAAGATGAAGGCAGGAATCAAGTAGCCAAATAAACCGGAAAGTGCCAAGTAAGGCGCTTCTTTTTTGGGGAATGATTTTACTTTTCGTACTGCCCAAGGAGACAATGCCAGTCCAGCGATGAAGATACGCGCTGCACCTACCTCTACGGAAGTAAATGTCGTCACTGTTCGTTTAATCATAATGAATGATAGTCCCCAAATGACAGCTAAAAATAGTAATAAACCCCACGAAACCCACTTTTGGGCATCCCCATCCACTTTTATCGTATTCTGCACCCTTAATTTATTAATTTTATACGAAACAAAGATATAAAATCATTGCAAAGAACTACTTGGTTAGCTTGTGTTTTTTCTAAGAAAAGTCCTATTTACTCTAATTCCAAAATTGGGGATGACACATCTAGCGAAAATGTGATGGCTGGTATCTTCATTTTTTTTCTGCCTTATTTTTACTTGATTTGTACACGTTATGACAAAAGCCCATCCTTTGTGGTGATGGAAACGTCCCTTTTTCCCAACTAATCTTTGTTATTTATATGAAGTTCAAGCTCTTTTTACTCGTGTTTTTTGCCGTATTAATTGGTATTTTTTGGTATGTGACAGTCGGTCATTACTCTACTGGAAGTCGTGCCGGAACCGTATCTAAGCTGAGCGAACGTGGCTATGTTTTCAAAACATACGAAGGTGTACTAAGCGAAGGTGGGTTTTCAGGAGAAACGGGAGCGCTGCAAGCTCGTTATTGGGACTTTTCTGCGAAAGACGAGGCTGTAGTTGAGAAATTACAACGCGCTATGGCTACCGGAGAACGCATCACGTTAAAGTACAACGAAAAGTTCTTTCAATTTCCGTGGAATGGGGATACCAAATATTTCGTGACGGATGTTTTATTTTTGGAAAAGCCAGCGCAAAATCCAGCTACTTTCCCAGCTCAACCCCAAGTAGAGACACCCGTAGGCCCACAACCAGATACTACCTCTAATTAATCAAAAATATTCTGAAAACCTTTTTTTATGAGTTTACTCAAAAAATTGGCGGGAGATACCGTTCTATATGGCCTGAGCAGTATTGTCGGGCGTTTATTGAACTGGCTGCTCGTCATTGTGCATACCCGTATCTTTGAACAACCCCGCTTACTAGCCGACAACGCACAACTTTACACCTATGTTATTCCGTTGAATATCATTTTTACTTTTGGAATGGAAACCGCTTTTTTTCGGTATGGCTCCAAAAAAGAAAATCAATCGGACGTATTTTCATTGCTCTTGACTGCCCTCATTCTATGGGGAGGCACGCTTTCTTTGTTGTTTGTTTTATTCGCAACACCTCTCATTAACGCGATTGGATATCCCGGAAAAGAACACCTCCTCTATTGGATGTCCGCTATTCTATGGTTAGATACCATCGCTGCCCTTGCCTTTGTTAAATTGCGCGCACAAAACAAAGCCAAGCGATTTGTTAGCATAAAACTTATCAACATATTTATCAACATTTTCTTAAATGCCTTCTTTCTTATTTTCTGTAATTATATCCTTCAAGGGCTATTTTTATCTGAGTTAGCCCCATTTGCACGCTTTTTCTATAATCCTGCGCTTGGTCCAGACTATATCATCGTTGCAAATCTAGTCGCTAGCTTATCCACAATTTTGTTACTTTATCCACAATTTAGTGATTTTAAGTGGACGATTTCATCGGAAAAATTAAAACCGATTCTCAAATATGCCTTTCCATTAGTCATTATGGGACTAGCTGGAGCCGTTAATCTAACAGCCGACCGCTTGTTATTCCGTAGCTTCTTACCAGAGGGTTTCTATCCGGGACAATCCACAGACGATGCCTTTTCTGTTTACGCCCAAGTCTATAAACTTTCCATCTTTATGGCGTTGGTCGTACAAGCATATCGCTATGCAGCCGACCCACTTTTTTTCTCCAAAATGGGTGATAAAAACTCGCCCGCTCTCATTGCCTTATCTACCCATTGGTTCACACTCGCTTGCCTCATTATTTGGCTAGGTGTTTCTATAAATCTCGACTGGATTGGTCTGCTTATCGGTTCTACTTATAGAAGTGGCCTACTCGTTGTTCCCCTACTTTTATTAGCTAACTTATTTATTGGCGTGTATGGAAATATTTCAATCTGGCTTAAACTCATCGATAAAACCCAAATCGGTACTTGGATTACCCTTACAGGTATGTCTGTGGCCGTGGTAAGTAATATTCTGCTTATCCCAAAATTTGGGTATGTCGGATGTGCCATTTCTGCTTGCTTATCCTCTTTTATCATGTGTTTACTTGCGTATTTGTTGGGACAGAAATATTTCCCTATTCCCTACAAAACAGTTCGTTTGATAACCTATACAGCTATTACGGGCATTCTTATTTGGGGCATTCCGCAATGGCATTTTTCCTCTACAATCATCAATACCACTCTACATATTGGTATCACCATTGTATGGGCTGTCTTGCTCATTTTTCTTGAACGAAAATCTCTAAAAAGTACAATTCATGCTACTCTCTGAAATCCTTTACGGCATATCCATTCAAGCCTCCGCCGGAGACATGGCGAAGGAAATTACCTCCATCACCTTTGACTCCCGCCGGGTACAAGAAAATACTCTTTTTGTGGCCATTCCAGGTACACAAGTAGATGGCCATCAATTCATCGAAACGGCTATCTCAAACGGAGCCACAGCCATCCTTTGCGAACAACTTCCTTCTCAATTAGCTGCACAGGTGACTTATGTTCAGGTGACTCAATCTGCACAAGCGATGGGACGTGCCGCAAGTACTTTTTACGGACACCCTTCGAAAAAATTACGTGTGGTTGGCGTGACGGGAACAAACGGAAAAACATCCATCGCCACCATGCTCTTCCGACTTTATAGACATCTTGGCTACCGTTGCGGACTTTTATCTACCGTACAAAACCAAATTGAGGACGAAGTCATTCCTTCAACACATACAACACCCGATAGTGTGACCATTCAGCAGCTACTTCATACCATGCACGAACGCGGATGCCAATATGTATTCATGGAAGTAAGCTCACACGCAGTTGTCATGGACAGAATCGCTGGTATTCATTTTGCTGGTGGTGTTTTTACCAATATTACGCAAGACCACCTCGATTTTCACGGTACATTCGCCAACTACATCAAAGCCAAACAAGGATTTTTCGACCTACTTCCTGCTAGTGCATTTGCCCTGACAAATGCAGACGACAAAAACGGAAAAATCATGATTCAAAATACGGTCGCACGCCGGGAATCGTATTCCTTGAAAAACGTGGGAACATTCAAAGGCAAACTTCTTTCCTGTGGGTTGGCAGGAATAGAAATGACGATTGATAACCAAGATGTTTGGTTCAAACTAATTGGTCAATTCAATGCGTATAATCTTCTTGCCGTATATGGAACGGCTATTTTACTTGGCAATGATTCAGACGAAATTTTGACCTATCTATCCACGATTTTACCTCCACCCGGTCGGTTCGAGCGCATATATATTCCCAACGCGCCAACAGGCATTGTAGATTATGCGCATACACCTGACGCACTCAAAAACGTGCTTGAAACCATTGTGAATCTTCGGGAAGGGAATCAGAAAATCATAACCGTTGTAGGTTGTGGTGGGAATAGAGACAAAGGCAAACGTCCACTTATGGCGGATATCGCTTGCTCGCTGAGTGACCAAGTCATCCTTACATCAGACAATCCTCGTTTTGAAGACCCACACACCATCATCGAAGAAATGTATGCCGGTGTCAAAATCACCCATCGGAAAAGAACACAAATCATTGAAGACAGACGAGCAGCTATTCAAAAAGCGATTGAAATGGCAAATCCGTCTGATATAATTTTAGTGGCAGGCAAAGGACACGAAGATTACCAAGATATTCAGGGAGTAAAACATCATTTTGATGACCGAGAAGAGCTTCGAAATGGGTTTCAACAATGGACCAATACCTAAAAAATAAAAGGAGTACTTTTTTCAAATAGAAATGAGTACTCCTTTTTTGTATTTCGCTCGTTTCGCGTTATATACCTTCTATTAATTGACTTTTAGGCACATCTTGCGTAATTGGGCCGAAGGTCGTCAGCTTGATAGCTGCCATGCGCGCGCCTGCTTCTGCACAAACTGCGGGAGAATGACTATCCAGATACGCCGTTAAAAAACCAGACCAATACGCATCTCCTGCTCCCGTGGCATCTACGACCTCCAAGGCACGTGCAGGAACAAAAATGGGCTCTTCTCCAGCGGCTACAACCCAGCTGCCTTCCGCTCCCAATGTCAAACAAACCAACTTCGCTCCCCAAGACATCAGCGTATCCATAATTTCTGAAGGAGCCATCTCCCGATTCCATAAACGAGCTGCATCGTCTTCACTCAATTTGACCAATGCTCCTTTCCCGACATATTCCTGAATGACTGCCAAGGCTTCTTCTCGGTTTGGCCAAACACGCGCTGCGTAATTTACATCAATACTGACCAAACAACCCTGCGCAATAGCACGCGCAGCAGCATCTAAAACCGTCGATTGAGCAGGTTGCAAACTCAATGGCCAACACGTTGTATGAAATACAGCAGACTCTTCTAAAAGTCTATCTGGAATATCTTCAGGAATTAGTTGATTATCAGAAGTTCGATAAGGAATAAAATCCGGTGTGCCTTTTGTTCGAGATACCAAAACCAAACTACTCGGAAAATCAATCGACTGACGAACAAACTGCGTGTCCACACCTGTTTTCTTTACTTCGGCTACGAGATAATCGCCCAAAGTCTCTTTTCCAACACAACTTACGATGGCTGTTTTACTGCCTAAACGTGCCATGTTACCCGCTAAATTCGCTGGGCTCCCTCCTTGAAAACGTCTAAAGACAGGTGTTTGCCCTACATTTTCTGTCATGTCAGCACCAATAAAATCACCAAGTAGCTCACCAACAGCTAAAACTGCGTACGTATATTTTTTCATTTCATCCTAGGTTTTTTGCAAATATGCCTATTTTTACGAATATTCCTGATACCTGATTTTACTATTTTATTCTCTAATTTTCATATAGATGAACGCAAACATACAGCACCTATATCACATAGCTCAAAAACCTGTCAGACGTATTTTAGGACTAATGTCGGGTACTTCATTAGATGGTTTAGATATGGCACTCTGTTCTTTTCAAGACAGCGGCCCACATACAACTGTTACAGTTACCCATTTTGAAACCTATCCGTTTGAGGAGACATTCAAGGAAGAAATTCGTCAAATATTCGCGAAAAAAGAAATTGATTTCCTCCAACTCTGTGTACTTCACCCCTGGATTGGACAAATGCACGGACAAATTATCTTGCAGACGCTTTCCAAATGGAATATCGACCCGACCGAAGTGGACTGCATCGCGAGCCATGGCCAAACGGTTTTTCATGCACCTATTTGGCTGCACGGCTTGCCCAAATTCCCGAATGCTACCTTACAAATCGGTGACGGCGACCACATGGCACAAACTACAGGTATTCTTACGCTTTCTGACTTCCGACAAAAACACTGCGCCGCAGGTGGTGAAGGGGCGCCCCTCGCTGTATATGGCGACTACCTCCTCTTTTCGAAAGAAAATGAAAATCGCATCTTACTAAATATGGGCGGAATTGCGAACTTTACTTTTTTGCCTGCTACACTTGAACCCAACGATGTATTTGCCACAGATACAGGTACAGGAAATACGCTTTTAGATGCATTTGTTCAAAAAACATGGGGAGAACCATACGACAAAGATGCCCACCTTGCTCGGCAAGGAACTGTATCTCAGCCTCTCCTGACGCAACTCAAAAAGCATCCGTTTTTTGACCAATCTTTCCCTAAAACGACAGGCCCAGAATTATTTAATTTAACCTATTTGGATGAGGCGCTTCAGACAATCCATGAAATACCATCAGACCAAGATATTTTGGCAACACTTGTTCATTTTTCAGCGGATACGATTGTGGATGCCATAGAAAAAATGCGACATAAACTTCCTGAAGGTTTCCCGACGGTTCTCTATGCAAGTGGGGGCGGTATGCACAATCCACTTTTGATGGAATGTATCCGGAAACAACTCCCAGACTTTGCTTTGTATCCGTTAAATGACTTGGGTATTTCTGGCGATGCCAAAGAAGCCGTCTTATTTGCAACCCTCGCGAACGAAGCACTTGTTGGTGGAAAAACCAATTTTGGCACGCGCCAAGGCGTACCCTCTGTGAGTATGGGAAAAATATCGTTCCCTAACTAATTAATAATGAATTAGTTACTTGAAATAAGAAATCCTACGAAGGAAATGGCATCTTTCGTAGGATTTTTTGTAAAAAAATAATTCGTATGCTTGCATAACATTTTTTTATTTATTTACTTTGTAACAGTATGCAAGCATACCATTTACAGTGATTCAATTTTCAACACGATAAAACCTACCCACATGATCTCAACACAAGACAAAGCAGCGATAACGGGTGGAGAGTTTTTAATCAAAGAAACTCCAGCCAGTCAAGTATTTATTCCGGAGGAATTTACGGAAGAGCAACAAATGATTGCCGAGACATGTAGAGATTTCCTTCGCACAGAAATTCATCCTATTTTAGATAAGATAGACAAAGCAGAGTCACCTGAACTCATGGCCTCTTTATTAGATAAAGCCGGCGAATTAGGTCTTTTAGGAACAGCTGTTCCAGAAGAATACGGTGGATTTGGCATGAACTTCAATACCTCCATGCTTGTCGCTGAAACCCTCGGAACGGGCCACTCCTTCTCTGTTGCTCAATCGGCACATACAGGTATTGGTACATTACCTATCTTGTATTACGGAAACGACGAACAAAAGGCAAAATACTTACCGAAATTAGCTACTGGCGAATGGAAAGCAGCTTACTGCTTGACCGAGCCAGACTCAGGTTCTGATGCAAATTCAGGAAAAACCAAAGCAGTTTTAACTCCAGACGGAAAACATTACGCCATAACAGGTCAAAAAATGTGGATTACCAATGGAGGATTTGCAGATGTTTTCATCGTGTTCGCACGTATTGAAGATGACAAAAACCTGACGGCTTTCATCGTTGAAAAAACCTTTGCAGGCATCAGCATGAACGAGCCAGAACATAAATTAGGTATCAAAGGCTCTGACACACGTCAAGTTTTCTTTAACGAATGTTTAGTTCCGGTGGAAAACATGCTTTCTGCCCGCCAAAATGGATTTAAAATAGCTGTTAATATTCTTAATATTGGTCGTATCAAATTAGGTGTTGCCGTTGTTGGTGGTGCGAAAGGTTCATTAAATCATGCGATTCAATATGCCAACGAGCGCAAGCAATTCGGTATTACCATTGGTCGTTTTGGCGCAATCAAACATAAATTAGCCGAGATGGCTACTCGTATTTATGCGAGTGAGACAGCTTGCTACCGAGCTGGCCAAAACATTGATGACGCCATTGAAAGCCTCATTGCCAACGGCACAAACGAAGCAGAAGCCAAACTAAAGGGTGTAGAACAATTTGCGATTGAATGTGCGATTACAAAAGTACACGGCTCAGAAGCATTGGATTTTGTGGTAGATGAAAGTCTCCAGGTTTATGGCGGAATGGGCTATTCGGCAGATGCACCACTTGAACGCGCGTACAGAGACTCCAGAATCAACCGTATTTTTGAAGGTACGAACGAAATCAACCGCATGTTGATCGTTGATATGTTGCTTAAAAAAGCAATGAAAGGCGAAATGGATCTGATGGGACCAGCACAAGCCGTCGCAAAAGAAATCATGTCTATCCCAAGTTTTGGGTCTGATGAAGACGAAGTACTTTTTGCAGCTGAGAAAAAAGTATTGGCACAGCTCAAAAAAGCCGTGTTGATGATTGCAGGGGCTGCTGTTCAGAAATTTATGATGAAGCTATCGCATGAGCAAGAAATTTTGATGAACATTGCAGATATGATTATCGAGATTTATGCAGCGGAATCCACGTTGCTACGTGTCGAAAAATTGATTGATATCAAAGGGGAAGAGGCGGTTTCATTGCAAAAAGACATGGCACATATTTACTTGAACCGTGCCGTAGAAGTTTGTCAACAAGCAGGACGTGCAGCCATCACATCGTTTGCAGAAGGTGATGAATTGCGTGTCATGTTGATGGGTCTGAAGAGATTCACCAAAATTGAACCAATGAATTTAAAAGATGCGCGTCGCCGTGTGGCAGATGCGTTATTACAAGAGAACAGATACATATTCTGATAGATTTTCGGCTTAGAATCAACAACTAGAAATCAATAAACCAGCTTCTGCTCTTGGAGGCTGGTTTTATTTTTTTAGGAATTTGCTGATTTTGAAATTTATTGAGTCGTTAAAAAGTATTTCGAATGCTTAAACGAAGACTTCTTCTCTCCTTTCGCAAGAATCATGTATTTTTGGGGTAAGTTCTTCATTGGTTATAAATTTTCAATGTTCTAGCTACATTCTTTATGATGTCAATTATTGTTCAAGATGTGTATAAGTCGTACGGTACGCATACGGCGCTTCAGGGAATCAGTTTTGAGGCAAAAGCGGGAGAAATCATTGGATTTCTTGGGCCGAATGGAGCTGGAAAATCAACGACGATGCGTATTCTTACAGGCTATTTGGAGGCAAGCAGCGGAACTGTTCAAATTCAAGGGGAAACGGTACGACCTGATTCCGTGGCGACCAAAAAGCACATCGGCTATCTTGCAGAGAACAATCCGTTGTATTTGGAAATGTATGTAAAAGAGTTTCTTTCTTTTTTATGCGACATCCATGGTTTTTCGGCAAGCAAACGAAAAGAACGTATCCAGGCATGTATTGAAGCTGTCGGATTGCAAGAAATGCAACACAAGAAAATCGGTGCTTTATCCAAAGGATATCGCCAGCGTGTGGGATTGGCACAAGCTATTTTGCATGACCCCGCTTTGTTGATTTTGGACGAACCTACTACAGGGCTTGACCCCAACCAACTTATAGAAATCCGTGAATTAATCAAATCTTTGGGGAAAAACAAGACTGTACTTCTGAGTACACATATCATGCAAGAAGTAGAAGCCATTTGTGACCGGATTTTGGTGATTCACCAAGGCAAAATCGTTGCAGATGCTACAAAAGATGCCATCTTAGCACAAGGACTCCGTGTTGAAGATTGGTTTATTTCCTTGACATCTTCTTAATCTACCCAGATTATGCCCTGATTCGGCTTGTTTCATGGATGAAAATATGGCTAGAATCAAAAAGCCCCATAGAGGCAAAATATAGGTAGATAAGCAAACGGGACACGTATCAAATAATCGTACATTTTCGAATCAACCCATAATACAAGCCCCTATAGGGGCGAAAAATGTGTCCAACCAATAACAGAATAGTAGCGCAGGATGTATCGGCAATTAGGGATTTTAGCCTTTTTCACAGGCTAGTGAAATACGAAAATCCTGCCACAAAAGAAGTATTTATTTTTGTGAATATCCGAAAAAATAGATACATTGCATAGGAGAAATTACATCTCCGTCGTTACCGAAAAACGTCACGAGTAGGCTAACTATTTAATTCCCCCATTATCTTATGAAAAAAATTTCCCTCTCCTTATTAGCTATTGTTCTATTCGCAACTTCTTGTAAAAAAGAAATGGCAACCTTCCAACGTGGAACCTTGGAGTCATTCGAACAACCCAAAAAAGTAGCTATCGCTCCGAAAGCGGTTGTTGTCAATGAAGAAATCGCTGCTGCACCAACAGCCCTTGAAAAACAGGAAGTTGTACAGGTTACAGAAGAAATTCAGACTGTAGTTGAAAAACACATAGTAGTTGTAACACCAGTACTACCTAAAAGTCAGGCAAATGTCCAGGCAACTCTAGCCCCGACTTCTGCTGAGCAAAAACTGACCGTCAAAGAAAAAATCGCTGTTAAGGCAGTAAAAAAACAACTTAAAAAAGAAGCAACTGCTCCTTTAGCAGAAGGTAAAAGTCAACTAATTGCCTTACTTTTAGCCTTATTGGTTGGTGTTGTTGGTGTCCACCGCTTTTATCTTGGCTACACTAAAGAAGGTATTATACAGTTACTTACCGGTGGTGGTTGTGGCGTTTGGACGCTCATTGACATCATCCGCATTGCAACTGGAGATTTAAAACCAAAAGATGGCAACTATACCGAAACGCTTTAATTTTTTACGCTTCAAGCAGATTGCTCTCGTAGGAATTCCATTTATTCTACTTGGTTTGCCCGAAAACTATTTGCACGGCAAAGAATCCATCTGCATTTCTAAAGTTTTTTTTGATATAGAGTGCTATGGTTGCGGAATGGGAAATGCGATTTTTCAGCTTCTTCATTTCAATTTTAAGGAAGCCTATCATTTTAATAAATTGAGTTTTGTTGTATTTCCCTTGCTCGCCTACACCTATATTTCTGAGGTTATTAAAGCATTCACGACAAAAAAACCGATGTAGTCCATGCATCGGTTTTTTTGTGTCCTTCATTTTTGAGATAATCTAACTCTCCTATTTTACCACGAAAAACAAAACAACTTCATTCAAATCGTTGTACCTTGCTTATCCAATCCGGATAACTATCTCGTATGCAGTTACCTCGTTCACAAGGCAGTCAAATTTCATTCAGTGGCTACTTTTTTGATCAAAATCAACAAATAGAGTCACTTTTAGCTTCCGTTTCTACGGCGTTTTCGAGACGTATTTATATTGCTGATGAGCGCCCCGTTGCAGAGACGCGCGCGCATTTCTCGGCTCTTTCTGTTTTGTCTTTTTCGTCGTCCGCAGAATATTATTTACGGGAGTCTGTTGTACGTGCAAAACCTGTTTGCGATGCCATTTTACGCACATTTCATCAAGAAAATTCGCCTCTTTTGCTCTTTATAGAAATGACATGGGCTGTTCGGACACCATCTGGCGATATTTATCTACGCGAACTACAAGAGGCATTTCAATCTTTATTAGCACAAAATCCAGACTTATCCATCATCTGTCTATACAACGAATCCATTTTATTGGAAGAACAACTTTGGCTCAGCTTATTTGCACATCCTACCATTTTGAATGAGTCGGGCGAGGTTCTGACTAATCCACATTATTTACCGCCGGAACTCCGAAGAAAAAACCAACTCAAACCCCGTTTTTCCTTCTGGCTTCAGCAACTCGACCCGTACCGAATGCCTACCGCGCCCTCGTCTTCAGGAAATGCAAGCATCGTTTTACAAGATGCTTACCCCTTGGAAAAACCCTTCCAGACGCGTGTCGCACAAGGAAACGAAGGACGTTGGAAAATCCGGTGTTTTGGTGAACTAAGAATCCATCGTGAAAACGGTGAGTTAATCGAATGGAATACCAAAGCGGGCGCAACGAAAAAAATCAAAACGTTATTTGCCTTTTTGCTGAGCCGTGGAGACCGAGGAGCCACAGCGGAAGAATTGGCAGATTTACTTTGGCCAGATGCCGACGACAGTGAGCAAGCTCTCAACCGTTTGTACCACGTTGTTCGCTATTTGCGCTTGGTTTTGGGCGGACAACAGGAAACAAAAAACGCGTCTTTTGTCGTCCACCAAGGAGCGACCTATTATCTCCGTCTGCCGTTTGATAGTTGGATTGACCTTCCTATGTTTCAGGAATTGTGTTTCAAAGGAAATCAATTTTTGAAAGAAGGACTTTTGGAGCAAGTACGAATTTGCTACGAGTCTGCGGAGCGTTTGTATAGCGGCGATTTATTTCAAGATATTCCGGCGAAATACATTGACAGCCAAGAAAACGATTGGTTGTGGAGCAGGAGATATTGGTATAAGGAGATGTACCACAAATTACTGTACAGTTTAGCATCTATTTACCGACAAATGGGTGATTTGTCCTTGTCCTTAAAATATTGCGACAAAGCGCTTTCAGAAGACCCAAGTTTGGAAGCAGCGCACAAAGAAAAGATGCTTTCGTTGGCAGCCTCCCAACGTTTTGATGCACTGCATCGGCAGTACCGTATCTATGTAGAAACTTGCAAAAAATTCAATAGCGGACAACCGTCAGAAGAAATACGTCAAATTTATTTGAACTTATCCAAAAAAAATTGACGTACTAGCTGCATAGCGAGCAGCATTTAATCTGAAGAAGATAATGCTTATTTTTCTTTAAACTCCCTGATTTCTATTTTTTCCTGAACTTCTATTTTTTGAAAATCTTCCTCTCGAATTGGTATCCCTACTTTAAACTTTTCTACTTTCAGTTCTTTCGGATTTTCTACTTTTACCAAACTATAATTTCTATCCGATGCTTCAAGATATACGATTAGTCCGGGTAGTCCAAAATACCTGGATGGGCCTTCACGGACAGGTATTTCTTCGGTGTAAAAAGCTATGATGGTCTCGCCGCTCAACGTTATTTCAGCTTTTTTACAGTTAAAATTGCCTATTTTCTTTACTTCTTTTTTCAGAATCCATTTTTCACTGTAAAAATCTTTATCAACCAAATAGTCCTTATTATTTAGGCTTGTTTTTAGGATGAACTTTTTGTTTGGATAATCTTTAAAAACAGCAAACTCAACCATTTGATAGGTATGTTTATTTTCGGGTTCAAATTCATCGTCCACAGAAACCTCTGTATTTTTATCTTCCATATAGTATTTGGATTGGTTGCCGTCATAGACAAGTGTATATCTAACTGGCTTTAAGAACTCAGTTTGTACATGGCTAGGCAGTTTCAACAAAAGCTCCTGAGGTATATTTACGACCTCCTCATACGCTACTTTTAGGTATATTTTCTCGTCGATTACCACTTTTTCTTCTTTGGGTGTGGGGATGGTATCTTTCTTTATTTCCTGTAATTCAGATACTTGGATTTCGGTTTGCTCTGTTTCTGCTTTACCAGCGCACATTTGTAAAAGTGCCAATATTAAGATAGATGTTAATTTCATAGTTACGCGTGTGTAAATAGATTTACTTTTAGACTAAAATCTTGCTCGAAAAGCTGATTTATGGATTGGTTCAAATGTAGGAACATGAGATAGAAGTCCCAAATTTGGACGTGACTACTTTAGTCATAGACTCTATCTATTTTCTAGTTCATTCATTAGCCCCAAAGTTGATACAAAGCGGGGTTAGCATCATTTCGTCACCATTGCAGGCGATTCGTCACCCATTTTTTGGAACGCATTGGTTTTTTCTTTTTCTTATTGGAATAAATTTAACAAGGTGGTTTCCATCAAAAATAGATATAAACCCAAGTCTTCTCTTTTTTGCAGCCTTCAAACAAACATACCAATCAACCCGAAATTTATGGCCACTGACGAAACTAAAGTTCTAGGAAAACGCATACGAAAATTAAGAGAATGGTTTGACTTCTCCCAGAAATACATGGCTATCCAACTGGGAATTACCCAATCGCATTACTCCAAGATAGAAAGGGGTGAATTAAGCATATCTTGCCGTCGAATGGAGCAAATTGCAGCTATTTTTGGGATTTCAGTGGAAGCGCTTACCAATGGTCGCTTTGCACAGCTTCCTTTCGAGAAATGATACCTTCCTACATTTACTTTTTAAAAAACACGTATGTATTTCTTTGTTTTATGACCTTCTTTTTCCGTAGCACCTAGTTATTTATGCCACAATCTATTTCTGAGGAAGAGTATAATGGGGCTTTGTGGTTTAATCTCCGCCGAAAATGCATCATGGGCCGTGGCCTCAAAACCGGGTAATAGGGTGATTTGGTGCTCCGCCTCGTATTTCCCTTTGGTAATCTTCTGGGTTGAAACGATACTTGCCCCCTGAATATTCCCGTTTTGTCTCCCCGTTTGGTATTCAGTGCTTTGTAGATTCTTGATGAAACCGCTGGGATGACGAACCAAGTTAAGGCTATTTCTTTCAAATTCAAAAGAACCCAGGTGGGAATATGAACCTACTAAAGAATCGCTTG
>JACCDQ010186536.1_pt1 | contig 115175 bp, 127 predicted proteins | sample 7446031 | NCBI WGS metagenome assembly JACCDQ01 (sample SAMN15323442, study PRJNA562643) | freshwater metagenome | isolation source: river surface water | place: USA:Blue River Watershed | collected 2017-08-17
AAGATCTTGGAATAAGAGAATGGACATGCTCCAGTTGCAATACGGTTCATCATCGTGATATCAACTCAGCTAAGAACATTCTCGCGTGCGGACGTGCACGTCTAGCAGTAGGAATCCCCGCCGTTTAAGGCGGTGAGGACGTCAATGCTTCTGTTAACTGCAATACATCTTTAGCATCTATATAGCTTTTGTATCTTTTACATTGAACTAACACTTTACCTTTTTTTGCCTTAAATATTCCATCTATTCCCCCATCACCACTATAGCTTTTATTCCGAATAACTCTTATATTACTGTTTTCAATAGCCGTTAGGACAAGCTCCTCAAATACATAAGGATCTATTTTTCGGAGATACGAAATAATTCTTCCCCCACTATTTGGGGCTTTACCTATTTCATTTATTTTTTGAAGAACTTTTTTTGCTTTTCTAATTCTATATAAATGCATCCACTTTCCGATAAGGGATAATCTATTTATTAGCTTTGAAATCCATTTAGTGATTTTCATATGATATTTTTTAAACTTATCTAAAACTTAATTTAACAATTAAATTTTCATTCTCTTTTGTTTTTGTTCACTCTTATTTTTCAAACTATTAGATAATTCATATGCCATTACATAATGTTTCATTTCTTCTTGCATTTGTGGGACATTATTATGAAAATAATTTCTAAAGGTGCTATCAGATTCATATTTTGTTGAGCCAATATTACCTATATTCCAAATAGAGCCATTTTTATTAAATTGCTCTCTCACATAAGAATTAAACTTACTTACTGATTTTAAAATTTTGTAAACATTACAATAAGTTTCATGCTTATGTTTTATCATGTCTTTATTTTCACTTAACCAGTCTAATAAAACCTCAATATTTTTAGGGTTCTGAAATGCATTAATGTCAATACTATTGAGTTCTTCTAATAAAAGTGAATTTCTATTGCCTTGTTTATTTGAAGATATTGTTTTCAATAACTCATACATTGATTCTTTATGAGCAAAAGCAGTAGCAGGTTGTTTAAGAACCCCTTTTTTTGATGCTTCCAATGATATGTCTTTGCAATCCCTTAACTCCAAAGGAATATGCGAATAAATGTCATTTGCAAAATTTGTATTTTTACAAGACTGCAATGCTAATAAAGCATAATCAAAAACACCACATTGTTCTTGACTTAATACGGTATAACTCTTTGGATCTTTTTGTAATATAAATTTAATTAAATTATCATCATTAGGAGCAGGAAGATTAAACCAAGTAAAACTGAAATTATCTAAATTATATAAATTTTCTCTTAATTTCTCATTTATTTTTAATCCTTCAAACCCATAAAAATGATGAATAATAATATCCCCACCAATTTTTGTCACTACCTCTTTTACTAAAGGGATGTCCTCTGCAAAAACTTTTTCCCCGAATGTTTCGCTCAACACTTTAAAATCTTTATAGTCTCTTAGCCTTTTAAATATTTCTTTCGCTAAGGGAATATCTTTTTTCCTATTAACATTTAGCTCATAGAACTTTTCAACCATTCCATAGGTTGAGTGTTTTTTAAATGATTCGTCTAGAACTTCAAGAAAAAGATCTGGGTATTTATCAAAAATATAATAATCAGCTTCAGAAATATGTTGAGATAAAAATCCACTTTGTAAATTACTAAGAATTAATTGCTTATATGCAACATATAATAATTCATCAGGTTTACTTGCCATCATCTTCTCTTTTCTATTTTTTTGTGTTATATATTACACCTACTATTTTAGGAGTTTATTATGCTAAAAGCAAATGTTGGTGGGATAGATAGAATTTTAAGAATTGTCGTTGGTCTTGGAATGATTATTGGAGCAATTGTCACTGGAATATCTTGGCCATATTTAGGAATAATTGTTTTAGGAACTGGTTTATTCCAATTTTGTGGAGCATACACGATTTTTGGAATAAATACCTGTAAACTAAAAGAACCCTCAAAAACAGAATAAAATTAATCCCCTCTGATTGAGGGGATTTTCTTTTGTGAAATTATTGATTTTAAACTACAACATTCAAGATTGATTGTTCTAATTTTGCACCAAAGGCTTGTTGTTGTATCATTGAATAAGCTGCAATTTGACTTGTCGCAGAATATTTTTGAATTTGATTCAATGAAAATGGCACATCTTGAGTTAATGTGTCTTGTGAAACAATTGAAGTTTGTCCAAATGAAGTATTAGCACCAATATCTATATTATTAGAATTAGTAATTGGAAGATTATTCATTTTAAATGCTTCTTGTCTAAACACATTTGAAAAATCCGTCATTCTCATTCTTAATGATAAATCTTTAGTTGCATTCTCATTAACCGTGTTGCCAATATTGATTGCACTATTTGGACTTACTTGCTGACCAACTTCTTTTTGAACCATATTAACAATGTTTTGACCAGTTTGCTGAAGCTGTATTGGGGAAGGTTGTGGCACACCATTCTGATTCCCCCCTTGATTCATAAATAATGCTGTTTTTTCTTTAATATCATTTTCACGCATTTTTGCCAATGAGTAGGTTACATCAACATAACCATTATCAGGTTGAACAACTTGCACGGCATTATTGGTAATATTATTTTGATTTAAAACAAAGTTATTACTATTGCTAGATTTTGAAGAAACAGCCACATTAGAATTGGTTAAATCCTTTGACTCAAGGGTTTTCCCCATATTCGCTTTACTGTTTTCTCTTATTGCTGAATACTCTATGGAATACATACTTGCTAAGTTGCTTACACTATTGATTGTACTCATAATAACACCTCACTTTGATACACTATACTTATAGCAATTTGACACATTCAAGTCAAAGCAAAATTGATAAACGGTTAAATTTACATACAAATTAACCACTTAACTTAGTTGACAAAACCAACTAAGTGTATTATCATACGATAAAACAAGGAGAAATAGTATGAAAAATATTGAATATGGCACAGCAGAATATAATGCAGTTAAGGAAGAAATTCTTTCAACTTGTGGTGTTGTTCCTACTGAAAATTTTGATGTAAAAGTAGCAATTCAGAAACGTATTGATTATCTAAAAAAATTTCTTAAGAACAGCGGACGTAAGGCTTTTGTTTTGGGAATTAGTGGCGGTGTCGACTCAACCACCACAGGCAAGCTATGTCAAATTGCCTGTAATCAACTTCATACTGAAGGCTATGATGCTCAATTCATTGCCATGAGACTTCCTTCAGGTGTTCAACTTGATGAGGTAGATGCTCAAGCAGCACTTTCTTTTATTAATCCGGATAAAATCTTAACTGTAAATATTGGTGAAGCAGCCACAAATCTTAGTATTCAAGGCATTGAAGAATTGCAAAGAGTTGGTGGGGTCATTACTCCAGAACAAGCTGATTTTGCTAAAGGCAACATAAAAGCCAGAATTAGAATGACATCTCAATATCAAATAGCAGCTATTTTTGAAGGTGTCGTCATAGGAACTGACCATGCAGCAGAATTTTGTATGGCTTTTTTTACCCGTTGGGGAGACCAAAGTTGTGATTTAACAGTACTTAATGGTCTCAATAAAAGACAAGTTCGTTTATTGGCGAAAGAGTTGGGAGCACCAGAAAAGCTTTGGGGTAAAGTTGCAACTGCTGACTTAGAAGAACTTCGCCCTCAGAAAACTGACAGTGAAGGTTTCGGATTTGAATATGATTATCTTGATGATTATCTTGAAGGGAAAGAAATTCCAAAAGATGTTGAAATTAAATTGGTAAACCACTTTAACAACACTCGCTTTAAGAGAGAGCCAATAACAGAGTTCAAAGGATAATATTTATAAAACCCCATTAAAAGCCCAATTTTGGGCTTTTTCACTTTATTCTAACTTTATTTTGACTATCCCAACCTTCAACTCTTGCTTCATTAAATATTTTTTCAACCTCTATTAAATCAATATCTTTTTTATAACTTATTCCGTATTGACCTAATAATTTCTGAATAAATTTAATCATTCTACTATAAGTCTCAACCTTTTTTCTTCCATCAACAACAACTAGCTGAACACCTTCTCTTTTTTAGCTTTCCAAATTAAACAATATTATTTTTTCAAACTATAATATTTATAATCTGGATGAGGCAAATTCTGAGAATGATATTCTTTCAGATGTTCATTACAATTTTGCTTATCCCACAATAAAGCTCTACCTTCTCTTTGTTTAGAAGCCAAGGCTGGATCTTTCTTGTGTAATTCATTTAAAAACTCAGTATGTTCAGAGACATAATCTGGTCTTCTAAAAAAGTTTTTAAAAATACAATTCATTTTTCACCTACAAAATGTTTCTTATAATTTATTAAGCACTTTTTCTTTGTCAATAATATAGAGCTATCTGATTATATTTTAACCAAACAAAAAGCCCCAAAACTTTTATGTCTTGGGGCTTCCATCTCAACTAAAATATTTAGACGTTATGCTTGTGCATTTTACTTGCTGGAACGACTTCATCAATCAAGCCATATTCTTTGGCTTCATCGGCACTCATAAAATTATCACGATCACAATCTTTTTCAATTTGCTTAATAGTCTTGCCAGTGTTAGCAGACAAAATACGATTGAGCATAGCCTTAATTCGAATCATTTCATTCATATGAATTTCCATATCAGAAGCTTGACCCTGGAAACCACCAAGCGGTTGGTGAATCATGATACGTGAATTTGGCAATGCACGACGCTCATCACCAGAAGAAAGCAAGAAAGCCCCCATAGAAGCTGCTTGACCTAAGCAAAGAGTATGAACTGGTGCCTTAACGAACTTCATTGCATCATAAATAGACATACCAGCAGTGACGGAACCACCAGGAGAATTAATATAAAAATTGATGGGCTTCTCAGAATCTTCAGATTCTAGGAAAAGCATTTGAGCAACCACCAGATTGGCGATTTGGTCATTTACCCCACCTACCAAAAAGACAATTCGCTCTTTCAGCAAGCGGGAAAAAATGTCATAAGCACGTTCACCACGATTAGTTGACTCAATTACGATAGGTACCATAAAAACTCCTTAAATTAATAGTGAAGTGATTGTACCTTATTTTATTAGTTTCTGTAAAGTCTTTTTCAAAAAAAGAAATAAAAAAATAAGCCGAAGCTTATTTTAAAATTAAACTTGAATACTTGCTGCTTTTAAAGCATCATAAATTGTGTTTAGAACCCTTAATTGAATATGCCTCATATTCATTACAAAAGTTTCTTGAATTTGATATGAATCATAAAGATGTGTGGCATCAAAATACCAATCATAAAATATTCCACCATAGACATTTCTTACTTTGGGTTGAACATCTTCAAAGGCATTAAGTATTTCAGCTTGCTCATCACCCATCAAAATATTTAAAAGATGTTGATTTTCATCTTTCATACAAACCCCAATTTTTAACTTTGTGCCTACTTGCCAAATACTTAACATTACTTCAAAGTTTTTTCCAAAATATTCATCTCTGATAACAAAGACTAATTCTCCATGCTTAACATCAGAAAACATTTCATCTTCTATTGGGTAACTTAAATATTTTTCAATATCATACAATGAATCAATTTTAGATTTTGGTCTAAACATTACATCTGTAATTTCATTAAAAAATATCTCTCTTTTTCTTAAAAGCTCTTGTTGATCCATATTTTTCTCACTAAATAAACACCATAATAAGATATAAAACAAACAAGTCAATATAAAAAAAGCTCCCAATGGGAGCTTTTGAAGTATTAAGATTAATTTATTCGCATCCACCCGCTTGAGCACCAATGCTTGATGCAATTGCAGTTGCCACAAGTTGACCATTACCCTTGCCAATTTGAGAACCAGCCAAACCGCCAGCAACCGTACCCACAATTTGACCACCATTCAATGATCGGCAACCAGAACCCAAAACACTACCAATAGAAGCACCAATTGCAGTAGCGGCAACATTACCATCGCCCTTGCCAATTCGTGAACCGATAAACCCACCAACAGCGGTACCAAGAATTGCACCTACGAGATTACGACCACCAGTTGCATTTTCAGCTTGCCTCTGTGTTGCCAAATCATCTTGATGAATTGGCAAATTAGTATTAATGTAACCACCGTCATGAAAAACCATTTGTGGTGTTGCTGTAGCACGAATTACTTGTTGATTATTTCTAGGAGAACTAGCACAACCACTCAAAATAGAGGTGATAACTACAGCAATCAAAAGAGTTTTTTTCATCTTAATTCCTATCAAAAAAGGATTAATCAAATTTTTTACTTGAGTGAATTATAGCATGTTTTAAAAATAAAACATATTTTTTTCACTAAAATAGTTAAAAAAGCGGCAATGCCACTTTAATTAAACCTTCTTGAACTCTGTTGGTTGAGGATTTGCTTTTATATCATCCTCAGGAATAATATATCCAAAAATTCTATTTTCAGGTGCTTTTGCTTCTTCTGTTTTACCTATTTTTAATACAACCTTTTCTTGTTGGCTTGCAAGTTTTAACATATCTTCCCAATATTCATTGTCTTGTTCATAAGCTGAAATAATAGAATCAAAAGCCCCAGGAGCTACTTTAACCTGCAACTTTCTTTCATCAGATAAATCTTCTTTTTCGGCCTCCTCATTCTTGTTAAATAAATTAACAATATTAGATTTCTCATCGACAACTACAACCTCGTGATTTTCTTTCAAGAAATCAATTTCATCTTTTGCTTCCATTAATTGGTCTACAAAATCTTGACGGCGAGCAGGAGTTGAATACATCCACCAAAAGAACCCCTCAACGACATCACGCATACGATGATGTTTTTCACCTAACAAAAACTTCATTTTTGCCTTAGGCAAAGAACAAACCCCAAAAGCATCTTTTTTAAAGATATCGCCTTTTGTTTTACCTAAAACTCTTTCAGCAGACCAACTACCAAAATAAAGCCATTGCTTATTACTTAATATAATAGGCAAATTAGCCAATTCATTCATCGGGCTATAATCTATAGAATATTGTTCTTCAACCCCATTACGGAATCCAGATAGCTTATAACTTGAATATATTTCCCATTCACCCGTTAGTCTCATATCTTTTTTTGATTGGAACCAAGCATTAATGTCTTTTTCAAATAATTTGTCATTGGTTCTATCATACTCTGTTGAAGGAGATGCTTCTGTATTATAAAAAAGACCAACCCAATCTAAAGGAGGGTCATCAGGATTATCTTTCTTCAATAAAAATGGACGACGTGCTTCTTTAATATATTCAGCGACATTTTTTCCAGTAATATCTGTCCAAAATTGAGCCCAAGGCTCCAAGCAAAACAAAAATTTGCCAACAGTTAGACCTTCTTCAAAATAAACATTAGACTCCCACCAACGAGCCCAAAACTTAAGATCATTTTTTGCATTGACACCATTTTCTTGCAAAAACTTAACTGGAATAAGCGGTTTGTTCTCTGAAAATTTTGCTCTTAATGTGCCGTCATTACAAAAATAAATAGTAAAATCCATATTTTTTCCTTAACAGAATTCTATGGTAGCTATGATAACATATATTTTTGATTTATTGTATAAATTTTTAAACCGAATTATTAAATACGATTTTTTTCTCTGGTTTTTAACCAAATTTTTACTTCTTCGTAATGATGATCAAACAATATTTTGGCATGTTTGATATGAATTTTATTATTGGAAGTCCATTGATTCATATAATCATCCATAGAATCCGTTTTTGGATATGTAAAATAATCTTCTACCCAAGTTTTCCAATTTTTCTTGATTAATTTAGTTAGAATTTCATTTTTAATAGAATAGGATATTTGTGCATTTCTAATTAAAGCCAACTGCAAAGCAGGAGTATTTAATTGGGAAATAACACTAATTGCTAATACTGGAGTAATTCTTGCAATTTTTTCCAGTGGTATTTCATATAAATGACAAAAATCCTCTATATATTGATTTTTTTCTTCTTTTGTCGCACTTGAAAAATCATTGACTGTTTCACTATATATTTTAACAATTTCCTTAGCTATTTCAGAACAAACATCTTGAGATTTTAACATTTCTCTTTTTTGTAATAAATCAATCACTTTATCATGACAATGTTCATTAATTAATGGCAAGTAATTTTCTATTTTTTCTTGGTCTTGAAACAATCTAATTTTCAAAAAAGGAATAACAAATTTTTCTATTGGATTTAGATAAAATTCTGTTTCAATTTTATCTAAACAATCAATATCACTATGTTTTTCAATATTAGCAAGTTCTTTATTATATAACTGATTATAAACTTCTAACATTTTAATAATATCTGTATCCATTTTACACCTTAATACTGTTAAAATTCTTGCGGCTTAATAAAGAATATACTATAATTCACAAAAATCAAATAGCCAAAATAACTATGAAAAAAAAACTACATGTTTCAAAAGAAATTCATATTAATGAGTTAGATAAACAACATTATCTTACGGTTAAACAATTACGGCAATATCTAGATAAAATTGATGATGATACAATTGTAGCAATACATAGAGTAGAAGATAGTTACTTTCAAAAGGATGGGAAAAACGGATGGAAAACCGTAAAGTCATTATGGGAAGAAAGCATTATTAGTGAAGAGTATCGTAAAGAACTTGAAGATTTAATTTCTCAAGGTAAAATTGACCCCACTCTTTACTCTTTTGAAATTAACAAAAAGGGTCAAATCGTATTAAAAGAGTATATTGATGCCATACCTAGCTTTCAAGCATATCTTTCAACAGAAAAAGATGGGGAAAAACAAAAAATTTTTGTTATAACCCCTCACTATTAAAAACAACTTTAAACCTTATCTAAGAAATCAGAAATACATTTTTCTAGATCTAGATATTTAAAATCTGGCAGAAAGCTTTCGTCTCTTGTTGATAAATACCATAAAGCAGCAGCTAAGCTAGCGGTTGAATCAGAATCGCCACTATGATTGCTTGCCTTTTCTAAAACCTCACTAAATGAAATTGAGGTTGCTGCGCAGTATAAAGCAACAGCAAATGCTTCTTCACCGACCCACCCGTTTCCCAACTCTTTTGTTAGTCCATTTTTTGTTAATCCAGGTATGTCTTTAATTGTCCAAACAGTTTTATTCAAAACACTTAACATATTATCTGAATGATGATATTGCTCTAAAATAGGCTCTATCACTTTCACTGCATCTAATATATTTCTTGTGTTGTGTAGCAATTCATAAACTATAGCTGCATAAGCTGCTGAACTTAAATAACCATCCGGATGTCCATGTGTTAATGCAGCTTGTTTAGCACCCCATAAAAATGCTTCTTCTACATTTGATGCAAAAAATGCAATAGGCATTGTCCTCATAACACCACCACAACCTTTCGAGTCGTTTATAGGATTTTTCATAGTGCCTTTTCTTTTTGAGCCTAAAGCTGAAAGACAAGTATTTCCAGGTGCTCTTTTGTGATACAGTTCTTGATACTTCATTAAACCATCGTTATTGTCATTATAAAATTCTGATTGAGTCTTATACCAATCTAAATAGCTGCGATAAATTTCATCTGTTGGATCTTCCATTTCACCATGTTTATGTATTGCTGAATTTGCCGCAACTCTGAGTCCATTCAAACAAAATAAACTCATTTGAGTATCATCAGAAGCAATAAGGTGCAAGTCTTTTGGGTTATATTTCAACCCATCATCACCATAAAATTTGCGAATTGAATCCCAATTTTTAAATTCAACAATATATCCAAAAGCATCAGCTAAAGATTGAGCTATTAAAGTATTTTTTAATAGTCTTTTTATTCCTGCATCCATAATTTTCTCCGTATAGACTGTTATATTCAATCTAACTTAATGATTACAACAAATCAAGAAGATTAAAAAAAACAATCAGCCATAGGCTGATTATTTTAGATTAGGGCTTTCTTCTAATCGTTTTTTTGCTTTCTAAAGCATACTCTTCAAATTCTTGCACTAAATTATTGAACATTCTATATTTTTGATGCTTATCTAACAGTCTTTCAACTGGAGTTTTTCTAACAATATCCACATCAAACAAGAAGTTTTCTTCGCTCACAGCCTCTTGACTATTAAAACCATTATTAGTTCTCTCTAAAGCTTGTTCCAACTTTGTAGGCACGGCATGAGCCATTCTATCACTCATCATTTTATCAACCATTGCAACATGATCAGGTTCAACAGTTCTTAGCAATGATGCACCTTCAATCATTTTATCAACAATCTTTTTGACATTTTCCACCGTTTCCATATCCGCAGTCGGTAAAATAAGTGGTGGTTTTTTGGGTTCTTTCTTAGGAAGCTCTCCAAATACAGCAATATCAACCGCTTTGTCTAAAAATGTTTTAATTTGATCATCCTTGCGATTAAACTCAACATACTCATAATACTTTGACAACTCTTCCTTAAGTTCAATTACTTTTGGCACATTGGCATCATAAACTTCTTGCAAAGTATCTTTTAAATTTACGGGAGAATTATGTAATGAAGTTCTAAGTTGTTCATTGAGCATAATAAAACTTAACATTTCTTTATGCTTTTCAATTTGCTCTCTAGCTAACTTTACTTCTTCTTTTACAATACCATAAATTGCTGTTTTGGGAGGCAAAACATCATTATCTAATTTAAACTTAACGACATGGCGACCATCTTGTTCTAACAAATCTTCTTTTTCTTGAATCTTTGCAATCATATCGGTCAATTGATCACGGTCATACAGCATACCTTGACGGAAACTATAAGAATCTTGTGCAATAGAATCACCTAAACCATCAGAAACATCAAAAATCAATCTGGCTTTAATTTGAAACTTGTTAAACTTATCCAAAGCAGGATTAATATCGTGAGAGTAAGGGTTATAATCTTTACTTGCCAACAATGTTAATGTCAACTTGTCTTCAAAAGCTATATCACCCTTAATATCGGTTCTCCACGGACCATTAGCATGCATCTCATGTTGAATTACGTGATCAATGCCATATTTGTTTTTAAATGCGATTGCATCCATAAAAATCTTTTTAATTTTATCTTTAGGAATATTGGTTTGATAATTCACCAAATCTATTAAATCATTTGTTACTTCGTGATAAGAAGGATCTTTGATTTCTAATACACTCTTATACATCCAAGCATCTGAGAACTTAGAAGTAATATCCTTATTTATATCAAGAAATTCTTGGCATAAAACAGTCATCGATTTAGTTTCTGGATTAAGGGGAACACCATTTTCATCCAAAGAAATAACTTCTTTCATATAATGTGACTTAAAGTTCCAAATATTTCTTTCAGGAGAAATATCAAAGTGATAGTTTTCTTGGAAGAACTTCATTGCATCAGCAAATGGCTTTAAACTATCATATTCAGGCTTGTTTAAGTCTACAGTTTTTACATCAAATTCTTCGTCATTTAAAAGTAATGCATGAATCATCCACTGTTCGGATAATTTTTCAACAGAAAACTTTACGGTATTTCCTGGAATTGGCTTTTGCACCATTTTTTCCAAAAGTTCTTCTTTAGTTGCTTCTATTCTAATTTTTTCGTGTTGGATCTTATCAACCAAGAAATATTCACCATTATCTATTTCTAACAAATATTGATGTGAACGATCTGGATAATAGCCATTTTTATTCTCTTCAATAAACTTGGTTAAATTGAAATCAGAATGGCTATTGTTATAAAACAAGATACCTTCTTTTATAGCCTCTACTTGAGCTAAGACTGTTACCATTACAGAATCATAAGCCAATCTTTCTTCTCTAGAGAACAATGCAGAATCATACACCCTATTTTCTTTGAGCAAATTATAAAAACTTGGTAAATTGGCACGAGCAACTCTTGCATCGTAAGGTGTGTTGTGTGCACCAAACAAAACTTTTTTACCTTTATAAAAATCAGCTAATTCAGCGTCTACTGTTGAAGTAGTTTTTCCATATCTTTCTAAAAGCTCTTGTGTAATACCAGTAAGATTAATCATCTCTTGAGGAACACGGAAATCTTTATCTTTAACCAAATATGCTAACATTGTTGCCTTGATTTCACGGTTATAAGTTACGGTAGCATCAGAATTTGCAACATAGTTTTTAACTTGCTCATAAGGAAGAATTTTTCTCTTAGATAATTTTTCAGCATTAGGAGGCAAGAAGTAACGAACCCCTAATTGACCATCATACTTTAATAGTGCGACTTTTTTCAACTGAATAGAAGCTTGTTCAAACTCTTCTGTGGTCAACTCTTTTAACTCAGCTACCTGATCATCATTGAGAATATAATCTTCTTTTCTAGAAGTTTGATATAAATGCCCCACAAATTCATTGGCATCCATTTTAATTCCAGAATCTGGGTTAATGACATAATTAGTTGAACCAATATTCATAAGTTTACTATTACCAAATCCATTTGCTTCTACGTCAAAAATTGCTAAAGTATCAACTTTATTGGAGTCAATAATACCAATCACCATTTTCTCAAACAAATCAAAGTTTAATTTGCCATAATCATGATATTTGAAAAATGGATTGTTTGCGATATTTGCACGAGATAATTCCACATGATTTTTTTCCTTAAAATCTTGCTCCCATGCTTCAATTAGTGATTTTGTTTTTGAATTACCATTTCTCAAATCAATAATGTTGGTGGCTTGTTTTGCCTTAACCACTCTATCGACCATGAATACACCTTCATCCATATAGCCAAGGCTTAGGTAGTCTTTGTAATCATTTTCAACAATACGACGAATAAGTTCAACAGGAACAATAATGGTTCCATTATCAAAATCAGTATTGATGGTGATATAACCATATTTCTTGTTTTTACAAACTTCTTCCATTGTAAACTGTTCAGTGGTGTAAGAATCAGTCCAAATTGTATCTTTACTCAACTGAAGAATTGGCGTAATCTTATTAAAGTTAGAAACGTTACCTCTAACTACACGATTCAATCTGTCAATTACTTTGATAGAACTTAAATCTGCCAAAATATAATCTTGAGTCGATTTAATTTCTTTTTCTTTAATTTTTTCTACTGAATTATTAATGAAAACATTAACTGCTTCAATGGTTGCTTCAGTAATTTCAGGGTTCTTTTTATCAGTACTAGTCATAATGAAGCCCGCAGCACGCTCGTGTCCAGGTGTTTCAATTTTTACCTTAAGTTGCTTTTCAAGTTTTGCCTTGTCTTTTAAGATATCGCTAATGTCATAAAGAGATCTAAAACTTCCAGAAACTTTAGATTTTCCGATATTATCCAAAGTTAAACTAAAACCAGGGTTTTCATCGTTATAAACTTTATTTAAAAACTTACGATTAAATATCTTTAAAACATGTGGATCGGCATAAGCAATCACACTACTCTCTAACCTACTTTTGGTAATAACTTCTCCATTACGGAGTTCGTTACCCATTCTAGTTTCACTCAATTTAATGGATTCAAAAACCTCAACCATTTTCTTTTCTAATGAATCCAAGAAAGCATTTTTATTATAGTCAGCAGATAAGCCAAAAATAATGGGGCGGAGTTGTTCAATATAATTTGGATTTATATTTGAATGATCAGTATAGTTATTTACATTTTTCATTTCTTGTAAATAAATTCTATTAAAGTCTTCTCTTGTTAAAGACATATCTTTAGAATCTGGAATAGGTATACCTTTTGCCGCATCGGCGGCTTGTTTTTTCTTCTTAGCAGCTTCTTTCTTCTCGTTTTCTAGAGGAGTTTCGTGGACATAAGAATCTCTATTTTTATAAATATTTAAAAGAATTTTAGCTACGGTATTTTGTGTATGAATATTTCTTGCTTCTTCATAAATCACTTCAGTATTCAATTTAGGAATTTTTTCTTGTAATGCCTTAATTGATTCAGCAGGAATTTCACCAGTAATAATTTTACTAATGGAGTTATTAATATTCATTAAAGGTTGTAACTTCAAGAATTTAGTAATAATATAATCCTTTTCCGGCTTATCTGCTGGGTGTGTATTTACATAATCCAATAGGTTTGCCACTTTGAATAAAGTAGCTATTTTTTCAAAGTTTCTAGCAAATGGAACCATTTCCATTTCCAAATAACGTTTAGACAAGACATTTTTTAACAAAACTCCAACAGTTGTTGCTCCTGAAATATTGAACTTCTTGAAAAAATCGGTTGGATTGTAATGTGGATTAAAAATAACTGCACGGTCATTTTCTTCAATCACCATTTCAGGATCAGGATTGTGGTGATCAGTAATAACAATTTTTGCATTAGGGTATTTGGCTTGAATTTTTAACTGTTCTTCACGAGAATTAATACCATTATCGGCGGTTACAATTAAGAAAGAACTTTCTGGATCAATATTTTTGCTTTCAATAATTAAGTCTACGTGGTCTACAGTTAATCCTCTATTTGGATTTCCATTAACACTTTGTGCATATTCCACATGCATATTTTCAGCAGCAGACTTATCAATTGCTAAATATTCATTAATCACAGCTTGTGCCAAAGAACCATCATTATCGAAGTCTGTAATAAAAAGAATTTGCTCTTTTGCATCAATAGCATCAGTTACAAATTTAGTTGCTTTTTCTAAATTAAAAATTTTATTTTTTTCTCTATCTACGTTAACGGTATCAATACGTTCAATCTCTTTATACTTATAAAGAAGCAAACGACGAGCATATTCAAAATTACCGTCAAAGTTAGTAGCAAAAACATCTTTCCAAACATGATTTGGTATCCCCTCAAAAAGAGGTAATTCTTCATGTTTTAAAAAAACAGCACGGCGAACTAGCTTTTTAAATTCTTCTAAATTGGTATCGGTGATTAATAAATCTGACTTTTTTTCACTCATTGCCTTATCCTTTAAATTTTCTCTTTTAATTATATCACATCAAAACAGAGAATCAAATTAAAATAAAGGAACCAAGAAAATTTTAAAACAAGGATAAATTGTTTAAAAATCAAAGATAATGATGGATATTTTTCCAAAATTTTTGAGCAGCTTCATTATGAGTTGAAAAACAATATTCTTGCTCTTCAGAAGACAATACGATTTTTTGAGTTTCTTCATTTGAAAAATTCAAATCAATATCTGAAGCATTAACAATTTTGCTATAAACACAAAACACCAACGTGTTATTCGTAGCAGTTGTTCTTGACATCATTAAAGAAAAATCTTCTTTTCTTAAATATAAACCAGTTTCTTCTAATGTTTCACGAGCAGCAGCTTGTTCAAATGTTTCTAGCTTATCCACATAACCACCAGGCAATCCTATCTTGCCTTTTTGGGGTTCAATATTTCTAACGATAGATAATAGTTTAACCCCATCATTTGTTGCAACTGGAATTAGAGCCGCCGCAACAGGTGTGGGATTTTGGTAAACATTTAAAATAAATCCCTTCTTCTTTAAAAACATTGCAAACAACTCTTGTTCTGAAAAAGAATGAGATGATAGCATTTCTGCAAAAAAAATAGATTTATCTTCCAAAGAGAAGAAATTACTCTTTAGTAATTTCTCCAACAAAATCTCGGGTTGTTCAAGTTGTTGCATATTCATATCTTTATAAAACTAGGTTAGCTAATTTTAACACAAACTCTCAACCTTTGAAAGAATAAATTAAGCAATTACTGCATTCTTCGGAAGAATTAAGTAATTTTTGGGGGTAGATTCCATAGTTTCAAATTCTATTGATTTCACCCTTGTTCCAACTTTTGCATTGGTTAAGAGTTTAATATTCTTTGTTTCACCTTTAACCAATCTATATCTCATTTTTGTTTTTTCACCGTTTTCATCTTCAACTTTTATGAAAAACTCTGGTTCCCAATCTGAAGTGTTAATAATAGTCATGGTTAAATCACCCCTCTTATCAGGTATTAAAAATGAACCTATATTTCTCAAAGGTGAAACTTCAAAAATAAATTCTGCGGTATGTAGGCAGAGTGGTGAGCCATATTCTCTTAATCTATCAAGATCAGATATCTCAAGATCAATTTTTGATAACTCTGTTACCTTCTCTATCAAATGAAATGGCTTTATTTTTGTTAGTTGTATTGTTTTTAATTTTTCAAAAATTTCAGCTTTTTCTTTTTTTAATTTTTCAATTTTTTTATCCGAAAAATCAACACTATTTTCTTCGGCATTTATTAATCCATTTTGTTCATTGCTTGAAGAAATTAGAGTTCCAAAAGAAACACCCGAACTTATTTCTTCTTTACCTTGAAAGGGTTGAGAATTAATTAATTTTCCTTCATTAACATTATGCTCACCATTTTGAGTTACATTAAACAAAGGTGGCTCTTTTACACCCCTAAAACCTCTGAATACTTTTTCCCAATAATCAGCTTGCTTAGGATGGGGGTCTGTTCCATAGCCTTTTTTAAAACACTCCCAAACATTTTGTTGAGCCTCTTTATTTCCATCTCTTGCCAAAGTCAACCAATGTTCTAAAGCTTCAAACCAATAGGTGTAATGTTCATCACCAATGACATGAATTTTACCCGCTAGAACTAAAGGAATACATTCATTTTGAAAATTATAATGTCTTGTTTTAATAGACTCACTTAATTCGTTAAATAATTTTTCAAACAATGGAATTGAATTTGTTTGGTGCAATGGGTTATGTTTACTCAATAGAACATCCATTTCTTTTGCATAACCTTCTTTTTTCACTTCAAAAGGAGTTTTCCCAAGAATTAAACCATACTGAATTGCCAACTCAATAAAAGCTCTCTGTGTCAAAAAACTAGATGCCATTTTTAATCTTTTATCTTGCAATTCTAAATTTAAATTAGCAACTTCTTCTTGCATTTTTTTAATTATAAGATTTGCTTCTTTTAATTCTTTTTCCAAACTTTGGACCGAATTATCCATGACCTGAATTTCTTTTTTTACAGATTTTCTAATCTTTTTCTCAACATTCTCTTTATTATTTATTTCTTCATTAGCAACATTTATTTCTTCATTAGCAACATTTATTTCTTCATTAGCAACATTTATTTCTTCAGAAGAAGAAATTTTTTCATTATTTTTAGCCATGGATTATTCCTTAAGTTCTACGGAAAGAAAATTTACTTAAAAAATTCTTTTTTAGCAAGTATTTAAGTTATCTCATATTATAAATATTTTGACAATTGCTATTGAAACAATAGTATTAAACTTAATTCTCAATAATATCTAATGACTACACAAAACAATAAAAAATTATTTATACAAGGCATCACACATTCAGGAAAAAAATTTAGACCTAGCGATTGGGCAGAACGATTATGTTGCTCAGTTTCCTGCTTTAAACCAGAAGGTTATCAAAACCCAGGTAATAAATTTAATATTTGTTCTATTTATTCCCCTTATGCAGTTCCAAGAGTGATAAACCAAATCACTTATGTCGTGATTGATGAAAGAATAGGAGCAATTAACGAAATGGCATTGGATTTTTTATTAAATTTTGCAAAAGACAATGACCTCCCAATTATTGAAGCTTGCGAACTTCCCGAAGAGGAATCACTTTAAAAGTTTTAACACCATTTTTTCTTGTTGTTCGAAATCCATCTGATTATTTAATACCAAAATCTTGTTCTCTGTAACTGCCTTAGGTAAATAAAGATTTTTAGAAAATTCTTCCCAATTAGACAATTTCCACTGATCTTTTGGCTTGCTACGAGTTTCAATTCTATTCTTAATTTTATCAATAGGAACATCCAAATAAACATAAGATAATTTTGTTTTTTTAGGAAACCCTAATTTTTCTAAATTAAATAAGTCCCCATTATTTAATTCCTTACTCCAGGGACCAGGTAATACAACATTAATACCTAAACTCAATTGATCCTTAGCGATATCTAGACAAGTTTGATATTCTAAATCTCTAACTTTTTCTTTATATTCAGGGCTATCTTTATCTTCAGGATTCAACCCATAAGATATCATTAACGCATTGGATAGCTTATCCCCAGAGACATCTTTATCCAATAAGCACCAAGGTTCTTTATTAGCCAAACGTGATTTAATTAATTTTTTTGAAAACTGTGTTTTTCCGCTTCCAGCATGTCCCAAAACAAACAATGCAAATGGCATATAATTCCTTTAAAATTTACTTCGTGTGATGATTTAACCAATAATTCAAAAAATTTCAAGTCCTTTGGATTAATGCCGATTTCATACCTAATAATTTTGGCATTTTAAAGTCTGCAATCAAATTATCACCCACAAATAAAATATCAGCAAAGTCTACATTTAACTTTTTTTGGCATAAAATATAAATTTCTTTTTCTGGCTTGATGTATCCCACTTCATAACTCAAGATCTTTTCTTCAATAGGAATTAATTTTAAGCTATCACCATAAGGAGTAGCCAAATTAGAGCAAACCAAAGTTTTTATATCGTTTTTTTTAATTTGTTCTAAACAAGGTATAACATCATCAAAAAGTTCAATACTACTTAGCTCTAAATCTAAAAGATTTTTCGCATGTTCTATTTCTGATTGAGCAATTTTTATATTTAATAAACTTCCCACATCTTCTAAATGAATTTTGCTTTTCATTATATTAGAATAATTTTCTCTATTTAGCTGTTTTTGATTTCTTAATAATTTTTTAAAAGGATGTTTTTTGTTTTTTATTTCCAACAATGTTCCAAAACAATCAAAAATAACAGCTTTTGCACTACTAAAATCTAATTGATCCAAAGAATTCATGAACATAATTTATCCTTTTATCTAAAACCCCAAAATAATTTTTGTCCAATTTAATATTATATAAGTTAAAAATAAGCAATAGCACTTTTCAAAACAATAAAAATGCATATAATCTAATTTAATAACTCTCAATAACACCTATGAATAAAGAGCAATTTGAAATTATACAAACAATTAATTTTCTTAAAGGGCTTACGGTTCGGTTTGAACAACATAAAAAAGAAGACCTAATTATCAACTTTATTAATTCTCACAAAGAATTAATACCCTATTTTGAAAAGTCACAAGTACTTTCATACGGTATTCAACACAATACTCACACAAAAAAATTGACACAAATTTTTGTTGAATCGGAATATGATGTCAATAATGACTATTTTTCCCCTTATTATGCAATCAAAAACAAGCATTTTAAAAGTATGAAAATGATCATAGACCAAGGATATGACATTAATCATGTCTTGCATGGTGAAACAATTATTAACATTTTACTTAAGCAAATAAATTTAAAAACAAGCAATAGCACTTTAAGAAAAATAAATAAAATTCTTCTTTCTATTGATTTAAATTCTTTAGAACATACTCAGTTATTAAATCTTGAAAAACAAATTCAAATTGCTCAAAAAAACTTGATTATTTTAAATCATGAATTTAGCCATTTCACGAATGATATTATTAGCGAATTTAACTCTTTTATAAAAAAATACGATTCAATATGTTTTTTTAAAAACTTAAAAAGTCAACTAAATACTCATAATGATTTCAGTAGGAAGAAAAATGTCTTAAAAATCTAATAAACAATTGATTTGACTTCATTATTTTTCATAGTATTATTGAATGAAAAAGAAAAATAAAAGAGACAAAAAATGAAAAATTTTAAGAACACAAAGGGTTTCTCACTGATCGAAACAATTCTCGTGTTTGCTTTTATTGCTGTAGCTACAAGCTTAATTTATGGAACATATTCCCAAGCAACTAAAAATGTTGATATTTTAGATGAAGTGCGAAATTTAGATGCAATAAGAAGTGGAACTATCAATTTATTTCTTGGGGAAACTTCTTATTCTACACTTACCGCAACCCTATTAAACACAAATAAAATTATTCCTTCCAACATGATTGATGCAGATGAAGATGGTAACTTAATACTTACAAGCAGTAAATTTAAACTTCCAGTAACCATAGAGCCAGCCACATTAGGAGATAATGCAGATATTACTGATAACGGATTTGTAATAGAATATGAAGGAATTACAAATAAACATTGCATAGAATTTGTAACACAAGCCGCACCTTATTTTGACCAAATACAAATTAATAACACTGTAGTTAAATTAATTTCAAGTGGAACATATGCTGTTGACCTAGAAAACACATTTACACAATGCAACATTAACTCTGGAAGTACTATTGTTAGATTCTCTTCCGTTTCTGCAACCATGAATTCAAGTGCTGGTACTGGAACTGCTGCACCTACTGCCGCTACACTTGTCAAACCAATTCAAAACTCACCAGTTCAACTCTCTACCACAGAAACACCAAGCACCGCTACTGTTCTAGATCCTCTTTTAAAACAAAAATGGGGAACAGCACCATAATTAACAATAATTAAATCTTATTAACCTTATTCGTGATATCTTCTTTTTTAGTAGTTAATTTTCCATCTAAATTAATATAGCTTAATAATTCTTGATAATAATTTTCATTTAAATCAATAGATTTAAAAAACCAAAATGTTTTTTCGAATTCATTATTTTTAATTGCTAAATCAATATATTTCCTTAATTTTTCCTCGTTTATCGAAATTTTATTTTCTAATAATAATAACTTAAAACTCCGAGTTGGTTTTGATTTGTCAGCTTGTTTGTATTTTTCATTTAAAAAACTAAGCTCTTTTTGTTTTTCAATAAGAATATTGACCATCATATATTCAAAATTATCTATCCCTGTTAAGGTTAAATAGTCTTTAATTAAAAATTTCAATATTGGCTCTACTTGTGTTTTATTTTTTCCTTTTTCGGTATTTTCATATTCTTCTAGAGGAAAATCTATTAATTCTAAAAATACTGAGCTAATAATATCAACCTTAGATTGACCTAATTTTTTAATTTTATATTCAACCATTATTGGAAATATTTTTTTATAATATTTTATCCAAGATTTACTATTATAATATGTCCCATCTACTAAAAAACCACGGCTTAAATCATCAACTAAATTCATATTATACTCAGATAATATTTCAGTTTTTTCATATAAATGATATAGCTTATCGAATAATCGATGATCTTTATTGTAAATTGCACCTACTAACCAACTTCTAATTTCTTTATTAAGATGTTTGTTTTTTGATAATTCTTTGAAGAGTACATACCCATTATTTATGTTTTTTATATAAGAAAAATAATGTTGACGGTATAAAAATCCAGCATGATCTTCCTCATATATCATATAGGGGTTTATTTGCTCTAAAACATCATCTCGCATTGGATTGACAAAAAATCTTTGTAATGCTTGGTGCAATTCTTCATCGTGTTGATCCCCCAACTTTTCATAATCCGAAAACCCAATAGATTCAGCATCTTCTTTAGTGAGATATTTCTCTATTCTTTTTGGAAAACCTTCTTTGTGAAGTAAAGCAATCTTTTTTATATCCAAAGCATCTAAAGCATTAATCCATTGCTTATTTTTTAATTGCCAAAAGGATAGTTTTTCATGTGCAATTGATTTTTTATTCATTTGAAAAATTCATAATGTTTGAGTAATAATATCATAACTTTGAAAAAAAGACTACATTTTATTTACTCTTGATCTTTTAAAAGACTCATTTTGAGTAATATTTTTATTTAAATCCAAAAACAACTTTTGTTTTGAATAAATAGAAATAAATTCTTGAACTTTATTTACACTTTCTTCTCTATTTAAAAAAGGATCTTTCTTCAATCCAGCCAAAATCAAATCGTGCATTTTCCAAGACTCTTCTAATGTCGGTAGATTTATCCCTAAAGAATTTAAAAAATCTTTTTTAGATTCCGTAAAATTAAAAGCAGCTTCAAACTTCGGACAAAACAATGGTTCATCGATTTCCATAGAAAAACAACCACGAGAATTTTTTTCTTTATAATGAAAAAATGCCACATTACTTTTTTGCTCAAGAACATTCCAGCCTAAAAATTTATTGATTTTTTTAATATCTTCAAACTTTTCTTCACTTAAAAGTCTAGTAGCAATGAATACTAACTTTGAACTTTCCTTTAAAATTTCTTTATTTTTTTTGCTTTTTTTAATGACTGAAAAATGACTAGAGCCAACATCATCTATACAAGCAGGACTAAATAAAATTAACTGATTTTCTAATTTAAAATGTTGCAACACAGCTAATTCTCTTCTCAATGTTTCATTTTTTATAAACGACATGTTTGTTGAAGTCGTTTGAAAAGAGAAAAAATAATAAGAATTCAAAATCCTCAGTGCCAACTCTTTTTGTAATTTTGGTTTTCTTGAAATTTCATGCTTATTAAACCAATCTGCAATAAAACTTTCATAACCATGGTTCACATGTTGACATAATTCCAGAAAATCAGGATCGTTTTTATTTTTCAAATTCATTTTAAAATTGATTATTTACCATAATATATAATAACACAAAAGATTGTCTTTAAAAGTTTTTTCAATATAATTATATAATAAAATGTAAAGAATAAAACACATGAAACAAAGTCCTTATATTGACTATTTAGCTAATGAAATTGATAGCCATCTCTTTAGAATGGTTGACAAAGACAGAACCGCTTACCACGAAGCCATCAATAGCATGACCAATAACAATCAATTAAAAGAGCATGATTTCTCTCACATAAACTCTTTTTTTGACTTTTACTTTAATATTCTTGAATTTACCCCTAAAGAAATAATAAAAGCGTTTGGGGTAAGAAATCAAGACTCTCTTTGGAGAGTTATTTATGATGGCTCAAACGCACAAATAAACATTAGAATTGAACTCAAAGATAAATTCAAATCTGTTTTAGAAACAGATTTCCAATCCTATAAAGAATGTTTAAAAATGTGCCTATCAACTCATTTAGATGCTGAGCAAGGACTAAAAACAAGAATTGAACAATTTTCACAATATCCCCAAATTCAATCTATTTATCAAAGAGCAATATATACCAATCAATTACTTTTCACGGACTTAGTAAACATTGGTTTAAAACAAGAATTTTTTAAGCAAATTGATAAAGAAATATTAAGAACTAAAAATGATACATACAAAAAAATACTTGAAAGCAATCATTTATTAGATGAAGATTCTTTTTCTCTTGATGAATACACTCAACTTATATTAGAAAGCTATGGCTCTAAAAGTCAGCGCACTTATAGAGGAAATAAAGATGAAACCTTGGGGGCATATCAATTACATCATATTGAATCTATTTATCCTCTTGTTAAAAATTTTTCTGCCTATCAAGAATTCGCAGAAAATAACCTTAAAGAGTTAGATAAGGATAATAAAGGGTATTTAGTTATTAGCCCATTAAGATATATTACTTTATTTTGTGCAGAACATAATGAAACAAGCAAACCATTACAGAAAGAATTTTTAGAAAGCTGGCTTGAAGAACCCGAGGTTCGCTCATTACTTATAAAAGATAAATATATTCTTGATAACATTTTTGTTTCATATGAAGATAAAATATTATTCTTTTTAAATCAAATCACAGCAGATGAATACAAAACTTTAATAAAAGAAACCAATTGGACTTATTGTAGTTTTGATAAGTCTAGTTATTATGGAACATTTATTCACCACATGGTTTCAACCAGTTGTAAAATGGATATTCCAGCCCAGGATATGCCTAAAATACTAGATAAATTTTTGAGTTTACAAACTGGTTCAGAGCAAGACATGTTTTTTGGTGCAATTCTTTCACACTTAACTTATAAATTTATTAAAAAAATAGAAAATGGTTCATTAACAGAGAACGAAAAAATATCTGCTATTGTAGATGTTTTACAAATTGCAATCAAAAATAAAAACTTATTATTTAAAGCAATAAATATGGAAAATAATTCCATTAACAATGCAATTGATGAAGCCGAACAAAATTTAAAATATATTCAAAAATATTCTCAAGAAATTGGAATATCTTTCAAAGACATTAATGATCTTAAACATCAATCAACTAAAATTGTTAACGAATTTTTTAAAACAAAAATAGAACCAACAGAAACTTATAATACTGAAAAATTTATCGCAACATTTCAAAATATGTTAGAAAGTTTAAATGCATTTAAAGATATTGATAGTAATTCATTATGGTTAAAAAAATTCTCAAAACAAAAATTAAATTCTAAAAATAAAATAATTGGGTATGATGATGATTTTCCATTGGTTTTTGAACTTCTTAGTAAAACTAAAAATTTAAATTCTTATATTCAAATATTTAATGAGGAAAATATTGATATTATTAACAATACGACTTTTAATAAAAAAAATATTTTTGAATATATTTTTAATAATGATCCAAAAAAATTCTCATCTTTAATTTTATCTCTTTCTGAAAATGAAGATGTTTTTAATCAACTCGTATTAGAGAACAAAAAAACCATCAAACTTATTGAAAAAACAGAAGATTTAGAACTCATCAAAACAGTTGATGTGATGAAATTTAATTATAAGCTGAAAAATAAATTACAAAAACCCGATTCGCCAGAACCAAGTCAAAAAAGATTTAAATTGTAATTAAAAACAGCGATGTTTAATTGAAAAAATGCCATTTTTACTTGACATTTTTCACCCATCACTTTATATATTATTCAAAATTTAACCCAAAAGAGCCCTAAATAATTATGAGTGATGCAACACATTCGATTTTCGAAACAAAATTTAGTGATAATGCTATCATTTCTTTTGACCTTTTTGATACCCTTATTGAATCTTGTTTTTTTAATCAAGAAGACCTTTTTGAATTAATGAATCCCGAAGTTGACCGCATTATTGGTCAAAAACACCTTGATTTTAAAAAGGTACGGATCTTAGCAGAAAAAATTGCCCATAAAAACTCACAATCTGAGTCGATTGACCTCAATCACATCTATGAAGAGATAGGTAAAATAGCCCAACTAGAAAAATCCCAAATAATGGAAATTGAAAAATTAGAACTTTGTTATGTTCAAAAATTTTTTCAAGTCAAGCCACTTGGGACTCACATGTTTCAAATTGCAAAAAGTTTAAATAAGAAACTGGTCATTATAGCCGAAACAGGATTGCCGCGTTTTTTTATAGAAAGTTTATTAGAACGATTTAATTACGAAGGACACCAAGAACTTTTCATATCTTCTGAAATTGGATTGAGTAAGAAAACAGGCAAATTGTATACTCACATAGCAGACAAGATGTTTTGTGACCCAAAATATTTTTTACATGTTGGCTCTAGAGAACAAGAAGACATCCAGGTTCCCCAACAATTAGGTTTTAATGTTTTACCTATTTATTCCAATACAGATTCTTATAAAAACAGTTTTTATTATAAAAATATTTGGGCACAAACAGAAGAAAGTTCTATTTTTTCAACGAACTTAATCCACGGTTTGTTGGCGAAAAAGTTTCATGAAACAAAAAATCAAGAAAGCTTAAATACTGATAAATCAGCTTTTAACCAAGATGTTTATCGTGTTGGATATTTTGGATTAGGTCCTTTGTTGTTAGGATATATCCAATGGATTATTCAAAAAAGCCAAGAAGACTATATTAAGCACTTATATTTTTCAAGCAATCATGGTCAGTTTATTCGCACCGCCTATGATATTATTGCCAGACATTATTCTTTTGCTCCCACAAGTTATGATTTATTGTCTTCATCAAAAATTTGTAATCTCAATAAATTAACTAAACCATATGAGCTTTTCCTTATTTTAGATGAGCCATTCAGCAATATCAGTGTTCAAGAATATTTCTTATCTAATTTTGATATTGACCTTTCTGAAAAAACCGAACTTTTAGATAAATATTTATTAACCAAAGATACCATCATAGAAAAGAAGACTCATGAGAAACATGTCTATGCAATTCTTGAATCTATTTTAGAAGAATTAAAAACGAAGGCATTGAATGAAAAAGATTACTATGCAGCTTATTTAAAGTATCAAAATCTTCCAAACCCAGATAAATCAGCTATTGTTGATATTGGCTATGAAGATAACATTCAATCTACCTTGTCTGATATTGCAAAACAAAAGATAGGTGGATATTACCTTGTCACCTCTCTTGATACCATTGAAAAAATTAAAAGAAATGGAATGCCCATATCTGGTTATCTTGGTAACTTCGAAGAGAATATTTATGAAAATTCTTTAGAAATTATTTTTAGTGCAATTGACAAATCTTTTATGACCTTTCAATTAAATGGAAATATGATTGACCCCATATTTTCAGAAGAAGAATTTAACGATTCAACAAAACAATTTATTTCTGTCATTCAAAATGCAGCCTTAGATTTTATTGATGATTTCGAACAAACATATAATAAACATATTCCACAATTTTACTTTAGCCCCAAACAAATATCTAAACCTATTTATTATTTCCTTAATCAAAAAACAGAATCAGCGAAAGTTTTTAAGGGTGTTAGCTTAGAGAAAAAACTAACCCCTAAATCTCAACAGAAAGAATTAAATATTTTAAATGCATTAGATAATTTTGAAGGAATTGGATTAATGAAGGGAATTGAAAGAGTGTGGAACGGACTTAAAAAAGCATTATGATTACTCTTAAAAGTGAACAATTAAAAAAAATAGACCATCTTGCTGAATTATTGGAAGAAGAAATCAATAATGAAAAAACAGAAAAAACAACTTGTTATGCAGTATGGGGAAACGATTCCATTATTTCACCTTATGAACCATTACCACACCATAATGAAATAGAGAAAAAAGAACCACACTTAATTGATGAAACTCAATTAGAAGTTGAAGAAGCAGAGAATAAAGTAGAAGATACAACTCCAATTCTTCGCTTATTGCCTGGTATTTTTGCTGGATATCATAAAGAATCCTCTCCTTATAGCTTATATCATGCTTATGAAGGTGATGTTTATTTTGATTTCTCAAAAGAATCAAATATTGAGAGTTTATTAAGAAGTAATTGGACACCTAGTGAAACAGAGTGGAATCTTGCCAATTTATCTTTACAGATGATTAATAAATATGGCATTACTAAATATAATGAATATCCACATTTGCCCGAAAATTTTGTCAAAAGCTCAAACATTCATAACATATTATTGGTTGACCAACCAATAGATGACGAAAGTGTTATTTCCGGAAGTGCAAACGAACAAACATTTAATGATATGTTAATGTATGCTTTTGATAACTTTCCTTATTCAACAATTTATGTCAAACTACATCCAGATACTATTGATAAAAAGAAAGCTGGATACTTAAAAAAGCTTTTAGAACGTCATCAGTTAAGCGACCACCCCTCTATAAGAGTTATTGATGAACATTGCAACATCACATCCTTTTTTAATTTTACACAAGAAATATTTGTCGTTACTTCCCAAGTAGGATTTGAAGCCTTATTGAGAGGGAAATCTGTTACTTGTTTCGGAATGCCCTTTTATGCAGGTTGGGGATTAACAAATGATATGCAAGTTCTTACTGATGCTAAACCAAAAAGAACCTTAATGGATCTTTTTGTTGCCTTGGTGATAAGACATACAATTTATCTTAACCCCTTTACAAAAACAAAAGGAACTATTCTAGATTTATTAGAATATATATCTCTTCAACAAAGACACAGCAACAATAAGTCCATCGTTTTTTATAACAGTCAAATCGCTGAATCAACAAGTATTCAAAACTTACTTCAGATTAAAGACACAAAAATTGTAAATATCAAAACACCAAAAAAATTCAAAAAACATTATGAAAATTTAATATTGTCTGAAAACCTTAAGGAATATCAAACCATCGTTGCACATAAATGCAAAAATTCTGCTTTTATAATGCCAGGTTTTTTATTCCCCTCAGTCTCCACACACAAAGAACCCACTTCTTTAATTGTTGATTATAATGGTCCATATTTTGACCCCAAATGTTATTCTGATTTAGAGTTTTTAATTGCAAATGAAACATTTACAGAATATGAAAAACAATTAAGTGATAAATTTATTTCAGCATTAAAAATTAGATATGATATATTATCTAAGGATGAACCAATTGGACAACTTCTAAAAATTAAAAAAGAAGCTTCAAATAAAACAATTATTTTTGTTCCAGGACAAATTAGAATTATTAATCCATATAAAACTGAAAATCAAAATGACTACAATTTTCTAACGGAAATTATTGAATCTAATTCAAACAAAATTATCATATATAAACCAATTAGTTTATCTGAAAACTCCAATTCACAAGAAGTAAGTAAAGATGGTTTAACCGCATTAAGCATATTGGCTGAAAAACATAAAAACAAATTATTTGTTGAAACTTCAGCGAGTATTAGTAATTGCATTAATTATTCAGAAGAAGTTCACACAATAACCCACGAATGCGGCGTAGAAGCTCTGATTAAAGGTAAAAAATTGATTACTTATGGTCAAGCATTTTATGCAGGATTAGGACTGACTGAAGATAAGGAAGCTATTATCAGACCTAAAAAGCCTCTCAGCTTAAATGAATTAGTTTTAGCAACTTATATGTTATATCCAAGATATCAAATACCAGGAAGAAATGACTTTATGAGTGCAACAAGTGCTCTTGAATTTGATCAAAACAAAAACATTACTGCTCATATGCCCATAGCTTCTTTTAGTGGATTATTCCAAAAAATAAGATTACTTTTTAATTAAATCTTATTTGTTCTTCTCTTTGGTGGAATATCTTTTACAGTCAAGGCATCATCTAAATTCATTTTTAGTTTTGCCTTGTCTAACACTCCACAAATATAAGGGTCTTGAGCTACGACATCAAGGAACATTGTGGTAACACCTTCATATGCCTTATTCACCATTCTGTAATTAAGTTCTTTACTTAAAAACTTATGCTGTTCAACCATATGCTTAATTAAACCAACTACTTGGTAATCTTTTCTATTCACTGCTGTATCTATAATCACTTTTGTATAATCAAGCAACCGTTTTCTCTGTTCGCTTTTCTCATCATCTATACGCAAATATTCTGTATCTACTTGAGCATTAGGCAATAAGAAATTTTTTATGTTTTCAAAACCATAAAATTCATCAATATGCTGCTGAAAATAAGCCACAGGATCTTTTGCCTTACCAAAGACATGTCTCTCCACAAAATGCATCGGTGCTCTTTTAAATAAAAACTTCATTAATTTGAGTGTGTTTTCATCACTTGTTGAAGAGGTATAGTCACCATTTCTTATATTTCCATTATCACCGTAATTTTCATAATAAGTATTGTGAACTACAGAAGTAATACAATATCCCGCAATTTTTGTGTTAACAGTTTCGCCAGTGGAATCTTCATCATAACGATTTCTTCTATTTTCCATTTTTGTAATGATTTTATCTAACCCTCTCAATACTTGGTCAAAATCAAAAACTTCGTTAAAAAATGCATTATTTGCTTCATCTCTAGTTTTATATTTTTTAGGCTGTTCTTCACCATAAGCACGACCAAAATCTAATCCATTTTCCCATATTCTAGAATAAGCCAAGACCGAATATAAAATATCATCTTTAGTTTTTACATAATCAAGAAATTCTTTGAATGTATCATAAGAAACTTCTTTAGAGCCCCTACCTCTTCTTGAATTATCTGGAAATAATGCATAATTAAAAAAGTTATCAAATTTGGCATTTACATCCATTTCAGAGAAAAATCCATCTCTTTTTTCCATATTTTTAAATGCTTCATAAATTTGTTCTTTGGAATAATTGCCCACAATGAAGTTTGTCGGCTTATAAGTTTCGGATTGCTCCGGCAAAAAGTCCCACCCATAAAAAATTTTTTCTGGCATATTATTGATAACAAACTCTTTTATAAAGAAGCGATCTTCTTGCTTGAAAAAATATAAAAAACCATGTTGTGAACGACTTTCTTTATCTTTGTATAAATCCAATAATTTGGTTGCTAACTTCATATTTTCATCGTAAGAAAAACTACTAAATTTTATCTCAGTATTTTTATCATAGTCTAATTGCCCTTTTAATAAATCTAAAAATGAAGGATCGTTTAAATATGTCATTAAATCATTGAAATTTAAATTATTGACATATTTAACAAAAACAGAATTGTTATAATGCATCCGATATTCTTTAATCAACTCTATAGATTTAAAATCTTGTTTACCAAGCAGTTCCTCCATTTTAGAGGTCATAAAACCATAAGAAAGCAACCCCTTATATTTTTCAAAATCTTTTCTTAAAGACTTCTCCTTTTCATAGAAATCAAGGAATAAAGATTTAACTTCATTTTTAGTCATCTTTTCAGGCAAAACGATATTTTCATCAAACTTGGTTAGATCTATAGGCGGAAAATTGGTTTTTTCACGAGAATATTCCATATCCATATTAGGATAATAATTTCTTAAATTTTGTTGTTTTTCTTCAGTAATATAAATTTTTTCAACTAGTCTTCTAATATCTCCATATGACTTTTCATACATATCAGTATTATCAACAGGATATATTTCAGATTGTCTTGGATTAGATAAAAATTTATTTACTAATTCTTTATTTTGGCTAATGGTTTCACGATGTATTTTTACATATTCTGCAAGAAATCTTGTATTTTCATCATTTTCAGATTGATTTAAACAAAAAGAAATTAATCTTAAAGGGACTTCAATTTTAGTTTTTAAAATATAATCTTTAAAATCAGGTCTCATTGTATAAATTGTTTCCCACAAATCCCTATCAATAGAGAATAAGTCTATTTTTTCATAATTTAAAAAATTAGTATTGCTTTCAATCATTTCGGTCTTATTGGCAAATAATGACTGAGGGGTTTTTTTCAAGAGATCTTTTAATACAGGGTCATCTTTTAATTTTTCTGTATTTAAGAAATAATTTAATACAATATGAATTGCATTTTGATTGCTTTTTCTTTCTTGTTTATCTTCTACTTTCAATAATTTTTCATGATAATTAAGAAGGATCTTTTCAACCAATAAATTCATATACTCACGATGATTGCCATTGTAAAAATATGCTTTAGAATTTTTTTGATAAGCATTTAATAACAAAATTAATCCATTAATGCTTGGATTATTATTAAAAAAGGTTTGGGTAAATTCTAAATTTTCTTTCCCAAAGAACCTCTCATTATTATCAAGTAAAGTCTGAATATTATTGTTTGTAATATATTTAGGTAATACATCATCAAATATTCTCTGCATACTCTCTTTAATTTCTGGAAGCAAAGATTCTGTTCCATGCATTGGGTTATATTTTTCATTAACAATTTCAATATAAAGAGACAATATAGAATATAAAGAAATATTATCATTAAATCTTATACCTTCTTTAACTTCTTTATTTTCAGCACAAGCTTTTAATAAAACATTTGCAAAATGATATCTTTTATCAATCAAAGAATGATCATATTCTGCATCCATATGATCCATAAAACCATCTACAGTTTTCCCATTCTCAATGAATTTTTTCATCCAATTTTCAATAAATCCCTCATCAACAATTGTTCTGAATTGCGGAAAACTCATTTTATATTTGATAAAATAACTAAAAGGATGATAGCGATTATAAATTGATTCAACTTTCAGCAATTCACCTCTGAAAAAATCGGCATTTTTCTCAACTTCGCCATCTGTAAAGACATTTAAATTATTTTTTTGATATTGTTGAAAAAACTCATATTTATCAATAAGTTCTGTAAACCCCTTTATTTTAGAATAGGTTGAATATTCAGAATCCCAACCATAATCCCTATCTCTTTTTACATTATTTAATAATTCAATCAGAAAATCTTTTTCTTCTTTTTCAAACTGATAATTTTTAAAAAAACCGATAGTTGGTATTTTCTCCAAATCGTAAACTAATTTTTTATAAAAATCTTTAAAATCTTTAGATTTAAATAAATGGCTTTGTTCCGATATTAAATCAATATATTCTCTTAAAAACTTTCGATTTAAACTCATTACTTCGGTTTCGTTCATTTTCCCAACAGAACGTCTCAAAACATAGCTTATTTCACTATCTTCTAAATATTCTTGGGCTTCAATTTGAGAACTAAATTGATTTATTTGTTTAACACTTAATAATGCTTGTGAACCAATAGGGATATTGTTTATAAAAGCATTTTCAATTTCTTCATCCGTCCAAATTTTCTTTGTTTTTTGGGATGAATCTTCATTAATAAATTTTGTTAAGATAGCCCATTGCGGATTTGTTAACTTATAATTCTCAGAAATAAACTTGATATTGAATACATTAATACTTTCTAGCAGCCAATCTAATGGTGGCAATATTTCTGATTCTTTTAATTGATCTAAAATAAATCCTTTTGAAGTTATGATTTCCTGCAAGAATTTTTCTTTATTTTCAGCAAGTTTTTTTAATTGTTCTTTATTCATATATTTTTATTTGTTAATACATTTATTTTACAAAAAAGATTTAAAAAACAAAATTTTTTATTGATTTTTATTTATATTTTTGGAAAAATATTTTTTAGGTATTCTATTGAAAAGGTGACTTAATGGATAATGTCAATTGGATGAAATACGTTAGCTCTTGTTACGACTTAGTTTTAGAAGGCGAAGAAGAAGTTCAATTACAACTGAACATGAATGTTCAAGCTCATGTTGTCCATTTAATGGCAAAAAATATGGAAAATTTCTTTGTTACTGGAGAGCCAATTGCTATTAAATTTTTAGAAGCTATGAATATTAAAAAAAATAAAGATGATTTTGTAATTATCGGAGATGAATGTTTGCTCATTCATAGTTTTCCTATCAAATATAGTAAATGGCCTAATCCACATTACTATAAAGATATGGGAATTACTTCTTATGAAATGGCCGATCATATTATGGCAAACCATTTTGAAAATGCTGGAAGAGTTCTATCTGCCGTTTTTAATAGAAAATATTTTTCTTAAAACAAAACATCTATCATTTCCAATTTTTTCTTGAAAAGGTAGGCTAAATCGCTTATAATTAACTTATGGAGAAAGATATGGAAAATACAAAAAAAGAATCTTTAGGTTTTATTTACGGATACAAGGAAACAGAAGAAGTTTCTGCTAACAAATTTGTTGTGAAACATATGTCTGGAATCTCTAAAAAATATCCCAAAAAACTTGAAAAGAAAAAAGATTTTTATGCAACAGAAGTCTTTGTGGGAGACACTTTTGAGCTTTTTCATAACAACAAAGAGTTCATTGATGTTTATAGTAAAGAATTAAAACAAATTGTAAGACAAGGCTCATATTACAACGAGTTATATGAAGAAAGAAAAAATAACTATGCTGAACCAATTACTAAAGAACAATACTTTGCACTCACCGCATTTGATTATGTCAGTTTGAACTTTATTGGTAAAAATTTCTCAACTGATGAACAGAAAATTTCATTGTTGCAAGAAACAGTAGGGCAATTTTTCCCCAACCTAGATTCTAAAAAATTAGACGACATTTACAATGAACATAAGCGGGTTTGTCAGTTTGTTTATGAACAAGAATTAGATTTGTTTTTTAATGAAACCCCAAAAACTAAATCCCCCACAATATAATCAGTAAAAAATCATTTTTTATGATATAATTACTCCCATTATTATTGAACCTAAAAGGGGTAATTTATGCAAAGCATCAATAACGAAATTATGGAAGCACAATGCTTCTTTAGACATATTCATGATACAAAAAAATACAATAAGACAGTTTCTCGTCTGAGTGACACACAGAAACAATTCTGGAAGAAAATCACTTATTTTAATGGAAGAATTCCAACCCCCAAAATTGAAAAAATTCATAAGATGATTAATCAAGTGAATAAATTGATTATTAAAATGATTCCACTTTATCAAGTTGGTTTCCGCTGGAATATTTACCTAGCTGGTGGCTCATTGCGAGATTTACTGTTATCAGATGGTGAAAAGATTAAAGATTTAGATGTCATTTTTTCTATTGAATCTGATAGCATAGAACAAGTTTTAGAAAAAACTCCCCTACTCACAATTGAAAGCATTTTAGGTAATGAGTTTCATCAACTTGTTAATTGGATGGATGACAGTGATACACAAAAGGTGCATCGACTTTTTAAACACTGCATTTCTAAAAACTATACAACTCAAAAGGCTTTTACTATTGAAGATATTGAAAGCAAAGGAGTAAAGGATGCTTATGGTAATATTCTAAATCGCCAATTAGAAGGCATTATTACTATTCAAGATCCATCCGAAACAGAATACCCTATGGATATTCTTTTGGTAAATTCAAGTATTGACGAATACCTTAAAACTTTTAGCTTTGAGATCTGTAAGGCTTTTGTTCCCTTTTTCACACAATCAGAACCAAAAATGATTACAAATGCTTTTGAATTTTTAGAGCAAATTAATGTGACTGAAGGTTTTATTAAAGATGGAATGGATAAAACCATTACAATGGACATGTTTAATTTGAAACACATTGAAAAAATACAAAAAGCATTAGAAAGTCATTACCCTCGCATTGCTAATAAGTTTTCAGACCATAAGTTGATACTCAATCCCGGAAAAAATGAAGAGTATGCTAAGTGGAAAGAAACTTATGAGATGCATGCACATCTAAATTCGGTCATTCCCCACAAGGGAGTCACTATTAGTAGCTTACCACAAAAACTTAAAGTTTAAAGGAAAAACTATGGCAAAGGAAATAGAAGTTAAATATCTTGTTAAAAAGGTGCCATCAGAAACTATCAATGCACCAAAAGAAAAAATTGTGCAAGGCTATCTACATAGAAGTCACAATGGTGGCAACCCAAAAGCTACTATTAGAGTTCGCCAATTAGGCAATCGTGGATTTATAACAATTAAAGGAGAAAAAACAGGTATTTCACAGCCCGAATTTGAATATGAAATTCCTCTCCAGGATGCACAAGAACTTTTTGCACTTTGTGAATCTGGTCTAATTGAAAAAACTCGTTATTATATTCCGCATGGTCAACATACCATTGAGTTGGATGTTTTTGAAGGAAGGCACTCAGGTTTGATTTTGGCAGAAATTGAACTTAATTCTGAAGATGAACAGTTTGATATTCCCAATTGGTTTGATATTAATGTAAGTCAAGATCCCGCTTATACTAATGCGGGTTTATCACAACAATAGAAAAAGCCCCAATTTGGGGCTTTAATTCTTTTTAGACGACTTATTGGTTATTGAAAATCGTCTTAGGCATTTCAATTTCAATACGATTATGCCCCTTGTCTACAAAAATCTCAGCGGTTTGACCATGTAAGAGTTCACCAGCGAAGCGATTCTTGCGATACTTAATGAAAATGCCTTGATTCAATGAGAAGTTTCCTCGCCCCGTTGAAGTTAGAGTATAAGCTACTTGCTTGCTATACTTTTTTGCTACTCGGGTTAGAATGATCTTATTTTCTTTCTTTTTTGAGATCACTCGGATAATGTCGTTTTTCTTCCAGTTGACTTCCTCAGGATTAAACCGAACAACAACACGAGCAGAATTTTCATTTTTTTGGGCAGTAATTTTTGCTTGCATTTTCATTTCCCCTTTAAGTTGCGATAGTGTTATTATAAGCGATAAGGCGACAAATGTACAGCACTTTTTGCAATTAAAGATAGGAAAATTAAGAATTTAAAATATCTACCATCACACTTTTTATTCTACCGTCTACATGCATATAAATATTAAAACAAGCCTGGATGGGTGTTGAAAACTTGTCATTTTGCTCTAGATAAACAATCCGATAATATCTTTGATCTTCTTTTTGCCAATCTTCAGCAGAGACAAAATTTAAATTATAGCCATAGTCATAATTATTAAATATATCTTGAATTAAACTAGTCATAATTATCTCCATTTTCTATTAATCATAGCTTATTAATTTTTCAAATCAACATGGAAAACACTAAGCAAATTGACATTACCTATTTTAACTATTATTTTTAGGTAAATTTAATTGGAAAAAAACATGTCAAATCAAGAAGAATTAGTTTGGGAAAATAACAGTTCACAAATTTTAAATTTTGGTAATAATCTTTTAACTATTGGGTTACTAGGGTTAGCTATTGGAGGTGGGCTTATTAACCCCATGATAGCTATGGTAGCCATTCCAATTGTTTTAATTTGGGCATTTTGGAACTATTTAGTTATTAAAAATCAAAAATATACACTTACTAATCAGAGATTGATTATGAGAAAAGGTGTTTTAAATCGTTTAACAGATGAAATTGAACTCTACAGAATTAAAGATCACAGATTAGAACAACCTTTCTTTTTAAGAATTTTTGGGCTTGGCAACATTATTCTGATTACTTCTGACCAATTAAATAGTGAAATCTTGATTAAAGCTGTTGAAAATTCTCACGAAATAAGAGAAAATATTAGACAATTAGTTGAAGCAAGAAGAGTTGCACGTGGTGTTAGAGAATTAGATACTAATTAATTACTTAATGATATGAACACAAATTTATTTTTAACCAAAACATACCTTACCCAATTCTACTAGTTAACTTAAACTAGTAGGAGTAAAAAATGAGTAGAACATATCGTAGAAAAAACGGTTGGGATAACCCAACTTATGATTTTAGCTATGAAATAAACGGCTTTGTACAAAAAATTTACTATTCAAAAAATAGTAAGGAATACCATCTTGCACAAGTAAAATACCATAGAGACAACAGTAATTATAGAAAATCTGCTCCACATTGGTTTGTGAATCTTTTTTGTGAACGCAAGCTAAGACAACAAAGCAAACAAGAATTAAAAAAATGGCTCAAAAATCCTAACGAAATTGAGCCAATGGTACCTCTATTTATAAGAGATGCAGGATGGAAATATTGGTAATTATTATTTCTTGAAAAACTTGGCAAACCAACTTTTCTTCTTAGGAACCATGCCTTCTCTAAATTTTTCATAAATATCTATCCGAAAATCTTTTAGACCAGGCAGTTCTGTAAATAAATTAGCAACCATTGTATTGAGTGTTGATGGGGCAGTTTCATTTTGAATAATGAGCATTTGCTCCATTACTAAACAAATAGCCATTTTTCTTGCAATTTCTGTTGTGTAATCCTTATTGCTTTTAAGCAATTCATTTTCAACTTTGACGATAATATTTTCTAACTGAAAAGCGATACCATCCTTATAAACCGCATAAGGATCTTGAAAATCTTTTTTTAGGAATGATGTCCACCCCCAACCTTTTTCATAAATCTCTTTTTCTTTGTTCATACATTACTCCATTACAAATTTATTTAACTTAAAAGGATTGCATTTTTTCTCAAAAAACATTATACAACAAAAAACAAACTTCACAAACCATGAACCTCTTTTTAAATAAAACAAATCAATTTTTGATTAAGCATATAAACCTAATTACTTTTTCATTCTTATTATTTGGAATCTCTTTTTGGATTTATGGTTTTATGCACAGTTTTGAAGGTTGGGGATTTATTCATCAAACCATTTATGTTGTATTATTTTTCTCTTCTATTTTTCTTTTGGTTGGTTTGCCAACTACTCCAATTACCATACTGATTTCTTTTTTTGTAAGTATGCTCCCAATTACAAGAAATATATTGCATATTATCAGTCAGTGGTTCTTTTTTGAAAGCCCAATCAAGCAATATTTCCATAGGATTGCCGTCAAAGATTTAAATGTATTTATTGCTTTAATGATGCTAATTTTAATTATATGGGCAATATGTAAAGGAGTTATTCAATACAAAAAAAGGGCATATTTTTTAACTAGTTTTTTTACTGCACTGGTTCTCTCAAGTGTCTTATTTATCACTGCCGTTATTCATTATGCCGTTATTGAATTTGGTTATGTGAACTATTTGAAACTTGAAAAAGAACATATGATTAGCACATTTAATATTCAAGATGAAAAAGAGTTTCTAAGTGCTTGTGAAAGAGAAAAATATATTTGTTATTTTAATAAAAGTGCAATTAGTCTTATAGAAGAAACAACAGATGAAAATTTTAAAAAGTTTCTACAGTCTAATCAAAACTTACACAATTCACAAATTGTCATTTTAGGCAACTTTCCGATTAATTCTTTAAGAAATATTTACATGATTGCCTCTTATGAAAATAAATGGGTAATTGAACCATTAAAAGCAACACGTTTTTTTAGAAAAAGCGAGCTTGTTTTAACTAGCCTCCTTTCTTTTGCCCACGGATTTTGGATGATTTTTTATTTTTGGCTAGTTCTTTCACATCAAAAAAGAAGAAGCTTAAACTAATAAAAATAAGAATACTTTTGTCATAATTTGAATTTTAATCATTTTTTGATACTATCTTTTAGTTACTTTAGGAAAACTAATGGATACATTAACTCATGGCATTACGGGAATACTTTTAGGCAAAGCTTTTAGTCACAAAATAAAACAAAACAAAACTGCAAGTTTTCTTGTAGTTGGTTGCTTTGCGAGCATGTTCCCAGATTTTGATTTTTTATTTAGATTAATTTCTTCTGAAGCTTATTTTTTAAACCATAGGGGAATTACTCATTCACTGATACTTCTACCCATTTGGACTTATTTAGTTTCTATTTTTTTAACTTACCTTTTTTACAACAAGATAATCTTTAAAAAAGATTGGATTATTGAAAATGCAGATAAAAAATTATTACAGAAAGAAATCTTCTTACTTTCATTTATATCCATTCTCATTCACATTGCATTTGATTTAATTACTTCTTACGGGACAATGGTTTTGTCACCATTTAATAATTACAGATTTGAGTATGGTAGTGTTTTCATTATTGATTTTTGGTTTTCTGGTATTATTTTGGCGGGTATTCTCGCTAGCTATTTAACAAAAGAAAAGAAGCATATTCCCGCAATTTGTGCACTATTTGTATTATTTTCCTATATTGGTTTCACTCAAATCTTAAAAAATGAAGCTGAAACCCTTGCTAAAGAAAAATTGGCTCTTGTTCATGAAAATCCAGCAGAACTTATTGTCAAATCTTATCCAGCACCGTTTTCTCCCTTTAAATGGACAGTAACTGCCCATGATATCAAAACAGATAATTATTTAGTCTCTTCATTTGATTTAATTGGAGGAAGAAGCACCTTTACCCCCGAACAAAAAAATGCAGCAACCAATTTACCCTTAGATTCTGATTTTTGGATTCAAATTCATAAATGGGGAAACAATGAAGATTATAAAGATGTTGTAAAAATAGCATGGACTGACCCAGATTTTAAAAATTATCGTTGGTTTTACCACGTGCCTGCATTTGATAGTATAATAAGAAATGACAATAAAGTATGTATTTACTTTAAAGACTTAAGATTTATAAGTCCATTAAGAGAAAATCCTTTTATTTTTGGACTATGCACAACTAAAGATGGTCAAAAATATAAATCTAGAAGAATTGACGGGGTCGATACCCCTATTTAATACCGAAAAAGATATTTAAAATGCCTATTAATCAACTTTTCTTATCATCTATTGATGAAAACGATTTAGCACTCGTTGCCACCACACTTAAAATGGGGGCTGATATTCATTACAACGATGATGCCGCCATTAAATTAGCTTGTAAGAAAGGTAATCTTGAAATTGTTAAATTACTAATTTATCGTGGAGCAGATATTCATGCTAACAATGAAGAACCTATGAGATTAGCAGCAGAACATGGAAACATTGAAGTTTTATCATATTTACTATCCTGTGGGTGTGACTTTAGTGTTTCAGATTATGAAATTATAAAAACTGCAATAACCAATAAAAACAGTAAGGTAATTATCACCCTGCTGGATAAGGGATTAGACTTTGAATTGTTTCAAAATTACTCAAATATAGAGATGACTAGAAACGTTAAAAGCTTGTTAAGTTTAGACCACAAAAAACGATTTTATTTCTCTTACAATTAAGCAAAAACGACCATTCTTATGCTATAATAGCCCATATTTTATTAAAAGAATTGGGTTAGAAAATGGCTTTAGTTAAACGGCTAAATTTGCAAAAATCTTATGAGCAAAATACTCTTTGGAAAGAACTTTTCCAAATTAACTTTGCTGATGTTCAGTTTTGGGAGAAAGAACTCTCTAACTTTGCTTTGTTTTTACAACAAGAAATCAACAGCTTTATTGAAACCCCAGCCAGTTGGGGAAAATCTTATTTTAAGTTCAAAAAGATAGTTTCTATTGTTAAGTATATGCTTAACTATTTTGAACATTATGAAAAAATTCATATTCATAAAACCAACAAGCCAAAAATTTTACTGGAAGATGTTAGCAATACACTGAATGGTGTTCATCATGATTTGATGACAAACTCAAAAATTGTTACCAAGTTTAAAGAACTTGCCAATTTAAATCTTAAAGAAAACCAACTGAAGATTGTTCAGTCTTGGATGACATCTTTTTTTCAAGCTAATCAAAGCCAATATGTCAAAAAGACTTACAACAAGCTGTCTAATAATTTGCAATCTCATATTTCTGAATTTTTAGACAACAATGCAGAAATTCAGAAAAATCCAAATTACTCTATCTTTATTTCACAAGAAAAATCTAATTTAATTGATGGGCTTTCTACGCAAACTCTAAATGAAGGGTTGAAACATGCCAAAGAACTTTCGCTCAAAGGTTGGCTCTTTTATATGGATGAATATACTGCACTGAAGCTTATTCGTGAAGCTAATAATCGTAGATTTCGCCAAAAGGTTTATCAAAAATATCAAAAAATTAATCGTTATGGTCAATTCACATTTGAAAATGGAGAAATTTTAAAGAAAATTCTTCGTGAAAAACATAAGATTGCTAACCTTATGGGGAAAAGCAATTATGCTGAATTGGTTTTATCCAAATATATCGTAAACACACCTTCCAAAGCGAGTTCTTATCTTAATGACATTGAATTACAACTTATGCCTACCATTCAAAAAATTGAGACAGAGATCCTTGCTTTTGCAAAAGAAGATAAGGTAAAAGATATTAAGGCTTGGGATGTTCCCTATTATTTTCAAAAAATCAACAAAATCAACACAAAGCATAATCAAGAACCAACGAATTATTATGATAAATATTTTGTCTTTGAAGATTTTCTTCCAAAACTTTTAAAGTTCTTTGAGAAGCAATTTAATTTAAGTATTGAAAAAATTGATCTTCAGCAAATCGGCAGCAACGATCATTTTGCTTACAAGATTCAAGACAAGCAAAGTAAACGACATGGTGTATTCATTCTTTCACCATGGAACAATCCTAGTAAGCAACTTTGTTATCAAATTGATTTACTTAAGGGTGATACTTTTGATAATCAATTTGTTTGTCCCAATGTTCAATATATTCAACTACAAATAAACAAAGATAAAGCCAATAATTCCACAATGACATTTTGGGATGTTGTTACAACAGTTCATGAATTCGGTCATGCTTTCCATTCATTTTTTGAACAAACTAATGACCATATTCATAAAAACCTTCAATTCTCTTGGGACTTGATTGAATTGCCAAGTCAATTTTTAGAGCATCTTGTCTATGATTATCAATTTATGAGAAATCTATCCAAACATTGCGAAACTGGCAAGAAGATTTCCAAGAAGGAATTCGTTGACCTAATTCAATCACAACAGTACCTTGACTCTTATTATATTTATTGCAACTTGCAAAAATATAAGGCTCAACTTTGGATTCACCAAGATTTTCAACCTTTTTCCTCAAAAAATTTGCAAGAAATGATTGAAAGTAAACTATCAAAACAAGGAATAGTGTACAATATTGCTCAAGACGAATATATGACCTATAGCGATTATAATTTGGATTATGGTCCTTCTGGTTATATCTATCTCTATTCTGCACAACTTGCTTTTCAATTGTTTAGTAAAACAGATAAGTCAAAACTAAGGCATATTTATATGAATGTTTTTAATTCTCGCACACAAAAGAAATTAAAATCACATCTTCAAAAACACCTTTCTTTTAATGAGGTGAATATTGACTCATTCATTAAGAAAAATTTACCTATCAAACTTTATTCTTAAAATTTTAGGAGCTAATTAATGAATACTTCACCTGGAGCATTAGTATTGATGTTGTTTTTTTTGATGTTCCCATTTATTATTAAGGGGCAAATCAAAGAACAGGGAGCGAAAATGATTGCAGCTTTACTTGTTGCAGTATTTTCATCTCCTTTACTTGTCACTTTTTATGCCATAACATTACTACTATTCTTCAAAATATTCAGTTAAAAAAATTTATTTGACTTTAAAAGGTTGAAAATGTAAAAATTTTAATTAGTATCGAATTAATTATAGAATTTTTCTTATGAACGAAAAGAACACAGCAAGTGTTGATGATTTAATATGGGCAAGAGAGATGCTTCGTATTTTTGCGAAAATAGAAAAAGCACTTCGCAAAGATTTAGGTAAAAGAGGCGTTGATAAAATCATATTAAAAAATCCAATTACACTTACAATATTAGGCTTAACAACATTTGTTGCACTTATTGGTGTTGCTTTTTGGTATTTGGAAAAAGATATAATGTATCTTGCTGCTTTAATTTTTCCAGCCATTCATATATTTTTCATCATAAAAAATATCACAATAGAAAAAAGAAAGAATATTTTCAGATTCATTGGTAAGCTTAATGACCCACCAGAAAGCCTTATTGCGATTGTAGAATATTATGTTTTTAAACAAAAAGAACAACTTGAAGAAATTATTGCTTGGCGTCTCAACCAAGCCGATGAAAAAAAACTAGAAAGAGAACAAGAAAAATTTATGCACATTTTTGAAGAAAAAACATGGGAAAGTTTAGATACAGCACAACAACAATGCACCATATTAGCAGTATTAATGGTTACTTTACAAAAATTTCTTCATAATAATAGAGATATTTATAACGAACACGTTAAGAAATTACCTCTAATGAACCACGGTTATAATTATAAACCCACCAAACAGAAACAGCCCTTAGTAGCTGAAGACATACAAACCTTTGATATGGGGTTCCAAACAGATGATTTATTTCACAAATAAATTAGAATTTATTACTTATTTTAAATTTTAATTCTTGAATTTTTCTTTTTAATTTAAAAGAAAAACTAACTTCATCTTCATTCTTATTGACATATGCGATTAATAATCCACTAGCCAATCCACCAAAATGAGCAGACCAAGCAACTCCATCTTTTAACAATAATCCGTCCAAGAAACCAGAATAGTAAGAAAACCCATAATAACCAATTGAAATAATGATTGGGATAAAATAAATTGGTTTCTTACCAAATAACGCTGAGCCAATAACATATCCAAACAATGCAAACAAAAGTCCAGAAGCTCCAATAATCACACTATTTGATGCTCCCAAAAGCCAAGTTGCTACACCAGAAGATAAAATTAGCATCAAAAAGAGATTGATATATCTTTTTTCAAATAATCCAATAAATAAAACTAAACCAAATAATCCGATACTATTGCCCATTAAATGATTGCTATCACCATGCAATAACCATGAACCCATAATTCCAAATATTTCTGACAAATCAAAAACCCTTGGATTAATTCCAAAAAAATTAATTAATCCGCTTCCAAGCAATCCATTATTAAAAACAAACATTATCCAAATAGGAATATAAATTATTGCTAAAGCGAGTATTACATTTTTAATTTTTTGTTTTATGAATAAGAACATTTTATTTTTTATTGATTTTAGTTTTCAATTCTACTATATTTGTTTTAAATATCAATATATAAATTGGAGAATATAAATGAAGAAACTTTTTATTGCTAGTGCTATAGGATTTTTATCAATCAATGCTTTTGCAACCGAATATCAAACCACAAATGTATCAAAAAGAATTATTGCTCCAGAAATACAGCATAAAGTATATTTTAAAAATACAAAAACCAATCAAATGATGGATGTTTATTATCATAATGGAAAACATTATTTAGCAGGTAACTTTGGCGATACTTATGCTATTCAAATATGTAATAAGTCTAGATACAATCCCCAAAGACAACTTTATGTAGTTAGTGTAGATGGATTAAATGTTATTTCAGGCGAGCAAGCTGGTTTTAATCAAAAAGGTTATGTTGTTTCCCCAGATAAGCCTTGTGCAACCATTAAAGGTTGGCGTAAAAATATGAAAGAAGAAGCCCAATTTGTGCTCACAAATCCTAGTAACTCATACTCTGCAAGAATCAATGAAGGAACCGATAATCTTGGAGTTATTGGAATTGCAGTATTCCCCGAAAAACAAGAAGAAATAGTAAATCAAATGGCCGCTCCTATACCTGGAGCAGTTATGGAACAGCAAGATGCTGGAGCAACAATTAGAAATAAAAGTTTATCAAGTAGTGAACCTAGTATGGCTAAAGCAGAAAAACTTGGCACTGGACATGGAGAAAAAGTTTGGTCAACTGCTACTAACACACAATTTACAAGAGCTTCTGACCAACCCTCACAAGTGCTTACCTTCTATTATGACAGCTATCAAAACTTAATAGATAAAGGAATTATTCCGCAAAAAAATCCTAGACCCTTCCCTCAAGAGGGATTTGCCAAAGATCCACTTAGATAATCATTTTTGAGAATTTAAAAAATTCAATAAGTGATTTAAATCTTCTTGCGTATCTATCGCAATTGATTGAGTTTGTTTAATCGTTAGCAAACTCATTGATAAGCCATTTTCAATAGCTCTCCATTGCTCTAATTTTTCTATTTTCTCTAAATTAGATTGTTCAAAGGAGAGCCATTTCATTAAAGATTCTGAAGTGTAGCCATAAATTCCCAGGTGCCGATGTACATTAGCAGGAAGCTTATCTTGATAGGAACCGTCTCTATCAAAAGGAACCCTTGCTCTTGAAAAATACATCACATCGTTTTTGGCATTAGTAATCACTTTTACACAATTAGGATTATCCCATTCTTCTTGGTTTTTTAGCGGAACCGCTACAGTTGCCATATCTGTTTTTTTGGCAATTAAGAAATCAGATAAATCTTTGATTATTTGATGTTCTAAAACAGGTTCATCCCCTTGAACATTCACAATAATTTTATCTTTCCATTGTTTTTGATTAACCATAAAAGCCATTCGATCTGTTCCACTTTCACAACTTTCAGGGGTCATTACAGCATTCAATCTATGCTTTTCACACACCTCAATAATTTCTTTAGAGTCTGCCAAGACAACAACAGGAAACCCTGATTTTTCTGCATTTTTAGCCGTCATTACAATTAAGGGAATTCCATTAACATCCTTTACCATTTTATTGGGGAGTCTTGTTGACCTTAACCTAGATGGAATTAATACAACCGTTTCTTTCATTTATTTAATCTCACTTTTTAATTGCAGTCAAACACATTTTCTTTTCTGGATGGATTTCTTGCTTAATAATTTCCAATAGCTCTTTTTGATTTTTGATGTTTTCATCTTCTATTTCAATTTCTCTTTTTGAAACAGAAGGGATAAACCCCAAAGTTCGATACTCAATCGGGCGACCCACCAATTTAGCACGCTCTATCCCCATCTCCATCCCCGCAGAGATACCGAGATCAGTATACACAACTGTTAAAATTCCCAAATCACCCCACACAAATCCAGCATGCATACCCAATGCACGTTCATGAGCCACAAAATCATCCAAAATATGAGTTTGAGCATAAATCACATGACTAGCATAAGGTGCTTCGCCACGCATAAAACAATCTCTCATACAGGCAAGAGCAAACTTTTTGTTTCTTACCAAACCTTCGGTATCCACAGCACTAAAACGACTTTCAATAATGACCTTTTTCATATCTTCATTTTTGAAAGTTTCTAGCAAACTGTGGCTTTGTTCAATATGAACCATTTTATTTCCTTAGTAATTTAAGTAGTTGCATTTTACCATGATTTTTATATTTTTTATAAAAAATATCAACTTTTAATGGGTAATTTACCCAAACTATTTTTCCAACATTGGAGCATGAACCTTACTTAATCCACACCCAACAGAAGGCTTAACATATTGAGAATTCTCTTTCATCCAATCTTGGACATACCAAAGTTGTCCACAACCACCCCCAATAGTATCTTGCCCAGCAGGATCAAAAACTCTTACATTGTAACCAGCACCTACCAATTTTGAGCTAAATTCAACTGCCAAATCACGTTGATAATCATTCCTTGCTTCAGCATGTGCTTCTCTTTCGCAAATAACAGAAACAGTCGCTTCCCAAACCTGGGGGTTGAAAAGATTGAGAATCCTTTGCGCATCTTGATCTTTATCATTATTATCGTGAGCACAGTAATTAAAAAATGGCTTTCTTCCTGTTGCTTTATTCCACAGTTCTCCTTCTTTGGCAATTTCTTGTAAATTCATTTTTGCCTTGAAAGGAATGAGCTTATCTCTTGCCTCATCGGTGCTTTCATGAATACTGAATTGAAGCCCAACAGTAGGAATTTTAACACTCAGTTCACGAATCCATTCATAATCCACCTTGGGAGCACTAGAACTGATCAGCAAAGCAGCACCAGGGTATTTTTCATAAAGAATTTCAAAAGCTTTTTCTAAATTTTTATTAAGTGCAGGCTCACCCATACTCATAACCATAATTTGTAGCTTCTTAATATCCTTAGGGTTCAATCCTTCTATTTGAGATTCCAAAATATATTCTGCTTGCCCCACAATTTCTTCAGCAGTCAAATTCCGAACAAAATAATCTCCAGTTCCACAAAAACGGCATCCCATAGGGCAACCACACATTGTTGAGATACAAAGAACCGTTCTCTCTTGATACGTTGGATACTTATACAGAACAGATTCAATCGCAATATCGTCTTTTTCAAAGACATACTTTTTCACATGTTCTTTTGGATCTTCAAACACATTAATTTTTTTCCACATACTACTTCCTTAAAAAATTTAATTAACAACTCAAATATTAAAATAAAATAATGTAAAACAAATTGCCACATTTTTTATTTTAATATATAATAAACCATTATTCTAACAGAAAAACACCATGATAGCTAATCCAATTTCAGCACTTTGCTTAAATTCAGAAAATAAAGATATTGACAACACCTTTGTCGAGGCTTTAGAAGCTATTATTTTCTTGAGCCGTAACAATTTGAACGAATATATCAATTCAGAACATGAATGCTTAATTTTAGTCAAATCAAACCAAAAAATTGAAAATACCGAATGGTTTAGAAAAATAGTATTATCAAAAAATAATGCTAAAGATTTTAGGAACTCATATCAAAGACAATTTAAATATGAAGAAAAATATCATATCGGTGATTTTTTGATTCGTAAACTATCTCAAAACTTAAGAAGACTTTATAGTGCCCATAGAAATGGTGGTGCATTTTCAAAACCTTTATCGAATAATATCCCTTGTTTAAAAGAACAACAAAAACAAATCTATGTTGCTTTAGAACTTGTTTTGCAACACCTTAATTTAAATTCAAAAAGAAAGGTTTTTGATAATATTTTTCTAGGAAAAACAAGACTACTGAACAGTAGAGAAGCACTTTTTTATTTAAGCACACACGAACATATTTTTGCAGAAAACGAACAAATTCATCTAAATATTTTAAATAAGATGAACTCAATAGATATTTCAACAGATACACTTGAAGATTTAGCTATTATTAGCTATCCAAAAAGTAAAGAGCCATTTGTCCAAAAAATAATCAATCATTTACCAGATAACTTTTTTACGACAACCACTCTTAAAGTTCAAGAAAACCCATTGATTGGTGGAGATTTTCTAACTGATATTCTAATTAAGTGTTTAGAATCAAACATTTCTTCCAATATTGGAGAAAAAACCGCTATTGTTAAAAACATTCTTAATAACAAAGGTAAAATTCAAAAACCCTTAGACCAATCTGAAGAAGTTACACAAAAAATGAAAACAATTGTTAATAACCTGGGTTATGATGAAGAATTTCTCCAGGTGATCATTAAAACAGTTGAAAATCCTAATTGTGCAACCTTAATAGCTTTAAATTTTTTAGATAAAATTGATAATCATCATCTTTTTTATTGGATTATCAACTCAGAAACACACCATCCAATTCACAACCAAATATTAGAAAAATATGACCTTTCAGATCAAAACCTTTTATTGTTAACTTGTGAAAAAATTTTTACTTTAGGAAGTGAACAAAAAAAAGGGGCTATGAAAAATTTTATGGGCTTGTTTGGAGATAAATTAACAGATGAAACTCTTGCTCAAATTATTGCCTCTGATTTTATTTTATTTGAAGATTTGAAACCATTTTTTTTGAGTAGAAAAATTAACTCCAATTTAAGCACCAAAAATCCAAAATCCAATAATACAAACAAAAAATTCAAACTTTAAAAATTGACAAAATTTATTTAATTTATTATAATTTTTTTACTATATACTAATATATCATATAGTAAAATTACCTTCATATAATTAATTTACCTTTTAATATTATTAATTACCTTTATATAAAATCATTTATTATCTAAAAAAACAAATCCCCACATCGGGGATTTTGTTTTTAGACCTTACTCTTTTCACTGTGAAGCTTAAATTTATTGAGGACTTTTTCTCTAGCCTCATTATGACTAACAATAGGTTGCGGATAATCCTTTCCAATTATAATACCAACAGCTTGAAGCTCTTCCATATATTCCCAAGGCTTGTGTAAAAACTTTTCACCTACCTCTTTAAATATAGGTAACATTTTTTTAATAAACTTACCTTGAGGGTCAAATTTTTCACTTTGAATAATTGGATTAAATATCCTAAAATAAGGTTGTGCATCACATCCAATAGAAGCAGCCCATTGCCACCCCCCATTGTTTGCAGACAAATCAAAATCTAAAAGTTTTTCTGCAAAATATTGCTCCCCCAGCCTATAGTCAACAAGCAAGTGTTTTGTTAAGAAACTAGCCACTAGCATTCTCAAACGATTATGCATATAACCTGTTTTATTGAGTTGAGTCATTGCAGCATCAATAAGTGGATATCCAGTTTCGCCATCACACCACTTTTGAAAATTTTCCATATTATTTTCCCATGGAAAATCTGCATATTGTTTTTGAAAAGGTTCAAATTGAATATGTGGAAAATGATATAAAAGTTGAAAATAAAAATCTCGCCAAATCAATTCATTAATCCAGCAATCCACACCTTCTATAGCACCAATAGAATTTTCCTTAATCTTTTCCGCCTCTCTTATTAAATGTCTAACACTAATTGTTCCAAACCTATTATGAACACTTAAATAAGAAACCCCAGAAACACTCGGAAAATCTCTTGTTATTTTATATTTTTCTATTCTCTTATTTAGAAAATTTTCAAATAAATCTTTTGCTTCTTTATTGCTAAAGCCAATTTTAACTTCTCGGAGATTAGTTTCTTCAAAACCTAATTCTTCTAAAGACATCAAATCTTTTGTTTTGAATTTTGCTAACTTTTCTAACAAATAATCACTTTTAAAATAACGAGCATCATTTTTTTCAAACTTTTTTCTCCAAGCATTGGCATAAGGTGTAAAAACTGTATAAGGCTGACCACTGCTTGTTAAAATTTCATCTTTAGCAAAAATGGCTTGATCTTTATAACTTAGAAAATCAATACCCTTTTCTTTTAACTTGTTTGCCACAAAACCATCTCTTTGGATAGCAGAATATTCGTAATCTTCATTACAATAAACTGCATCTACCTTATATTTATCAGCCAAAATAGGAATAATAAACTCTGGTCTATCATATACGACAACCAAATCACTTCCCACACTTCTCAATTCATCTTTCAAATTACTTAAACAATTCCATATAAAATCAATACGGGTATCTTTTTTACTTAATCCTTCCAAAATATTTTTATCAAACACAAAAATACAAGCGACTGAATCAGAATTTTTTAATGCATGAAAAAGACCTGCATTATCTTGCAATCTTAAATCACGGCGCATCCAGAACAGAGATCTTTTTTTCATAAACAATCATTTAAAATAAATTAACTTGAATTATAATTTAATTATCAGAAAAAAGGAAGAAACAAAAGTATATTTGAAGTTAAATGTTTTAATGGTATAATATAACTTTAATAAACAGAGGATACAACATGCCAAATTGGTGTTCTAATACTATTGAAATTAGCGGTGATGCTGAAGACATTAAAAAGCTCTTACAAAATGCAAAAGGAGAAAAAAGTGATTTTTCTCTTGACCAACTAGTTCCCATCCCAAAAGAAGAAGCAGATAATTGGTATAGTTGGAATGTTGCTAACTGGGGAACCAAATGGGATTTATCAGATGTTGTCGTTGAAGTAAATGATGATAATGTGATTGTTAATTGTCAAACTGCTTGGGGACCACCATTAGAAGGTCTTGCTAAAATTAGCAAAGATTACCCGAACCTTAACTTTGAAATTGTTTATGAAGAATCAGGAATGGATTTTTGTGGAAAATCTTATTTCGTTAATGGTGAAGGAGAACACGATGAAAGAACTTGGAATGAACAATTTGGAATTAGCATTAAGTTGGATTCTGAAAAATCTCTTCTAGAAGATAGTAAAATTTCAATTCCATTAGAAGTAACATATACTTCAGACCCCTATGATTTTGAATCTGAGCAGCAAACAATCAAAACCATAATGACTATCCCTGTTTACGATGATATAGATGAGGTTGATTTAGAAGCAGAATTTAATGAAACGATTTCTTTTGATAATCCAGAAATAGATGATGTGATTATGGAAAAAGGATACGAACTTGCCGAAGAAATTAGCAACAACTATCATGAAATTAAAACAGTTGCATTGAATAATAGTTTAAATCAAAAACTCAAAACCAATTCACCAAATAAAAAAACGAAAAAGATTTGATATTTATTTTCCCCCAATTTTTTTGGGGTATTTTAAATTAATCTAATTTGATTTATTGCCTTTTTAAGATATAATCATCAAAATTTTTGGAGAACATAATGGCTGATATGGAAGACTTTTTAGGTAAAACAATTGTTGATTCTATTAATGATGCTAATAAGTTTAGTAATCAAATGGATGGATTAAAGCTTATTGGTCAAAGACAAATCAATATTGTTCAACAAGAACAAATCAGCAATGATAGAAGATATATTAGACAACTTGAAGACGAAATTCGCAGCCTAAAATCAAAACTTAATGCTTCTGAAAAAAAAGCCAATGCGGCAGATTCTGGACCATCTAATGGTTGGGCAAAAATTCAACATTGGGATGGAGTCTACTATAGAGATCAATCTATGGACGGCTACAAAGAGGAAGTAAAAAGATTACAAGCAGATATTTTAGCCCTTAATTTTTCTCTTATTTTTAAAGAAATGAATTCCAATGAGAATTTAAATCATATAGATTTATTATCTAAATATATGGATGTCCCTCACCAATTAATCCATGCAACAAGACGAATTGGTGTTGTAAAATATTTTTATGAAAGCACCAACAAGGAACTTTTACAAAAATTAGCTTATGGTGAAAATTATCAGGTTGGTTTCTTTTTAAATAAAAGAAGTGACATGTTTGACTTAAATAATTTTAACCAATGGTACACCAAATTCTTTGCTGGATGGATTGGTGACACATACATCAATGAAGAACATAATATTTTACAGCATTTAAGGCAAAAACCACGTGATCTAGATAAAGTTAAAAGTCTTTTAGGAGATACCATCAATCATCTTGCTGGACTAGATCTATCTAAACCATATCAGCCTTCCCTTCAAGAACTAAAACTCTTCATTAGAATCCAAACAATTGTTGAAGCATCTCGTTCTACTTTGGAACGCTATCAAGGCTATGTTCAAATGAGCAATGAAGAAGTTGACAAACTCTATCAACAAGCAAAACAAGACATACTAAATCACAATCTCACAGAACGTGAAATCACAATTTATGAACTTGGATTAGCAGAAGTAACAAGAAATAATTTAAAGTCTAGAAATCTCCAATTATTGGAACTTCCTCAAGCTATTGAAACACCAGAAGATTTACAAAAATTCTTTTACAATACAGATGTCTTAAGACTTGAACATAGGGCAAATAAAAAAGTTTTGGCCCTATTAGCCACCAAAGAAAGAGAAATGAATCCATTAAGCGAAAAAGAAGAAACCGCTTATGAGAGATGGTATCGTGACAACGATGTTGGCAGAGAAGCAATTGAAAGCTTAACAGACTTAACAGCAACACTTACTACACTCAACGATGAAGGTAAATTTAATTATCCATTTATGAGATTAAGACCAGTTCTTGTTTATTGTGCACACAACCAATTCATTAATGATGTAGCCGAAGTTGAAAGAAAACGAGAACAAGAAAAAAGAACAACCATACTCAACATAAAACAAAAAGAATATGATGAAGGTCTAGAGCTTTTGAAATGCTGGTTAAAGCATAAAGAGGAATTATTACCTTTAATGGAAAAATTAGATTTTAGCGGAAACAATGGAAAAATTAAATTTCCAGAACACTTAATTGAACCAATTAAATTTATGATTGATTCAAAAGCAGATATTCCACAAGAAGGTGATACTTTAGCTGGTCTAAAAATCAGTGATGACCCCGCACATAAATTAAGTTATGGAGAAATTCAACAAAAAATTGATTTTTATATTAAATCACTAAAGAGTCTTTTTTATCAATTTAAAGTTAGTCTGGTTGCTTCAGAAAATATTAACATAGGTGGTTTCTTCAATAAGAAGTATGCCAGGAATGTCTATCTTAGACTTGAATTTAATTTAAATTCTCCAGAATTTGATAAAGCATTTAGATTCCATGCTGAAACTACAATAGAACCTAGTTTTATTATTAATGATAAGCCTGTGAAATTTTACATTAACAATAATAAAGATGGGTCGGGTTATTTCAGAACACCCAATGTTATTTATTATAATCTTGGACAATTTCCGATTGAAGATGAAATCAACGAATGTAATATTATTATAACTCAAACACCCAATCAGGCTTTCGCTCATCCATCTTCTCATTACCCTACAAAACCATTCAATAAAACTTTTGTTTTTAATAAAAAGGTGGCCGAATTAGAATCAGCACCATCACATGCGAAAATCTGTAGTGAAAAAATCTCTAATCAATTAAGACCTGATTGGAAACAATTAGACCACAGTTTATTTGTATTTACTGAACAAGAATTGGATAAATTTAGTGAAGGTGCAAGAAAAAAGGTTTAATAAATTTATTATTAAAAAAAGGATAATCAAATTCTATTGTAATTGTTTAAAAAAAAACTATTATTTAAAATGTGTATACAATAAAGGATATATATGAAAAAAATATTATTAATATTAACTGCCGCCCTTTCTTTCAATGGTTTTGCTCAAGAAATTAAGGCTCAGATGATCCCAGTTAGTAAAGAAGAATTAATGCAACAAATAGAAAAAAAGAGAGCACAAACTAAAGAATTAAAAGAAGAACATCTTATTAAGATGAAGGAACAGAACGAGCAGCGCAGAGAGCTTACTGAAGAGCAAAGAAAAAAGCTTGAAGCAATTAAACAAGAGAAGTTTGAGGCTTGGCAAAAACAAAAACAAGAATGTAGAGAATATGGTGAAACAAATAACGAGCAACTTAAAGAAAAATGCAGACTACTGAAACAAGAAAAGAATGAGCAATATAGGCAGAAAATGGAAGAATTCAAAGAACACAAAGAAATGATGAAAGAAAAAGAATTAAGACCATATAAAAAAGAAAATTCATCAATTCAATGAACTCAATCTAAATTAACGACAAGCCCCAATGAGGGGCTTAGTTATTTATGGTATCAATTTGATATTTATTCATTTCTTGGTGTGGACAAGGATGATAAAACTGAACTAATTGGTATTTTTTCTTCTGAAGAAAGTATGTTGAGCTATGTGGAGCGGCGACGTAAAGACTATCATTCAGACACACTTCACTTTAGTACTTTGGGATATCTTATTTCTGAATTTGGGGAAGAAGTTGATATTGCCGAAATGTATTATCTAGATTAATAAAAAACAAACCCCTCTAAGCATTGCTTTTGAGGGGTTTGTTCTGACGAGGTTATTAGCTTATTTTTGACTTATCTTTAGAATCTTTCTCTAGAGCCAATTGAATCAATTCAGAAATCAAATCTGCATATGTCTTTCCAGTATGTTGCCATAATTGTGGATACATACTGATTTTAGTAAACCCAGGCAAGGTATTAATCTCATTGATAATTAGCTTGTTTTCTTTAGTTAAAAAGAAATCTACTCTAGCCAATCCGTTACACCCAATAATTTTAAAAGCCATCATAGATAATGCTTGAATTTTTTTAGTAATATCTTCTGAAATCACAGCAGGCACAACACATTTCGCACCATTATCATCAACATACTTGGCTTCATAAGAATAAAAATCATGTGAAGGAATAATTTCACCCACTACAGATGCTGAAAGGTGTTCGTTGCCAATAACAGCACACTCTACTTCACGACCATCAACAAACTCTTCAATTAATATTTTATTGTCATATTTGAAGGCATTAGAGATAGCCTGATAAAACTCATCCTTGTTTCTCACCTTACTAACACCTACAGAAGATCCTTGGTTAGCAGGCTTTATAAACATTGGCAATCCAAGTTTTATTTTGGCATCTTCATACTCTATTTTTTCATTTTGATATAGTGTTATGAACTTACTTACTGCAATACCACTATCTCTCAACAATCTTTTTGTAAAATCCTTATCCATCCCAACAGATGACCCCAAAACCCCAGAACCCACAAAAGGAACACCAGCCAATTTTAATAACCCTTGAGTATTTCCATCTTCGCCTAAAATACCGTGCATTAATGAAAAAACAACATCGATTTTTTCGATAACTTCTTTTCTTTTCACACTGTATAATTCTCTTTCACCTTGAGGAAGTAATACAACTTGCTCCCCAGCATTTTTATCTAGTGCTATATTCTTAGCGGAATCTTTATTTAAAAGATACTCTTCGTTGCGATAAAGCCACCATTTACCATCTTTATCAACCCCTATAGGAATAACCTCAAATCTATTTTTATCTATTTCTCTAATAACATTTTTTCCAGAATGTAGAGAAACCTCGTGTTCTGAAGATACACCACCAAAAAGAACAGCAACCTTAATTTTTCTCATATTAATCTTCACTCTCATCAGTCAACTCATTGCGAATCATTGTCTTAATTCTTTCAGCCTCTTCTTCATTATTAAATGGCTCACCATTTTTATGCCACAAATGGTAAGGGGTATTTAACACTTTCCAACCAGCCTTCTTCAATATACTTAATCTATCCAAATGGATATCAGAATATATTCCTTCTTCTTCACCAGGCTTAAAAACCCCCGCTGATTCAATTGCAACAAATTTTTGATTACTTGGGTTATATAATACAAAACTGAGTTCTTTTTGCCCACAACTTGGTATTTGGTTGAAAATCTTAATTGATTGTTGACCCTCTACAAAAATTTCATCTACAATTTCGTTAAGCACTTTAGATATTAACAAATCAAATTTAGCTTTAATCTTCTTTTCACTAAAAGACCATCCCAATATATTTGTTGTATCTAATTCTTTTTTGCCAGACATGCCAAAATGCTTTAAATAATTATCATACATTGGAATTTTACCTACATCACTATAGACAAATACCGTAAAACATCTTGCACGACTTGAAGCGACATTAAATCTATTTTCATTAGCATAATGTCCATTGTTGCGAGAATCTTCATCTGTAGTTGAAGACATCACCACCACATCAAACTCATCCCCTTGAAATTCTTCAGGTGTTCCACATACCAAGCGATGCTTCATGAAATCTTCTTCAGAAAATTCATCTAACAAATCTTTAATATATTCAACCTGATCTCTTACTGCTGAGATAATTCCAATGGTTGGAACATTAGGAACAAAACTATTTAATTTAATTTTATCCTTAAACTCTAATTCTTTTTGCTTGGGAACTTTTTTACCCAAAATGAACTTAATCGCATTAACGACCTCTTCCGCTTCCACCTTATTTACTTTTCCGTCTCGCACCCCTTCTACTTTTAGAGCAGCGAAACAAGAAACTAAACTTTTATTTGGAACCTCAGTCATTACCTTTAATTTGTTTTCATAAAACTCTTTATTATTAAAAGCAGACAAACCAGGCAAAGAACGATAATGCTCATCTAACATTACATATTTAAATGTTTCTTTATTTTCTTCTGAACGAAGTAAATCTAATATGGATGCTTTTGTAATTGTTAAATTACGTTGATTAGCTGTTTCAAAATCAATATCACTAGGTTTATATTTATTCCATATAATCTTATCAAACTTCTTGCTTAAGCTAAAAGTTAAACCTGCTGCATTTAATCCTAATTGCTTATGATCACCTACAATGCAAATATGTTTAGCACGATAAAAAATAGGTAATATTTCTGCAAGATTAACTTGTGATGCTTCATCTACGATAACAACATCAAATAACTCAGCTTGATTGGGAATAATTTCACCAATATTTCTTATTTCAGATAACCAAATAGGATAAGCATTCAAAAGTGCTTCATAATTGATTTGCTCCATTTTTTCTAAAACCTTGTCACCACGGTTCCAATGAAGCATTTTTCCAAACTTTTGAATTTCGTTATTCACTTCTTTATTTAACAAACTAACGAATAACTTTTTCTTATGATATTGTTTAAAAAGCAATTGCTGAATTTTTTTAACTTCTTTTTCTATATTGACAATATCATAAGTCATACTACTTACGAATTGATACTCTGTTAACTTATATCTCAAAGATTCTGTATTTCCAAGTTGCCAGGAAATATCAAACCAATCTTCTAAAAAGCTGGCACATAATCTATTTTTAATTAAATCAAAAAACTTAATTGGCTTTTTAATTTCAAAAAAATCATTAAATTGTTTTTCTAATCTATCTAATTGAATTTTGTCATAAACAGTTAAATTCTGAAATTCAAAATATTTGTTTTCAATATTTCTGACTTTTTTTATAAATTCAATATTTTCAGTTTTTAGTGGAGCTAGATTACTTGTGAGTGATTTATCAAAGACAGGATTATTAAAAACTATCTTCTTTTGCTCCATAAACTCTTCATTCTTTTCATAAAAATCAGCATAATCATTTAGTGCAATAGACAGTGTTTTTACTTTTCTTTGCTTAGTTGCCAAATACTGCTTTAATCTTTCTTCAGTTTTGTTGATATGAAGATTTAATAAATCCAACTCTTTCTTTTCTGGAACACCTTGATTACATAAAGCAATTAAATCATTTTTAAGTTCTGTTTTTTCTTCTTTGTTGAAATAAATAAAAGGCACACTTAAGTTTTCATCATAAAAGTCAGCAATTTTATTTCTAACAACATCTAAGGCATTATGTTTTTGGGCAACCACCAGCACTTTTTTATTTAACAAGAAGCTAGCCATTATAATGCCAGAAATAGTATGAGACTTTCCAGTTCCTGGCGGTCCTTGAACATAAGATATTCTAGAATTAAACGCATTACTGATTGCTGTTTCTTGATTCTTTGACAACTCTATTGGCAAAAAATTATTCATTAAATCAGTATAATCAACTTCTTCATCGAGTTCTTTTTTAACAAATCCTTCAACATTAAAGACATTGCTAAAAAATTCTTTCAAGACATAACTCTTAAATGAGTTTTCTTTTATTTCTTCACAGAAAGAATTTAAATTACGCCAAGTAGATATCGCATCGGGAACATAAGCAATAAAAAAATGATACTTATCATCACGATAATATAAATCTTTTTTATTAATTAAGGCATCTTTTTCCCTATAATCAGATAATTCATCAAACGAAATATCTTGCTCTAAATATTGAATACCTAAATTTCTGTTGATAGAAATTAGTTTTTCAACAAAAATCTTAATTAATGGTTCTAATTCATTGATGTCTTTAATTGATTTCAACTCTTCTTCAAAAATAGATAGTGCCATTAGAATATCTTGTGCTGTTGAATCCATTTCACTGACAAAATAATCAGGCAATAAAGCCGAAATCAAATCATAATTAACGGATATTTCTTCTAAGTTTAATTCAAAACGAAGAACACCATTTAAAAACTCTTCTTGTCTAAAAATGACGGGAATATTAACAATAGAACCAAACACTCTTTTAGTAAATGAACCAACAATGTAGCCCACTCCTAAATAAACTTGTCTATTTACTTCTTTTTTAATTTGTAACAAATAAGACTGAAAAGCCTTTGCTTCTCTATCATCTCTTGCAACAAGCCCCTTTTTTACAAAAGAAAAAGGAACTTCTATCACATCATTTTTTAAAGATTTGGTAAACTTTGGTAACAAACACCGATACAAATCGCCAGATGTTACTAAATTCCTACTAGTATCCTTAAGATACTCAAAATAACTCAGTAAGGTATCGCTCATAATAATATTTAATCAATATTTACTTCAGTAGAAAGATACTCCAAACGGTCTTTCATTTGCTCCATATCTTTTTTGTTATCAGCCATTACACCCTCAATGTAAGATTTCTGATACCCAATTTGCATCTTAACATCTTGATTTACCTCATTCATCGCAGAAATAACTTCATTACTTTGACTAGCAACAAAATCAGATAATTGCTTTTTTGATTCTTCATTGCTCATAATCAATTTATTGATAATTGAAGTTAAGTCCGAAACTTTTTTGTTTGAATTAAGGAACAAAATGTAGAGGAACACTGTTAAAATGAGGTTTACAACTAATGTAACTAAAATAATATAATTAATGACTTCCATGTTTATCTTCTTGGGTTGGTTTACGGGGTCTAACATAAATCAAGTTTTAAATCTTGTCAATAAAAAAACAGCTAAAAAGCCTAAAAATAAAGAGATTGATAAAAATATTTTTAAAAACTATTGCACTGCAACAAAAAAATAATTATAATTGTACTGTGTTCAAAAACGGAAATGTAATATGAATAACAGTTTGGAAGCTTTTTGTTCAGCATCAGAAATAGAGCAAATCATTTGTGAACAAGTTAGACAGCAAGGTGTAGGATTTTGGGCAACTACAGATGTAGAAACCTTTAAATCAGTTAAAATTCGTCTTGAAAAACAAAATATCAAATACCACTATCTTGGCACTTGGAAGCATAAACAAAAAGCAATTCAAAACCTCGTTTAACCTGTCTCCTAAACAAGGATTTTGGCCCTCTCTGGAGGGTTTTTTGTTGCCTAAAATTTTAAAATAGCTTATAATTTACATAGTTCAACAACCATTTACTAGGAGAAAATCATGAATGTTCAAAAGTTGCGTTCTCTTTGTGAACAATTAGTCATTTCTCTTGCTGGAGAAGAAAATGCCCCAAAATGGTGGAATAGTTATAACCTCAGTTTTAAAATGAGCCCTAATCAGCAATGGGAAAAAGATCCCCTAGTGGTTAAAGACTATTTGATTAGTTATGCTCTTGCTCCGATTTGATAAAGAGGCGAATTTCTTTTTTCGCTTCTTTGATTTTTTCACCCCATTTAAAGTTTTGCAAAACACAGCAACCACAGCTTAATTGAGCCGTTCTCTTCCCCTTTAGTTTTGCATTAGCACCCGCTTTTCCGTGATGGATACTTTTCATATTTTTCCTTAATTATTGATATTCACTTCTGCCTTATATTCATCGGCTTGTCTTAAGTCGTCAATAGCAGACCAAATCACCATACCTATAAATAAAAGCACAAAAGATATAACTATACTGATTAACATTTTAAAACCTCTAAAATTTTAGTGATTATATAATTTAAATCTAAAAATAACAACAGGCACCCGAAGGTGCCTGCGATCTATCTTGGGTTACAAGGCTTTAGATGGCCCCGGCATTGCTGGTTTTTCAGGCCGCAATTGCAAATGTATCAGAATTTGCAGATACTAATTTTGCTTGATTTACGGTCATCGCCTACCGTGCTGCCAATATCGCTTCCTTGCCACGTCGAAACCTTTGCTAGCCCATCATAATCAGTCAGAAAGTTCGGTCACTGTGTAATTGTCATTCCTAATGGGTTGCCGACCGCTTCATTAAGACACTCAGGCAATTACACAACCTAACTGATTATGGTGGACCAGGCGGGAATCGAACCCGCTTCCGCAACACATCCGTTCAACCAGATATACAGCAATTGCAGTCATTACTGACCACGGATATAAGTATATAACAATACAAAAAAAATTGCAATAAGTTTTTAAAAAAAAATTTAATATTTAAACTTGATTATCCCGACGCCAATCATTTAAAGAATACCCCCAAACAACTTTTCCGTCACGAATAATTTTTCCAGCTTTTTGACACTCCAAAATCCCACTAATTGCATCAAAACAACTTAGAACATTTTCATTAAATAATTTTTCCCATTGGTTTGAACGAATCATTTTTGCAACTTCAATTAGTTGAGAATCTTTCAAGCAATATTCAATTGGCATTTCGTAAATAATAAAGAGTGCAATGGCATGTTGAATTTTATCAGCCAAAGAAATACTGTCTTTATTTCCAAATTTTTCAGAGAACTTAACGAAAGTTTCTAAAGGCCATTGATTTTGGTCAAGATTCCAAGCATAAATATCCTTGATATAATTATCTTCACTTTCAAAATATCTATCTTCAATTTGTTTTGCTATAGCAATAGTTCTAAAATCATAGCCACCAGGTAGAACAGTATTAACATCTACCATTTCACCCAGTAAATTCAAAATAACAGCATCATTATTGATAATTAATGCAGGATGTTCACCACTTCCTCCACCAATAGATAAATAATACTTATTAATGGTTTTTTTGTAATCTTCATCCCAATCTGTTAATGAACCCAACTTGCCTTCTTCAAAAACCCAATAAATAGGCAAATTGAAAAATTTTCCCACATGAGCATGAGTCAAGGAATCAATAGCAGACATAATAATCTCCAGTTTGTTTTAATGCTGCTATTTTAACATGAATGAAAATATTTTGCTTCTTAATTATTTATTTTTAATCAGAATTTTGAAACTTATTGGACAACTCTTCATATGTCTTTTTCAAATTCTGAATTGCCTCATCGTCATTTTGTCCTGTTGCACTCACTAAAAATGATGAATCCTTCATTTTAGCCAAGCTTTTACCCTCATAAGTTACAATCACCACATTACCTAACCCTTGGACATTCAATTGTTTTTGTTTCTTCATTTATCTCTTTCTCTATTGGCTTAAATTTGTTTTCACGGTATATTTTAAAATTTGAAAAATTGCAAGAGCAAAATGAAAAAAAATAATACTATTGACTAAAAAGATTGTTCAGCTTAAAATGAAAACTCAACAACTTATAGGAGGATGCTATGTCATCGCTAAACGCAACAAAGGGCAACTGGTAAGAACAGTCGGCGGATTAACTGGTAAATTTAAAAGAATGTGCGAAATATATCGCATATTTTCTAAAGATTGGGAACACTTACACGATTACAGTGACCAATCAATGATTGAACTCTACAATCATGAATCATATGGAACCCCCATATCACAAAAAAATGGTTTTGCTTTAGGTAAAAAATGGCTCAGTGTACAAGTGACTATGTGGAAAGAAGATATTGACAGTGGACTTCTTTTTAAACACGAACTATACAATGACGATAAATTTCCCCATTGGTGGTTAGACAGTATTTTTAAAAGAAAATAGAAGAACTATAGGGGAATATTAAAAAATAATTTCCCCTATAGTTAAAAGATTAAGATTTATTATTCAATAATTGTTCATGGCTGTTTTTAAAGCCATTTGCACATACCTTCTTAATTCATGATGGTTTTCTAAAGCTTCTAATGGAGCAGAATAATAATTCAAGCTCCTTTGAACTTTTTCACCCTTGTGGGTGCTAGTGTATGTGAATTTTGAACAACCTTCATTCAAAAACTCTTGTTCTGTATTCTTATCAGTTTTTAGCCACAACTGTTCTCCATCACCCAAATCAACCACAAAAGCAAAGTTATATCCTTGATATGAAATAGCCCAACCACCCATCATAAACTTTAATTGACACCTGCCAACCACTTGTGTCTGTTCAATGAGTTCACAACAATACAAAGCGAAATCAGATTTTTGTTTTTTTGTTTTCATTTAACTTGCCATTTTTCATTATTCTCTATAATATTGAAATCAAATTTTAAAAGCAACAATATGAGTGATCGAATTTATGTATGTGAATGGGTTAAAAAAGATTTTTCCTTTATGGAAAATGAGGAAGAATTTTGCCTTCTTCAAAGCTTTGACTATACCTATCATGACAACTTAGAACAAGCACAAAACATCGCTTCTTTAAATTATAAGGGTTATGCTTTGGCAAAGGGTCATATTGATGATATCAATAGTGTTATAGATGAAAAGCCATTACACAAAAAAATTCATTGTGAATGCATTTGGATTTATGAAGACAACTATGCTTTTGGAAGGTATGTTCGCCAAAACGGAAAATGGATATACGATGCCTATTGCGAAAACTGGGAATATAATTGGGCTGAAATGCTAACAATCCCTACACCACTTATTGATTAATTAATTCACACATCGTTTTCAGCAAATGTATGATGGTCTCTTTGAATTATTTTTACAAATGAATCTTGTGGATTAAAGGCTTTTTTAATCACTTCGATTGCAATTTTAGGTTCTGATAACCCACACATAAACACATCAATAGCTGCAAAACTATTTTCTGGCCAAGTATGTATGCTTATATGTGATTCCGCCAAAGCTACAATACCAGTCACCCCACCTTCCCCTCCGAACTTGTGAAAATAGTGATGTAATACAGTTGCATTTGCTTCTTTAGCTGCTTTTAATAATGACTTCTTAATAAACCTTTTATCTTTAAGAAGATTATCATCAACACCTTTCATATCAAGCAAAATATGAGTTCCAACTTGGCTCATTTGTGTCCACCACCAGAATAAGAACCCCAACCACTTGAAGAATTTCCACCCCAAGAAGAACCTGAGCTATTTCTATAAGCATCACTCTTATCAGGTTTATTACAAGAAATCGTTAAAGAAGTAATTATAATTACTGCAATTGTTCTATAAATATAGACTAAGATCTTCATTAATCTCCTCCATCATCATCACTGTCACCATTGCCAACGATTGAATCTTCAATTTTAAAAGCAAAATAAGTTATCGCACCAATAAGCATTAAAGAGTCAAAAACATCTTCCATATAACCATTAAAGCCCCCAATTGAAAATGCTAATAGTAATTGGGCAAAAAAGAGTTTAACATAAAAGTTCTTGGTATTGTAATCTACTTCAGCATCATCTTCATTTTTTGTTGCAGCCACAACATTAGCAGCATGAACTTTAAAACCCGTTAATACTTCTTGGGTAGTAATCTTTTTATTTAAAGTAAAGCTAATTTCTCTATGGAGCATATCTGCTTGATTAGTTTCCATAATTTCTTTACTAATCACTTCATCTTTATTCTTTTTATTAGAATAATCTGTAATTTTTACAACATCATTAATATTAACTTCCCAGCTTAAACTTCCCCAAACTGCTAAGACTTTACCATAGTAATCCTCATCATATAATTTCTTATATTCCGAATTATTGGTTAATAAACTATTTACCCCATATTTAGGGAATCCAGTAAGACTTTCACTGATTGTCCAACTTCCATTGGAGCGATCTTCAATAAGCCATAAAAATAAATTATTTCCACCCTTTTTATAAAGTAAATATTCAACCCATTCTGAATTTTCCCCAACTTCTTTTTTGAGAATTACACCAATAACAATATAACGAGAGCCTTTTATGACCCCCGTTTGACCACAATGTAAAGTTGTTTCATGTTGCTCTCTATTATTTTGAGCATCACTTAAAACTTTAGCCGTCTTTTCAGAAACATCCAATTCAGAGGCACAAGAAACACAAAAAACTTTATTGGTAGAACCATTAACTTTGGGGTTTCCATTTCCGCAACTTGGGCAAGAGAAACTAGTCAACTTCCCTTTATAGGCACCAGTAGCTTCATTTATTTCTTCAAGAGTTTTTACATTAAAAAGAGATAGATCATCTTCTTTGACTGCTTCTCCTATATAATAAATAGGGTCACGTTCATTTTCACTAAAATCTGCGGTAACAAACAAATTATCTTTGCGAAGATCGACCACTTTCATTATTCTATTTTGAATAATATTGAAACCAATTTCGCCCTCTGCACCAATAATTTTAGCTTCGCTCACATCCACTGCTAAAAATGAATGAACACCTATACGATAAACCTTATCAACTTGAACATACTTAAAATCACCGAAAGAATCTGCTTCTGAATATTTAAGACTATATTTACTTTCAATAAACTCAGCATTTTTTTGATTGTATTCAAAAGTTACATAATATTCTTCCATAACATCTGACAACCAACCCGTCATTCCGTTAGAAAAAAGTATGTACCATTCGTTCCAAAAACCGTGAATATATTTTATCTGGACTCTACCAATAACAGAAAACTGTTCACCCTTATAAGAGCCAACAGCACCTATTTTAATTTTTGAAAAGTCATTAAAAATATTGGCTTTTAATCCATAATTATCAATATCTTCTTTGCTTTTCGCCACTGTGGTTTGACAATATGGACAAACAGCAACCAACGAATTGGTTGCTTTGAACTCTACTGTAGCACCACAGCCATGGCATTCAATTTTTGTAGTGGCAAATTCCATCAAGAATGTCTCTATGAATTAATAAAAGGTTAAAACTTTGAAAGTATATCTGCTTTTAACTTATTATACTCTTCTTGAGAGATAAGCCCCTTATCTAACATAGACTTAGCTTTTTGTAATTTAACCTCTGGATCATCTGGATTCACAGTTGTATTTTGCTGTGATTGATTTAATGAACTAGCTAATGACTGAGCCATACTCATACCAACACCCATTCCAGCACCGATACCAGCCATCCCACCTTCATTTTGCGCAGCTAAAGGAATACTGTTTGCTACCTGGAATTTAGTATATTGATCTAAATTACCGACCATTCCCATAGAAATTTTGGTATCAATAGTTTTCTGAAGTTCTTCAGGTAAGTTCAAGTTTTCAATGTTAAATTGAACAATAGAAATACCAAACTCTTGAAATTGAGACACTAAAGTTTCTTTAATTTTATCTGCTAATTGAGCTTGATTAGCTGCCATATCTATAAATGGCACTCCAGATTTCCCTAAGAAATTAGTAAATGCAGAAACAACCACATTTCTTAATTGGTTTTCTAACAAATCTCTTGTGTAGTAATCGGTGGCACCAGAAATATTGGCAAAGAAATTCTTTGGATCAGTAATCTTATAAGTATACTTACCAAAAGCTCTCACTCTAACCATACCAAATTCTTTATCACGAATAGTAATTGGTTGGCCAGTTCCCCATCCACTATTCATCTGTAATTTTGTATTTAAGAAATACACATCTGATTTAAATGGAGAGGCAAATAACTTATCCCAATTCTTCAAGTTGGTGAGCAAAGGAATAGTTTTGGTTGTTAAAGTATACGTTCCTGGGCTAAAAACATCAGCAAACTTACCCTCATTCACAAAGATAGCTAATTGTGATTCACGAACCACAAGAGTAGCACCATATTGAATTTCTTGGTCTTGCATTTGATATTTTTTAACAAGAACTTCGCCTTCTAGTTCAGGCATTTCAATCACATCAATAAATTGTTTTTTGATAAAAGACATTAATCCCATATTTGTTTCCTTTTTTAAAAATTAATTAACAATATTAATAAGCACTAGCGCCATTAATAACCCCAACACAAAGAGCAATAGCTCCAAATAATATACCTACTGCGATATTATTATTTGCTCTAATTTCTTCTTGTAAAGAGTGAAATACTTTTTGTAGCACATAATAGGTCAACAATTGCATAATTGCCGAAACAATACCGAAAATTACAAATTGCAACACCCCATAAGAATAAAACATTGCAAATCCCAAATTGACCGCATACCCTAAAAGGGTTCCACATAGCACCCAAGCAACTGCAACATTACCTTTTTTAATTAAAGCGACTTCATCGTAAGGTGTAAAAGCCACATAAGCTTTAAAAAAACTAGCAAAAAGGATTAAACTTAAAATAAAATAAACCACATAATGTGAAATTTTTTCTAAATTCATTGTTACTAACTGATCAGTTATATAGGCATCCATGTATATCCCTCAAAAATATAAAACTATTATGCCTAATATATAATTATTGTCAATCCTTAATCTGATATAAAACCTTAAAAATACTAAACAAAAACCAACACATTGTTTGACAAAGTAATCGCTAAAATATATTATGAATACTATGGAAAAAAAACTACTTATCTTCTCTGTATTTATTGTTGCATCTTGTGGACTAGCTTATGAATTAATTATGAGTGCCTTAAGCAGTTATATGCTTGGGGATTCAATTTTACAATTTTCAACAATTATCGGCACCTATTTGTTTGCAATGGGTATTGGTGCAGCCATTTCCAAATATGTTAGCGATAATAAACTTATTGATATTTTTATTGATGTAGAAATTTTTATTGGTTTTATTGGTGGCATTAGTGCTTTATTGTTAACTATTGTTTTCTTCTATTTACCATCGTCATTTAGACCCTCTCTTTATGGTTTAATCTTTATTATCGGTGCAATGGTAGGTATGGAAATTCCTATTGTAATTAGATTATTGCATCGCTATGGGCAAGAACTTAAAGATACTATTGGGAATGTATTAAGTTTTGATTATTTAGGAGCATTATTTGTTTCAATGATGTTCCCACTTGTTTTTATGCCTTATTTTGGAATTCACAGAACAGCAATTGCTTTTGGTATTTCCAATTTAATAATTGCTTTTCTCACTTTAAGTTATTTTAAAAAACAGGTTCCACAAAAAACTTATAAAATTAAATTATTCACCACCTTAGCTTTAAGTGCCACCCTAATTGGATTAATAATATATAGCGATAAAATCTCAAACTATGCTGAAAAAGGTATTTATGGCAGTCAAATTATTTATTCAAAGAACACTAAATATCAAAAACTTTTTGTGACTAAAAATAAAAATGATATTCGCCTCTACATCAATGGTAACTTACAATTCTCAACAAAAGATGAACATCGCTATCATGAAGCACTCGTGCATCCTATTTTGCAAGCTCACCCCAATCCCAAAAATGTATTAATTTTAGGGGGCGGCGATGGCTTAGCTGCTAGAGAAGTTTTAACTCATTCAAAAGTTGAATCAATTAACTTAGTTGACCTTGACCCAGATATGACGGACACTTTTAAAAACAACAATTTACTCAAAGAAATTAATAAAAACTCTCTTAATCATGAAAAAGTTAAAGTCATTAATTCGGATGCGGCTAAATGGTTAGAAAATCATGAAAATTTTTATGACATTATTATTATAGATTTTCCAGATCCATCTAACTATGCACTAGGCAAGCTTTATTCTGATGTTTTTTATACAATGGTTAAACAAAGACTTTCTGAAAATGGTTTAGGGGTTATCCAATCTACTTCACCTTACTTTGCTCCAAATGTTTATTGGACAGTTTCGGCAACACTTGAAAAAGTTGGTTTTAAAGTTTATCCGTATCACACCTATGTTCCTTCTTTTGGAGATTGGGGCTTTTTTGTAATTAGTAATAAAACATTTAAAATTCCTACAATTAATGGAGAAAATTTTAAATATATTAACACTCAAATTGTTAAGGAAATGTTTAACTTCCCTAAAGACATGCCAAAGTTAGAAAAGAAACCCAACACATTAAGTAATCAAAATGTGGTTGAACATTTTAACAAAGATTGGGAATCGATTTACTAATATGAATAGACGTGACTTCATTAGTATTGCTGTTGGCATCCCCGCAATTTATGGTGTAGCCAAATATGTTAACTACATATCTGAAAGTGGATTTCCCATTAATGTTCATTATCGTGGAATGTCTGATGGTCATTTAATTCGTGACAAAAACTTTCCCAAAGCAGCACTTGAAGAAGAACTGAAAAGTGATATTTGTATTGTCGGCTCTGGAATTGCAGCCCTTACTTGCTGCTGGAAGCTGATCCAATCAAATTATAAAGGAAATATTATTTTAGTTAGTGGGGGAGAACTTTTTGGTAATAGTGGTTCAATTGAAATAAATAAAGCTCATTATCCTATTGGGGCTCATTATTTACCATTACAAAACGAAGAATCATCTCATACTCGTGAAATGTTAAAGTTTTTTAACATTATTGAAAAAAATGAATACTCTCAAAAACCAACTTATAATTCAAAACACCTAGTTTATTCTCCGATGGAAAGAGTGCTTTTTGAAAATCATTGGCAAGAAGGACTTTATAAAAAATCTGAAACTTCTATAAAGTTTTTTAAGTTTATTGAACAATTTAAAAACAAAGTGGGGAGTGATGGTAAAAAACTATTTAGTATTCCATTAAGTCTCTCATCTAAAGATAGTCAATATTTAGACAATCAATCGTTTAAAGAATGGTTAATTGATAATCAATTTGTTGATAATGATTTATGGAATTATCTTAATTATTGCTGTAAGGATGATTATGGAACCAACATCTCAACCACTTCTGCATGGGCTGGAATTCATTATTTTGCGGGAAGAACTGGTGAATGTAGCAACATGTCTGAAGAAACAATTCTCACTTGGAAAAATGGCAATGCATTTTTAGCACAAACAATTTTTGATTACATTAAAAATAAAATTACTATTATTAATGGTTCAGCATATAAATACCTACTTGATGATAAACAACTAAAAGTAGGAAATATCAAAGAAAATAAATTTTATAAAATAAAAACAAATAAAATTGTTTTTGCCACCCCATTAAATATCATCAATTACATTTGTGACACCCAAATCTTAACCAAGAACCTTATTCCCGATCATTCTGTTTGGATGGTTTCAAATATCTTATTTAAAGAATTACCAATAGATAAATTTAAAGGAATTGGGCTTTCTTATGATAATGTTGTTTTCCCTTCAAAGCATTTAGGCTATATTTTTTCGGACAATCAGAGTTTAGACTTATCAAGAGAATACAAAGTATTAACAAGCTATACTTGTCTTTCAGAACAAAAAATGAACGAATCAAGAAAAATAATTTTAAAAATGACAAAACAAGATCTATTAGCCCTTGCTATGAATGACATTATTACTTCTTATGGTAAAGCTGCTTATTCTTTAGTGCAGCAAGTAGATATAAATATTCACGGTCATGCGATGCCATATCCCGAAGTGGGATTTTTAAAAAGAAATAGTTTATTGAATGAAGAAATTAAAAAAATAGAGCAAAAAAATATTTTCTTTGCTCATTCTGACTTAAGTGGTATTTCAATTTTTGAAGAAGCTAGTTGGCATGGTTATCAAACTGCTAAAAAACTTCTTTCTTAATTTGGGCTATTAGAATTTGATGGGCTATTAGAGGGATTGGAACGCCATTTACCTATCAAACCACCTATTAAACCAACCGCTTCATCTTTTGCCTTCACTAAATTTTCTGCAACTTGATTTTTTTCTACACTTAATTTACTAGGTAAATCAATCACCAAATTAACAGCTTCATCCTTTGCCTTAATTAAATTTTCTGCAATATTATTATTTTCAGCACCTGGTTGAGAAAACTCAGCTTTTTGAACTTGAGGTTCAGATTTTTTCTTTTCTGTTTTTTGGGCTGTTTTTTCTTGTGCTTTTGAAGGCTGTGGCTTTTCTGGTTCAGCCAACTTCTCTAGTCCCTTACCTACAGTTTGCATTCCCTTACCAACCACAACACCAGTATCGGTAGCGACTTCCTTTGTCTTATCAATAACTTTTCCGCCAACATCTTTAGAAGTATCTAATGCTTTTTCACCAACTTCTTTTGATACTTCTAAAACTTTTCCACTAACTTCTTTAGTTTTCCCCCAGGCATTTGCAAAAAAACTACTTACAGCTTCTTGGGTTATTACTGGTGCCTCATTACTATCATTAGCCATCGCTTGACCAGAAGTACCTAATGTTACAGCCAAAAACAAAGCTCCCATTGCTAAATCTCTAAATTTTTTAGTATTTATCATCTTATTCCTCTTTTATTTTAAATTATAATTAATTCAAAATAAAAATCAAACATTCTATTGATTTAAGACATTAAATTTGGCAAAACTAATAATGACTTAAAAACAATAATAAAATGCAAATTAAAAAATATTTAACTTTAGGACTTTTCTTTTTTTCATTAAACACCTTTGCTAATTGCAACCCAGATTTGCAAGACATTAATGTTCAAATTAAAAAACTACCACTCTTATATGATTATTCTCAAAATAGTAATCAACTACAGGCTTTAAGCCAAAAAATGAGAAGATCTAACTCTTATGTCGCAGGACTATTCACTGGAGACTTACAGGTTCAATCATATTCACAACAGCGTTTTTTAGGAAATGAAAGAAGAGGGTTTTGTGGGGCAATTACTAAAGTAGAAACCACTATAATATTTTCACCTAAAATTTACATTGCAAGTGAAACAAAAAATTTTCCTTGTAAACGACAAGTAGCTGAACAACACGAACAAATTCATTACAAAATAGAAGATAATTTCATTTCAAATTTAAAACCTCAAATAGAAGATTTAATTAGAAAACATTACAATGTTTCATTTTATTCACAAACACCCAATGGAAATTCTTCATATACTAAACAAATAGATGACCAATTTTTAGCAGAAATTCAAGAACTTAGCCGCCAATATAGCGAACCATTACATGCTAAATTAGACAGCCCAGAAAACTATAAAATAGAAAGTTCTTATTGTTCATTACAAGAAAATATAGAATTAGGTAAACTTATTAAGTCAAACTAATGCACAACTCTTACATTCGTGTATAATAGCTTTTATTTTTTAGAACAAACCTATGCTAAACACTAACCGAATTCTCGATATTGCTATTTTTACAATTAAAGAAGAAAAACTGATTGGGGATACATTATTATTGCCAGGAATTCAACAATTAAAAAGAGAAGGTGATTTTTACCACCTTTCTCTTATTGGAGAAGAACCATATGCAAAATTGAGTCTTAAGTACAATGAACCATTGCTCAGAAGTATATATAACCACAATATGTTTGATGCTTAAAGTTTAAATCTCATCAATATTAAAAATACTTAAATTCAGATTATTTTTCAAAATATTCATATTTTGATTTTCAACCATATCATCTAGCAAAATGCAATTAAGGTCTTGAGAATTTTTAAACCACTCTTTCATACACAATATAAATGCCAAATCTTTTGACCAAAATTGTGTTAAATTAATAAAGTTAACATTTTCTCTGTTCATCTTTTTTTGTTTGCAACAAGCTGGAATAATCTCATTATCTACTGTAGGGATGTGCAATATTTTTTGACCCAACCCCTCTTCAATATCGAATAAAAGATGATTCTTAAAAAGATTTCTTTCTTGCTCATTCCATATTGCAAATGAAAAGATATTCACAGATTCAATTTCGTGTTGCGAAATAAAATCTTTAATTTTTTCAATATTAATCACTTCAGAACTTAACCAACTATCCACCACTGGGGAAATAAGTGTGTTTTCTAAATCAATAAATAATTTTTTCTGCATAAAAAATCCCACTGTTTTTGGCTATTATATAACAGTGGGATTAAATTACTAGTGATTTTTACTAATTATTTTCTAACTATATCAATCACAACAAAAATAGCGATAATAATAACACCCAAAGCAATACCCTTAACGATATCACTCATACCACCCTTAGGCTTTTCATCTTCATCATCATCAGAATCTACAGCATCAGGATGAGGTTTATTTTTTTTAAATGAAAAATCAAACTTCTTTTTTTTCTGATCTTCTTTTGATTCAATAGGTGGTTCATTTGTTTCCTCATCTTGATAGATTTGGAAAGTTTGCATATCTAAGTCACTTTTCTTGGCCATGTCTTAATCCTTCTGTCTTGTTTTCATTTTTATAGCAGAAATATATAAAAGTCAATTTTATTTATTATCCTTATTATTTAAATAAAAAAAAATGTATTTACAATAGTTAATCGCAATTATTTAAAACTTAAGAATTCATCAAACAATAATTTTCCAGTTGGATGAACCAAGATAGAATGGTCTTTATTAATTTCTTGCTTAATAAACCCTTTGGGGATTTCTTTAAAAAAAGAAAATTTACTGATAACAGCTAAAGCAACCACTAAATCTTTGTTTTCACCAATTGCTTTAAATCCAACATTATTAATTTCAAAAGTATCAGACACATCAATTTCCCATAATCCATCTTTATTTTTTAAATCTAATTGATAATAGCCAACTAATTTTTCTGCAAAGCCCTCAATTTCATAAGAAAATTCAGCTAATTTATTATTTTTTCTTAAAAATATCTTCTTACCATCTTGTATTAAATTTTTCTCTTCTAACCCAACACAAAAAGCTAAATTAATATTTATTATTGGCTTGAATTCTTCTAAATCTATATTTGTCATAATTTTTCCTTTTAGATAATCTAAAGCATTGACCTTTTAAATCTTCTTTATATACTGAAGGAAATTTTTAAGGAATTCAAGATGGATGAAAATTTAAAAAGAAATATATTTTGGTTAACCATTATTATCTCTTTCTTTATTATCGTTTTTAGCTGGGGGGGGATATATCAAACATCAAAAGCAAAAGAAGAAGATTCGATTGCATTAGACAGATCCCCTTTACAACAATTTAGACTTATTGAATATCGTGAAAACAGTAGTGGTGCTTATATTGATGTAGTTAGTGTTTTAAATGGTCAAAAATATGAAAATAATTTTGTTTCAAAAACTTGCCCAGAAGGTTCAACAAAGAAACCAGGACTTTTAATGCATTTATCTGTAGTTCAAAACATGAGAACTGCAACGGAAGAAATATTTTATAGCTTAGATCGAGCTTATGATTATATTTGTACCGACAAAGATATGGAAGAGCAAGACAGAGAACTTTTTAAAAGAATTGAAGAAGCTAAGCAAAGAGTTTATGGCAATCCAATTATCAAAAAGAATCAATAAAATTAATTCATTTCATTCTTAAAAGAACTTAGGCTATGTGCCACATTTTTATTAAATTTTTCCAATGTAGAGCAAATTAATTTTTGCTCTTTTTTACTTAAGCTTTTTACAATAGTAAATTTTTCCCCATTATAAGGAAAAAAATCCATTTCATTTCCCAAACTATTAGCTAATAACCTAGCCAAAAATCCTAAGTTTTCTCCAATACGAACATCATTTAACATGACTGTGTACTTTTTGGAAGAATCTTTAAAATAAATTAAAGAGCCAACTTCTGGCTTAATAATAATTTGATGATTTTCTTGCATTTTTGCTTGGATCTTCGCAGGATTTGAATAGCATTTCTTTGATAATTCATCAACCCTATGGTTGAATTTATCATTTGCGTGCCCTCGCACCCAAACCCATTCAATATGCTTGTTTTTAATTAAATCTAATAACTCTATCCATAGCTCTCTATTAACAATAGGCTCTTTTCTCGCATTTAACCAATTATTTCTTTTCCATTTTAGAATGTGTTCAGTCAATCCTTTTAACACATATTGGGAATCACTGTGTATTAATGCCATATCATCATCGCTCAACAGTTTCACTACTTCAATAACAGCTTTTAATTCCATTTTATTACTAGTTACATCATCAGAATTATCAACCTCATATTTTTCAACTATGATTTTATTATTCATAACTTCAAGAAAGGCCCACCCCCCAGCCCTTCTTCCGTTTGCTCCAACTGAACCATCTGTGTAAAAAATTCTCATACCAACCCTCTTTACCAATCGGAAGATGAGCCACCACCACTAAAGCTGCCACCGCCACCAGAAAAGCTATCACTAGAACTAGACGAACTTGAAGAACTAGATTTACTCCAACTATCATCACTAGAACTTGAACTGCTCCAACTACTACCACTATCACTACTAGAATAAGAACTTACAGATGATATTCCAAAAACACTATCATCATCTTTTCTGCTATTATTCCTTGAACTCTTAGTTGAAGAAGTTGTATGAGAACTCTTTTTAATAGGACTTGAGCTTGCTTTTGTGTTTTCGTAAGAAGACCTATAAGAAGATTTAGGAATTCCCATATTACTTTGTGAAAAAGGATACGATTTAAACTCTTCACTTCTCTTTTTCAAATAATATTCTTGTGCAGCTTGCTGACGAGCCATGCTTGCCAATTCTTCTTTTTTATTTTGCCGATAATATACCCAAAATATAAATCCAATAGGAAAAACAAGAGCTAAAATAATAAGTAAAATTTCTTCACCACTATTATTGCTTGATTGTTCTGACTTTACTTGCTGCTCAATTTGTTGAGCCAAAATTGTAACTTCAGGTTTTGTTTTTTCGGAAATAGAGGAAACAACCTTATTAATGCCTCCCACAAAGTCTCCCTTTTTAAACAATGGAGCCATTTGTTCACGTTGAATTCGGTTGGTATAGACATCTGTCAAAACACCTTCCAAACCTCGACCAACCTCAATCCTAGCCTTTCTGTCTTTGGTTGCCACCAAAAATAGCACACCATTATCTACACCTTTCATACCCAACTTCCACTTTTCAACCACCTTCATAGAGTAATCTTCAATGGTTAAAGGTTTCACACTGTCCACCACCAAGATAGCAAGTTGCACTTTGCCGTTATTGTCTAAAACCTTCAGATTGCTTTCCAGTTCAATCTTTTGAGCAGCCGTAGGCTGGACCTCACCTAAGAAATTCAGCCTTGATTTTAAATTTGGAATTTGCACACCTTCTTGAGCAAATGCCGATAAAGAGACAACAATTGAGATAAAAAAGAACAGAATTTTTTTCAGCATTTTTGCTCCAATATAATAAAAAACAAGTGTTATTATACCCTTGTTTTCAATATATGTGGTGAAGTTTTTATTTTAAAATGAGTTCATCAGCCACTAAATTTGTATTTTCTTTTTCATTAGGTTCATAAGCAAGTAATTGATTGGTAATCATTTCAATCAAATCTAAACATCCTTGATGAACCCCTTCTGATTGAATAGAACTTACCCCCAATTCTATAATTGTTTTCCAATTATCTTTAGGTATTTTAACTCCCTCGCCAACTCTAATTTCCAAAGCATCATCAATTTTACTTAAATAAATTAAAATACCCTTTTTATTTTCTAGCTTATTTAACTTCATTTTCTTAAACAAATAATTGACCCTTGTTTCTAAAGAGGCAAAAATCCAAGCTAAAGAAAAAGAATCCTCAATAACAAAAACTATTTCACAATGATGTTGTGTTTCTGATTTTTCAATTGCTTGTTTGACGGCAGATTTTAATTCTTCAATTTTAGTCTTATGCTTATAAGGCTGATTGATGAAATTAACCCAAAATCTTTTAACATTTACCATGATCCAGTTGAACCTCCACCACCAAAACGACCACCACCGCCCGAGTATCCACCCGAACCAGAACTACCACCCTTTACACTACCAGCTATTGAAGCGACTACTTGAAGTAGTTCAAATAACCAAAAAACTCCAAATGCTCCAAATAATCCACCAGCAAGTAAAGAAACAATAAAATTGTCTAATAGAAAATACCCTAAAACCCCCGAAGCAACAGCCCCTAAAATAGCACTGATTGCTTGCCCCAGACCTCTTGCAATGTAATGCAAAATACCACCGACCAGTAAACCAATTAATATCATCTTGCCAATGCCCGTTGTAAACAATGACACAACCAATGCAACAACTAACATAACAACAAGAACCTCACCGCCAGCATCTGCTATGTCATTTGGAGAAATAAGAGAAACTGATGATGAAGAGGCAGATGAACTATTATAATTTTTTGGGGGAACCTTGGGAACTCCTGAACCACCAAACATGACCATAACCTCATCATCCACAGATGCTCCTCTAGTAAGGTTATGAACTCTACCAATTGCTTCATAAATGCCCATATCCCATTGAGCTACTTTCAGTCTTGGAATAACATAATCATTAATAATACGACTTGCCATTGCATCTGTAATGACACCCTCAAGTCCATATCCAACTTCTAACCTTGCTTTACGATCTTGAGCGGCAATAATGAAAATCAATCCATTATCTTCTTTAGCTTTACCAACCTTCCACTTTTCAGCCAACTCAATAGAATACTGTTCAATAGTTAAAGGTTTTACAGAATCAACGAGCAACACGGTCATTTCAACATTGCCAACTTTAGACAAAAGCTCAAGACGACTATTAATTTCATCTTGGTTCTTTTTATCTACCTTGGCAAAAGTAGATTTAAAAGTTGCTCTATTCTTGAGTTCTGGCAGCTTCTGCTCTACAGCAATAGGCTCAGAATTTTTTTCTTTTTGGCTGATATCTTGGGCTTGGGCAACACTTCCCAATGTTGCCCAAGCCAAGCTCAAGCAGACTAATGCCTTCTTCAACATATCAAATTATTTTCCAAACTTGACTTCTGGTGCCTTAGTAATAGCCGCTTCATCTTCTACCGCAAATTGTGGCTTAGTATCATAGCTGAAGGCTTTTGCAGTCAAATTAGTTGGAAACTTGCGAATAGTAACATTATACTCTTTTACAGCATCAATATAACGCTTACGAGCTACAGCAATTCGGTTCTCAGTTCCCTCTAGTTGGGATTGAAGATCACGGAACTGTTGGTTAGCCTTCAAATCAGGATAAGCTTCAGATACAGCCATCAAACGAGAAAGAGCAGAACCCATATCAGCCTGGACTCGCTTAAAACTTTCTACAGCTTGAGGGTCTTTAAGTGCTTCGGCAGTCAAAGTAATTGAACTTACCTTTGCACGGGCTTCAGTTACAGCAGTCAAAACATCCTTTTCTTGCTTTGCATATCCCTCAACAACACCAACCAACTGAGGCACAAGATCAGCACGACGCTTATATTGGTTAAGCACTTCAGACCAATTAGATGCAACTTCTTCATCTTGTCGCTGAATATCATTATAACCGCAACCAGTGAGTACAAGAGTAACAACAAGCATAAATAGAGACGCAATTTTTTTCATGTTTCATTCCTTTGTGTGTTAAAACAGCGGTTATTATAAACTAAATTTAAAAAAAGGACAAGAAGATACTTTATTACCTGACTTAGAACAGTGTGGATAGCCTAAAAAAGTAGCAACCTTTCTGTTCAACAAAGATGAGCCTCTTGGAGAAATCTAAGGGGCTTTTTTTACATTTGAAATTTTTATATTAATTTCTTATAATATTTATTCACAATTATATTTAGAAAGGACATAAATAATGAGTGAATTTAGAAAATACGGTATGACTAAAAAAGAATTGATGGAAAGAATCCAAGATATGAATGATGATGATGTAATTACATTTGGTAATGGTCTACCAGATAGAACATTATTAACATTCTATAGATTTAAGTTGAGAGATGATAGCAACCCAAAATCTCGTATTTATAATTTGGAATTCAATGAGCAAATAACTGCTGTAATTAAAGCATAGTAATTTTAAATTGTTATTTTAATCAAGCCTCTTGGAGAAATTCAAGGGGCTTTTTTATTGCCTAAATAATTCCACTGCTTTTTTTATTTGCTAGGTATTGGGCTTTGATATTGTCAAAGTCAATCTTCTGCTGTGGTGTGAGTGTTCTATATGATTTTTTGAAATATTTCTTCATATATTCAACCAATACATCTGAATGTGTTCCGTCAATCTTGCTTGGAACAGACTTCTTCCCATTTAAAACATCACAAACTGCCTTGAAGTTGATTTCATCATCAACATCAATAGATAACCCCATTCTATTTATTTTATTAGTAGCCATTTTATTTATATAAGTAATTTAATTTCATTGTAATAAATTATTCAACAAAATCAAGTAATTATATTTAATTATTTATATAAGAAAGTATTGATTTTTGTTTTTGGTTTGATATATTAAGTATATACAAACAAGAATTATAAATGATTTGACAAATTCAAAATATGATATTAATTAAATAATATATTGTAATCAGATATATTCTTGATAAAATATAAATATAACAATAATAAAAAAGGGATAAAAATGAGCACTACTGTCTTGGGACATTCCCAAAAATCAATCAACAAGTTAGAAACAGATGCTAATAAATTTATTAGTCAATATTCTGATATTTCTAAATCAGTAGGAAATAAAGAAACCCTTATTAAATCAAAAGAAAGGGTTAAAGACTTGGCTGAAGTATTTACTGCTAGAAAAGAAGTAGAAGCAATGTTGTCTTTAATCCCTAATGAAGTATGGGAAAAACCAGAATCAACATTTTTAGAGCCATCTTGTGGAGATGGAAACTTTATTGAATTAATTATAGAAAAAAAACTAAATTCAATAAAGAAACCATATCACATAAAGAAAAAACATATTGAATATGAATATGAAATGTTGACTGCAATATCATCTGTTTATGGAATAGATATATGCAGTGAAAATATATCTCGTTGCAAAGATAGAGTTCGTAATTATGTTAAAAACTTTTATTCTTTAAATGGAAACACAATCAATCCTACAGAGCAATTTTTAAGAATGCTAGATGATATTTTGGAGTGCAACTATATCAATGCCGATACATTAAATGAGTCATCTAAAATAATTATTGTTCAGTGGGAAAGACCACTATCAAAATATTTTAGGAAAAAATATTTTCGCTTTGAAGATTTGTCTACCAACAATTCAAAACCATTAAAACAAGAAGAACAATATAAATATAATGGAAAATAATAATGATAAAGAATGGCTAAATTCTAGAAAGAAATATACAGCAGATATTTTAGATTGTATAGCCCACTTAAGTAGCGATGAAGTTTTTACATCACCCAAATTGGCAAATCAAGTTTTGGATTTGCTTCCTGAGCATGTTTGGTCAAATAAAGAATTGAAGTGGTTAGACCCTTCTTGCAAAACTGGAGTCTTTTTAAGAGAAATTGCGAAGAGATTGTTAATAGGATTAAAAGAAGTTATACCTGACCTTGAAAAAAGGAAAGAACATATTCTAAAAAACATGCTTTATGGTATCGCTTTAACTGAATTGACTGCCCTTACTTCAAGAAGAAGTTTATATTATTCAAAAGATGCAAGTTCAAAACATTCTGGAGTTATATTCAAAAATCCAGAAGGAAATATTGAATATAAAAATTGTGAGCATTCATTTGCAAATGATAAAACAAAAAAAGCAAAAAATACTTGTTCAAAATGTTTTATGGATAAAAAAACAAAAAAGGAAAAAGTAGTAGAGAATTCAGAAAATCATGCCTACCAATTTATACACGAAGAAATTGATGAGGTGTTTAAAAAACAAATTACCAAAGGAGATAGTATGAAATTTAATGTAATAATTGGTAATCCACCATATCAAATGAAAGATGGGGGAGCAGGCTCAAGTGCAACTCCTTTATATCATTTATTTATTCAACAAGCAAAGAAATTAAATCCTGATTATTTAAGTATGATTATTCCTGCTAGATGGTATTGTGATGGAAAGGGATTAGATGAATTTAGAGCAGAAATGCTAAAAGATAAGACAATAAAAACACTTGTTGACCATCCCGACCCAAGCGAATGTTTTCCTGGTGTAGAAATAAAGGGTGGTGTTTGTTATTTCTTAATGGACAAAAATCACAATGGCGATTGCGAGGTTATAAATAAGTATAAAACTTATATATCAAAAGCAATAAGAGATTTAAATTATAATTATCTTGGTAATGAATCTGAAACTGGATATTTAATAAGATTTAATGAAGCAATAAATATTATTAACAAGGTTGTTTTTTATAAAGATGATAATGGAAATGTTGAACAAAAATTAAATACACAAATATCTAGCAGAAAACCATTTGGTCTATCTACAACTATTAAAACTGAATCTAAATTAGCGGCTAATAAAACCCTATGCTATATTAGAAACGGAATAGGATATGTTGATTCTAATTTGGTTGTAGATATAAATAATTGGGTGGAAAAATATAAAGTTTTAATATCCAAGGCTTATGGGGCTGGAGAAGGCTTTCCACATCAAATAATAGGTCAACCAATCGTTACAGAGAAAAATTCTTGTTGTTCAGAGACATATTTAGTTGCTGGAGCATTTAACACTAAATTAGAAGCAGAAAATTTTGCTTTATATATGAGAACAAAGTTTTTTAGATTTTTAGTTAGCCAACTAAAATTAACTCAAAACATTAAAAAAGACAAATTTAGTTTTGTCCCAATTTTGGATATGAATATAAAATGGACTGATGAATTGTTATATAAAAAATATAAAATTTCAGATGAAGAAATAAAATTCATAGATAGTATAGTAAAAAATTATTAACGGAGATTAATAATGCTTAATAACAATAATAATAATTCAAAGCAATATTTACCAAACATTGGAACTCCAAGAATCTATGTTTATACAACTCCAGTAAATAAAAAAGATGGCTGGTTAAAAATTGGATTTACCGAGAGAGTTGGGACCAAGGAAGAGGCGGCTGAAAAGAGAATTAGTGAACAAGTTACAAACATAGTGATGCCTAATGCTGATATTCACTATGAAATATTATGGATTGAAGATGCTGTTTGCGATAACAAGGAGTGCTTTACAGATAAAGATATACATAAAATATTAGAAACAGTCTTAAAAAAAAATCGTTTTTATGATGCGAACAATACAGCAAGTGAATGGTTCCAGTGTTCTTTAGACGATATAAAGAGTGCAATAAATTATATTAAACACAATATACCTATAGGAACCAATGTAAATAAAGATTCTTTTAAACCAAGAAAAGAGCAAATTGATGCTATAGAAGTTACTAAAAATTATTTTTTAAAAAACAAAAAGAATAATGAGTCTTCAGCACCTCATTTTTTATGGAATGCCAAAATGAGATTTGGTAAAACATATACAACATACCAATTAGTTAAAGAAATGGGTTGGAAAAATATTCTTGTTTTAACATATAAACCAGCCGTTCAAAATTCTTGGGAAGAAGACATACACAATCACATAGATTTTGATGGTTGGATATTTAAAAACCCTAAAGAAATTTCATCTGAAAAATTAACCATTAATGATTTTAATAAAGATGTTCCTGTAATTTGCTTTGCTTCTTTTCAGGATATACAAACTAAAGATAAAGAAATAAAAGAAAAGCACCTAACCTTTTATGATATAGAATGGGATTGTATTGTTTTAGATGAGTATCATTTTGGCAGTTGGCGAGATAATGCAAGAGAATTATATGACCCCACAGATTCAATAGATGAAATAGAGGCTATTGAATCACAAACATCTCAAAAGGTTGAAAAATCATTTAAATCAAAACATTACTTATATTTATCTGGCACACCATTTAGAAGCCTAAGTTCTGGTGAGTTTACTGATGAACAGGTCTTTAGTTGGACCTATGCTGATGAACAAAATGCAAAAGAAAATTGGAATACTACTAATCCAAATGAAGTTAATCCATATGCTGAACTACCACAGATGGTTATGTTAACATATAAGATGGAAAATGAATGGAAAGAACATATTGAGAAAGACACGGGAAGTGTTGATTTTAGTTTGAATTTATTTTTCAAAGCAATAAAGAAAGGAAAAACATATTCATTTGTATATAAAGAACAAATTATACAGTGGTTAAAAACTATCACAGGAAAAAACAAATCTTTTGAAATTAAGGCATACAAAAACAATACAAACTCAAATATATTATCTGCAATTTCAGAAAAAGAATCTCCATTGCCATTTAAAGAAGGTGATTTGAAGTCTTACTTAAATCATACTTTATGGTTCTTGCCTGATGTCGCATCATGTTCAGCAATGTATGATTTATTACATGAATTAACAGATGAAAATAATGTATTTGAAGGATATGAAATTATAAATGCTTCTGGGTCAAATGTTGGTTCTGGTGTTAATGCTCTAAAGCCTGTAAATATTGCTTTAAATAGGGATGGAAAAACACCAATGAAAACCAAAACAATTACACTTACTTGTGGAAAATTAACTACAGGTGTAACTGTTCCACCTTGGACTGGCATATTAATTTTAAGGAGTTTATCTAGTCCTGAATCCTATTTTCAATCAATATTTCGTGTTCAAAGTCCTTGGGTTATAAAAAATAGAATTACTGGTGAAAGACAAATTTTAAAAGATAGATGTTATGTTTTTGATTTTGCTCCCAATAGGGCATTAAGGGTTGTTTCAGATTATTGTAGCAGAGCCATAATTAAATCTAATACAGATAATCCAACACAAAATCCAGAAGATGTAGTTGTATCGTTTGTTAACTTTCTTCCTATATTTTTTTCTGATGGATATTCAATGAGCAAATTAGATGCCAAGGGATTATTGGATTATGTTTTAACAGGAACATCATCATCAATGTTAGCCAAAAAATTTCAAAGTGATTCTGTTATAAATCTTGATGGAAATACTCTTACAAAACTAAAGAGTAATCAAAATTTAATTGATGAACTATCAAAAATTGAAGCCTTTAGAAAATTAAAAAATCAACTTGATATAATTATTTCAGCAGATAATCTTGTAAATGATGCTAAAATGAATAATAAAAAGTTAACTTCTGACGAAAAAAATAAAATAGATGAAGCAAAAACACATAGAGAAACAATTCAAAAGTTGTTAAAAAAACTCATCACTAGATTACCAATATTTATGTATTTAACAGATGATAGGGAATCATCTATTCAAGAATTGATTATAAGTATTGAGCCTGATTTGTTTGTTAAATCAACTGGAATTTCAATAAAATCTTTTGAAGAACTTTGTAATTTAAATGTTTTTAATAAAGACGAATTAACTATGGCAATATTTGCATTTAAAAAATATGAAGAGGCTAGTCTTTCATATCTAGATGGAGTTATTAAGCAGTCAGAATATATTGCTGGATTTGATAATGTATTTACACAAGAAGAGGCTAGAAAATTAATAGAAGAAAGAACTGAATTATAATCACTTAATCTTGTATTTATTGTTCCAAGCAATATAAAGCCATATATGATTTTCTAAACCGTGTATGGCTTTTGTTGTTGACCAAGTTTTTCTTGCCAATCTATTCATATCGTGCCTCATTCTTGCGAATGTATTGTTGATAGAGAACAAGGGGTCAAATTCTTTATCACCATCTCTTTTTGACTTCTTCTTACCTGCTGTGATTTGTTCCAACTTAGCATTAGGAACTTGATTGGTTATCCACTTGTTGTAAGAAGTATGATTGTCACACTTGAATGTTATGTTTTTGTCAAAACAATGCTTGATAGACACCAACATAGCCTGAAATTTCTTACTTCTCTCATCGTCATACCATTGATACTTCTGGACTCCTATCTGTGCCAAAGTTCCCCTAGCAGGCATTTTGGCAACACTGAAGCCAAGAATTTCACCAGTCTTGACCCTTACCACCAAAGGAACAGACAAAGGCTTTGCACGAGCATGTAGATAGGTTTCCATCTCATCTACCTGGACAAAGGTTGTCTGTATGGTCTTCAAGTGCTTGTAATGAGCCTTTTTGACTTGTTCAGCCAAGTAGTTGAAGTGAGCAACCACAGTGTTGTATTCCACTTCTAAAATTTTGCTTGCTCTCCTTAAAGAAACACCAGACACAAGCAACTTAAAAAGTTCTTGGTTTATCTTGGGCTTCTTCTGGTTAGCAGAAGGTAAGTCTGTATGTGTGGAGAAGTTCTTCTTACAAGTCTTACATTGATACCTTGGAGTCTTCTGGTTTGTTGACTTGGGCTTGTAGTAGCCATTCTTTACATACCAATTTTTCGGTGTTCCAGTATGGTTTTGACAGGTTGTGTTAGGGCAATTTTTCATAGACTTATCCACAGAATATTTGACTTATAACACAAATTTGAGTCAAAACAAGCCTAAGTCTTTGTCAGCATTGACGATTAGCCAACTTCATCCACATTATTTTAAGTCAGGTATTATACTTTAATTAAAACACTACTCTTTGAGATGTAAAACAATCTCACATGGACCCTCAAGAGTTCCATCTGGCATTACTCTTAACACAAGACAACCATCTACCGCTAAAATCTTAATCGTATCACCACTAAAATCATAATGAAGTTCAGTTTCAATACCATTGACTTGGTGAATCAAAGTTCCATTTGATTTGAACTTAAAAGTTGCATTCCCTAAGCTGTCAATGTATGTGTTACTCACTTAGAATTCCTCAAAAGGTTGAACTATCCAATCATTAGCTTCCATTGTTGTAACGTAATAATCTGGATCAAATTTACAAATGGTTTTTTTCCATATTACTGCGGTTCTTACATTAAACCCCTGATTTTTTTCAAATTCATGTTTTAATTTTAATAATGTAGAACCACTATCCACCAAGTCATCTACTATCAACAATTTACTATTTAATAAATTATATTGTTTTGCAATAGCATCACCCACAATTAATTCACTTCTTTTATTATCCAACCCATAAGAAGATGTAAACATAATTGCTAAAGGTAAATTAAAAATTCTGCTAAGAGCATCTCCTACAATTGTTCCCCCACGAGCTAATGCAAGTATTTGATTAATATTGCCATTTTTTACTTCAGGCTCTAATTGTTCAGCTAAACCCTTGATTAAATTATAATATTCTTCCCAAGAAATATACTTTTTTTCAATGCTCATTTTTAATTATCCCTAAATAACAATAATATTAAAAAAATAATTGCATTTCAAATTAAAAAATGATTATTTACTTTTTTTCAAAACAATGGTAATCTTTAAACCCTAATTTTTGAAAAACAATATGAAAAAATTCTACTCTTCACTTCTGTTATTTATTGCATTATTTAGCAACAACTCTTATGCAGACAATTTCAATTTTCAGTTAATTCCATATAATTTTAAAACTCTATATATGGAAAATAATGAAGGTACATTCCCACTAATTAAAAGTAGCAATGAAAAAGCAGCAGAAAAAATTAATACTTTTTTGCATGTGTCTATTTTAAATCGCTTACCACCTAAAACTATCCCGCAAAAAGCCATTGTTTTAAACAAAACAGATTTTGCTCAAATTGATTTAGTAGAAATTAAAGAAACCAATCAAAATCGCACTGTTCAAATAAAACTAGCCCTAGAAGGATGTGGCGCTTATTGCGAAAGTTACCACAAGACATTTGTGTTTGATACTAGGGATGGGCGCCTTTTAACTCAAGGTGAAATGATTAACCCCTCTTACTTAACTCATATTGGAAGAATAGTTAATCGTGCAAACACTAAAAAAATTCAAACCTTTATTGATAAAGCCAAAAGAGATTTAGAAAAACCAAACAAAGGCAATACAGATAAGGTTGAAATAAAAGAGCAAATACTTATGTATGAAAGCTGTCTAAAAGTTTATACAGACAAAAACTTTAATCTTAAAAGCTTAGGTGAAGTTACTTTTGGAGATGGCAATATTACTTTTTCTTATGGCGAATGCTCAAACCATGCGTTACGTGCTTTAGATGAATTAGGGGAACTTAATCATCAAATTCTCGTAAAAGTTATTAAGCCCTATTTAAGTGATTATGGAAAATATATCTATTTTGGAGAAGGCAAGGGAGAAACTCCAAAGATTAATCCATTTTCTCAAATTTATATGGGAAAAATAAATAAAAAAACGGATGTTGTTTTATATGTTGGAAACATTAACAGAAATATAGCTCAAATAGACGATATCGACTATGCTCAACTTAATGATGAAAAATACTTTTATACTAAAGAAGGTAAGGCAATTTTTCTTTTCCCACACGAAGAATCAAGCAAAGAAAAATATATCTTGGTTGAGAAAGACTTTAAGAAAAACAAAGAGTTATCACGTTTCACTTTTAAAATTATCAACAATAAACTAATTGGTGAATGGCGAAATGCTTATAAAACCTTACCTTTTGAAGCAGAACCAATGTAATCTATCTTTTTCTTATGCTATAATTTAACCATCCCACGCAAAAGATATAGGATTTCAAAACACATGCACATTTTAAAACATCATGGGAATGGCGAAGTCAGTTTAAACTTTCATAAAGAAATTCTTTTTCAAGAAAAATTTAGCTGTGCTAAAGAAGCATTAACCGAAGGTATTAAAAAAACATTAGAATTAAAGATTACAGTTATTCACTTTCATAATTTTTCAGAAAAAATTAATAATAAAATTGATGCTTATTATGGAAAAAGCATGACGAATAAATTCAAATATGCCCACATTTCTCAAGAAGATTTTATTAAAGAAACACTCATAAAACTAAAAGAAACTCACCTTAAGTTTCATGATAAGATGATTCTACTTTTAAGTCCAATTCAAAAAATTTATCACGATACTGCTGTTAATATTCAATTAAGGTCTGATGATTATGTCAGCCAAGAAGTGAAGATCAATTCTTTTGTTTTTAAAAGCAATGATTTTGTTAAACCAAAAGTATCTTTTTTTACTGATGCCTCTGTGACTAAACAAACCTTCCTAGCTGGGATTGGTGTTTCAAAAGAAGAAGTTGTGGTATCTTTTCGTAAAGAAATTAAATCCAAAAATAATAACATAGCCGAAATAGAAGCTATTTACCATGCAATTAAACTAGGGCAACAAATGCAACTTGCTCACTTAGAAATTTTTACTGATTCTCTTCCAGCCATTAATTTATTGCATTCTTTTTCAAAAAATGGAAAAATTAAAGAAGAATTTGAAAATCTTATCAGAGAATTACAAGCAGAACTTAATCAATTTGAAACTTACCAAATTGCCTGGATTCCCAGAAATAAAAACAAATTAGCAGACAAAATGAGTAAGGTAGATTTTTTATTTAACCATACTTGTTAGTGCTTTTCTTTGGTTCATTTCTTACCTTATCTAAAGTTCCCTTGATATCTTTTTTAATCGTTGGAGATTCCTGTTTACTCGCAACCTTCACTCCATTAGTTTTTTTAAAGGTAATATCCATATGAGAAAAGTCTATTTTATGCTCTGCTAATTTTTTAGATGGAAGTTTAAGTTTATCGTGACTTCCAACTTGAACTCCTAAATAATCTTGATGAACAAACGTATGCGCAATCAAGGAGGCTCTTTCATCTAAAACCATTTCCTTGCCATCTTTCATATAATAAAAAGTTAATTCTTTACCAATTTTTTTTAATTGATTAATATCTGGTTTTGTTGTTTTCTCATAAACGGCATCAGCAGCCTTTATTGCTTTTTTATATTTAGATAGTGCATCAGCACCGACTTTATAAGCAGCATAAGTTAAAACTTCTTGTTGATGCTTACCCATTTTATCAAAAGATCCAGAGAATGCTGCTCTTGCTTGTTCTTTATATTCTTGTTCTGTTTTTTTAAGTAAGGCAACACCTTGTTCTATCGTAATTAGCTGATTACTTTTTAAACCAAATATTTTGTTAAAATGTGCAATTTCTTGATTTAGTTTTGATTGAGGCTTTTGTGACATTTCAACAATTTTAGCCACTTGTTCATTAGGCACACCAATTGCCAATAAATCTTTTACAACAGCCCCTTTTGAAGACTCAACTCTTTTAGAGATATTGTAACCAAAACCTATATTCAATCCAGTTGCAGGGTCTTTGTGTAAATCTCCTCTAAATCCTTCCATTTCTGCTGCTAAAGCAATAAAATTATTATCACCAATAAATTCTTTAGAAACATCTCTTTGTGAACTTAATTTATCAAAGTCCACATTAGGATATTGTTTCTTAAAATTATCTATTACATTTTCAGTTGAAGCTACATTTTTTGTATTTGCATGTTTTACTGTTGGTAATTCTGCAATTAAATTACCAGGCTTTCCAGAACTAGGGTGAGCAATAGGGTTTATATTTTCTTGAATAATACTTCCACGAACCATTCTTGCAGATTCAGTTATAGAATCACTTGATAAATCTACTACACCAAAAGCCCCCAATCCAGAAACCAAACCAGTAGTTACCCCAGCAACAAAGCCAATTCGCATTTTAGTAAAAGCCCTTTCATACCAAGGCTTTTTGCCCACAAAATAGATATCTCTATCTACACTTTCACGTGCAATTCTTTGTGCTTCTCCAACTAGGTTATGATTTCTAGCCACATCAACCCCCAAACTTCATTTTTTTTGGTTTTTCTACTGACATATTTGAAACAGACATCACATCTTCAATTTCATTCGTTTTTTCTGAAATTCCTGCAAGAATAATTTCTTTTCTTTCTATTTTTAATAAAATATCTTTATCCATATCTTTTAATACAAATAAATCGTCTCCAAATTCAGAAGAGACAATTAAATCAAATTTTTTATTGTCTTTTTCTTTAGCAATGACAAATACGCGCTCATGTTCTTCCGCTAAATTTAAATCTTCCAAAGAATATGTAATCAATACTTTTTTAGCTTGATTAATTACTTCATAATCTATAACTTCATTGACCATATTATTACCTTGTGTTTTATATATTTTACAAAAACAAAGCAATAAAGCAATAAAAAAGGCTTAATTAATTAAGCCTTTAGAATTCTGCAACACAAAATATTATTTTTGAAGTTCGTCAAGAAGCATTAATGTAATAATAAACACAGTAACCATAATATATCTCCCTATTTTCCCCTATACTATCTTGAATATTATTTTAATCAATAAAATTAAGATAAACGGAACATATATGAGATGAACAATATAATTATGTCTTAATTCAAAAAAATTACTTAACTCTTACAAAATCTTTCACAATAAATTGCCCACAAGCAGCAGAAACCTCTGTGCCAGGAGAAATTTGAACTTTTAAGAAATTTATGTTTTCTGACAATTTTCTGACTTGTGAAATAACTTTTTCACTCTCTTTGTATGAGCTTTTAGCACAAAAATTATATCGCAAAATTCTTAACTCATTATCTTTAAAATGATTGTTTACAAATTGAATAAGTGCTTGTAACTCTTCTTCACTATCATTTAACCCATCTACTAATAAATGATGCAGAATAACGGGATATTTTCCATCTTGCTGATATTCCTTGAAATGTTCTACAGCTTCTAATAATGGCATTGCATTAGGCACCACATTTTCTCTCTTTTCTTGAATGGCTGACTCCACAGAATAAAATAGCCTAAAAATATTTTTATGAGAATAATACCCATTAGAATACTCCACATTATCCATATGATAAATTGGATTTTTATTATACTTTTGTAATTGCAACTCTAGATCTTGAAAGATGGGAATCCACTTTTTTCCTTTCAATGGAGGCATAACCGTTGATAAATCTACACCATCCAATCCTTTTGCATAACCTTTTTCAAAAAGCCAATCCAAAAACCTCAATGTTACATTGTAAACCATGTCTGGCTTATTAATAGCATCTCCCATTCCCATCCATGAAAGCTTTACGAATCTATTTTTAATATCAGGATTAAAAAGAACAATATCTTCCATTGCTTCTTTTAAATTATCTAAAACCTGATCTTCGGTAATTTTAATGTATTCTGCATCTTTAAGTGTTAAGTGACAAAATTTACACTTCATATAACAACCAACTGAGCTTGAAATAAAAATGGAAAACTTATTTCTTTCAGATGCTCTAGTTTCAATAGTGTTCGTAATAGGATTTAATATATTTTGCAGTGATTTAACCAATTTGATGGCTGTTTCAGAACCATCCTCATGAATATATTTTGAAACAGTACCATCTTCAGTTCTAAACACATCAAAATTCATATTTTATCCTTTTATTTTAATACTACTTCATTTTTTACTTTTTACCAACAATTTCAGCACGAATAGTCATGACTTGTTTCCACTTCAAACTCTTTTTCTTAAGTTGTTCAGAAAGAGCCTCTAATAGCTCATTAGGGTCCATTTCTGGGTGAGCACTTGCCAAAGTATCCAAAAGACAAAGAATCACATCAGCACCCTCTCCCATAAGAGGCTCATTCATTGTCTTATGGGGCAGATAGCCCAATTTATGAAGCAGCGCTTGAGAAAACTCTCCGGTTTCTTCCATTAGCTTTGCATTACGAGCAAGCACGGGAAGAGTATTGGTGTTACCACGGGAAAGCTCAAAAACATCTTGAAAAATTTGTTGCATTTTTTTCCTTTATTTAAAATAATAATCTTTAATTATACACTAATTTCGTGTTTAAATTGAGTACTTATTAATAATAAAAGTCCCGATTTGGGACTTTCTTCTTATCTTCATAAACGAAAATCACTTCATTTTAGGCTTCTTTTGAGGTTCTTTGGGTGCATACTCATCCGCCATAAATTGAGAAGCAATCACTTCAGAATCAAAAGGAGTTACCCCCTCTTTGATAGAGAAGATTGTGTCAGCTTGTGACTTATCAGTAACGATAACCCCACGAGCCTTTGCATGCATCGCAAACAAATCATAAAGATTTGGCTTTTTCATTTCAGCAAGACCTTCAATGGTGTAAGCCATTGTACCTTTTACAGAATTCAAGTTTCTGTAATATCCACGATCATTCATTGGTGTGTCTGCCCAAATATACTCTTTACGAGCAATATCATACAAGCATACCAAGACTTGAGTAGAATCACATGTGATATCCACCTTATTTTGAACTGTGGAAGCTTCAAAGATTTCTCCATGTTGCTTTTGCTCACGCTCCATCCAACCCGCATAACATTCTGGCATGTCAGCATACTTTTGTTGAGTGTATGAGCTAATCAACTGCCCAACATAAGCAGCCCCTGGCACATCTTCAAGCAATTTCTCAATATGCACATCAATGTATTCCGCTGCCCCGTTAGGTGCAGAAGTAATATCACCACTATGAGCTAAATAGTCTGAAGAACGAAGATCGTAATAAGCACAAGTTTTGATAAGATTGTAGTCAGCATCAAAAACACCAACAGACAAATCAATATCTACACGACCAACATTTAATGGTTTGCCATTCTTGTCCATCCCATTTTCATTCCACCATGTAAAGAAACGGATAATTGGCTTATCTGATTCTTTCACAAAACGAGAACCCTTTGGCACAGTACGCAATGCCTTGGAAGCAGTGCGTTGAGCAAATGGAATATTTTGGAGCGCCAAAGAGTCTTCAATATAAACTTTACCCAAAGTTGGGGCAGACTTGAATCTTTCAATCAAAACTTCTTCAATCAAAAGAACAACCTTATATGCCAAATCAGAAGCCAAAGCTGGACTTGGAGCATACTCTTTCTTTTGAGTAACCTCTTCTTTTTTTACTGCTTCTTTCAATTCTTCTTGAGCTTTTGTTTCAGACAAGTTTAACTTTTTACGAAAAGCAGCTTGCAAAGCATTATCCAAAACAGTTGGTGCTACTGGAGCAGCCCCAAAATGTTTTGCCTTTTTAACAACCTCTACTTTCTTTGGTTGAGCATTCATGTCACGCACGAAAACCTTACCCAAACCACCCTTTGGAAGAATGATTTTTTTAGTGTTTTGATTGTCATACTTGAATTTGGCATGCATTTGTAGCAATACAGGTGTAGCAATTGAAGCACTTGCCATTTTGAAATTATTCAATACAGCATCTTGATCTTGCATAGAAGCACTCTTAACTAATACTTGATTAAGCATACGACCAAACACACCAGGACGAGCCTTTAATTGTTCAGAAGCTTCAACAGTTTTACCTACTGTGATTAACTTTTCAATTTGATAATTGAAAGACTCATCCTTATCGTTAGAACGAACCTTTTGCAATGCTTCAAAAGCATTAGGAAACTTCTTTTGATACTCACCAATGTGAATAGCATGAGCCAAACGAGTCCACTGTTCTTTGTAAGTGAACAAATTTTCCATAAATTGTGATTTATCACCTTGTGATAGCATCACATCCAGCTTGGAAGCAAATGCTTTGCGAATAGGACGAGACATATTCTTGATTTTTGTATCAACAGCCAAGCTAGTATCCCCACCATTGATAGCCGCACTCAAACGAAGCAAGTCAGTTGGGGTTTTAAATTGATTGGATAAAGTTTTGCTGAAATCAACTTCAGAAGCCAATACAACAGCCCCCATAAAAGCAAGATTTTCTTTTTGGGGAATTTGATTGTTTACAAGTATTTCTTCCACCATAACAATATCTTTTTCAACCAAATAGTTGAAAATGTTTTTCATCACATCCTTGACGGCAGGAGACAGTGAAGCATTGGATGTTACATAATTAACAAAATGCTTTGGCAAATCTTCTTCAGTCATTACTGACATACGAAGTGGATTGACAGCTTCTTTCAAGTCTTTACGATTTTTTTCTTTATAATTTGGAACAATACGAATTCCGAATACATCACCAGTGTAATGCAAAAACGCATTCATTAAAAGTTCAAGCTCATCTGCTTCAATGACTTGCTTAGGAAAATTAGGATACATTGGCTTGTAATTAGAAGCACCATAAATTTTTTGGTTGGTCTTTACCATCCAATCCCAAAACCTTTCCATCTCTGAAACACTTGCATGAGACACCACATTTAGCAACTCACTGTTAAATGAGAAACCAAGTTGCTCACACTTTAAAAGTAAAGTGAATGCTTCTTTGGTATTTTTACCCAAAGTTTGTGTGTCTAGATTTTTGAAGAAATGGTCAATAAAAACAGCTTGCTTGCTATTAAAAAAATCAGCTTGGATTTGGGAAAAATTTGACATAACAACCTCTTTTCACTGTAAAAAATAAAATTTAATAAGTAGCTATTATTTCCACCACAGAATTTAGAGTGAAAATTAACTTTTCAAGAAGTTGTCAAAAAAGCTGAATTGCTTCAGCTTTTAAAATAATTTCAGGAAAGCAGAAAAACTAAGTTCACGATTAAAAGTTTGATATAGAAGGAAGTTTTTCAATAGCCTGATGTGATGAATTATATGCTATATAAAAAATAAAGTAAACACCTAAATCGCAAAAAAACAACATTTTTTATAGAAATTTAAATTTCTATAACCAAACCGCCCTTAAAATTCACATTTTCTTGTTTATCTTGGTATTTTGAATACCCTCGTGGGTTACAAACAACACGACACTTTCCGATTTCATAATCCATTGAATCGTGAGTATGCCCGTGAATCCATAAGTTTGCCTTAGCTACAATATGATCTAAATCATTTGAGAAACAAGCATTGATAGAACTCCCTTGATATTTAGGGTGAATACTTTGCTTGCTTGGTCCATGATGTGTAATTACCACATTAGTTTGTTCTTGTTGTTCATCCAAAAACTTTTCAATGAAATTTTGCGAAGCGATAGACAATGTGGCACTATGGCTTGGATTAAACCAATAGCTTGCATAGCGAATTTGACTAAAATCATTGATTTTATTTTGCGCTTCATTCATATAAAATCCAATGAGATTCAAACTATCCCCATATAGACGAAAATCAGTCCATAGAGTAGAACCAATAAAATTAATTCCATCAATGTTCACTACATTGTTATCCAACAAGATAATATTCTTTTCTTTAGCGACATCTTTTAACTCTAACGAAAGGCGAGATAAATGATTACCATAAAACTCATGATTACCAGACACATAAATGATATGTTTATAATCTTTTTTATAGCGACTTGCATACTCAAGACCAGCTAAGCCGTTTCCAATATCGCCAGCTAAAACTAAGATATCAGCTTCTTGAATAGGTATTTTATAGTCTGAAAATTCAATATGTAAATCAGACAAAATGTGTAATTTCATTTTATTTCTCAAATTATTTCTCAAGTTAAAAAACTTATGAACAGCATTTAATTAAGACGATGATTAACTAAAATCATTTGTGAATTTAGGACAAATTTAATGTTTTCATAAATAAATTCCTGCTGAACATGCAAATGCCTTGCTTTCTTCAACATAGGAATAATATAAGTCTTAGTTTCTTCCATATAAGAACGTTGCTTTTCTTCAGTAAACACTGGATGCATACTTTGATGATTGTTTATTCGGTCTGCCCCCTTAATTACACTTGCAATGGGGCAATGCGCCATTTCATCAAAATATTGATCCATTTCCTTTTTTTCACCACGATACTTTTTAGTCAGTAGATGCACAGCATCACGAACTTGCTTGCCAAAACGTTCTTCAATTTCTTCAAAAGAAATATCGTAATCTTCTGGAACATCGTGCAAGAAAGCCGCAGCCATTGTAGCACCTGGGTGCAACAATCCCTTATAGAGAGTTCGCAAATAGTGAGCAATTTCAATTTGATGCTGAAACTCTGGGGTTTTACCATCTTTACGAAATCCAATATGAATATTTTTAGCATATTCTAATGCATTAATAGTATTAATATATTGCGGATCGTTTTGAGACATACCAATCAGCCAATATCTAATTGCAATAAAGAGTTTTTGATAACGGTTGTCAGTGATTTCGTCTGTATCGTGCATGATATTTTCTTTCTATTTGGGGGTTTTGATGTGTTAATCATACCATGATTTTCAATAAAAACAAACATGAAAGAGAAATTATATTGACAAAATTTACTAAAAATCATACCATCCAAACTTTAATTCAAAGGACTCATATGGACATTCAAACAATTACTCAAGAAATTAGACACAAACTTACACATCTCGTTAATGTCAAAGTTCCGAGCTTTTCAAAAACAATTGAAAATCAGTCAGAAGAAGAAAAAGAATCTCAAGTTTCATTATTTATTACTGATTTAACTTTCCAAGTTAGCAATAAAGTGATTAAAGAAAAGATATCCAAAATGAACCCCAAACCTTTGGAATTTACTTTTTACATCAACCAAGCAAAATATTTTGAACAAACCGTAAATGAACTTGTTAAACAAATTCAGGAAGGTGTTTATTTCGATACAGAAGAAATCAAAAAACAACAAGAAAAATTTGCAAACCAAGAACCTTTTGCCATCTCATTTAAGGGACATTTCTTAAAAGATTATGGCTATATCGGGCATAAAACCATTTCACATAAAGAAGAAATTAACAATGATTGGTTTCCAGCTATTCTTTCTTGCTTAAAAGTTAAAGAAGAAGACCCTCAAGCAGCAAAAGAGATGTTAGATTTTATTCAAAAATTTGTTTTATTTGGATTTAAAAAAGCATTAGATATGGAGTATGTTTTTGTTGAGCAGAATAAAATGGATGAAAATCTATTATCCGTTGAATATATTCAAGTTGGGGGCAGAAAACTTAATTCTGATGAATTTATTCAATTTCGAGAAGCAAACCTAATTGGCAAAAAGAAATAAAGAAAAAGCTCCATTGGAGCTTTTTTATTTAACATCTTTAGAAAATTATTGGAACCACTCTATAACTTTCAACAAGACCTCCTTCTTTAGGTGGTAAAGTTAACTTAAACCTTTGTTTTGCAGTAAGGGGTTTTATTTTCTCTTCATCTCTTGAACGAGAAAAAACCCCATTTCTCCACTGATACACCTCATCTAGTTTTCTTTCATAAGGATAACCATGTTCATGATCCTTATAATAATCATCAAAAACATTTTCGCCCAAATAAATAGCATTAGAACCTTCATATCCTATTTTTTGGTTCGTTTTATTGTCTGTATTTCTAAAATAACTCCAGTCACCAGGAACAAAATTACTAGGATAAACATTTTCAACCATTGCTAATATTTTTCCACTCCTTAAGTGTTTTTTCTTATTATCTTTTTCAAAATACCACATTGCTTGAGGCTCTATATCAACTAAAGGTTCCCTATCAACCATCAATGTTTTCACAATTGAATCAAGCTTCTCTCTATTAGGTCTTACTCTAGCATAATAATCCAATACCGCCTGTAGATAAACAGCTTTTGAAGCAGTGTAACAACCAATCGCATATAAATTTTGATTTAAAAACAAATCCCTTGTTGCAACAACTAAGTCATCAACTTGATTAGAATCATTTAGTATTGGAGTTCCTTTATTCCAATATTTTTTATTCCAATAAGCTGGTTCGCCATCAGGCCAAATCCAAGCAAGTTTTTGTCCCCAAAGAACAATATTTTGGCGAAGTTCAATATGTTCTTTTAAAGAATCAGCTTGACATGCTTGTTTGTTTTCAAATTTTGTTAATCTACCGGGATACAATAGGCTTAATAAAATTTCTTTTCTAGAAACCACAGAAACAACTTGCTCACCATTATTTGTGGGTATTTTTACTTTCTCTTTTTCTAATTTAAAAACTGGATTAGTATGAATATGTAAATTACTTCCGCCAGTGTATTGTTTTGATAAAAACAATCTAAGTTTTGTCTTATCTTCTTCAAACCTTACAAAATCAGATACTTCCAATTCTTTAGATAAGTTATTAAATGATTCTTTTATACTTTTTAATTCATCACTATTACAATTAAATTCAATTCCATATTTTACAAGTGATGAATTTTTTATTTGATTAGTAGTAATTGCTTGAGCATTACCAATTAACAACAAACTTGAAAACACTAATTTTCTTATCATTTTTATAATCTCTTTTTTGAACAAAAAGAATATAAAAAAAAGAAATCCTGTCAATATAAAAAACGATTAAATTAATAAAATAAGTATGATTAACACATCCTTATTAACTAATTATTTAAATTTTCATCCTTCTTTCTTGTCTGCCATCTTCTTTTTGTTTAAGTTTTGAGCTTAATGAATTAAATAAGAATTTTTTATATTCAGTATCAACAATAACCTTCCCATTACTTGAATCGCAAACATTTAATAGATCTTCTTTAAAATCCCAATTGAAAGGATAATTTTTTAATGCATAAGATAATCCAGGAATAAAATCCATTATGGCACATTGCCCAGCAAGACCCAAATCACCATAATTATTTTCAAGTAATAATTTACTGTTTTTCAATATGAATTTGAACGAAGAGATATTTTTTTCTGCAATGGCTGTATCCAATGCATTAACCATTTCATCCTTTCCAAAAACCCATCGTTTAATTGAAAAATCAAAAGGATAAGCTTTATGTAATGTATCTAATAATTTCCTGATATGCTTCATTTCTTGAGGAGTTGCAAAAGACATCAGAAAAATAATTGAATTAGAAGGAACCTCATTATTATTTAATGACAATTTCTTTTGTTCAATTAAAAACTGAACATTTTCAAAAGTGAAATTTTTGACACTAAACATTAACGAAGCAAAAATGTCATCACCATTTTTTATTGTTTGCTTATCATTAAATTTCGTGTTTTTAAAAATATCCCACAAAATATCTGATGGAATTTTGTCTTTTTCATATTTTAATAAAGTGAATACTGCTTTTTTATTATCATATGTGGGTAAATTAAAATTAGCACCAGCTTGCTTTAAGCACTCTAGGCATTTACGAAAACGATTCCAAAAATCTTCTGATTTATTTTCTTCTTTATTATAAAAATTCCCAAATAATAAAGAAAGTGCATCGTTTCCATTTTGAGTTTTAATATTTGGATTTGCATTATTTTGAGTTAACCAACCGACAGCTTCATCCTTTACAAAAAAAGTTGATGCCTGCAACAAAGAAAATTTTGCTTCTTTTTTACCTGATAAAACATCTAATGACCCACCCTTTTCAATTATACTTTTCCCTAATTGAATAATTTGCTGATCAGGCATTTTTTCCAAATCAGCAAGGCAATAATCTTCTTTATTCATTTTAAAAATTACATTTTATGTGAACGAACAATATTGCTATTAAAATTGAAAACATCACTATTTACTAAACGATAAAGCTTTGCAGGACGAAAAGCTCCTTCCTTTACTTGCTCACCAGTCTCATAAATAATTCCAGTTTCTTCAATTTTTTTTCTAAACGTGCTTTTATCAAGTTTTTCATCAAGCAAGATTTCATAAACTTGCTGTAACTTAGGAAGAGTGAAAGGCTGATGCAAGAAATGCATAGGCAATGTAGAATAATTAACTTTATTAGTGAGTCTTTCAACAGCTAAGTTGATGACTTCATTATGGTCAAAAGCCAAAGTCATTTCATTCACTTTTCTAACAGATTTCCAAACTGCATTCGAATTGACTTCTTGTTTATCAACAAGTGCAATATAAGCAATAGAAATAGTTTGACCTCTTGGGTCGTGTCCAGTACGAGTGCAAAGCTGCTCCATATAATTCACATTAGCACCAGTTTTTACATTTAATACTCGTGCAACAGCATCTTCAATCTTAATGTCTTCTTCTCTCATTAAACCCCCAGGCAAAGCCCACATTTTATTGAAAGTATCGCTTTCGCGCTTCATTAAAAGCACATGAAGCTCACCCTCAATAATTGAGAAAATAACTGGGTCAACACTCACGGGAAACATATTAATTGATTTCGTTGCGGAATTTTTCATTCTAACCTCTTAATTTTTATTCAATACTTTAATTATAACACATCTTAGTTGATTATGGCAACTAAGATGCCAAAAATTTACAAAAAACATCAAAAATACTTGATTAATTCATAGTTTTTCTTTAGTCTATTTTTTTATTTTATTACCATGAGCAAAATATTAGAAAAAATTTCTCTTCCCACAGCACATATAATATATTTATTCATAAGTATATTATTAACTCTTTACATATGGTTTTTATATTATCAAATTATTTTTGCATTTGGGGATTTTCTTTTAAAAGAAAAATTCTTTTCTTTCTTCACTAGCTTAAAGTTTTTTGGAGACAACATTACCACCGTCTATAATATTTTGAAGGAAGGATATAAGACTAACCAAACTCTCTTTTTAAATCTTGTCATAGGTTTATTCATTAGAATTTTTTTTAATAAAACCCCCCTCCCATCAAAATATATTAAAGGATGGGAAGAACGTGGTGATATTACTCCAATATTAGGTAGAAAACTCGCCTTACACTTTAGGACAAATTACTATATAAAAACAAATGAATTTTTTAACTTTTATGTAAGAAGTAAAACAGAGAAATTTTTTATCACAGAACATAGTAAAAATGAAGATGTCTCACCAATATTAACAAAATACGATCAATTTTTAGCACAAGACAAATCTTATATTGATAGTATCAGTAACACAGTTAACAACAACCCATCATTCATTCAAAAAACAGTTCATGTTTTAAAAGAAATTAGATATTTAATTGAAACACACAAGGACAAATAAGGACTAACATGAATCTTTTTCAATTTCAGCTTTGCTATCATTCTTTTTTAATTTTTATGAGAGTTATCATTTGGATAACTATTGGCTTTTGGGCAAAGAATAGTTTTGACTACTTCCAAATAAATAACATCACTCAATATTTTCAAGACCTTTCAACACTCGAAAAAAGTCTTGACCAAATTTGGGCAATATGCAAACCCTGGTTAATCGATACGGGGTGGTTTATGGCTAAAATCATGGTTCTTGAAACGATTGTTTGGGTAACAAAAAGAATTCCCATATTTCCAAAATGGTATGCTTATTGGGATAGTATTGGAGACATAAAGCCAATTTTGGGACGTTTTATTACAGATTATTTAAGAAATAATTATAGTCTTAACATGATGAATTTTATATATTATATTAAGCAAAGCAAAAGAGAGTCAGCCATTCTTAATCATCATTTAAAAAATGAACACTTATATCATTTCTTCAAAAAACATGACCCCTATTTTGCAAAAGATGCAGAAGTTCAACCCGAAAAGAAAGAAAAGCAAAAAGTTGAAGAAAAGAAAGAACCCACTTTAACTAATAAACCAATCAAAATAGAACCCACAGAAGCTGAAAAATAATATTTTAAAAATTCATTAAGACTTAGTTGACTTTTCCAACTAAGTGCGATACAATATCTCCATACTTTAAGAGGATATGTATTATGACTAATAAAACTGAATTTAACCCAATCATCCAATCGCTTCTTGATACCGACTTGTATAAGTTTTCAATGCAGCAAGCTGTTCTGCACCAGTTTCCCAATGCTCGTGAAGTTGAGTTTCACTTCAAGTGCCGTGACGAAAATATCAATATGGTTCAATACAAGGATGAAATTAATCGTCAAATTGACCATCTCTGCACACTCACCTTTGCAGAAGATGAAATCAACTATCTCAGCACCCTTCGCTACTTGAAGGCAGACTACATTGATTTTCTGACTCTTTTCCGTATGCAACGCAAGTATATTAATGTTGTTGCTATTAGCGATAAGGAAATTGATATTGTTATTCGTGGTCCTTGGGTTCACACTATTCTTTTTGAAGTTCCCGTTCTTGCCATTGTAAATGAAGTCTATTTCCATAACACACAAGACAAAGAACACTTTATTGAAGGTCGTAAGCGCTTGGCTGATAAGATTGAAATTCTTAAGACTTTTAATAATCCAGAATTCAAGTTCTCTGATTTTGGTACTCGTCGTCGTTACAGCCGTGATTGGCAAGAAGAAGTTATCGTTGCTCTGAAGAATTCTCTTCCAAACAACTTTACCGGCACTAGCAATGTTCTTTTTGCAATGAAGCATGGTCTAACACCAATTGGTACCATGGCTCACGAATATCTACAAGCATCACAAGCTCTTGGCCCTCGCCTTCGTGATAGCCAAAAGTTTGCTCTTGAAAAGTGGGTTCAAGAATATCGTGGCGATCTCGGAATTGCACTCACTGATGTGGTCGGTATTGATGCATTCCTTCGTGACTTTGACCTTTATTTCTGTAAGCTCTTTGATGGTGTTCGTCATGATAGTGGAGATCCTGTTGAATGGGGCAACAAGATGATTGCTCACTATAAGAACATGAAGATTGACCCCAAGACTAAGAGTTTTGTGTTTTCTGATGGTCTTAATGTTCCAAAGGCTATTGAGCTTTTCAAGACCTTTGAAGGACAAGCAAAGCTGTTCTTTGGTATTGGAACCAACTTGACCAATGATATGGGAGTTAAAGCTTTGAATATTGTTATAAAGATGACTTCTTGTAATGGCTCACCAGTTGCTAAGATTAGTGATGCTCCAGGTAAGACTATGTGCAAGAATGAAGAATATCTTGCTTATTTGAAACAAGTATTTAACTCTTAATTTATAAAGTCATATATTGAAAGCCCATCTAAACAAAAGAGGGGCTTGTTTTTTTAAGAATCTAATAATTAAAACCCCTCTCAATCATTAAAAAAACAACGATAAATGCAACAACCTATAGGATATTTATGTTAAAATAAAGCATTATTTTTTCAAAGGCACAAATATGGCAAAAAATGTTCTTATCTCTGTAGGTCCAATTCCCGCAAAACTAGATACGGTTAAATTTGTAACTAATCGTTTTAAAGGAGGTTTGGCACTAAAAACTGCAAAAAAACTTTCTGAAATGGGTAATAATGTCACTATTGTGGCTTGGAAGTTTACTGATGTTGATACTGATTTACCAGTGGTAAGAATTGAAGATGTTGTAGATTATTATAATACAGTGCTGGCTCTTGAAGCAGATGCCTATATTTTAGCTGCTGCTGTAGCTAATTTAATGCCTTCCAATCCTTATGAGGGAAAGTTTCCTTCACACAAATACAAGGTTGGGGAAAAATTTAATATTGAATTTGAAATTGCCCCACGTGTAATTGACGAAATTAAAAAGAAGTATCCTCGCAGTGCTTTAATCGGTTATAAGCTTTATGATGGTTCAGAAGAAGAACTTATTGCTTCTGCAAAGAAAACACTGTTTGATAGCACATCTAATGTAGTATTTGCCAATCACCCCGCATGGGCAAAAGAACGAAAAATTGCCCTAACTCAAGATGGAGCAATTTTTGATTGTTCTTTTGATGAACACGTTAAATTGATTCATAAAGTAATTAATGAAGATTTTTATTCAACACAAATCCATGAGTCAAATGAAACTTCAATTAATTCCCAAGAAGAAATCGTATTAAAAAACTACCCCACTTGTGAAAAAGATGGTAGGACATATGGGACATTTGCTGTTCGTCGTCAAAAATCTTTTATTACAACCACTCGTGGCAAAAAAGATGGAAAAACAGCATTTAGTGAAGTCTTTAGTGTTGACCACGAAAATAAAAAAATTATCGCTTCTAAAAAAGCAACATTAAATGCACCTTTACTACATAAAATGTTAGAGATTAACCCACACTTTAATATTCTTATTCATGGACATGAACTAGAAGGGAAATTGGTTCATGATGAATATGAGTTTGCGGGCTCTGTTGGAGATTTAAATTTTGCTAAAAAAGTAAATGTGGGTGAAAAAATTCTTTTAACTAACCACGGATATATTGTAGGCTTTGAAACAGTTGAACAATTCAAGAGCTTTTGGGATAAATAATATGGCAGAAAACAACTGGAATCTTTACCGTTCTCAATTTCCTACTCGTTATTGGGAACAAGGAAAATTTGATGAAGAATTAACCTTAAAATTAAATAGGCTAATTTTAAACCAAAGTTTAAAAAAAGGTCTTGATGTAGGCTGTGGAACATTAGGAACATTAGCTTTAAAATATTTTTCTATTCAAAATAAAATAGAAGTAGATATGCTTGATCCTTATGTTGATGCAAAGCCTGATTGGATGAAAAATAAAGTTGATTGGAATGTTCAAGAAAAATATGATGTTATTGTTGCTCGTGGTTCAATTAATTATTTAAATGAAGCACAAATGAAAAAACTGCAATCCATGTTAAATCCACAAGGTTTTTTAATTGCAAACACCTTTTTAACTGCACCATCTTCAGAATGGAATGAAAGAGAAGCAAAAAATTCTTTAGGCGAAGTTGGAATTGAACGATCAAGACTGGTCGGCAATATTGTTGAACACGAAATTATATTTCAAAATTATAGTGTTCAACATACTTTTTTCTACTATTCTGAACAAGATTATCAAAGGATTTTTCAAGAATTAACTTTTGAAACTTATGCTAGAAATTCAAGTTTGTTAATAGTGAAAAATTCTCATTAGATAAACTGACACAATTAAAAAAGCCCTTAATCGGGCTTTAATTTTATTAGACTTTTTCCATATCTGATTCCAAATTTTTACTTAAAATTTCAAATGTTTTATTATTAAACATATTTAATTGAATTAAAGCATGTTTTTTAGCCTCAGATGGATTTTCAGCAATTGCTTTTTTATAATTTTCCAATGTTGTTGTTACAAATTTTGGAATTTGAACATTCATATAATTAATATCGTCCGGTGAACCCATTTCTAACGAATTAAACTGATCCACATTAACTTTAATATATTCAACATGTTGTTTAATATCTTCATCTTTTATAGACTTAACGAGTTCATTACTTAATGTAAATTCTACATTGGCATTAGTTTTTTCATCTTCTTTTTTAGTTGGTGATGATGCTACTGGTTTTGTATTCTGATTATTCTTAAAGGTTGGCTCAATTACTTTAGGAGGTGTTCTTTTTGCCAAAGCAATATTTGCATGCTCTTCTTTACTTGTAAACAACTTAGACAGCAATCCTTTTTTCTCAGGAACAAATAATCCAACACCTTTTAATACATGAAGTAATTCTTGACTCATTTTTATGTCTAATAAACCAATTTCATTTAATTCGGGCTTGTAATATTTTCCCAATGCTTCTATGGTGGAAGCACAGAAAATTTTATTATCCTTATTCAATTTAACCCAGGCTAAGACTGGATGCTCTCCAGTTAAATCAAATGGGGAAACAAATCTAAAGAATTTATCTAATATCATTCCAACAGGGTTAATACGATTATTGGTTTTTTCTCTTATTTTTAAAACCTTTTCAGAATTATCAAACTCAATAATTTTATTTAACCAAAACTCCCTATCAAATCTGTTAGAGTTGAAGCTTTGGTGAGAGAATAGTGCATCATAAACTGGATGAGTATAGAATGATGCTATCGCACTTTCAGAAAGCAGCATTTTTGCTAAATAATCTACATGTTCTTCATTCATATTGCTATTAGATAACAACAATGAAACTCTTGATAATTTTTCTTTCGGGGGCATCTTCTCGTTATTGAGAATCATATTTAATAAATTAATCTTAGTTTCTCTTCTAACGTCATGAAGCTCTAAATCAAAATCAATATTTTGACCATAATCTTGCACAAAATTTGCAAAGAATTTAACTGCTTCCTCATCAATCATTAGTGCAATTAAGTGAACAAAAGTACCCTCAAAAGGAACTTCTAATCCTAAGTCGCCGTGTGCATTAATATCAAACCCGTGTTTTTCAATCAATCTTTTAAATAAATCGTAATCACGACAAAGATTAACATACATCAACTTTAAAATCTTACTTGCATCAAATGTTACATCTGTTGAAAAATCTAATAAATTTTCAACCACAGAATATTGCCCAGCTTTTATACGATTAAATAAAAACTTTTTATTAGGATTAATACTTTTTTCAATCCTATACTCATTTAAGCATACTGCATGTTCATACCTATCAAACATTAAAGATTGTAAAAAAAGCATATTTTCACAACCATTTAAAAATGCTTTTTTCTCTTTTTTATGCAAATTTCCTTCTATTTGCAAAAAATTAACCAATACATCTAAAAATTGTAATATTTTATCTTGTCTCACCAAGTCTTTAATTGCTTCAAGAGTTAACAATTTAGAGAAATCTTTTAAAATATTTGTATGCAATTGAATCTGCTGATGAGATTCTATAGCAGCTTCAAACATCTCATCAAAATAATGAGCGGCAAAAAGATCACTCGTAATATTCTCGTTTTTATCACTCTGGCTCATGGGCTATCCTTCTATTTTCAGTATTTTTCTTTTAGAATGCCTGTAAAACTAAAAAAAAAACAGCTAACTGTCAAGATAGCTGTTTAAAAATAGAAGGAGTTAAAAAAATTAAGTAGCAGCCCACCCGCCAACATACCAAAAAGGCTTATTTTTATTCAACTTTTTATCATGAGCATCTTTTGCAATTTTGAGTTCTGATTGCTTTTGTTTCAGCATCACATTCATTTTCTTAAGTTTTTCATGGTCTTTTGGACCCTTTACAAAATCACCAGAACAAACAGGGCAATTGGTTTGGTTTCCTTTTACAAAATGCTTGACACTGATTTTGCTTCCACAGCAAGCACAAGTCTTATAAAGAGATTTTTGAAGTGCCAACTTTTTTAGCAAATCTTTATCGTAATTTTCAATGCTTGCCTGTAATTCACTTACTTGAGTCAAGAGCTTCTTGCCTTTTACTGTATTGAAAAAAGCTTTTGAGAAATCACCCATTCGAACTGCAAAAGCTGGACTCCACTTTTTTTGATTATTTGCAACCCAATCAGAAGCTTCGTTGATATCTTTAAATTTTGAAGAAACAATTTGAATTCCATGAGTTAGATTACCAGAGTATGCCCCGTGTCCATTTTCATAACGAGAATCAGCAACACAATTATTAAACTCTGCAATGAGAGTCTTATCGTCAGAAGCATCAAAAGTATAATCTACAAAAATAGCACCCATATTTCACCTCGTGTGTTGTATTAAGACAAGCTCATTATACAACACAACACATCAATTGTACAGCACTAAATCTAAATATCTTATTATTAAACATATTGACTTTTCATATTGGAAAATTAGATTTTGTACTAGTCAAAAAACAAAAATGAGAAACAAGCTAACGATTACCTTATTGAGTTTAATTATTACGGGTTGCAGTTCAGTTCCCACAAGTAATATAAAATATACTCAAATTAATAATGAAAAAATACAAAGCACTTTGAGTGATTCTCAAAAAAGTGAGCTAGTTCTTTTTTCTATGAATTTATTAGACACAAAATATAATTGGGGTGGTAAAAGACCTGATTTTGGCCTAGATTGCAGCGGCTTAATTTCTTATGTGTTTAAAAACTCAGTTAATATCAAGCTAACTGGAGCCGCAAGAGATATTGTAAAACATGGACAATCTGTTCCATTAAGTCATGTAAACAGAAACCTTGAAATAGGCGACTTACTTTTTTTCAATACAACAGGAAAGCCTTATTCACATGTAGGAATGTATATTGGAAACAACCAATTTTTACATGCTTCATCAAAAAGACAAAAAGTTATTATTACACCACTTAACAAGTATTACTTAACTAGACTAGAAGAAATTAAAAGAATATGAAAACACTCATAACAAATACGCAAATAATTTATTTGGGCACAGCAGTAGTTTTGCAATTAATTTTATTATTCGCTTTTTTTAGAAAAGCAAAATTTAGCTATGACAAAATAGCAGATATTGCTAAATATTCACTGATTGGTATTCCGATAAGTATCATTTTATTTTTTACACAACAAATCTTTTTTTCAATTTATTTGTTGCTTACTAGTTTTAGCATTTTTATTCTTTATATGGAATATGTCTCTTATGCCAGAAAAAAAGATGAAGGATATATTGAATAATTAAAAATAAACATCGAACATTTTTAAAAATTGTGTATAATCAGCATATTCGTTAAAGGAAATAAAATGACTCTACAAAGCTATACTTTTGGAAAAACTCCAGCAGCAGTTTATTTAACTGACTATTTAAATAAAATTAACAAACCGATTGTGACCAAGCGCACGGGGAAAATGCTGACTAGCTATCGTAACACTTTAGCAGAACTCGAAAGAGCCAATCGTGACTGCATTTTAAGTGCTCATAACTTAGCTAGAGTCATTGGTTCAATGAGAGAAGCTTTTTATGTTGATGTTGGAGATAGTTTAGCTTCAAATTTAGTGACCAATATTCTTGTTGGAGAAATGAAGATTTTGCTTCGTAAATCACAAGATATTCGCAAAATTGAACACTATCAAAAACGCATTCTTGGAAAACCACAATCACAAGGAGAAATCTTTAACCAGGAAGGCACTCTTGTTGCTAAAATTACAGAACATAAGACTGAAATTCCACGCTATACGGTTGCAGACTTAAAAGATAAAATCAGTGCAGAATCACTTACTGAAAAATGGAAATTTAAAATGCAACGAAGAAATATTAATTTCACATAATCAAAATTTAAAGGGCTAATAATTAGCCCTTTTTGTTTTAGTAGGTATAAGGTGTTAGCTTAGGATAAGGATAACGAGGGGTCCTATAATAAGCAGTAGCAAGTTTTTCCTTTATTTCATTTTCCATCTCATTATCAGCAGCTTCTATCTTAGTTACAGTATTGGTGTTGGTATTCGCTTGCTCGGGAACTTGATTTAATTGTTCTTTAGGTTTATATCCCTTATCAAAACTTCTTGTTAGAGCAAAAATTTTTGCCTTAACAAAATCTCTTTCACTTTTAGAAGTTGGGATATGTTGCATAAACATGACATTAATATCAGACAACACTTTTTGCTCGGCATCTGTTACCACACCATCTTCAATAGCCATTTGATAACTATGACGATATGCTTGTAATAACAAGAAACCTATATCTTCACATTTTAGATGGTAATTACTATGATTTTGATTTAAATACTCAAGCTCTTCTAATCCCCACTCATTAGACTTTACTTTTTCTAAGACTTTTTCCATAAAATCTTCTTTGGTATTTCTTAATTTTCTCATTATATAATCTCCTGTTATATACAATAATTTTAACAAAAAAATTTAGCTTTGCAATTTTCTCAATTTAATCCAACCCACTACAGATAAATCAGATAATAACGAGAAAACTAACAAGGAATATATAGGATAAGAAACACCAAACAATTTTGCTATTGAACCAGAACATAAAGCATAAATACCGAAAACAGAAGGTAACAATTCACTGAGATTAAAAAACGAAATCACCTGTTCAGCAATGGATAAATTACAGCTAGCAGAACTTGATGCAACAGTAATTTGATAAATAGCCGCAATCATACCACCCATTGAAAACAATCCTAAAATAACCAATCCAAATTGCAATACTTTGTTATTTTTAGTCCATAGGAATCCAATACCTAAAAACCCAATTAGGATAAAAATTAGTCTTTGAAAAACACACCAGGCACAAGGCTCCATTTCATAAACATGTTGACTAATTAATGCGGCACCAACACTTGCAAAACTAATCATTACAATCAAGGCAATATAAAACCTAGGTGACTTATTTAAAATACCATCTAAACTATTCTTCAGAAATACCATTGAATGCTCCAAAAATTTTTGATAAGCATATATAAGAAGATTAAAAAAAGCAAATTAGAGGATATATGTTAAACCAAATGATTGACCTATTAAATCAAGCTGATAAACACGGCACTGTTTATGTTTTAGACAAATTAAAACAAGAGAAAAACCAAATTGAGAAAATGGAGTATATTGTAAAGGTCTTAGAATTCTGCGACTTACTTGAAATAATGACTGAACATCTTTTCAAAGAAATTAAAAATGCAAAACTAGAATTAACAAGAATTGAATTCAATAATAATCCAATGATTAGAGCAACTCTTCATTTAGAACAAAGCACCTTACAAGTGGAAGAAAGTTTTGGACAGAATGTTTCCGAAGAAGAAATTAGTTCACATAAGATAGTTATCAGCATTGATAGAATGATTAACCGACTTCTTATGACAAACAACACTTTAATGAATCAAGACATAGATTCAGTTCAAATCAATTTACCAATTATTAAAGAAGAAAAAGGACAAATTGCAGAAATGCTCCTCAATGAAGAACTTATTGTCCCCTATCGCTACCATTCATTAAGTCAAATATCTTCAAATGTAAATAAAACATTTGAACAAAATTTCACTAAAATATAATTATTTGCTTGCATTATTATTTTTGAGTTATAATATTGCTGTTTTCACAACAAAAACAATTGATATGCTAATCAAAAAATACCCTCGTTTAAGCTTAACTTCCCCCCTAGAAGAGGTGAGTTGGCGTGTTGATTTTATCCAAAAAATCACATCAAACACAGAAGCACCAGTTACATTTTCTTTGGATAATGGTTGTTTCATTAGATATACTAAAAGAGTAAAAGGCAAACATATTCAATATGGCAATCTAAATGAAGAACAAGCAACTACTTTTGCCGACATTATGAATGAATGCCACCAAAAAGGATTTGTCCACGGCGATTTAAACAAGAAAAATATCTTTATTAGTAAAAGCGGTAAGCTAGTTGTAAGTGATTGGGAACCAGACTTAAATCAAATCATTGAGGGAAGACAAGCATTAATGGGAACACTCCCATGGATTGATAAAAATGATTTGATTACAAAAAAAATAACACACAATACTGATCTTTTATGCTTTTACCGTATACTAACTAATTGTAAAAAAGCCTTCGCTTATACTGAAGAATGGAAAAACTTGCAAAAAAAAGCAAGCAAGAGTAAAATTCCATACACGGTATTGCTTAACCACCTTTATTCATCTCAACATTCTAAAGGAAAATAATATGACAGAACAAACTACCCCAGACCCAACCAAAAAGGAACTTACTGCTTATGTTGCTCAACTTTTTGATGGCGATCTAGAAAACCTTCCTATTGAAGAATTTCTTAAAGTAGATGCAGTTGCATTCTCTAAAGAAGTATTGAAACAAAAGAAGAAAAATGGTTGGCAATCACGAATTAAGCTGCCCTTTAATTATGCAATTGATCAAGGTGAAGCTGTTGTTAAGAAAGTAGAAGAAGTTCGTGAAAAAGTAACTGGAAAAGCCTTTGATGATTTTTGGGGTTGCTTTGAAGCAAGCCTTGATATCAGTGTTTGGGGTAGTGATACTTGGGCACCTCGCCTACTTCCTAATGGTGCAGTACTTATTCGTAACCACCACCGTGTTGTTGCTCTCTCTGATCGTATTGAAGGTGTTTTGGATGTTGATAACACTCAAATGCAGAAAGATTTGGTTGAACTCTTTGCTTTTTATAAAAGCTCAGCAGAAGAAGAACAGATTGAATATTTTAACCTACACATGATTCATCGTGATGATGATGGTGTAACTTGGACAACCAATGTTCCAACCAAGTTGTCAGATTATGGTCAAACACTAATTTTTATCAGTGCAGACTTTATTCAGCAAGCAAAAGACAGCGGCTCTATTTCCGAAGATAGCTTTATCTTTAATGATGATGTTGAACGAGTTGCTGGTGAATCACGCACACATTGTGTTATTCGTGTTTTCCGTAATAAGTCATTCCTTTACTCAACCTATCGGGCGGGTGACGAATATGATACCATTTTGGAAAACTATTCTTATTGGCTTGGCTCTCAACCCGATGAAGATACTTGTAGCGAACGTTTCTCAAGCAAAGGTGATTTTGTAGCTAACTATATTCGCTCCAACATTGAAGCCAATGACATTGAACTTTTAGATATTAAGTTCTTGAAGTATGGTCATAGCACCCTTAAAATGTTTATGCGCGACAAAGTTGTGAATGAATATTCAGGCAAGAAAGCTCAGCAAATGGCAAGTTTTGAACCTATATTTTCTACATCTCCCAATATTCCTAGCACATATTATAATGATGATATTCCATTTTGGCATTTTGCTCAAAAATACCAAGAGCGAACTTTTAGCTTCCAAGGTTCTTATGCATTCTTGCCAAACTTGCAATATGGTGAATCAACACTGAAAGATGCAATTAAGAATTCTGTTTCATTGCTTGGAGACTGCACCGTAAAGGTTTGGCTCCCACTTGGCGAAAATCCAAATAATAACTGGATTGATGAGGATGACATTTTTGATTACGGCACACCAGAGTACGATAAGCGCATTCATGAAATGTTCAAGAAGCTGACCAAGCTTTATCAAGAAAGTGCTGAAGAAAATGATATGTCAGACGAGGAAAAGGAAAAAGATTTTATTGATACTGTTGGTTATGACTATGCTTTTGCCATTCAGTTCATTACAAAAGAAACTCTTGATCCCGAAACAGTCCATCGTCATGCCATGAAAATGTCTACATATATTGAAGGAAGCACTAGCCTTACACTTCCAGCTTATGGTTTCTATCAAGGATATTGTGAGGGTGAACTTGATACGGGCAATGCCTACACTTTGATTCTCGCTTCTGTTCTAGAAGGTTCTGATGACGAGGATGAATATAGTGAGGATGACGACGATGAATACTATGACGAAGATGAAGATGAATAATCTGTTTATTTAATCTGCAAAGCCCCTAAGTGGGGCTTTTTTCTTTCAATAAAACAAGAAAATATCATAAAAAAATAATGATAAATTTGATTTAAAAAAACATTTCATATAGTTTTTTTACTTTTTTTATGAAAAAACATTGTAAATAGGCATTTTTATTGATTTAAGCATTGACAAAAGTGAAAATATTTTATAAAAATTACCCCAAGAGTTCAAAACCTCTTTCCGTTTAAATAATTAAATGGATTAATCTTTAATTAACACTATTTTAGGAGAAAATATATGAATAAGACTCAATTAGTAGATGCTGTTGCAAAATCAGCCGACCTTAGCAAAGCCAAAGCTGCTGAAGCTGTAGAAGCCGTTTTAGCTGCTGTTACTGGCTCTTTAGCTGGTGGTGAAGCTGTTACCCTCGTGGGCTTCGGCACCTTCTCAGTTGTGCAGAGAGATGCTCGTGAAGGACGTAACCCCTTGACTGGTAAGCCACTTAAGATTGCTGCAAAGAAGGCTCCAAAGTTTGCTGCTGGTAAGGCTCTTAAGGAAGCAGTTAACAAGTAATCTTGTTGTATCTTTCAATAGAAGATGCCTTGTTTTTACAGGGCGTTTTCTTTTTCATAAGGCTGTAATCTAATGAGACAAGTATCAACCACTTTTGAACAAGACCTCTATAAAAAATACGGTCATTCAGCACCTATTCCATTCAAAGCAAGAATACTTAATAAAATTAGTAATTTATATAGTAAGAAAACAGCACTCTTCATTTTATTTTGGGCTATCTTATTTAACTCGGTTACAATTTATGATGAACTATCTTTTTTTACATCCCAGTATCTAAACAATAAAAACACAGAAGAAACTTATAAAAAAAATTTTAGTGATTTTATTAACATATTTAATTCTTATTCTGAAACAGATATAAATAATTTACTTGCTAGAATTGAAAATGATATTCGTTTATTTGAAATGGAGCGAGAGAAAAAAGAAATTCTTAATCGTTATATTGAACAAAACAATCTGAGGAAAGATGTAGATCAGTTAAGTGTGCAACATTTGGTCAATAATAGTCAAATTGAAAATCTTACTAGGTTATATCAATTTATAAAATTTGCTAATGAACATAAGAAATTAAACACTTTAACTGCTGATATTACTTATAGAACTCCAGATACAACCAATACAGAATATTCACTTGATACCGTTTTTGTTAAAAAATTTAATCTTTTAAAAAAGCATTCAGATATGAATTTAATTAAATCATTTATGAAATATCATTCAAATACTGAAACTAAAGCAATTAATGATGAACAATTTAAGTTATTGGCTTCTTCTTATATGTCAGACTTAAATGCTTTTGAAAAATTCTATCAAACAGAAATTAAAAATTTTAAACCTTCTCAAGATTATATATTGGAGTTATCCAAATGAACGAAGTAGAAAAGCTAAACAACCTTGATTTTTTCAAGAAAGAAAAACAATTATCCGATATTTCTCTTAGTCAAATTACATTCAAACACTTCAATCAAGGATTGATTAAAAAAGCATTAAAAATATCTCTTTTTTCCTTACTTATTGTTGGCATTTTTAACATAGATATTATTGGCAATTTTTTACACAAAACATCTAATGAAATTATTTTAGAAAATGAAAGCAACACACAAAAATATATTAATCATGCAATTAGCCATATTAAAAATTCAACCCCAGAAGATATCAGTAATTTTAATATTTACATAGACAAAATCATTAAAGAAAACAATGAATACGGAAATAAAATTATTTTTTCATTACAAGAACTCGTGAAGATTGGAAAAATAAATAATACGGAAATTAATCAAATTGAATCTTTGGTAAACAGTCAAAAAACTGAATTTTCTAATCATCTATTAAAAATTAAATCTCAGGCTTCTTACATCTTTCAAAATAAGGGTGAATATTCAGATAACTATCAAGAACTTAATCAGACATATACACTGTTTATGAAATCAAAGGCAAATTTGTATTATATCTATCCTTCTTTATTAGAAATCAAAAATTCTGTAGAGGAATTAGAAAAATCTATTAGTAATGAAGAAAAAGCCTCAATTATGCAAAGATTTAATTCTTACTAATTCTTATAATAATTTTAACTATGGTATAAAAAAAGCCTCAAATTGAGGCTTTTTTGTTAGCGATTACCGTGCTTCAGGAGATACCAGTTAGAGATTGCTTTAAACGAAAACTCACCATCAATTCGCTTAAAAACAATACCTTCACGGTTTTCAGCAAACAAGCTCTTCCCATCAGCCATTGCCAAAATTTCATCCACAGTAACATTCTCGCTAAATGTGACAAAACCTTCGCTTGGGACTTGTTTAATATTAGCACCAAGTTCAGTTAGTTCTTGAACCACCAAATCTCGCTCTTGAGGAGTGAGGTAACGATAGTTATCAATATCCCAAATATTGAAAAGATAGAAATCATGTCCCTTAATCTTTTCATTGTTTTCTTGAATACCTTCACCAATCAATTCACCACGAAGAGCAATGTTTTTACCATAAGCACGAACTGCATCCACAAGTTTATTCTTGCGAGCAACTCGCCAAAGAGTATTGGTTTCAGTCTCACGAAGTTCCCAATTACGACCAGCTACTCCAACAGTCTTTTCGTCATGAAAAACAGTCATTGAAGTGCCATCCAATTTAATGGTTTTTTCAAAAGTCTTTCCAGCAATATGAACATTCACTTCTTCAAGCAAATTCTGGATTCTTTCTTCGTCAGTAACAGGAATTTGTGACCGAAGCTTACCCGTAACCTCACCAGCAAGCTGTGTAGGGATAGGTGGTTCCCACTTTTCAATACCCAAAATTTCTGTTACATCTGACCCCACATCAAGACTTTGAATTTCTGGGAACAGACGAATAGGCAAAAACAATCCTTGAGAAATTTGTCCACGAAGCTTTACAGTGCGAAGACGAGCACCCATCTTACCTTCCCAATTAACGAAGGTTTTTTCAAGGAAAGAGTAACGAGGATCAGTGCCTGGAAGAAAAGAATCAATTTCAAAATAAACACCCAGATCGCCTGGATTGAATTCATTTTTCTTAGTCACACAAACCCACCCATCCACTCGGGTAGCCTGAATCATATCAGCACCTTGGATTGGAAAGTTTTCTCCAGCACGACGAATAGTAGCAAGGGCACGCATTTTAAAACACCTATTATTTATTGAACATGGGTGAATTATAACTCTTTTGTTTTTACTTGTACAGATTTTTTTGTTGATTTTTTATTTTTAAAGGGTATGATTTTGAAAAATAAAGAGTATTAATATGAAAACTTTAAAAGAATTTAAAAGAATGAACCAAAACAAAATTGTTAGTGGAGTTTTAAGTGGGGTAGCCTATTTTTTTGAAATACCTGTCATTTATGTTCGCATCATATTTGTTTCTATGACAATCTTAACAGGTATTTTTTTACCCGTTTTAGTTTACATTGCTTGCTCTTATCTTGTATCCCAATATGAGCAAGACCCCGAAAATTATGAAGGCATTTGTGGAAACGGAACAAAATTAAATAATAAAAGAAAACAAGAAGATTAAATTAAGCATTTTCTTCTTTTTGAATATTTAGTTTAGCCAATAATTTATTATTTTTAATAAAGCCAACATGTTTGTCAAAATCTCTGATAATGTTATTCCATTGTAAGGCTACTTTCATCCCAACTTCATTCATTTCTTTTAATGCCCTAAACTCTTTATGGTCTAAAACTGCATTAAATTTAATAAAATCTACTCTTGCCTGCAATTCAACAATTTCACTAGAATAATTATCTAAAACCCACAACTTTCCTTTATTTCTATAAACTACTACAACATGAGACTCATTCTTTTTAATATTTAAACTTGGATTATTCATAACAACCCAAGCTAAATAAACATCTTTTCTATCAACACCAGAAGCAATCAAGCTGAAATATTTGGCAATCGCAATATCTTCACAATCACCTTCTTTTTTATCCCAAGTCACCTTAGGTTCTTGCCAACGATCTAGACTTTTGCCTTGTTTGTTTTTACCCTCTAGCGAGTAAACAATGCTTTTATTCCAGAAATCGTTAATTTCTGCTATTGAAACCTTTTCTTGTGCATTGACACCAGATGTTCCAATAAACAAATAAAAGACTAACCACTTAAGTTTACCTAATTTCTTAAATCGCATTTTTATTATTTTTATTGTTATTTTTTTACTTCTTATTACTTTTCCAAATTTAAGAAGCAATTTCAAAAGATTTAAGATAAACGGCAGACCAATGGAAAAATGGAATATATTCCTCTAAAATTTTATGATTGAACAATTACCCCTACCGTGCGTAAAGCACCGTCCTTCAGGTCGGTGATATAAGCACGCCAAACCGCAACCGTAGTGTAGGTTTGCTGTTGACATAAATTGATAATTTTTATATTATATTTTGATGAAAAACA